>OBLU010000057.1_pt1 | contig 100337 bp, 94 predicted proteins | sample 1518681 | NCBI WGS metagenome assembly OBLU01 (sample SAMEA3539304, study PRJEB22396) | soil metagenome | biome: tundra; feature: field; material: soil | place: USA | collected 2010-05 | depth 0.15 m | reverse complement strand
GGTACGGCGCGCAGCGCGGGTGCCGCCGCCGCGGCGGGTTCGCGCGCGGCGGCGATGGGAGCCGGCTCCTGCGGCGCCTGCCCCGAATTCAAGCCGCGAATCTGCCGCAGCAGTTCCGTGGCCGCGGGCGGCAGCTTGCCCGCGCTCACCAGGTCGCGCATGCGCGCAAGCTCATCGAGGCTGGCTTGCATGACCGCGTGCGCGTGGTCGTCGGCGGCCACGGCGCCCCCGTCGATTTGAATGACCAGGCTCTCCAGCTCATGGCTCAAATCGCCCATCGCGGTAATGCCCGCCATGCGCGCGCCGCCCTTGAGGGTATGCAAGTGACGCTGCAGCTCGGCCACTCGCTGCTTGTCCTTGCGGTCGAGATTCCAGCCAGTCAGCAAGGTCTCTGCCGCCTCGAGCAGCTCGGTCGCCTCTTCGCTGTAGATATTGGCGATTTCGTGATCGAACTCCTCCGCGGCGGGGACCGGCGTCGCCTCCGCAGGCGGCGTCTCAACTGCCGCCGGGGTTGACGCCGCCGCCGGGGTTGACGCTGCCGCCGCCGGCGCGGCGCTGGTCGAATCCGGCAGCTTAGGGACCAACGCCGATGCGCTGGTATCGTTGGCGGCGAGCGCCAGGTCGGCATCGAGTTCGGTTTCGAGTGCGTGCAGCCGTGCGAGCAAGACCGGCTGGTCGGTAAAGTATGCCGTGGACTCGTTGATGTGAGACACGACGTTATCGATCGCGCGGACCGCATCGGCCAAGGTCGCCAGCCCGGTGTCCGATAGTCCGCGGCCGCTGTCGAAGACTTTGCGCATGAAGTGATTGAGCGGCTCGGTAATGCGGATGCCGTGGCGCGCCTCGGCCATCTTCGAACTGCCGCTCAAGGTATGGATAGCGCGGTATACGGACTCCGGCAGATCATGCGGTGCCGGCTGGCCGGTGCGCTTGCGCACGTAGTCGCGAATCTCCGCGAGATGGCTCGAGGTTTCCTTGCTGTAGATCTCGTGCAGTTGCGGGTCCATGACCGCCGGGCGCTCACGCTCGGCGGCACGATCCTCCGGCGCCAGCGCCGCGCCCAACTGCTCGGCCTCACGGCCGTCTGCGTACGCGAAAGCGCGCCCCATGACCTCATCCAGCGGCAGCGCATTTGGTCTGCCGGTTTCAAGCTGCTCCACCAATTGCGGCAGGGCCGTGACTGCGCTGCGCAGCAAGGTCATCATGCCCGGGGTCCGGGACAGCATCTTATCAATGATGCGATTCAACAGATTCTCTATCGACCACGCGAATTCGGCGATCGAGCCTGCGCCGACCATGCGGCCGCTGCCCTTCAACGTATGGAAGCTGCGCCGCAATGACGCCAGCGAATCGAAGTCCATCGGATTTTGGTCCCACAGCGGGAAATGCCGTTGGATCGAAGCAATCTCCTCCTTGGCCTCCTCGATGAACAGCTCCAGGAACTGCGGATCGATCGCCGGCGCTTCGGGGCCCACGACCAGCGGGATGGGCGCCTGCACGCCCTTGCTGCGATCCAGGGCAAGCGTGGCCTGTTGATCGATCTTGACGGTCTTTGCAACCTCCTCGGCCGTAAGCTCCACGTTCGGCACCCGAGACGGCGCCTGTTCGGCGAGCGCCTTGATGCATATTTCGGCGTTATCGAGCATGTACCAAGGATCGGCGCGCCCGCTCTGCAGCGTCTCCATGTAGTACTCGATGCTGACGATGGCGTCGGCGATGCGCTCAAGGCGCAGCGCGTCCGGCGCGGGCGCGCCCGGTTCGACGAGCTTGCGCACCTCTCCACCGATCGCATCCATCAATTCAACCGCCCTGCCCTTGCCCAACATCAACAATCCGGCGGTGATGCCGCGCAGCAGCTGCGGAACGTTGTCGAGGCCCTGTGGCGCCAGATCCGAGGGCTTTTGCACGGCAATCGAAACCGCTTCCTTGATGCGCGCCAAATTGACGATGCATTCCCGAAGGACCGCTTCGCTGACCTGGCGGAAATCGAAATCCTGGCCGGCGGGGGGCGCGAGCGCAGCGGCAGCCGCCGTGTTGGGCAAAATAAGACTCACCAGCTGATCGTCGAGGTTGTCCTCGACCGACAGCAGAACGCCGGCCACCTTGACCAACGCGGCCTCGGGCGGGTTCCTGCCGTCGCTCAACAACGCCGACAATTCCGCGATTTCCTGTTGCACGCGTTGCCGCAGCTCCCCAAGCCCGAGCACACCCAGGGTGTCGCTGATCTTCTTCAGCAATTCGAGTTGCGGTGCAAGCTCTTCGTTGCGGCCGCCGCCGCGGCGCACGAAGATATCGAGGACGTCCTTGACCTTGGACAAATCCTCCTTGATGGCGGCGGCAACCGTGCGCATCAATTTGGCGCTGGGCGCCGACAGGCTTTCGCGCTCCTGGTCGATCGAATCGTCGACCGGCAATAGCTCGGACAGCTTGAACGAAGCGCGGACCGCCGCGATGCGCCCGCCGCTGGTGGTGGCGCGTGCCACGTAGTACAGCAGGTTGTTCAACAGGTCGACCGGCGGCTTCTCGCAATAACGGGCCTCGCCGAGTTCGTACAGGACTTTGATTTGCCGGTCCGCTTGTCCAAGCAACCGCTTCAAGGTGGCGCTGCCTTCCAGGCCGTTGGCGCGCAGCGCCTCGAGAATCGCACCGACGACCCACCACAGCTGAAAGACCGGCTGAGTGGTGGCGACCTGTTCGAACTTCTCGGCAATCTTCGCCAGGATCTCCAGATTCTGGACCGCGCGCTCGCCGCGGATGTATCCCAGCAAGCCCACTTGAAACCGGGGCCGCAGCCTTCTGGCCCACTGCGCCACCGTAATCACCTGTTCGTCTTGCCGCTGCGGTTGCGGCTGGGCAGGCTGATCGGACTTCAGGTTCAGCAGCAGCAACGTCCCCTCGGACAACAGCGGACTGCCGCGCACCGAGCGCAGATCATTGAGCAGCGGCAGCAGCACCAACGCAAGGTCGCGTCCGCCCGAAAGCACTCTCTCCAAGTAGGTCGGCAGCTGCACCATGGCGCGCATCAGCGCGTCGAGTCCGTCGCCATGACGCTTTTGTTCGCTTCCGGCGCCGCGCAAATAGCGCGTGACGTGCTCCATCTCCTCGGCGAGCAAAGCCGCACCGTAAACTTCCACCAGACGCAGTGCGCCGTGCACCGAATGCAATTGCTCGGCGCATTTTTCGAGAAATGCCAGCTGATCGGGACGTTCCGCATACGCCTCGAGCGACGCGCGGGCCTCGTTCAAGGTCGCCGTCAATTCCTTGGCGACGATGTGCAATGTTTGAGAGCTGATGTCGGTCATCGAAATCGTTGAACTTGCGCCGCTAAGCGCCGGCGCCGCTCGCCTTGCGCAGCGGTGCGGCGTTGCCCGCTTTGACCGGTTCCTTGAGCGCCGGGACGCCGGCGGGGGCGTTCTTGCCGCCGCTGCCCGCACCGCCGGCAGGGGAACCCGCGGGGCTGGTCGCGGCAACCGCGCCCACCGCGGTCGTACCGCCGCCGTAGTCCGGCAGGCGAAATCCCGCCACCGATTTGCGCAACTGCTCCGATAGCGCCGCAAGTTTGGCAATCGACGTGGACGTCGCGGTCGAGCCCTCCGCGGTCTGCGTTGAAATTTCGCGAACGACTTGCATGTTCTTGGAAATGTCCCCCGAGGCCGACGCTTGCTGACGGGCGCTGGCCGATATGTTCTGCACCAAGCTCGCGATCTGATTCGAGACCTGCTCGATCTCCTCGAGCGCGGCACCGGCATTCTCGGCCAACAGGGCGCCGCCGACCACGTCCGTGGTGCTGCGTTCCATCGACACGACCGCTTCATTGGTATCTGTCTGGATGGTGCGCACCAGAACCTCTATTTGTTTGGTCGCGTTCGCCGCGCGCTCCGCAAGACGCTGCACTTCATCCGCCACGACCGCGAAGCCGCGCCCCGCTTCGCCGGCCATCGACGCCTGAATCGAGGCGTTCAGAGCGAGAATATTCGTCTGCTCGGCGATATCGTTGATGAGTTCGACGATATTGCCGATTTCCTGGGAGCTTTCACCGAGCCGCTTGATGCGCTTGCTGGTCTCCTGAATGGTTTCGCGAATGGCATTCATGCCGTCGATGGTGCGCCGCACCGCATCGCCGCCCTTGTGAGCGACGTCGACCGAATGCCTGGCGACGTCCGCGCAGCGCTCGGAATTGCCCGACACCTCCTCGATGGAGGCCGCCATATCCGCCATGGATTGGCTGGCCGCGGCGATCTGCCGAGATTGCGCACTACTGGCCTTGGCCATATGCGCCGCCGCCGCCTGCGTCTGCTTCGCCGCGCCGTCCAATTGAATCGCACTTTCGTTGATGGTTGTGACCAGCTCGCGCAGCGCCTCGATCGCGTAGTTGATCGAGTCGGCAATGGCGCCCGTAATGTCTTCCGTAACCGTCGCCTGCACGGTCAGATCGCCGTCCGCCAGACTCGATAGCTCATCCAGCAGGCGCATGATGGCCTCCTGGTTGCGGTCGTTCTCGCGCACGCGCAATTCAGTGGTGCGCCGCGCATTCGCCGATTTGAGAAACAACCAGGTGAAGACACCGAGCAGCAGCGCGGCCGCCCCCAGGAGCGCCAGTATCAGAGGTTTGTAGCTCACCCGCGATTGGGGCACGGATGGCGCAGCGGCGATTTGCGCCGTCATCCCGCTCGCGAGCGCCGGCAGGGAGCGTGCCGCCGTCTGTGCCTTGGACAAGGGTTCGGCCGCTCCGATGGCCTTGCGTACGCTCGCTCCGAACTGCTGATTGCGCTGTACCACCGTCTTCAATCGCAGTTCCGCGTCGGCGCCCGTGACGCGGGATAACGCCAACCCGGACTCCTCTCCGGACAGGCCCCGCATCACCTGATTCAAGAATTCCAGGCTATCGGCGAGTCGCCGCGCGGTCGGCGCCGCATCGCTAACGCCCAACACCAGGCCGTTCAGCTCCTGCTGGATGCGCTGTACGGAAAGCTCGAAGCGCTCCAAATGGCGGCTCATGCCATCGAGCTTCTGCACACCGACGGCGCTTGCGAGATCGCCGAGTTCCGACAGCAGCTTCGGGGCCAGCTCCCGCGTCTCCTGATTGGCGGCCTGAATGGTTTGCACCGCAGTCCGCGCATCGGCGACGGCGCTCACCGCATCGGCGAACTTGCCGAGCGCCGCATCGAGCCCCGCATCGCGTTGCGGCGAGGCGCCGCTCGCGGTCAGGCTCTTCAGGCGCGTCATGCTCGTGCCAAGCTCGTCGAAATCCTTCGGTTCGCCGCGCAGCGCGTTCTGCGCCTCGAACGGTATGCGCTCGATCAGCAGCCGCAGTTGATCGGTCGACGCCGCCTCCGGGGCCGCGCTTTTGGTCAGCAAGGTGAGCACCGCGGCACCGGCGAGACATGCCACGATCAGCGCCAGCAATGCCGGCAGTGGATTGAATTTGGAAACGGCGTTTTGCGTGCTCATAGGCGTGGATCCGGCAGCGCTCAACTCGCAGCCTGCAGAAAGCTCTGGCTCTCGACCAAATTCTTCAAATTGAGCACCGGCCACACTTCCCCGCCGCGGCGAAACGCCCCCGCCAGATAGGCCTCGCAGCGAATCATCGTGGGTGGCGCCTCCGCATTGAATTCAGGTTCCGCGAAGCGCCGGAACCCCAAGACCTCGTCGACAATGAGCCCCGCCGGAATTTCCCGGTGGTTGACCACCACCACGCGTGTATTGCGCTGCGGCACGGTCGCACCGCTGCCGAGGAATTGCCGCAGGTCGATCATCGGCAACAACTGTCCGCGCACATTGGCCAGCCCCTTCACCCAGCTTTTCGACCCCGGGATGCGCGTGATCACGGCTGGGTAGCCCAACACCTCCCGGGTCTCCTCGCGGGCGGCCAGGAACGTCTCTCCGCCCATGCGAAATGCCACTCCCACCCATTCGCGGCCGGCGGCCGAGTCCGGCGCGGCCGCCGCCGCAACCGTGCGGCTGCGCTTTTCGAGTTCCTTGAGCAGTTCGAACGGACGGTCACGCAGGCTGCGCAGAGTATTGTCGCTCCCGCTCATCGTACTGGTCATACGGCCAGCGCAGCCTGCGCCTTCTCGACCAAAGCCTGCGCCGACACCGGTTTGACGAGATAATCCACTGCCCCCTGGCGCAAACCCCAGACGCGATCCGTCTCCTGGCCCTTGGTGGTCACCATGATGATCGGGATCAGCCTGGTTTCCGGGTCGTTGTTCAGCGTCCGCGTCGCCTGGTAACCGTTCACTCCGGGCATGACGATGTCCATGAAGATAAGGTCCGGCTTCATGGCCTTCGCCTTGCGAATACCCTCTTCGCCGTTCTCGGCCGCCGCCGTCCTGAAGCCGTGCTTTTCCAGGGCCTTCTGCATGACGAACACTTCGGTGGGTGAATCGTCGACAATAAGAATCAGTGCCATTCTTGTATTCTCCGTCATTTGGCGACGTGTGCTTCGATGGCGCCCAATAATTCGTCCTTGGTGAACGGTTTGGTCAAATAGTGCTCGGATCCCACGATGCGGCCGCGTGCCCGGTCGAACAAGCCGTCCTTGCTGGATAGCATGATTACCGGGATCTGTTTGAAGACCTTGTTGTGCTTGATCAGCGAACACGTCTGGTAACCGTCGAGGCGCGGCATCATGATATCCACGAAAACGATGTCGGGCTGGTGGTCGGCGATCTTGGAAAGGGCGTCGAAGCCGTCGACCGCGGTGAACACCTCGCAGCCTTCCTTGGTCAAAAGGGTTTCGGCGGTGCGGCGGATCGTTTTACTGTCGTCGATCACGAGAACTTTGAGGCCCGCGAGTTTCGGCTTGCCGTTGGTGATCATGCTCTCCATGGAACGGACCTTGAGGACGTGAATCGACGTGCGTAGGTGCTGGAATCTTGTGGCTTTTTAACATATCCGGGGCGCGCAAGCCACGTTATGGGGTCGACATTTCGCGGTAATCGAGGGTAAACAACGGTGGCGTGGTTCACAGTTTTCGGAACACGACCGATGCGGCGGCCGCGTCCGCGTGCGTTAAACTTGACGCGGTACTCCGGCCGTCCAGGATCTTCAGGGGAATGAGCATGTCTTGCGGTGTGCGTCTGGTCGTGGTCATGGACCCCATCGAGGCCATCAATCCGCTGAAGGACAGTACTTTGGCGATCCTGCTCGCAGCGCAGGCAAGCGGCTGGCAGTTATTCTATGCGGAGTTGAAGGACCTGTGGCTGCGCGACGGCATCGCCTGGGGCCGCCTCGCACCGCTCAAGGTGTTCGACGATCCGCAGGTCTGGTCCGTGCGCGCCCCCGGCGTCGCCGCCGCACTGGGCGAGTACGACGTCATACTGATGCGAAAGGATCCGCCGTTCGATACCGAATACATCTACTGCACCTACATACTGGATCGCGCGCGCGATCAGGGGGCGCTCGTCTGCAATCGTCCGCAGGGCCTGCGCGACATGAACGAGAAGGTCTACACCGCCTGGTTTCCCGAATGCTGCGCACCGACCCTGATCACCCGTGACATGGACGACATGAGCGGGTTCCTGAAGGAGCACGGCAAAGCGGTGTGCAAGCCGCTGCACGGCATGGGCGGGCGATCCATCTTCGTCCTGGAGCAGGGCGACAAGAATCGCAATGTGGTGTTCGAGACATTGACCGACTACGGGCAGCGCTACGCCATCGTGCAGCGCTACCTGCCCGAGATCGTGACCGAAGGCGATTGCCGGGTGATCCTCATCGACGGCGAACCCGTCCGCTTCGCGCTCAAGCGCGTACCCGACGCGGCGGACCACCGCGGCAATCTCGCGGCCGGGGCCCGCGCCGAGAGCCGCCCCATCAACGAGCGCGACCGCTGGCTGTGCTCCATCATCGGGCCGAAGCTGCGCGATGCGGGAATGATCTTCGTCGGTTTGGATGTCATCGGCGACTATGTCACCGAAATCAACGTCACCAGTCCCACCGGCATCCGCGAACTGAACAAGAAGCACGGCATCGACATCGGCGCAACGCTGGTGAAGGCGATCGCCCGCACCCTGGGCGTTGCGTGAACTCCAACATTCTTCAAATCGGGCTGCCGCCGGCAAACGACCGGATGCTGACCACTTGTTTCCTGGCGGCCCTGCTGCACGGCATCGTCATCCTGGGCGTCACGTTCAGTTCGCCGTATGGCGATGCAAATGGAGGCGACGGGGCCGCTTTGGAAGTGGTCCTCGTCAACGATCAAGCGCCGAGGGTTGCGGAAAACAAGAACGCGCAATACCTCTCCGAGCGAACCCAGCTCGGGTCCGGCAACACCAACAAGCGCGAGCGCACGCTGATACCGAAGTCCTCGCCGATGCCGGTCGAAAGAGCCGGCATTCCGAGCGGCGACGGGGTTGCGGCCGCGCAATCCGCGCATGAGGTCGGCGACGACCAGCTGGTGGCGACGCACATGCCGGCGGCAACCATTCTGTACTTCGCGGGGCCTAACGCCGCCGCCGAACCCTCCGCATTGCCGCTGTTGCTGGAAAAGAGGCCGGATTTGGGCATGACGCCCAATGATGATGGCGTGGAACTGCGTATGCGCGGCGCCGCCAAACAGCAGCTGTGGATTGCCGCGGATACCCGCGAGTCGGACGTTGCCGTTTACCTCGACAGCTGGCGGCGCAAGATCGAGCGGGTCGGGACCATGAATTTTCCGGATGTCGCGCGGCGGCAGAAGCTCTCGGGAACGCCCGTGATCGAGGTGACGATCGGCGCCGACGGCAGACTCGTGCAGTCCATGCTCCGGCGCAGCAGCGGCCACGCCGAACTCGACGAAGCCGCCATGCGGATATTGAAGCTCGCCGCTCCTTACGACCCGTTCCCGAGCGCTCTCGGCGCGGCGCACGATCAGATCCGCATCGCCTACGAGTGGCAATTCCTGGGTGGTGCGGCGCAAGGCTCCAGCGTATTTTATTCGGACTCAAACAGCCCTGGCGGCACCCGCTGATTCCGCACTAGAATTCGCTGATGGGTGGCATATGAGCGAATCGGACTATCTGACGAACCAATTGCTGATCGCCATGCCCACGATGGGGGATCCGAATTTTGCCCAGACCGTGGCCCTGGTATGCGATCACAGCGCGCGCGGCGCCCTCGGATTGATCCTCAACAAGCCGCTGCCCATGCGCATGGGCGAAATCTTCGAACAAATGGAAATCGAGCTGCCCGGAGGGCCGCTGCGCGAGCGTCACGTGCTGCGCGGCGGTCCGATGCAGACCGATCGAGGCTTTGTGGTGCATGCGGCCGGGGGCGAATGGGACTCGACGCTCAAGGTTTCCGACCTGATCCACGTCACCACTTCCCGGGACATTTTGGATGCCATGGCCCGCGGCGAAGGCCCCGCGCAAGCGGTGGTCGCCTTGGGTTACGCGGGCTGGGACGGCGGTCAGCTGGAGGATGAGATCCGCGCCAACTCCTGGCTCAGCGCGCCGGTCGACTCCGGCATCATCTTCGACGTGCCGTTCGAGTCCCGCTGGCTGGCCGCAGGCCGCCTGCTCGGCGTCGAACTCTCGCGCATCAGTCCGATCAGCGGCAATGCCTGAACGCGCTGCGCCCGCGGCGCCCCCGACGGCGGTCGCCGCGGCGGCCAACAGCCCCGTGCCGGGCCTCATCCTCGCATTCGATTACGGACAGCGCCGGATCGGCGTCGCCTGCGGAGATACCGTGAGCCGCACTGCCACCCCGCTCAGCACCGTGTCGGCGGCCAACTCGGGAGCGCACTGGGCGGCCATCGATTCCCTGATGCGCGACTGGAAGCCGGCTATGGCGGTGGTCGGCCTACCGTATAATGTCGACGGTTCCGAGAGCGCCGTGACCGTCGCGGCGCGCGGCTTCGCGGGCGAACTCGCCAAGCGCTACGTCTTGCCGGTGCGGCTGGTCGATGAGCGTTACTCGTCGCTCGAGGCCGGGACGCGGCTCAAGGCGGCACGCGAGTCGGGTCTTCGCAAGCGGCGGGTTGCAAAGACGGATATCGACGCGGCAGCCGCATGCATCGTGCTGGAGCGATGGTTTAACGAAGAAACATGAGGCGCACATGCGTTCACAAACTGACAGCGCCGGGGGCTTGCGCCACCTCATTACGCTCGATGGCCTGACACGCGAGGCGTTGACGGCGATTCTCGACCGCGCCGAGACCTATCGCCGCTTTCCCGGGCAGCCCGCCTATGAAGGCCGGGAACTCGCCGGCGTGACGCTCGCCAATTTGTTCTTCGAACCGAGTACGCGCACCCGCGCCTCATTCGATCTCGCCAGCCGTCGCCTGGGCGCGCACGTCCTCAACTTGGATCTGCATAGCAGCTCGCGAGCCAAGGGCGAAACCATGCTGGACACCATCTACACGCTCGAATCCATGAATACCGACATTTTCGTGATCCGCGATTCGGAGGCCGGGATGCCGGAATTCCTCATGGATCATGTCGCCCCGCATGTGTCGGTCATCAGCGCCGGCGAGGCCCACCTGTCCCACCCGACTCAAGGGCTGCTCGACGCCCTGACCATCAGGACCCACCAGCGGCGTTTTGCGGGGCTCAAGGTGGCGATAGTCGGCGATATCCTGCATTCGCGGGTTGCCCGCTCGACCACTCGCGCGTTGCAGACCCTCGGCGCGGGCGAACTGCGCCTGGTGGCGCCGCAAGCGCTTTTGCCTTCGGAGGATGAATTCCGCGGCGCACTGCGCTTCACGCGAATCGAGGACGGCATCGCCGGGGCCGATGTGGTGATGATGCTGCGCATCCAGAAGGAACGCATGGCAGAAGCGGCGGCGCTCGACGAAGCCGCATACTTCCGTGATTTCGGCTTGGACGCGCGGCGCCTGAAGCTTGCATCGCCCAACGTGCTGGTGATGCACCCCGGACCGATGAACCGCGGCGTGGAGATCTCATCGGAGGTCGCCGACGGTCCACGCTCGGTTATCCGGGAGCAGGTCAACAACGGCGTCGCCGTGCGCATGGCGGTGCTCGCCTCGATTGCCGCGACGCTGACGCGGCACCGCCGGCCCTTGTAGCCCCGCCCCTGTGGCCGCCGCCCGCCCGCAGGCGCCCACGATCGCATCGCAGGGGCTCGCCAATAGCGCGGGATCGGTTTCGATCGGTCGGGCGCCGACCTTCAGTTCGCGGGTAAAGCACTCATGCAGGCTCTTGAATCGGGATTGCTTCGCGTCGCGCAAATCGAGATCGGAGAACACCCGCCACAAGGACATGCAGACCGCGCACACCCACGGATGCTCGATGCCGCTCAACCATCCGACGAACTGGGTGAGCCAACGGCGCGGTAGGCAATTGGTGAGCAGGAAATTGATGTCTTCCTGCTGCACGATTCGTCCGATCAGGGAGCGAGCGGTCATCTTAATGTCATTCGACTGCAATAAGGTTCCGAGCCCAAGGAATTCCGTGACCAAAACATCCATTTTCATCCTGTTGGGTGCGTGCGCGCTCGGCGTGCTGCTGCACAAATTGCACTTGAGGCTGCAGCTGTCGCGCGCCAGGCAGCGTTCGCTGACGGGCCATGCGCGCATGGCCCGCCGCTTCGCCAGGCTGGTGCCGTTCTACGAATACGGCGATGCGAAGTTTTTCCGTGTGGACGCGGCGCCCGACGACGTCGCAACGGCGCGGCGCAGCCGCTTGGTGCGCTTCTGCGGCGCCTACCACGGTTGGTGGGGCGACGTGCAGCCCGGAGTCGGAAATCCGCTCCCGGCACGCGACACCTATACGCTGAAGGACATGGACGACACTTCCCTGCGCGTGCTCAGGAGCCGGCGCGATATCGCCTGCGTGCTGGTCAATCCGCTGCAGGCGCTGCTTCCAGCATGCGAACGTCGTAAAACCGTAAAAAAATCGTTCCGCGCGGTCAAAAAATCTTGTTTGCGCGTTCATGTATTCGTCACAGCGTCATGCCACCGTGGTGCGGCATGAGAATCATGATCGTTACCGACGCATCGTTTCCGCAGACCAACGGTGTGGTACGCACATTGGCTCAGACCGCCGCCTACGTCGGCCGCGTAGCCATTGAAAAGAACATCGACGCCTTCCTACAGATGCCGTGGAGCGGCAGCAAGATCGTCATCGGCGACGGCCCCGAACGGGCGCGGCTCGAGGCGCAGCACCGCGGCGTGGTGTTCACCGGCTACCGATTCGCCGAAGATCTCGCCCGTCATCTGGCGGCCCCCGCGCCCGCCAAGCACGCCTGATATCAACCGAAGTTTATCTTCGCCTCCAGGTTGGTGCGCGAATCGGCGCTCGTCAGCGCTTCCTCCAATTCGATCCGGCCTTCGCGAACCAAATTGTACAGCGAGCTGTCGAAGCTCAGCATGCCGCGCTCGGTGCCGGTGCGGATCGCCTCTTTCACGCCGATCACATCGCCCTTCTTGATGAGTTCCGAGACGTGCGGGGTATTGACCATGACTTCCGAGGCCGCGACTCGTACGCCGGACTTGGTCGCCACCAGGCGCTGCGAGAGAATCGCGCGCAGATACTGCGATAGATCCAAAAAAATCTGGTTGTGCTGATCGCGCGGAAACATATTGATGATGCGGTCCAATGTCTCCGCGCAATTATTCGCGTGCAATGTCGCGATGCACAGGTGGCCGGTCCCGGCGAGTGCGATGGTCGCCTCCATGGTCTCGCGATCGCGGATTTCCCCGACAAGGATCACATCGGGCGCCGCGCGCACCGCGCTGCGCAATGCGCGCGTGAAGGACTTTGTGTCGAGCCCCACCTCCCGCTGATTGACGATCGACTTTTTGTTCGAGTGCAGGAACTCGATCGGATCCTCGATGGTGAGAATGTGATCCGAGGAGGTTTCGTTGCGGTAATTGATCATGGCGGCCAGGGTGGTGGACTTTCCCGCGCCGGCGGCCCCCACCATGAGAATAAGTCCGCGCTTCAGCATCACCAAATCCTTGAGGATGTCCGGCATGCCCAGATCTTCGAGTTTGGGCATTTCGGCGGTGATGTATCGCAAGACCATCGCAGGGTAGCCGCGCTGATAGAACACGTTGACGCGGAATCGCCCGAGTCCCGGCTCGGAAATCGCGAAGTCAATCTCCAGCTCTTGATTGAAGTGCTCGATTTGCTCGGCAGTCATCAATCCGAGCGCCGCTTGGCGCACCGTTTCAGGACTCAAAACCTGCTTGTTGACGGGGAATATTTTGCCTTCGATCTTTATCTTGACGGGCGCATTGCAGGTAAAAAACAGGTCCGACGCCTTTCTTTCGACCATCAATTTGAACAGCGGCTTGGTGTTCATCACCTGAGCCGGCGCGACGGCGGACATATCAGGAGCCAGGCTCACTAAAATACCTGGCCTTCTTCTTCCTCTACGATCTGCAGCGACGCGCCGGCGTCCTCGGGATTCTTCATTTCCCGCTTGCTCTCGAGTTTCACCCGCAGCCTCAGCTCGTTCTTCGAGTCCGAATTGCGCAATGCGTCTTCGTAGGAAATCAAGCCCGCCTCGTACAAGTCGAACAGCGCCTGGTCGAACGTCTTCATCCCCAGGCGGTTGGAGCGCGCCATCACGTCCTTGATCTTCGCAACCTCGCCCTTGAAGATCAAATCCGAGATCAGCGGCGAGGCCAGCATGATTTCCATGGCCGCGATGCGCCCCGAGCCGGCCTCGCGGGGTATCAGGCGCTGCGATATCAAGGCACGGATGTTGAGCGACAGATCCATCAGCAGCTGCTCGCGGCGCTCTTCGGGGAAGAAATTGATGATGCGGTCGAGCGCCTGGTTGGAGCTGTTGGCATGCAGGGTGGCCAGCACCAAATGCCCGGTCTCGGCAAATTGAATGCCGTACTCCATCGTCTCGCGGTCGCGGATTTCGCCGATGAGAATCACATCGGGCGCCTGGCGCAGGGTGTTCTTGAGCGCCACATGCCAGCTTTCGCAGTCCACGCCCACCTCGCGGTGCGTTACCACGCAGCCCTTGTGGGCATGCACGTATTCGACCGGATCCTCGATCGTGACGATGTGGCCGCGGGTCTTTTCATTGCGATAGCCGACCATGGCCGCCAGCGATGTGGATTTGCCGGAACCGGTGCCCCCGACCAGGATCACGAAGCCGCGCTTGGACAGCACGACTTCCTTCAGGATGGGCGGCAGTTCGAGTTCTTCCAGGGTCGGAATCTTGGCATTGATGGTTCGCAGCACCGCGCCGACATAGCCCTGCTGCACGAAGGCGCTGACGCGAAAGCGTCCGATTCCGGGCGGGGCAATCGCGAAGTTGCATTCCTTGGTCGAGTCGAACTCCTTGGTTTGCCGATCGTTCATGATCGCGCGCACCAGACTCGAACTCTGTTCCGCGCTCAAGGATCGGTCCGACTGGGGGCGGATTTCACCGTCGACTTTGATCGCCGGGGGAAATCCGGCGGTAATGAACAGATCCGAGCCCTTCTTCTCGACCATGCGCTTGAGCAGATCTTGCATCAGCCGTATAGCTTGCTCGCGGTCCATTAGATGCTGTCCTTGTTCTGAGCCTTGTATTTCGCCTCTTCGCGGCTCACCACGCCTTTTTGCACCATTTCCTGCAGGCATTGATCGAGGGTTTGCATGCCCTGGCCCTGCCCGGTTTGAATCGCCGAATACATTTGCGCGATTTTGCCCTCGCGAATCAAGTTGCGAATCGCCGGGGTGCCGATCATGATCTCGTGCGCCGCGATGCGGCCGCCGCCGACGCGCTTCATCAAGGTCTGGGAAATCACGGCGCGCAGACTCTCGGACAACATGGCGCGCACCATGTCCTTTTCCGCCGCCGGAAACACGTCCACGATGCGGTCGATGGTCTTGGCTGCGGAGCTGGTATGCAGGGTGCCGAACACCAGGTGGCCGGTTTCGGCCGCGGTCAGCGCCAGGCGGATGGTCTCGAGGTCGCGCATTTCGCCCACCAAGATCACGTCCGGGTCCTCGCGCAGCGCCGAACGCAATGCTTCGGTGAATCCCAGCGTATCGCGATGAACTTCGCGCTGGTTGACTAGGCAGCGCTTGCTCTCGTGCACGAACTCGATCGGGTCCTCGATCGTGATAATGTGATCCGGACGGTTGTCGTTGCAGTGATTGACCATGCCGGCCAGGGTCGTCGATTTTCCCGATCCGGTCGGTCCGGTGACCAATACAAGACCGCGGGGGAGCATGCACAAATCTTTGAATGTCTTGGGCGCGTTCAGCTCATCGAGCGTCAAAATATTCGATGGAATGTTGCGGAACACGGCGCCGGCGCCGCGGTTCTGGTTGAAGGCGTTGACGCGAAAGCGGGCAAGCTTCGGAATCTCAAACGAAAAATCCGTCTCGAAGAACTCTTCGAAGGCCTTGCGCTGCTTGTCATTCATGATGTCGTACACCATGCTGTGCACTTCCTTGTGCGCCAGCGCCGGCATATTTATGCGCTTCATGTCGCCGTCAACGCGAATCATCGGCGGAACGCCCGCCGACAGATGCAGGTCCGACGCATTGTTCTTCACCGCAAAGGCGAGAAGCTGCGCGATATCAACCGCCATTTACGGCTCCTAATCCGGCTGTGTAAGCCGATACCAGTATATAAGAGGGCGCCGCCACCCAATATGTTAATTGGTCCGCAGAATTTAGCGGTTCGCGTGAACCACGTCCGGTCTCGGATAACTCATGCGGCCCAAGCGGCCGGACGGGACCCCGGTTCGGTCACCCTGATCGCCGTTACCAAAGCCAAGCCTGCCGAATTATTGATGGCCGCCGCCACGGCGGGCGTCACGGATTTCGGCGAAAATTATCTCAAGGAGGCCTTGGGCAAAATGGATCAGCTCGGGTCCGCCGCCGTGCACTGGCACTTCATCGGCGGTTTGCAAGCGAATAAGACCCGCGGTGTGGCCGAACGCTTCGAATGGGTGCACAGCGTCGATCGACTCGGCGTCGCGCGGCGCCTGTCCGAGCAGCGCCCCTTTCACGCGCCTCCGCTCAATGTGTGCATCCAGGTCGCATTGGTGCCGGAGCCGACCAAGAGAGGCGTCGAACCCGCGAACCTCGCCGAGCTTGCGCTGCGGACGGCGGAATTGCCGCGGCTGCGGCTGCGCGGCCTCATGTGCGTGCCGCCGCCCCAGCCGGATGTGCGCGCCGAACGGTCGGTGTTCGCCCGCTTGAGAATCCTGCTCGAGGATCTGAACGCAACGGGCCTCAAGCTCGATACACTGTCGATGGGAATGAGCGCCGATTTCGAATCGGCCATTGCCGAAGGTGCGACGCAGGTGCGCATCGGCACGGCGATCTTCGGCAGCCGATGAATCCGGTGCGACTTTAGAAGAGGCGGCGGACATGATCGACATTCGTAGGCTTGCATTCATCGGCGGCGGCAACATGGCAGCGGCCCTGGTCGGCGGCCTGACCAAGCGCGGGCTTCCGGGCGAGCGGATCGTGGTTGCCGATCCGAGCGCACTGCAACTGCAGCGGCTGGTCCGCGATTACGGCGTGCGCTGTGCAGCCGACAATGCCGGCGCGGTGGCGGGCGCGGAAGTGGTCATTCTGGCGGTGAAGCCGCAGCAGATGCGCGCCGTGGCATTGGCATTGAGCCCGCATCTGGCTGTCTCGAAGCCGCTGCTGATCTCGGTTGCCGCCGGCATACCGCACGCCGCGCTCGCACGCTGGTTCGGGGCGCAGATCCCGGTCGTGCGCACCATGCCGAATCGGCCGGCTCTGAACGGCTTTGGCGCTACCGGTCTGTACGCACCCGCGGGCGTCGGCGCCGCCAATCGCGCCCTGGCGGAGTCCATCATGGCCGCCGTCAGCGCCACCGTATGGGTCGAACATGAATCGCAGATGGATACCGTCACCGCGCTCTCGGGCAGCGGGCCGGCCTACTTTTTCTTGTTCATGGAAGCGCTCGAGGCCGCCGCGCATGAGCGTGGCCTGCCCAACGAGGTTGCCCATAAGCTCACCTTGGAGACGGCGTTTGGGGCCGCACAGATGGCGCGCCAGTCGACCGAATCGCTTGCTGCATTGCGTGAGCAGGTGACCTCCAAGGGCGGAACCACCGCGGCGGCGCTCGATGTCCTTGATGCTGCAGGCCTGCGTGCAATCGTCGCACACGCGGTGGCGGCAGCCGATCGGCGATCCGCCGAACTCGCCGCGGAGTTCGGCAGTCCCTAGGGCGCGTAGCGGGATTAACTTCCATGGACGCGATCAGATACATCGTAGATACCCTCCTCTGGCTGTTGACGCTCGCCTTCGTGCTGCGCCTGCTGTTTCAATGGGTGCGGGCGGATTTTCGCGACCCCATCGCGGATGCGATCGTGCGCATCACCAATTGGTTGATCGTGCCGTTGCGGCGTCTGCTGCCGCCGATCGGCAGACTCGACACCGCCACCGTCCTTGCGGTGCTCGCCACCGCCGCGGTGCGCACCGGAGCGACGCTTGCAATCGGCGGCATGGGGTTGGGCAGCCCCTTGCTGTTCGTGCGGATCACGGTGGTCGGTTTGATCGATTTGATCCTGCGCATCTACTTATTCGGTCTTTTGCTGTATTGGTTGACCGGTATCGTCGCCCCCGGTGGCTACGCGCCGGGCACTCGATTGCTCGCGCAACTGTGCGAACCGATCCTAAGGCCGGTGCGTCGAGTGATTCCCCCGATAGGGCAAATCGATTTCTCGGTCCTATGGGTGTCCATCGCGATCGGCGCACTGTTGATACTAGTGCGTTGAACATGCACTCCTAGATGCCTGAAATCACAGCTAACGACGCGTCACGGAAGCGCTGCGAGACGCGCCGGAGCGGCGCGGAAGCCTTGAAAACCAGGCTCGCAAGCGACTCAAACGCGAATATTTTTTTTCATTTGCGCTAAACAACGGCTTTTTTCTATGTTATTTTCGGCGCCGAGTTGAGTTTGTTGGCTTATTCACCGGCGTTCGCACCCAGCCGCGTTCGCAATCACCAGCAGGAGAGATCATATGGCGAAAAAAAATGCAGCACCGACCAAATCGGAAATTCTGGCTACCGTGTCGAAGGATACGGACCTCACTAAGAAGCAGGTCGGAGCCGTGTTTGACTCGCTTTCAGCCGTCATCAAGAAGAGTCTGCGCAGTCACGGGTTGTTCACCCTACCCGGACTTCTGAAGATGAAAGTCGTCAAGAAACCGGCCACGAAAGCGCGTGAAGGCATCAATCCATTCAATGGCGAAAAGATGATGTTCAAGGCCAAGCCGCCCAGCAAGAAGGTGCGTATTGCCGCACTCAAGACGCTCAAGGAATTCGTGAACTGATTGATCGGCGTCCGGGGCGGTTGGACGGATTCAGCCGCTCCGGATGGCATCGATTACGGCATCCCTCAGCAGCGGCAAGTGCCCGTGAAAGAAGTGCCCTACTCCGGGCATGACAACTAGTTTCGGCTGAGGCTTGCAACTCTTGGCCCAGGCGAACACGCGCTGCGGGTCCACCACCTCGTCGCTGTCCCCTTGGACGACCAGCCAGGGACAGCTCGGCACCGCCAACGCGGAAAAATCCATCCGATCCACCGGCGGCGCCACGGTGATCAGCCGGGACGCACCCCGCTCGAGCGCCAGGCGCAATGCCACGAACGCTCCGAATGAAAATCCGGCAAGCAGCAATCGGCGGTCCGGCCAGCGTAGCGCACCGTACGCGGCAACGGCGTCCGCGTCCGCGGTTTCGCCGTTGCCGTGGTCGTAAGTCCCGGCGCTCGATCCCACACCGCGAAAATTGAAGCGCAGCGTCGGAATGCCGGTTTCCCGAAACGCCCGCGCCAGGGTGTGGACGACCTTGTTATCCATGGTGCCGCCATGCAATGGGTGCGGGTGACAAAGCACCGCATACCCCTCGCCCGGCAGTCCGGGATCCTCGACGATCGCTTCCAGCGGGCCGGCGGGCCCGTCAATCGACAGGCGCTCGAGCGCAACCGTTCTAACGGTCATTCGACGCCGACGAGATCCACGTCGAATACCAGTGTCGCACCGGGTGGAATGAGGCCGCCGGCGCCGCTGTCGCCATAGGCAAGCTCGGCGGGTATGGTGAGGCGGCGTCGGCCTCCCACCTTCATTCCGACAACCCCCTGATCCCATCCCTTGATCACCTGGCCGGCGCCCACCGTGAAGCGGAACGGCTGGCCGCTGCGCAACGAGCTGTCGAATTGCTTGCCCTTCGTGTCGGGCGCCGTCGCCTCGTACAGCCAGCCCGTGTATTGCACCACGGCGCCTTGGCCCGCCGCCAATACCGCGCCGCTGCCCGGTTGCAACTCAAGGATCTCCAGGGAATGCGCGGCGCCCGGGGGAACGTCAGCCGGTTTGCCGCCGCATGCGACCAGAAGGCCGGCACAGAATGCGCCGATATATTTGCGTGTTTTGTGGGGCGCCATGCCCACTTATCTTAAAGGATTTTACCGCGCGCGGCGTCCACGAATCTTCAGCAGCGCAGCGACGCTCGCGCCGATTTGGGCATTGAACCCCAGCCAACGGTGCCGCAAGGCGCCCAAAGCGTCATCGAACTCGTCGGCGACCTGTAACACCCACTCCATAGGTAAAAAGTCTATGCGCCACCCCGGCTGTCGACCGTGAGTCGGGTCACATACTTGCCATGCTGCGGGCGGCTGCGTACGCTCTGCGCTACATGCAGCGAATTCTCGTCCTGAATCCAAAAGGCGGTTCAGGTAAAACGACGATAGCGACAAATCTCGCGAGTTACTTCGCGAGCCAGGGCGACCATCCGCTGTTGTCGGACAACGACCCTCAGGGCTCCAGCACTCGCTGGCTGAAGAAGCGCACGCCCGAGCAGGCGTTCATCCACGGTGTCGCCGCCTTCGAACGCAACAGCCGCATAACCCGCGCCTGGCAGCTGCGAATTCCAGCCGACGCGGCGCATGTCATCGTGGATACCTCGGCGGCCCTGATGGGGCAGGACATGCCCGACATGACCAAGAGCGCCGATGCCATCATCGTCCCGGTTCTACCTTCCGATATCGATATTCACGCGTGTTCGCGCTGTATAGCCGACCTGCTGCTGATAGCGAAGGTGCGGCGCGACGAGAATCGAATTGCGGTGATCGCCAATCGCGTCAAACGCAACACCCTGATCTATCAATCGCTGATGCGGTTTCTGGAGACGTTACGAATTCCCGTGATCGCGACTTTGCGGGATTCGCAGAACTATGTGCGCGCCGCCGAGCAAGGGGTGGGCTTGTACGAGATGAAGAAGACCTTGGTGGCGCAGGATCTCGAGGATTGGGCGCCGCTGCTCGCGTGGTTGAAGGCAAAAGAGGTTATGTGGCAGCCGAATCCCGGCATCAATCCATTGCCGGAGACCGCTTGAGCGGCCGGCCGGCGGCTTACTTTTTCTCGTCCCAGGCCCCGCGAGCCTTCTCGGCCCAGTTCTTGTAGCTGTGCCAATTGTAGAGACTGTTGGTGATCGCCGCGTGGCGACCGCCCGTCTTGTAAACGTCGCGCGGAACTGCAACCCCCGCTTTGGCAACGCCCGGCTGCACACGCGGCGCGCGGCGGTCAACTCCCGTGTATCGAATCGGACTTTTGATGTCGCTCATCTGGTGCCTCTATGATGTGACTGACAGTATGTGTCGCGCATCCCCTAGGGCAGGAACTGTGTCACAGGCAAGCAGCGCGAGTCGCCGGCCGTGAGAGCGCATTGCGATGCGCATCTCAGAGACCGTCACGGTAAGTTAAATGGTGAATTTTTCGCGGTTGCGCCAAGCGTTGAACAGCGGCTTGAGTTCTTCGAACGATCGTTCGAGCGCCGCGGGCAGCAATGTCGTATAGGAATCGAGCAGCGCCATCGCGTTGCGCGCCGGATCGGTGCGCGTGGCGGCACCCAGCCGGCGCGACATATCGCGATTGACGATGTGCAGGTTTTCATAGAGATCTTCCAGTGCCGCGAAGCCCTGCGGCTGCTCGGAGCCGGTGATTTCTCGCGCCAATAGATACATGCAAATGCTGCGGAAGACCGTTTCTTCCTCGCTGGCGAACGGCAAATGGAAGCGCGCCATCGGACGCAGGTGATCGGTCCAGGGGCAGCCCGCGGTTGCCATGATCAAGCCGAGCACCGAGCTCATCGCCTGCTGTGCCGAGGTCTGCGCGTATATCGTCCGCTCCTCCTGCAGGACGGTGACGCCGACCGTGTCGAATGACACCAATGCCTTCAGCGGCTCCAAGGTCGATGCCATCTGCAGCGCGACCGGACAATGCGCATGTTCAAGTTCGTTCAGCGGACAGTTGGCGCATCGGTTGAATTTGAGTTCGGTCCAGAACGGCGCTTCGGCGGGCGCGGCATTGGACAGCCGGAAATCCGTGGGATCGAAGCTGAAGTCGAGGGTGGTTTGCGACCCGTCCGGCAGATCGAAGCGATACCGGATGCGCTGCGGCTGGCTCATGCCACCAAACGGTAGCACGGGGTGTATTCGGCGCCGGTGAGCTTCATGCGCCGCTGCGCCACGAACGATCGCAGCAGCCGGTCGAGGGGCTCCAGGATCGACGGCTCGCCGCTGAGCTCGTAGGGCCCGTAGCGCTCGATCGCGGCGACCCCGTACTCCTTGATGTTGCCGGCCACGATGCCGGAGAACACGCGCCGCAGATTGGCGGCGCGCTCGTGTACCGGCTGGTCGCGGGCGAGGCGCAAAGCCCGCATCGACGCGTGCGTCACCTCGAACGGGCGCTGGAATTCGAGCGGAATATTGAGCAGCCAATTGAAGCCGTAGGAATCGCTTTGTCGCCGGCGATAGTCGCGCACCTGAGCAAGGCCCGCCACCATGGCGCGCGCCACACCCGCCGGATTGTCGATGATGATTCGATAACGCGACTGAGCGGCCTCGCCCAGCGTCGCGCCGACGAACTCGTGAATCTGCTGGAAGTAGTCCGCGGCGTCGGCCGGGCCGGTGAACACCACCGGGAACGGCATGTCGACATTGGCCGGATCCAGCAATATGCCGAGCAGATAAAGGATCTCCTCGGCCGTGCCGGCGCCGCCCGGGAAAATGACGATGCCGTGCCCCAGCCGCACGAACGCCTCCAGGCGCTTCTCGATGTCCGGCATGATGACCAGGTGGCTGACGATGGGGTTGGGCGGTTCGGCCGCTATGATGCCCGGCTCCGTAATGCCCAAGTAACGGCCGTTGACGATGCGCTGCTTCGAGTGCCCGATAGTGGCGCCTTTCATCGGTCCTTTCATGGCGCCGGGGCCGCAGCCGGTGCATACATCGAGGCTGCGCAATCCCAGTTCGTAGCCGACTTTCTTGGTGTAGTCGTACTCGACGCGCCGGATCGAATGCCCTCCCCAGCACACCACCAATTTGGGCCCCACCTGCGGCTCCAATACTCGCGCGTTACGTAATATGTGAAATACCGCGTTGGTGATGCTCGAGGAGGAAGTGAGGTCGAAGCGCCCGCTCTCGATGATCTCGTTGGAGATGAAGACCACGTCGCGCAGCACCGCGAACAGGTGATCCTTCAATCCTATGATCATTTGCCCATCGACGAATGCGGAGGCCGGCGCGTTCCTGATTTCGAGCTTGATGCCCCAGGCCCGACGCACGATGCGCAAATCGAAGTTTCGGTATTTGTCGAAGATCGCGCGCGCATCGTCGAGATCGCTGCCGGTGTTCAGCACGGCGAGCGCGCACTTGCGAAACAGGGAATAAAGGCCGCCCTGGCCGGAATCGAGCAGCTTGGCGATTTCCTGCTGCGAAAGGTGCTCGAGGCTGCCCTTGGGTGCGACGCGGGCGTCGACCAGGTCGGACGATAGGATCGTGGTTTCCACGCGGCACCTGCTGTTACGGATAGATATCGATCGGGATGTTGTCTTGGGTGCGCATCCACACTTCGACCATGTCGGAATTGGACAAGGCGATGCAGCCGTCCGTCCAGTCGTTCGAGGAGTAATAGGCGTACGGATATTTCGGGGCATTCGGCAGACCGTGGATCATGATCAACCCGCCCGGTGCCCACCGGTGCTTGCGCGCCCGCGACTGGTCCTCCTTATTGGGGTAGGACACCTGGATCGCCAGAAAGAAATCGCTGCGCGTATTGCGCCGCTCGAGAAAATAGCGTCCCTCGGGGGTTCGAAAATCGTGCTCGCGCTCTTTTTGGCCTACCGGGGACAACCCCAGCGCCACCTTGTACTCACCGAGCAGGCGGCTGCCGCTGTACAGATACAACTTGTGTTGCGACTTGTGGACGACCACGCGATCCGCGGCCGCGATCTCCTCGGCGGCAGCGGTCAGCGGGGCCGCCGCAGCGCTGGCGGCCAGCAGAATTGCCCACAGACTCCACGTGCAAAGCCGGCTGCTGGGATTGAACATATTTAAATTATAGCGTGTAAGGCGCACGAGAAAACCGGTTGCAGCTCACGGACCGCGCAGATTTGTCAAATGGGAACATGACTACTCACGATTGATGGCCACGACGCGCGGCAGCGTGATGGTCGTCCCGGGCCGTACGTCGCTGAAATCCACATCCGGGTTGTATTGCGCCACCAGCCAAACCGGCATGTCGCTGCGCTGTTGCGCGATGGTCCACAACGACTCGCCGCGCTTCACGTCGTAGTTTTCGGTGCCGGCAATCCGATGAGCGGCGAAAAACGCATCATGCAGCTGCCGGTGGTAATCGCGCCGCACGGCGACGAAATGCTCCGCACCGACGCGGGACAGGTCGAGTTTGAGCTTGCGGCCGAGGGTGACCATGGCATTCTTGGGCAGCTTGTTCAAAGCACGCAGCGCCTGCGCATCGACTCGGCACCAATCCGCGAAATGCCCCAACGTTTCCGCCGCTTGCACCAGCACGGTATTGTCGGCGGCGACGCTGTAGTCCGTTACATCCGGATTGCCGGTCGGCGCTCCGGCGGGCAGCAGCGCCGCGCTGTTGGTTTGTCGTTGCGAAACGGGCTCTTTCGGCGCCTGCACGATGATCTCGGCGAGCACGGGCTCGGTACCCGCAAGGTCGGAAGCGGGCGACGAACCCGAAACCGGCGCGGGTGCAACCGGCACGGCCGCAACCGCCGCCGCAGCGCCGACTTCGGCTCGCGACGCGGGCATCGGGATGCGAACGATTTGGCCGCGTTCGATTGCATGCGCGCCGCTCCAGCCATTCGCGGCCAGCATTCGCGCCAATCCGACGCCGCTCGCGGCGGCGATGCCGGCCAAGGTTTCTCCGCGGCGGACCCGATGGCTGCCGTCGTTGCGCTGAGCCAGGTAGCGCTCGCTCGGCGGCAAGCGTGCCCAGCCCGCGGCGATCTCGGTCTCCGCCAGCCGTCCGGGGAGGCGCAGCGCGTAGCCACGGGGCACCAATCGCGACCCGTTCCAGATCGGCGGGCGCAATGCCGGATTCAAGACCTTCATGGCTCCCATGTCGACGTTGAATGCCTTGGCCAGGTCGCCGATCGCGATGTAGTCGGGCAATTCGACCGGCGTGTTCTGGGTATCCGGCAGCGGCGCGATCGGACCGAAATATCTCTCCGCGTTGCGATCCACTTCGAGTGCCGCCAGGAACGAAACATAGAAATTGCGCGAAGCAAAGCCGAAAGTGGCGCCTTGGTAGCGCTTGACGATGACCGCGATATCGCTCGTTCCCAATTGCTCCTGGGCGCGCCGCAGGCCGCCGGGACCGTGATTGTAGGCGGTGACGGCCAGCGGCCAGGAGCCGAGCAGCCGATAGTTGTAGAGCATCAAATTAGCGGCCGCCTCGGTCGCGCTGGAGGGGTCCAAGCGCTCGTCGACCAGGCTGTCGACTCGCATGAAGCGCTTGGCGGTCGAGGGCATGAACTGCCATAGCCCGGCCGCACCGACCTTCGAGTAGGCAGCCGGATTGAACGATGACTCGACGTGCGGCAGCGCGGCTATTTCCTTGGGCACGCCGTGCTGCTCGAGGACTCGTGCGATATGCGCCTCCCAGGGCACGGCCCGTATCAATCCTTCATGGAAGCGATCCGCCTGCCCCAGCTGGAACCGTATCCGGCCGATCGCATCGATGAAATCGGCCGGCTTCGCGCCCTCGCCGAAGGTATGCAGGATCCGCCGCTCGTGCGCCGTCAAATCGTCGGTCTCGCCCGCGGCGAATCTCCGCAGCAGCGCCGCATAGCGCGCCTTGGCTTCCGCCACTCGGCGTTCGCGCTGCGAGGGAGAGGCGGCAGGATCGAAACGCAACACTTCGTACACCAGCCCCAGATTCCAATCGTCGTGGAGCAGACCCTGCTCGGTGGTGACCTCGGTGTACACGCGGATCCAGAAGCGCACGTCCCGCTCGAGTTCGGGCGGATGAACGAACGGGTCGGTTCCCTCCGCGGCAAGGGTCCGAGCGCAAATGAACGGCGCCAGCATGAAGCTGAGCGCCATGATCTTGATTAGCTTGATTATCTGCGAACTATCCGCACTTCGAATCGCCGCAATTCAAACAGGTATTGCATCCGTCCAGCACCACCACGGCAGCGGTGCTGCACTTCGCGCACAGTTGCGCTCCTTCGGGAAAATGCGACTTCGAAAACGCGTCCGTTTGTTTGGACCGCGCCTCGAACTCCTCACGCTTCTCCTGCACCAATTTGCGCTGATGGACGTCGAGTTCCGTCTTCTTCAGCAACCCGATCGACTGCAAGTGACGCTCGATCACGTAACCCAGCTCGGCGATGGTGGAGGGCATGAATTTTCCCCCGGGCTGCCAATAGCCGCCGCGCGGATCGAACACCGCCTTGAGCTCGTCGACCAGGAAGGTGGTATCGCCGCCCTTGCGAAATACCGCCGAAATGACCCGCGTCAATGCGACGATCCACTGGAAATGATCGAGATTCTTCGAATTGATGAACACCTCGAACGGACGGCGCTGTTCATGCGGAGTGCCCTCGTTCAGCACGATGTCGTTGATGGTGACGTACATGGCATGATCGGACACCGGCGTCTTGATCTTGTAGGTCGAGCCGATCAGCACCTCCGGGCGCTCGAGCTTCTCGTGCATCCAGATCACGTTGTCCTGCGTCTTCAAAGGATCTTTGGCCGCACCGCCGGCCGCTGCATCCTTGGCTTCCGGCTTCAGAACGCGGTACTTGGCGATTTTCTTTGCGATTTTGATGTGAGCCATATCAGAATTTCCCGTAATAGCCTTCTTTCAGCGCATCGAAGAGATTCGCGGCGGTATGCATTTCGCCGTCGTATTCGATCTCTTGATCGCCCCGCGCCTCGATTTCCGTGCCGTCTTCCAAAGTGAATACGTAGGTGGTGTTCTTGAGATCGTCTTCCTTCACCAAGACGCCCTGAAAGGCTTCCGGATTGAAGCGGAACGTCGTACAACCCTTGAGCCCCTGTTCGAAGGCATACATGTAGATGTCCTTGAAATCCTCGTATTTGTAATCGGTGGGTACGTTGGCCGTCTTGGAAATCGAGGAATCGACCCACAGTTGAGCCGCCGCCTGGATGTCCACGTGCTCCTTCGGGCCGATATCGTCGGCGGAGATGAAATAATCGGGCAGTTTCTCCGCCGGATTTTGCGAATCGGGCATCGCGCGCGGATTCACCAATTCACGGTAGGCGAGCAGTTCGAACGAGAATACGTCGACCTTTTCCTTGGACTTCTTGCCCTCGCGTATCACGTTGCGGAAGTAATGGTGCGCAAAGGACGGCTCGATACCGTTCGAGGCATTGTTAGCCAGCGACAGCGAAATCGTGCCTGTCGGCGCGATCGAAGTATGGTGCGTGAAGCGCGCACCGACCTCGGCGAGCTCGTCCACCAGTTCAGGCGAGGCTTCCGCGATGCGCTGCATGTAGCGGCTATAGCGCGCATGCAGCACCCGTCCCGCGATCTTGGCGCCGACCCGCCAGCCGTCCTTGACCATCTCGGGACGCTTGCGCAACATTTCGCGGGTGACCGTGAATTCCTCGTTCATGATCGGCGCCGGACCTTTTTCACGCGCCAGATCGAGCCCGGCTTCCCATCCCGCGACCGCCATTTCGCGCGACACGTTCTGCGAAAACGCCACCGATTTCTTGGAGCCGTACTTCATGCACAGCATGGTGATGGTCGAACCCAACCCTAGGAAACCCATGCCGTGCCGGCGCTTGCGGGTGATTTCATCGCGCTGCGGGGCCAATGGCAAGCCATTGATCTCGACCACGTTGTCCAGCATGCGGGTGAATATTTTCACCACCTTGCGATAGGTCTCCCAATCGAAACGCGCATCGTCGGTGAACGGGTCGATGACGAACTTGGTGAGATTCACCGAGCCCAGGAGGCACGACCCGTAGGGCGGCAAAGGCTGCTCGCCGCAAGGATTGGTGGCGCGGATGTTCTCCACCCACCAGTTGTTGTTCATCTCATTGACCCTGTCGATCAGGATGAAGCCGGGTTCCGCGAAATCGTAGGTCGAGGACATGATCAAGTCCCAAACGCGGCGGGCCGGCAGGGTCTTGTAGATCTTGCACGCGACCAGGCCCTCGGCATTTGCGATATACCCGCTGGTGTCCGGCCATTCGCGCCACACGAACCGGGTAGCGTCCTCGAGATCGGGCTGCTCCGCGGCGAACTCCTTTTCGCCGAGCGGAAAGGCGAGTTTCCATTCTCCGTCGCTCTTGACCGCACTCATGAATTCATCGCTGATCAACAGCGACAAATTGAATTGCCGCAGGCGCCCGTTCTCACGCTTGGCACGAATGAATTCCAGCACATCCGGATGGCCGATGTCGAAGGTGCCCATTTGAGCCCCGCGTCGACCGCCGGCCGAGGACACCGTGAAGCACATCTTGTCGTAGATATCCATGAACGACAAAGGACCCGACGTATAGGCTCCGGCTCCCGAGACGTAGGCGCCGCGCGGCCGCAAGGTCGAGAATTCGTATCCGATGCCGCACCCCGCCTTCAGCGTGAGGCCGGCCTCGTGAACCTTGTTCAAGATGTCATTCATCGAATCGCGAATGGTGCCCGACACCGTGCAATTGATGGTCGATGTGGCCGGCTTGTGTTCGAGGGCGCCGGCGTTCGAGGTGACGCGTCCGGCCGGAATCGCTCCATGCCGCAGCGCCCACAGAAACGATTCGTACCATTGCTCGCGGCGGTCCTCGGTCTCCACATCGGCCAGCGCGCGTGCGACTCGCTTGTAGGTATCGTCCATCGATTGATCGACCGGCGAACCGTCTTTTGCGATCAGACGATATTTCTTATCCCAGATGTCGTAAGACGCTTCCTGGAAGGGAATGCCGCCGACATCTTTGGGCTGTATTTTGACCACCGTATTCATGGGTATTAAAAACGCTCCCTTATAATTATGGCGCGACACTCAAAGACAAGTGGCGGTGGTCCCGATGGGCAAGAGATGCCTTGCGAATGGTCAACAACTAAGGGGGACTATCGCGAACTTAAAACGAACTTCAAACCACAACATATTGTGTCCGTAGTTGAAGGTTAAGACTTCGACGCGACCAGCGTCAAGACATTTTTATGCTAAATTTACACTAAAAAATACATGTGAATTCAATATCTTAGGAGATTCTCTCGAGAAATTTCCTCATTACACTTTTTGATCATCCGGTCAAGCGGAAAAAACCTGAATCGCAACATGTTGTGTTTCACAAGTTATCCACATTATGTGCCATTGACATTGGTCGCCCACTACGTTCCCGTTTCCGCGCGCGCAGTTTCGCTGCTCCGCCGTGGCGTGAGACAGTGCGGCGCAGCGAGCAAATTACCGGCAAGTTCCGGCGCCGGTTCGGCTTGCCGGACTTGGCGGACGCGCAAAACATGAAAGCGAAATAAGTCGACGGCATGCTGCAGATCGCTATTCCAAAACTTGCCCGGGAAAGGCCGCGGCGCATTGCGGTCGAGGCCGCGCAGGAGGCCCGCTGCGCACGGCCCAGCGTGTAAGATGGCAGACCGGTTGCCCGGTAACTATTTCATAAAAGGATTGCGCATGAATCGGCGTATCACGTTTGCGGCCACGCTGGTGGCCACCATGGCCATGTTGACCGGGACGGCGCCGGTGGGGCCGGCGGCGTTCGCCGCGTTGCCCACGCCTCCCATCGCGGACGCGGCGCCGATGCCTTCGCTCGCGCCGATGGTCAAACGCGTCTCGCCCGCCGTGGTCAATGTCGCGACTCGCGGCACAATCAAGGAGAGGCCGGGGCAGCGCAATCCATTGATGGATGATCCGTTCTTTCGGCGTTTCTTCGATCTGCCGCCGGATGCGAAGCCACGTGAGCGGCAATTCCAGAGCGCAGGCTCCGGCGTCATCGTCGACGCCAAGAACGGCTACATCCTCACCAATTATCATGTGGTCGAGAACGCCAGCGAAATCACCATCACCCTGTTGGACAACCGCAGTTTCTCGGCCAAGGTGGTCGGCTCGGACGAGGGCGCGGACATCGCCGTATTGCAGGCGAAGCAGCCGAACCTCGTCGCCATGGCGCTCGGCGATTCCTCGCACCTGGAAGTGGGAGACTATGTGGTCGCTATCGGCAATCCGTTCGGCCTGCAGAATACGGTGACCGCCGGCATCGTCAGCGCGCTCGGCCGCTCGGGCATCAACCCCGAGGGCTACGAGGACTTCATCCAGACCGACGCGTCGATCAATCCCGGCAATTCCGGCGGCGCCTTGGTGAATTTGCGCGGCGAACTGGTGGGCATCAATTCCGCGATCCTGTCCGGCAACGGCGGCAACATCGGCATCGGCTTCGCCATCCCGGTGAACATGGCCAAAGGCGTCATGGAACAATTGATCAAGTACGGGCAGGTTAAGCGCGGCGTGCTCGGCGTGAATATTTACAATGTCACGCCCGACATCGCCAAGGAATACGGCCTGAGCGAATCGAGCGGGGCATTGGTCGCCGGCGTGAGCCCGGGCTCCGCCGCGGAACGCGCCGGCGTCAAAACCGGCGACATCATCACCGCGATCAACGGCGTCACGATGAAGGACGCGGGTGAGCTGCGCAACACCATCGGCATGCTGCGCGTCGGAGACAAGGTTGAAATCGCCTTTTTGCGGGACGGCAAGCCACACAAAGTCACCGCCCTGATCGCCGAGCGTAGCGCGATCGAGGCCGCCAACGCGGCCGATATCAACAAGGGTCTGGAAGGCGCGGATCTTGCCGATGCGCCGGACAGCGGCGGCGTTTTGGTCCGCTCGGTACAGGAAGGCAGCCCAGCCTCCCAGGCCGGACTGCGCACCAACGACTTGATCGTGGGTGTCGGCCGCACAGCGATCTCCAACATCAAGACGCTGCGCGAAGCGGCGAAAGGCGCAAGCGTCCTGTTGCTCAACGTGCGGCGCGGTTCCGCGGTCGTGTTGATTCCGCTTCGTTGACGCCATGAAGCACGCGTCCATTTGCATTCTCGGCGGCACCGGTTTCCTGGGAACGCGGCTGGTCGCCCGATTGATAAAAGGCGGCCACCAGGTCACGGTGTTGTCGCGCGATCGGGAGCAGCACAAGCATTTGCTGGTGCTGCCCGGCCTCACCCTGGATAATTGCGATGTCTACGATGAACCCCAGTTGAGCGAGCAATTTCGCGGAAAGGACGTCGTGGTGAACCTCGTCGGCATCCTCAACGAGCGCGGCTTTGGCGGCGCCGGTTTTCGCCGCACCCACACCGAGCTTACGCGGGGCGTGTTGCAGGCCGCGCGCTCCGCGGGCGTCACCCGGCTTCTGCAGGTTTCGGCTCTCAAGGCCGCCGTCGACGCACCAAGCTATTATTTGAGTTCCAAGGGCGAGGCGGAACGGTTGATCCGCGAACACAGCGACAGCGTCGATTGGACCATCTTTCAACCGTCGGTCATGTTCGGCCCCGGCGATGCGTTTTTGAACCGCTTTGCGGGCCTGCTCGCCTCGATTCCGCTGGCGTTTCCGCTCGCCAAACCCAATGCGCGATTCCAGCCGGTATTCGTCGATGACGTGATCGACGCGATGCTCTGCTGTCTGCACGGCGGTGCATCCAGCCGCAAGACCTACCAGCTTGGAGGTCCGCAGATCTACACGCTGCGCGAGATCGTCGGCCTGGTGGCGAAACTCACCGGCCGGCGCCGCTGGATCATCGGGCTGCCGGATTTCGCGGCGCGGCTGCAGGCGCTGGTCATGGACTTCGTTCCCGGGCGGCCCTTCTCCAGCGACAACTATCGCTCGTTGACCGTCGACAGCGTGTGCACCGAGGACGGCTTCGCGCAGCTCAAACTGCAGCCGCATTCCATGGTCGCTTGCGCACGACAGTATCTCGGTGCGCTGGAAGACAATGCGCGCCTGAGCCGCGACCGCGCCGCCGCGGGCCGGGCCGATGCAAAATGAGAACACGCCGGTCGCGAACGCACGGCCGCCGCTGCGCTCGATCGAGCCTGGCGCGGGCCGTTTGGCTGGCTGCCCCGGCACTTACGGCCCGATGCCTATGCACCCCGCGCGGCCTGCCGCTGATTCTCTTCTGCCTCGCCTTGAGCGGCTGCGGCAGCGATTCCGGACCAGCCCTGGTGGCGCCGGGGATCGGCGCGCCGGTGCTCATTCACAGTCCGCCCATCAGGCAACTGACCGCCCAGCAATTGAGATCGCTGTCCATGGAATGCGAGAAATACCCGGCCGACAAATCCGCGCGCGGACCCTACGACGCCGCGTATTGCGAAGTCGCCATGGCCGCCTGGGCCGACGCGCCGTTGCAAATCGTCCCGATCAAAAAGGAGTGACGACCTGCGATACATCGGCGCCGCTTTCGCGCGGCGCCGGCACGTTTCTCGCCTGGTATTGCTGGCCGCAGAGCAGTGCATCGCGACGCGCCTGATCGAGTTTCGCCAGTTCCCTCACCCGCCGATAAAAGGCCCCGAGGTTTCCGCCCACGAACTTGAGCTCGCGCTCGAACCCCGGCACGCAGTCGAAATAGGTCGCGACCGACGCCAGGTACGCGTTGTTGAGCTGTTCGTCGAACCATGACCCGAACGGCGCGCGCCCGCCCCAGACCGCCTTGAGCTGTTGGTACGAATCGTGCAGTTCGGCAAAGGCCTCTCGTTTGCGGTCCCGCATGAGCGACGGTTCGATTCCCGAGGCGTAGAGAGCGCGCAAGCCGCTGCGCGTTTTGTTCATTAGCGCGATGATTTCCTGGTAACGCTGCTGCTGCCGCGCAAAGACCGCCAGGTCCTGATCGCGTCCCTGCGCCTTGAGCCAGCGACGCACGCCTTCTTGCTCCACCGTGGTGGCGAACGCCTCGTTGAAATCGGCATCGTTGGGCAGGTAGATCAATTGATGGGTAAGCTCGTGAAAAATGATGGATGCCAGCTCGATATCGCTCCAGCCCACCATCGTGTTGAGCACCGGATCGTTGAAATGCCCCAGCGTCGAGTAGGCCGCCACCCCGTCGACGCTCACGTCGAATCCGCGTCGCTGCAACTTGTCCGCAAAGGAGCGGGCCCGGGGCAGGGCGAAGTAGCCGCGATACGCGACGCAGCCGACGATCGGGTAGCACCATTCCTTCGGCTCCACCGAAAACTCGGGTGCCGCCACCACGTTCCACACCACATAGGGCCTGCCGACATCCGCGTAGCTGCGATAACTGCCGTTGTCCGGCAGCCCTAATTCGTCGACGGCGAATTCCCGTATCTGCGACACCGTCTCGAGCTGGGTGCGCACGGCGGGCGGGGTCCCGGGACTGGCGATCACCCGGGGAATGGGCTCGCGCTTGGACATCAAATTAAGCTGGCCCTGCGCGCTTTCCACGATGTAACACCCGCCGACGGATGCGCAGATCAGCACTACGGCGCAGGGTGCGCGGATCCGCGAAGCGATGCTGCTACTATTCACCCATGCAAGTGTATCTGGTCGGCGGGGCGGTTCGAGATGCCTTGCTCGGCCTGCCGGTAAAGGAGCGCGATTGGGTGGTCGTGGGCGGCACGCGAGAGGAATTGCTGCGGCTGAAATATCGCGAGGTCGGTCGGGACTTTCCGGTGTTTCTGCACCCCGACACCCATGAGGAGTATGCACTGGCGCGGCGCGAGCGCAAGGTGGCGCCCGGTTACCGCGGATTCAGCGTCGAATTCGGGCCCGAGGTGACCCTCGACGAGGACCTGGCGCGCCGCGATTTGACCATCAACGCGATCGCGCAGTCACCGGACGGGACTCTAATCGACCCGTATGGCGGCCGGCGCGACATCGCGGCGCGGACATTGCGGCACGTATCCGCGGCCTTCATTGAGGATCCGGTGCGCGTTTTGCGCGTGGCGCGCTTTGCCGCGCGCTTCGCGCCGCTCGGCTTTCAAGTGGCTGCCGACACGATGGCGCTGATGCAGAGCATGGTTGCGCGTGATGAGGTTGACGCGCTGGTGGCCGAACGGGTTTGGCAGGAATCGGAAAAGGCGCTACGCGAACCGGCAGCCAGCGCCTTCTTCAAGGTGCTGCGCGAGTGCGGCGCCCTGGGGCGCATATATCCTGAAATCGATCACTTGTTCGGCGTTCCGCAGCCGGCGGAGTGGCATCCCGAGATCGACACCGGATTGCACACCCTTATGGTGCTGGATCAGGCCGCACTCTTGAGCGAAGACCCGAAGGTGCGTTTTGCGGCGCTGCTCCATGACGCCGGCAAGGGAGCGACGCCGCCCGTCGAGTGGCCGAGGCACCACGGTCACGAGGAACGAAGCGTGGCGCTCATCGAAGCGCTGGCGGATCGCCTTCGAGTCCCGAGCGACTTCCGCGAACTTGCCATCATCGTGGCGCGTCATCATGGGCTGGTGCACCGAGCGTTCGAGCTGAAGCCTAAAACCATCCTCGAATTCTTGGAGCAGGCCGACGCCTTTCGCCGCCCGGAGCGCTTCGCTCAGGCGCTCATCGCCTGCGAGGCGGATTCACGCGGGCGGACCGGCTTGGAGAGCAAGCCCTATCCGCAGCGTCAGTTCCTGCTCGCGGCGGCCGCGGCGGCCGCCTCGGTCAAGCCGTCTGCCGAGGACATTGCCTCGCACCCGGGGGCCGAGATCGCGGAGTTGCTGCGCCGGCGGCGCGTGCCGGCCATCGCCGCGTCGCGCGAGCGGTGGGCGGAGCCGTTGGACCCAGCGCACCGCGCCGATCGCGGGTAGTGGACCGCCGGAGGCGCTACAGCGTGTGGCGCAGGTCTTGAAGTCCGAAGCCGCGCAGCGGTAGGCCCATTTCGCGCGACCATGCCATCGCCTTGAAACGCTCGCCCATCTCGCCCGGCAGCATCAGCCGCCGGGCTTGGTTGGCGAGGCGCGCATGGCGATTCGCGTCGCGGCCGGCGAGATCCTGCATTTCGCGATCGATCCCCAAACCGGCCAGAAAATACGCCTGCGTGGTGAAACCCGCGAGCTCGAATCCGGCGGACCGACTGGCCTCGGCGAGCGCCGTGAAGTCGACCCAGGCGGTGATGTCCTGCAGACCCGGATGCACAAAGGGATCGCCATGCGCGCGATGGCGGAAATGGCACAGCAGCGTGCCGTCGCGCCGCTCCGGAAAATAGTATTGCGATCGCGGCAAGCCATAGTCGAGCCATAACGCGACGCCGGATTTGAGCGCCCGAGTGAGTTCGGCCGACCAGGGTTTGAGCCGCGGACAGTACTCCGTCACGTAGCCGTCCTCCCAGCCGCCCCCCGCCGCCGCGAGCGCCGCGCAAGCCGCGGCCGTTGCCTCGCCCGCCGGACGCGGTGCCCAGTGGAACCGGTCGTTTGTAAAGGCGACGCCCAACTCCTCGCAGTGCGTGGCATGCCAACGGATGCGCGACACCGGCAACGCGTCCAGCACCTCGTTGGCAAGCACGACGCCGTCAAAACCCTCGCCGGGCGGCATCGTGAGCCACTGCACGAGCCCAAACAGATGCGGCACCCGCTCCCGGAGCGTGCGGAGCTGCCGCTCGCGCAAGTCCGCGCTCACCTCGAGTATCGCATAGCGTTCCGGCAAGCGCCCCAGCGCTTCGAGCCGCAACAGAATGTCCGCGGCTAACCGGCCACTGCCCGCGCCGATTTCGAGAATCGAACCGGCGCCCAAGTCGCGCAGCACGTCGGCGCATTGTTGCGCCACGCAGGCGCCGAACAGGGATGAAATCTCGGGAGCGGTCGTAAAGTCGCCGCCCGGACCGAGCTTGCGCGCACCGGCGCTGTAGTAACCGAGGCCCGGCGCATACAGCACGATTTCCATGTAGCGCTCGAAGCCGATCCAGCCGCCCGCCGCGGCAATTTCGTCCGCCAGATATGCGGTTACCCGCCGGGTATGCAGAACCTCTTCCGTGCTCAGCTCGGGTTCATGCCGCACGGATCGGCGCTCCCGCACGGGTGCGCGATTGCGCCCGGGTACACGCTGCGGCGACATTCCGGTATCGTTCCGGCGCATGACATCCAGTATCGAGAGTTCTTCCCTCGAGGGCCAGGTGGCCCTGATCACGGGGGGCGCCCGCCGCCTCGGCGCCGAGATCACGCGCACCCTGCATGCGGCCGGTGCGCGCGTGCTCATTCATTACCGATCCTCCGCAGCCGCGGCCGCGGCTTTGGCCGACGAGTGCAATCGATCGCGCCCCCGTTCGGCGGCAATCCATGCGGCGGATCTTTCGAATGCGGCGGCGCCGGACATCCTGGTGGCGGCCGCGCTCGAGGAATTTGGCCGGCTCGACATACTGATCAACAACGCCTCGAGCTTCTATCCCACACCGATCGGCAAGATCACCATGGCGCAGTGGGACGATCTGACGGCCAGCAACTTGAGGGCGCCGCTGTTTCTCGCTCAAGCCGCCGCGCCCTGCTTGGCGAAGCAGCGCGGACTCATCATTAACATTGTCGACGTCCACGGCTTGAGACCTCTGAAGGGCTACCCGTTGTACAGCATCGCCAAGGCAGGACTTGCGATGCTGACGCGCTCCCTGGCGCGCGAACTGGGCCCCGACATTCGAGTCAACGGCATCGCCCCGGGTCCGGTGCTGTGGCCGGAGCACGACATGGACGAGGCACTGAAGCGCGAGATCATCGGCAAGACGGCGCTCAAGCGTCATGGCAGTCCGCAAGACATCGCCCGCACCGCGCTGTTTCTTGCCAAGGATGCGCCGTACATCACCGGTCAAATCATCGCCGTGGACGGCGGCAGAAGCATCTAGGAGCCTGTCTGAGGCTCCTAGAGCTCTCCGGCACGCTCGGTGCGCAGCATCTCGCCGGCACGCCCGATGTCCTCCGCCAGGGGCCGGTCGTCGCGGTAATGAGCGACACGCTCGCGCACTCTGCAATACACCGCATCGGTCTTGGGCGCGCGCGCCAGCGAGCCCGGCTGCAAATCGTAGGCCTGCGCAGCGGCCAGCAGCTCTATCGACAATATCAATTCGGCGTGACCGACGATTTTGAGAAGTTTGCGCGCCGCGGGAGTGGCGTGGCTCAAATGATCTTCCTGCAGTCCGCAGGTGACCCCGCCGTCCAAACTGGCCGGAGCGGCCAAGCGGCGGTTCTCGGCCACCAGCCCGACTGCGGTGTATTGCGCGATCATGAATCCGGAATCCACTCCGCCGTCCGCCGCCAGGAATGGCGGCAAATGGCTCAGCAGCGGGTTGACCAGACGATCGATGCGGCGTTCCGACATTGCGGCGAGTTCGGCGACACCGATACCGAGCGCGTCGGCACTCAAGCCCATAGCCGCCCCGACCGCGTGCGCCTCAGAGAATGCGCGTGGCGCCTCGATGCTGCCGAGGATGACGGGATTGTCGGTCACCGACGCCAACTCGGCGTCGGTCGCCGCGCAGGCATGTTCGAATTGCTCGCGCACCGCGGCGTGCACCTGCGGCATCGCGCGCAAGCTGAGGGCATCCTGAGTACGGCGCCCGGCGCTCGCCGCCAGGATGGCGCTGCCGGCCAATGCAGCGCGCAGCCTTTCACCGACCCGCCGCAGAGCCGGCGAAACCCGCAGGCTCAGGCCTTCCGGCTCGAGCGCCGACACTTGACCGTGCAAATTCTCGAAGCTCATCGCGCCGATCACATCCGCCCAGTCCAGCAGACGCTCGATGCGCGTCAGCGCGAGCGCGGTCAGGCCGGTGACGCACGGCGTGCCGTTCACCAGGCTCAATCCTTCCTTCGCCTCGAGCACCAGGGGCGGGAAGCCCGCGGCCCGCAGCGCCTCGGCGCCGCTCAAGCTCTCGCCTTGCAGCCGCGCGCGGCCTGCGCCGAGCAGCACCAGCGCGATATGCGCCATGTGCGACAGGTATCCCACCGAGCCGTCCGCCGGGACTTCGGGTATGCAATCGCGGGCCAGGAACGCGAGCAGCAGATCCACCACCTCGATGCGCACGCCCGAGTAACCGTGCGCAAAATTGTTGATCGCAGAGGCGATGATCGCGCGCACTTCGGGCGCCTCGAGCCCAGGCCCGACACCGACGGCGGTGCTCATCACGATGTTGCGCGACAGTTGGCGCTGCCTGGACGGAGTCACGATGACGTCGCACAGCGCGCCGACACCGGTGTTCACGCCGTAGGCGCGAATATCCTGCGCAACGATCGATTGAACTCGCCGGCGCGCCTCCCGAACGCGCTGTTGCGCGGCTGGCGACAATGCGATCGAGGCGCCTTCGGCGATTGCGCCGATCTCGCGCCAGGTAAGGGGGCGATCGAGGAGGATGGCGGGCGGCATGTACCGGATGGGCTACGGCCGCGCGCGCGCGCTGCGCCAGCTCTCGAGGGATTTTCGATCCCGCTCGAGGGCGACGCCGACGTCGCGGGAGCTGCGCACCGCTCCCGGCTTGCTCAATATGATGCCGACCCACGCCACTCCGAATTCCTCGAGAACGAGCATGGCGAGGTGTTCGGCGAGGGTTTCGACCAGATGGAATTGCGAGTCTTCGACAAATGCCAAAACGCGCTTCGCCACCCGTTTGTAATTCAAGGTGTCGTCGATCGAATCGGTCAACGCAGCCCGGCGGATGTCGGCGCCGATCTCGATGTCCACGATCACCGTCTGCCTGACCTGCCGCTCCCAATCAAAAATGCCGATGATCGCCTCGGTCTTGAGCGCATGAATGAATATCTTATCCATTGAAATTTTGTTTAGACCCTTTAATTGACGGCTCTTCAAGTCAAGCCGACGTCCCCGAGATCCCAATGCGCCCTGGCGGCCAAAGCCAACCCTTGGCGCGCCCCTGCACCCAAACGCAAGCATCCGGCCAACGCGATCATGGCACCGTTGTCGGTGCAGAACTCCGAGCGCGGAAAGTACAGTTGCGCCCCTGCATTGTGCCCGATCTCCCTCAGCCGATCGCGCAGGCTCCGATTCGCTCCCACGCCGCCGGCAATGACCAGGCGACGGTGGCCGGTTGCCAGCAGCGCTCGACGCGACTTTTCCGCGAGCGTCTCAATCACCGCTTCCTGGAAGCCGCGCGCAACGTCCGCCCTGCTCTGGTCGTCCAAAACGCGGCCCCGCAAGGCTACTAGGGCGGCGGTTTTCAAGCCACTGAAACTAAAATCGAGTCCCGGCCGATCGAGCATCGGCCGCGGAAAATTGAATCGGCCGCTGCGGCCACTCTCGGCCAAATGCGCGAGCGCAGCGCCGCCGGGATAGGGCAATCCCAACATTTTCGCCGTTTTGTCGAAAGCCTCTCCGGCCGCATCGTCCAGCGTCTCTCCCAAGATGCGATACCGGCCGAGGCCGGCCACGTCGACCAGCTGCGTGTGACCCCCGGACACCAGCAAGGCGAGGAACGGGAACGCGGGCGGCTCGGACTCGAGCAGCGGCGCCAAAAGGTGCCCCTCGAGATGATGGATTCCGACCGCGGGCCGACCCCACGCGTACGCCAGGCTCCTGGCAAACCCGGCGCCCACCAACAACGCGCCGATGAGCCCCGGTCCCGCCGTGTAGGCCACCCCGTCGATGCAGCCCCGATCCGAGCCCGCGGCGGCCAATGCCTCGCGCACCAGGGGCAGAAGTCTTAGGATGTGGTCCCGGGATGCGAGTTCGGGCACAACGCCGCCGTAGGCCTGATGCAGCGCAATCTGGCTGTAAAGTCGATGAGACAATAGCCCCTCGGCGTCGTCGTAGACGGCGACCGCCGTCTCGTCGCAAGAGCTCTCAATCCCGATAACGCGCATGAATCCCGCCAAAATAGCTGTAGATGAGGTCCGGTTGCCGTTTAAGGTACGGCGCCGCCTTTGCCTTTTGCAGGGGCGCACTTTAGAATGCGCGCCCCTGTCGCCGAATACCGGCGGCCTTGCCTGAAATCTGAGGTTTGAATGCCCAGCGTTCGTGTTCGCGAGAACGAGTATTTCGACGCCGCCCTGCGGCGCTTCAAGCGTGCCTGTGAAAAAGCGGGTGTCCTGACCGAGCTTCGCCGCCGTGAATTCTACGAGAAGCCGACCCAAGAGCGTAAGCGAAAGAAGGCGGCTGCCGTAAAACGCCACCTGAAGCGCCTGTCGCGCGAAAACATGCGCAGCATGGGCGGCAACGCCCCGGCGAGCCCCCCGGCTGCGGCGCCGCCACGCCCTTACTGACCGTCGATCGCCTCCTCGGTGTCATTGAAGGAGCGAATTACCGATGATATGAAGGCCGCCATGCGCGCCGGCGCGAAGGAGCGGCTTGGTGTCATCCGCATGATCACCTCGGCAATCAAGCAGCGGGAAGTCGATGAACGCATTACCTTGGACGATGCCCAGGTGTTGAGCGTTCTCGAAAAGATGATCAAGCAGCGCAAGGAATCCCTGACCCAGTTCCAAGCGGGCAACCGCCCCGACCTGGTCGACAAAGAGACCGCGGAAATTGCCTTGATTCAGGGTTATATGCCGTCCCAGCTCGGCGACGCAGAAATCGATTCCTTGATCGCGGAGGCCATCGCGGCCAGCGGCGCAACCACCATCAAAGATATGGGCAAGGTGATGGGCATCATCAAGGCGAAGGCGCAAGGCCGGGCCGACATGGCCGCCGTCGGCGCCAAAATCAAAGCCAAGCTCGGCGGTTGATCGCAACCGGTCCATGGCCGGCCGCATTCCCCAGCCGTTCATCGACGAAGTCGTCGCACGCTCCGACATCGTAGAGATCATCGGCGCCCGGGTGGCGCTCAAGAAATCCGGGCGCGAGTACAAGGCGTGTTGCCCGTTCCATAGCGAGAAATCGCCTTCTTTCTGGGTCAGCCCCGATAAGCAGTTCTACCATTGCTTCGGCTGCGGCGCGCACGGCACCGTGGTCGGCTTTCTCATGCAATACGAAAAGCTGGGATTTCCCGATGCGGTGGCGGATCTGGCGGAGCGCGCCGGATTGGAGCTGCCCCGCGAGGCGCAAAGCGCCCGTGAGCCCGTCGGCGGCGATCTTTATGAGATCATGGCGCGCGCAGCCCGGTTCTTCGAACAGAATTTGGCGGACAATCCCCGCGCCCGCGCATACCTTGATTCGCGCGGCATCGACGCGGCCACCTGCGCCAAATTTTCCTTGGGCTACGCCCCCGACTCCTGGAATGCCCTGCTCAATCGCTTCGGCACCCAAGAGGACGAGCGCCGCCGCCTGCTGCAGGCGGGACTGATCATCGAGCGGGATGCCCGCGCCGCGCGAGCCCAGCCGGGATTCTACGATCGGTTCCGCGATCGGCTGATGTTTCCGATCCGCGATTCGCGCGGTCGGGTGCTCGCCTTCGGCGGCCGAGTCATCGATCAAGGCGAACCGAAATACCTGAATTCGCCCGAAACCCCTCTGTTCCACAAGGGCCGCGAACTGTACGGCCTCTACGAGGCGCGCCAAGCGCGCACCGACTTCAAGCGCCTGATGATCGTCGAAGGGTACATGGACGTGGTGCGGCTGCATCAGGCGGGCATCACCTATGCGGTCGCCACCTTGGGTACGGCCACTACCCAGGAGCATTTGCACAAGATTTTCCGCATGACCAGTGAATTGGTGTTTTGCTTCGACGGCGATCGCGCCGGGCGCCAGGCGGCCTGGCGCGCGCTGGAGAATGCGCTCAGCCTGGCGCGCGACGGCCGCGAGCTCAAGTTCCTGTTCTTGCCCGAAGGGCACGATCCGGACACCTTGGTCGCGGCGGAGGGTGCGGAGGCGTTTGAAGCCAGGCTCAAGAGCGCCTTGCCGCTGTCCGAATATTTGGTGCAGCAATTGTCTGCGCAGGTGGACCTGACCCACGTCGACGGTCGGGCCAAACTCGCATCGCTGGCCGCGCCCCTGTTCGCGCGGCTACCCGAGGGAGTCTATCGGGACTTGCTCTTGAGCCGTCTCGCCGCCGAAATCCGCATGCCCGCCGAAAAGCTTCAGGAACATCTGGCCGCAGCCGGTGCCGCGGCGGCCGGCGCGAAGCGCCCGTCGCCGCGCGCGGAACCTATCCCGGCGCACCGTGGTCGGATGAGCGCGGGGCGAGGCAATTTACTCAGCCAGGCCATCGCACTGGTGTTGCATCATCCCGCGGCGGCCCGGGCCGCCGGCGATTTTGCCTCATTGCGCGGTGTGGACAGGCCGGGTATGGCGGTCCTCAAGGAGTTGCTCGAGCAAGCCTCCGCCATGACACAACCCAGCACTGCGATGCTCCTTGAGCGCTGGCGCGATCGTCCGGAATACGCGCGCTTGAGCGAACTGGCCATGGCGCCGGCGATGGTCGCTGAAGAGGAAGGCGCCGCCAAAGAGCTGCATATGGCGGTAAAAAAGCTTCTGGAGGCCTACGGGCCGGGCCGCCGCGTCAATGAGTTGTTGCGAAAATCCGAGGAAACGGGCTTGAATTCCGACGAAAAGGCGGAATTAAGCTCTCTTCTCAAGACGAAGGCGCGCCCCGGAGCGTCGTCTTGACCCGAGAAGCATGTGTGGCTACGAAATGGCCAGAATTGTATACTTATCGGCTTGGCATTCATTTCCCTGATTCTCCACGAGGCGTCCCACCTTGATTAAAAAAGCGCCGGCAGGCACAGCGACTCAAATCGCGGACGAGCGTCAGTCGCAACTGAAATTGTTGATCGCGCGCGGCAAGGAGCAGGGCTACCTCACCTACGCCGAAGTCAATGATCATTTGCCCAGCGAGATCGTCGATCCGGAACAGATCGAAGACATCGTCAACATGATCAACGACATGGGCATTCCGGTGTATGAAAAAGCCCCGGACGCCGAATCGCTGTTGCTGACGGACGCCACGGCCGCTCCCGACGAAGAGGCCGTCGAGGAAGCCACCGCCGCTCTGGCCAATCTGGACGCGGAATTCGGCCGTACCACCGACCCGGTTCGCATGTATATGCGCGAAATGGGTACGGTCGAATTGCTGACTCGCGAGGGCGAGATTCGCATCGCCAAGCGCATCGAAGAAGGCTTGGAGGCGGTCAAGATCGCGCTCGGAAGCTACCCCGGCACTTACGACCTGCTGTTGCGGCACTACGAAACGGTGAAGGCCGGTCAGATGCGCCTGGTGGACCTGATCGTCGGCTTCGTCGACCCGAACGCGCCGGATGAAATCGCCCAGCCGCAAAATCCGAAATTAATGGCGCTCGAGCGCGAAGAAGCCGCCAACGACGACGATGAGACGGACGACGACGACGACGACGCGGAAGTCATCGATACCGGGCCGGACCCGGAAGAAGCGGCCAAGCGTTTCAATTCGATCGCAAAAATACATCATCAGTTCTTGAATGCGCTCGACAAGCTCGGATCCAAGGATCCGAAGACGCTGAAAATTCGCAAGAAGATCTGCGCCGAGCTGATGGAACTCAAGCTCTCGCCGAAGATGTTCGATCAATTGATCGACAATCTGCGCCAGCATGTGACCGAAGTGCGGCTGCTCGAAAAAGAAATCATGTTTCTTTGCATCAAGCAGGCCGGAATGCCGCGCAAGGATTTCATTTCGACCTTTCCGAAGAACGAGACCAGCACGCGTTGGCTCGACAAACACATCAAGGCGAAGAAGCGCTATTCGGCGCCGCTGGCCAAATTCAAGGATGAGGTCGAACGGCGTCAGAACAAGCTCAAGGATCTCGAAGGCCTGTACCACCTCCTGATCAACGAGATCAAGGAAATCAACCGCGAGGTTTCGATCGGCGAAGCCAAGGCGCGCCGCGCGAAGAAGGAAATGGTCGAGGCCAACCTGCGCTTGGTGATTTCGATCGCCAAGAAATACACCAATCGCGGGCTGCAGTTCCTCGATTTGATCCAAGAGGGCAACATCGGATTGATGAAGGCGGTAGATAAGTTCGAGTATCGCCGCGGCTACAAATTCTCGACCTATGCGACTTGGTGGATTCGCCAAGCCATTACGCGCTCCATCGCCGACCAGGCCCGCACCATCCGTATTCCGGTGCACATGATCGAAACGATCAACAAGCTGAATCGCATTTCACGGCAGATGCTTCAGGAAATGGGTCGAGAGCCGACACCCGAAGAATTGGCCGTGCGCATGGAAATGCCGGAAGACAAGGTGCGCAAAGTGCTCAAAATCGCCAAGGAGCCGATCTCGATGGAGACCCCGATCGGCGACGACGAGGATTCCCACCTGGGCGATTTCATCGAGGACACTTCCGTGTCCTCCCCGATCGACTCGGCCACCACCGAGTCTTTGCGTGAAACCACACATTCGGTCTTGGCGCAGCTCACGCCGCGCGAAGCGAAGGTGCTGCGGATGCGTTTCGGTATCGACATGAATACCGATCACACCCTCGAGGAAGTCGGCAAGCAGTTCGATGTGACCCGCGAGCGCATCAGACAGATAGAAGCCAAGGCGCTGCGCAAGCTGCGCCACCCCAGCCGCAGCGAGCAGCTGCGCAGCTTCCTGATGGACGACTGAGCCGCCAAACGCTTGTCGGCCGGATGCGCCGACCTTGGAATCGATTCGAGGCGGCGGTTTCAGCCCGCGACGACTTCCACCGTGAGGTGGCGCTCGCTATTCAGCGAATTGGCGACCAAGCAGGTGAGTTCGGCCTTTTCAAGCAGCTTCTTCGCACGCTCGATGTCCGCACCCGGCGGCACATGGAGCTTGGCGTGCGTCTCGAAGCGGGTGAAGCGCATCTTGCCCTCGACGCGGTCCAGCGTGCCCCGGGTTTGCGATTCGAGGCTGTGCCACGGGTATTTCGACGCGGCTGCGATCGCGCGAAACCCCAGCACGAAGCAATCCGCCACTGCCGCCGTCAGCAACCCTTCCGGCGACCACTGATTGCCGGGACCATCGAATTCCCTGGGGGGAGCGGATTCGATGACCCGCACGCCCTCGGTGGAAAGCGGCACGTCCCCATCGGGTCGGACCGCGGCGTTGACTAGGTATTGATGGGGAAAGGGATGCATGGGCAGGCTCCAGGGGACAAAACCGATAAATGGCCGGGCTCAAACGTGCCGCGCGGGACCGAACAACTTGAGTTCCGGGCTGTTCTCCGTGAGCTTGATCATACGCTCGAACCGCAGCCCGATTTTTTCGAGTACCGCGATCGAACCGTGATTATCGGGTGCGGTGATAGCCACGATCCGCACCAATTGCAGCTGCTCCTTGCCGTGCGCCAAAACGGCAGCGGCCGATTCCGTGGCATATCCCTGCGACCAGTACCGCGATAGAAACGCAAAGCCCACATCGACGTCGGCAAAATTGTCGCGCTTCACCAAACCGCAGATCCCGATGGGCAGCCCGCCGTCGCGCAAACTCGCCAGATACAGTCCGAAGCCGAACCGCCGGTAGCTGTCCATGGGCCCCTTCCAGATGTAGTCGCGGGCGTCGGACAGGGTTCGTACGCCCTTGTCGCCGATGAACCGCAAGAATGCCGCTTCATTCAACAATTGCAATATGAATTCGTCGTCTCGCAGCTCCAGTTCGCGCAGCTGCAGACGCGCGCTCCGGATGACGTTCATAAAGCCGGCGCCGACGAAACGCGCATGCAGTGCCTAGCCAGATGGCCCAGAAATTTCGCACTGCCCGCGGGTGCCGGTGACTGATGCAATACTCGCCATTTCACCAAGGTATCATACCGCCGCCGCGGTGCCCGCCACGCCGTGTGCGCCGCGCGGGCCAGCGGATCGCACTTTGCATCTTAAAGAGCTTGACCGGCAATCGCGTGATATCGTGTACTTCCATTGACGGCGGCCCTCCGAGCACCAACAAGAGTTCTTTTATTATCGTGGCCTCATGGATCAAGGGATTAAAGTTCGCGATTGCGCCGGCGTGTCTGCTCGCCGCAATAGGCGGGCGGGCGTGGGCCGACGGCGTCAGCGCGTATCTGCCGCTCAATCTCGAGCCGGAAATGGAACGGCAAATCGAGCGGGTATTGATTCTCGCCGACGAACCGATACTCAAGCGGCCGATCGCCGTGGAGCTGGTCAAGCTCGCATTGCCGCAGGCTTGTAAGATCGACAAGCCGCTGTGCACGAAGGTGCAACGATACCTCGAGCGTTGGTCGCACGATTACGCCGTGGTGCATGCCAGCCTGACCGGATCGCTTACCCACGGCGCCGACGGAATCGTACCCAACGAGTACGGACTGCCCATACGCAGCGACCGGATGATTTCCGCTCAAAGCTATGTGCAACCGAGCGATTACTTCCTCGCAAGCCTCGGCGGCGTCGAGTACTCGGGCCGCGCCAACCCGACCGGCACGATGTTGAGTGCCGGCTTCAGCTGGGCGCAGCTCGATCTCGGCTACCGGGCTCACTGGTTGTCCCCGATGACCGACAGCAGCACGCTGCTCAGCACCGAAGCGCCGACGCTGCCGTCCGTGACGCTGTCGAACTACGAACCGCTGACCCGGCTCGGCCTGCAGTACGAATTTTTTTGGGCCCGGATGAACCAGACCGGAAGCGGCAACCCGCCCGGCGACAATATCCGGTACAACGGCGTTGAAAGTCGCGGCAACCCCAATCTCTTCGTCACCCAATGGTCCATCGAGCCGTACCCCGGCTGGTCATTCGGGATCAATCGCCTGCTGCAGTACGGCGGCGGCAGCGGCCTGCCCGATTCGGCACATTTTCTCTTGACGGATTTCTTCAAGCCCAGCGGCTCATCGCAAAACCAGGGCAACCAACAGGCCTCCTATGTCAGCCGCTTTCTGTTTCCCGGCAAGACGCCGTTTGCCGTGTATTTCCAGTACGGTGGCGAAGACACCTCCGACGGCGGCAGCTACTTGCTGGGCAACACAGCAACCTCCATCGGCATCGATTTTCCGCGGATATGGCGCTACTTCGATCTCACTTACGAGGTCTCCGAGTGGCAAAACAATTGGTACGTGCATAATATCTTCTTGGACGGCACCACCAACAACGGCATCATCGAGGGCAACTGGGGTGCCCAGGAACGCAACTTCGGCGACGGTCTCGGCGCCCGCAGCCAGATGCTGCGCATCGGCTGGGAGCCGCCGTTTGGCGGCTACCTGCAGCAGCGCATAAGAACCGTGGTGAACCAGACTTACTATGGCGGCGACCTGCGCGTATATTCTCCCAGCGCACCGGCCCCATACCCTTATCATCACTATTATGATTTTTCGCTGATGTATTCGCGGCCGTGGAACGCAGTAACCGTCGGCGGCGAAGCGTTCGCCGGACGCGATGTCTATGGGCAGTCCTTCTGGCGCCTGTCGGGGTTCGTGCGCTACGGCGGCGACGCGAAGTCGCGCGACACTGGCGAAATGGATGAGGATTCCTACAGCGGCGGCCCGAACGAGCATGGCGCCGAGGTGTTCGTCGATGCCGGCGGGAACTTGAGCCAGGTGCGCATCAATTTGCAGCCGACGCTTCCGGCGACCACGACCTCGCCGGGCATCGGTCCGCACTTCGCGGTGGGCGCCCGTCGCGCCGTTACCGAAAAGGGCGATCTCGGAGTGCGTCTGGAATACGATCAAGTGGACTCGCACGCACTGATCGGTGCGCGCCTGGTCGATTATCGGCACCGCTACGGCCAATCGTTCGCGCTCAACGTCTTCGCCGGCGTCGAGCGCTACAATCTCGCCACGCCGGCCTATTCGATTTACGCGGGGTTCGGCCCGGAGTGGCGCAATTTCCTTCCCCGGTGGCTTCCCAAATGCGATCTCGGACTGGATTTGCGCTACGGGCAGAACATCGCCCGCGATCATGTGCTGCCGAGCGATCCGCAAGGCCCGAGGCCGGACAGCTTCTACAAGATCGAAAGCGCCGTGTTGTACTTATCACGGCATTTTTGAATGCCGGCCGCGCGACGCGCGTGACCCGGCGCCGTCATCCTCCGGCTTGATTTTTCACCCACTGATCGACTTCGGGCAGCCGCTCCGTGCGAATCGTCGCGCGGTACCGTACGGTCGCCCCGGTTTGACGCAAAGGCTGGCGCGCATCGGGCGGAATATGGCGTTCGGCGAAGGCATTCAACGACTCGAGCAGCTGCGGATCGGAGGCGGTGTCCAGCAGGCTCGGCACAAATCTCGGCCGACTGGTGGGCTCTATCAGGGATTTAATGGCGTCCCAGCGGGCGACGGTGAAATCGAAAGCGATCTTTGGATGACGGTACGCAGCCATGGCGATCATCTCGGGAGCAATGGTCGGGGGCGGCTCGCCGGAGATCGCCAGCTGCAGCGCCTGTTGCACCAGCACCGCGTTATGCGCGGCAGCGAGCAGGTCGTAAAGTTCCTCGCGCTCCAATTCGGTCGCGGCGGATTTTGCCATGCGATGCAATTGGTCCCAAGTCGCCGCGTCGGCATGCGCAGCGACAACGCCTAGCGCGGTGCGGCGAGTACCGGCGTCGAGGCTCGACGCATCGATCACGTAGCGGTCGAAACGCTTGCGCGCCTCCGCCTGCACCGATGAGTCGTCCAGTTCGCTCAGCGCGCCGATCAGCGCCGAGCGCAGCAGCGCGACATTATCACCTTCGTTCGGCCGCTTTTCCCAGCCGACGCGCGCGAAGAGCGGATTCAATACGCCGCGCGCATAGGCACGAAAAGCCGCTTGCGCGGGCAGGCCGTCGTAGAACATGTCGAGGCCCTGCAGCTGGCCCGCGAGCGTGGATGCAACCACCGGATCGGCATCCGCGGAAAATCCCTTGGTCAACTCCAGAAATGCGGCCATGGGTTCCACCCCCGCATTGGCAAGCGCGTTGCGGTCGTTGAGCACGCCGAGCTGATCGTCCGCCGACAGCGCGTCATAGGCGGCCGTAATCGTCGCCAAACCCTGCGCGGAATAGCGGCTGCGGAAATAGCCGGTCTGGCCGGCGTTGATGACCACTGCGCCGCAACCGGCGACTTCTGCGGCTTGCTGCTCCGGTCCGGATACCACGATTGCGGCCGCGGCGCCGCCGATCGGCGCGACCAGTACCGGCACGTGCCACAGTTGCGCCGTCGCGGAAGGCTCGCCGATGGCGAAACGACCCTGGGCAACACCAAGCGCGGTCTTGCCGCCCAAACAGCGGCGCGACAACTCGCTCACCAACGGCACGCCCGCCTGCAGCGTGAAGTCATGGGCGATTTGGCTTATGTGCCGCTGCGAATCCCGATCCATGGCCGTCCACAGATCATCGGTGGTGGTGTTGCCGTACGCATGATCGTGCATGTAGCGGCGCACACCCGCGCGAAAAGCGTCTTCGCCCAAGTAGGACTCCAGCATGCGGATCACCGCGGCGCCCTTGGAATAGGTGATGCTGTCGAATGCGCTGCTTGCCTGAAGCACGTCGTTGATCGGCGTGACGATCGGATGAGTCCCGTCCCGCGCATCCTCCTGCATGGCGGCTTGCTTGTCGCGAAGCGCTTGCAGCCAGATTTTCCATTCCGGGTGGAAGTGGTCGGTAACCTTGTTCTCCATCCACGAGGCGAAGCCCTCGTTGAGCCAGAGATCGTCCCACCACGCCATGGTGACGAGGTCGCCGAACCATTGGTGCGCCATCTCATGCGCGATCACCAGATAGACACCCTGCCTGTCACGTTCGGTGGAAATTCGCGGATTGATCAGCAAATCGCGTTCGAAGTAGAAAATCGCACCCCAGTTCTCCATGGCGCCGAAGAACTGGCTGGAGCCCGGGGCCGCGATCAGATCGAGCTTGGGAATCGGGAAAGGGGTGCCGAAATAACCGTTGAAGTAGGGCAGGATATCGGACGCCGCATCGAGAGCGAATACCGCACTGCCGGTGTCACCGCGTTTTACCACGACGCCCACGTCGACCCCGTCGACACTGCGATGTATCCGCTCGAAATCGCCCGACCCGAAATAAAGAAGATAGGAGGACATCTTCGGCGTTGTCGCAAAATGCACGCGCTTGCGCCTGCCGGGGAGCACATCCGTCGACCTGATCGGCATGTTGGACAGGGCCATCTGGCCGGCCGGCACCGTGGCGGTGAGCTCGAAGGTTGCCTTGCGGCCGGGCTCATCCCACGAAGGCACGAAGCGGCGCGCGTCCGAATTCTCGAACTGTGTGAACAAGGCGCGCATTTGGCCATTTGGCGAGTCGTAATCCAGCGCGAACAAGCCCGAGGCCTGTTGGTAGATCTTGCCGTGATAGGCGAGGCGCAGAGTATACGCACCGGGATCGAGGGTACGATTCAGCACCAAGCTCGCGGTCTGGATCTCCTTGTCATAGCGAATGGCCTGTACCGCCCCGCGGCCGAGCACGCTGGCGCGGTCGATGACGAGGTCGGCGCTGTTGAGCACAATCTCGCTTGTCGCCCGGTGCACCGTCACGTCGACATCGACCGACCCCTTGAACGTCAGGGCGGCGGCATCAGGCGTAATGTCGATGCGGTAATGGTCGGGCGTGACCGACGACGGGAGCACCACCCGCACGCCGCCTGCGGGTGTTGCATCCGCCGATTCCGCGTTGACGGACGCGGGCGCGATCGACGCCAGTGGAAGCAGCAGTACACAGCCGATTGTTCGGGCCAGAGCCCGAAGGGGTGTGCCGAACGGTTGGCGGCATTCGTTGCAAGGGCCATAGGCAGGAATCCTATCTTTCATGAATCCTCGGCTGCGCGAACACGCGCGTGGCTGCCGCCCTTCCCCGTCGGAAGGGCGGATGTGGTGGGCCCGCTCGGACTCGAACCGAGGACCAAGGGATTCACTGTATCCCGCCGTTTCCGGAGGGAGCGGACTATCTCTTCACCCCCTAATCTACGAAGAATAGGGGGTGCGGGACGCTCATGCCTGTCATTAAGCGCGACTGTAGCGCTCAGGTAGTCTCTGCACCTTCCGGCGGTGTACCGCCGGCTTGGCTCAGGATTGCCATCGGCCCATGCCGTAAGGTTTCCCTGAATTCATCCCGTCCACTTCACACCTTACGATGTGAAGGCACCATTCAATGATGAGTCCCCTGCTCTAACCAACTGAGCTACAGGCCCGACGCCCGGCATCTTAGCAAGTTATGCGGCCGAGAACCTCACCCGCCGAATTTCTCTCCGCGACGCCTGCGTGCCGCGACGCCTGCGTGCGGCCGGTTGAGTTTGGGACCCGACCAGCGCGCCGACGTGGAGTATCTTAACGCGCTCATGCGTCATTTCAGCTTACCCGCTCTTCCGATCGCCGAGGCGCTGCCGCAGCTGGCGAACGCGCTGGCAAGGCGCAGTCGCGTGCTGCTCGAGGCTCCGCCAGGCGCCGGTAAAAGCACCGTCGTGCCGCTTGCCTTGTTGGACAGCGCATGGCTCCGTGAGCGAAAAATATTGATGCTGGAGCCGCGCCGCATCGCGGCTCGCGCCGTGGCGCGGCGTATGGCGCAGCTGCTCGGCGAACCGGTCGGAAAGACCGTCGGCTACCGCACGCGGCTCGATACCCGGGTGAGCCGCGACACGCGAATCGAGGTGCTCACAGAGGGCATCCTCACCCGCATGCTGCAAGCCGATTCGGAACTGCGCGATGCCGGCTGCGTGATCTTCGACGAATTTCACGAGCGCAGCCTGAATGCCGATCTCGGCCTCGCGCTCGCGATCGAGAGCCAGGAAAATCTTCGCGAGGAACTTCGCCTGCTGGTGATGTCCGCGACGCTCGACCTGCAGCCGCTCGCGCGGCTGCTCGATGATGCACCCATCGTCAGCGCTGCTGCGCGCAGTTACGAAGTCGCGACGCATTATGTGGCGCGCCGCGCCGAGCTCAACCTCGAGCAGCAGACGGCCCAGGTGCTGCGCAATGCGTTACAGCAGCACGAGGGGGACATCCTGTGTTTTTTGCCCGGCGCCGCGGAAATCGGCCGCGTACAGCGGGCGCTTGAGGATTCGCCGATCGATTCGCGGGTGCGCGTGCTGCCGCTGTACGGCGAACTCGACGGCGCCGCGCAAGACGCCGCGCTCGGCCCCATGCCCTCGGGACAGCGCAAGATCGTGTTGGCCACCACCATCGCCGAGACCAGCTTGACGATCGAAGGCATTCGAGTGGTGGTCGACTCGGGGATGCGCCGCTACGCACAATTCGATCCCGCGACAGGCATGAGCCGGCTCGTGACCGGGAAGATCTCCCAAGCCGCGGCGGATCAGCGCCGCGGTCGTGCCGGCCGCTTGAGCGCGGGCATCTGCTACCGGCTGTGGTCCGAGGGCACGCATGCCTCGCTCGCGGCGCAAACCGCACCCGAAATCCTGCATGCCGATCTCGCGCCTCTTGCGCTCGAGCTCAGCTGTTGGGGCGCACAGGATGCCGCACGCCTGCGCTGGCTCGATCCTCCGCCCGCGGCTCCGCTCGCCCAGGCGCGTGACCTGTTGCGGCAGCTCGAGGCGATCGACGGCGCGGCGCGAATCACGGCGCATGGCCGCGCCTTGGCACGGGCCGGGGTCCATCCGCGGTTGGCGCATATGCTGGTCAAGGCACGCGATTGGGGCGCGCTTCGCCTGGCCTGTGACCTTGCCGCCATCTTGAGCGAACGTGACGTGCTGCGGGCCGCGCCGGGTATGCGTGATGCGGATCTGCGTCTGCGCGTCGGCGCAATGCGGGGCGATGCCGCATTGCCCGCGGGCTTCAGCGTCGATTCGCGCACGCTCAAGCAGGCGGCGCGCAACTCGACCAGCTGGCAGCGCGAGTTCGGTGCCGGCGCGGACCAAGGGGCGGATCCGGATCGGTGGACCGGAGTGCTGCTCGCGCTGGCGTACCCCGACCGGATCGGCCGCGCGCGCGGCGGCGACGGCAGATACCTGCTGGCAAACGGCCGCGGTGCGCGCTTTGCCGAACCGCAGGCGCTCGCCAAATCCGAATTCATAGTCGCCGCGGAACTCGACGGTGCGGAGCGCGAAGCGCGCATATTTTTGGCGGCGCCCATCGGGATCGAGGATCTGGAACGGCACTTCGCAGCGCACATCGAACATCGCGCGGAAGTGGTTTGGGATGACCGCGAGCAGGCGGTTCGAGCGCGCAACGAGCGGCGCCTCGGCGCGCTCGTGCTCGAGTCCAGGGAAATTCGCGACCCGGATCGGGGGCAGTTGCAGCGCGCGGCGCTCGCCGGATTGCGCCAGATCGGCGTGGCGGCGCTGCCGTGGTCCGATGCGCTGCGGCAATGGCAGGCTCGCGTGCGGCTGATGCGCAAGCACGGTGTGCCCGCGCCGGAAGCATGGCCCGACTTGAGCGATGCGGCGCTCACGGTGACGCTGGATGATTGGGCGCCGCCGTGGATCGACGGTCTGGTACGCCGCGAGCATTTCGCGCGGTTGGATCTCGGCAACGCGCTGCGCTCCCGCTTATCCTATGCGCAGAGCGCGATCCTGGAGCGGGAGGCACCGACGCATTGGGTGGTGCCGAGCAGGTCCCGCATTCCCATCGATTATCTGGATGGCGAGGAGCCAACGCTATCGGTGCGTCTGCAGGAGATGTTTGGGCTCCGGGTGACGCCGTGCGTGGCGCGCGGCCGATTGCCGTTGTTGTTGAAGCTGCTGTCGCCCGCCGGTCGCCCGGTGCAAATCACGCGTGATCTGGCGAGCTTTTGGAACCGCGGCTACCACGACGTCAAGAAGGACCTCAAGGGCCGCTACCCCAAACACCACTGGCCGGAGGACCCGTTGACCGCGCCGCCGACGCGGCGCGCACGGCGGCCGTCGTGAGGCGCGCGGCGGCCGCCGTGGCGGGTTGGTTGCGCCGACGGATCATGGATCCGCTGCTGCAGCAATTGCGGCACGGACTGTCTGTGGACCGTTTGGCGCTCGCGGTCGCCGTCGGCGTGGTGGTCGGCAACATTCCGATTTTCGGCGCTTCCACGATTCTATGCGCGGCCATTGCGCTGGCGTTTCGATTGAATCAGCCGGCGATACAAATGGCCCAGGCCGCGATGGCGCCGACGCAATTGTTGCTGATCATTCCCTTCGTGCGACTGGGTGAATGGCTGCTGCGTGCGCCGCATCAGGCGATCTCGATCAGGGCCGCGCTCGCGTTTGCCGCGCGGGACACGGGGCAGGCGGCCGCCGTGTTGCGGGACGCCTTGATTCACGCCGGCGTGGCTTGGGTGCTGGTCGCGCCCAGCGCCGTTTACGCCATTTACAGACTATTGACGCCGCTGTTTCGGCGCCTGGCCGCCGATATGTTCGATAAAGATCAGGCCGAACAGCCGTGATCGCACCGGTCCCGCTCGATTTGCAACGTGGCGTGATCGATGTGAAAGCGCCGTTTGAGATTCGGCGTGAGCGAACCCAATAGCGCGTCTTCGGCCTCGCGGTCGGGCACCACCAGATGCGCAGTCAGAGCGACGCTGGTGGTGCTGAGCGCCCAAATGTGCAGATCGTGCACGTCCGTGACACCGCGTTGACCGGCGAGATACGACAGTACGGCGCCGGTATTGACCCCTGCGGGCACCCCATCGAGCGACAGATGCACGGAATCCCTCAATAACCCCCAGGTGCTCACCAGAATCACCGCAACGATCAGCAGACTCACGACCGGATCCAGCCAGCTCAAGCCGGTGAACCAGATCAGCACGCCCGAGACCAGCACGCCCGCCGAAACGGCGGCGTCGCCCAGCATGTGAATGAATGCGCTGCGCCTGTTCAAGTCGTCGTGGCTCCCGCCATGCAGCAGCCAGGCGCTGACGCCGTTCAGAACGATGCCGACGGCCGCCACGCCCGCGACCGTCGCGCCCGCGACCGCCGGCGGAGCTGTAATGCGGCCGAGCGCCTCCCACGCGATGGCGCCGCAAGCCAGCAGCAGCAACACCGCGTTGGTGAGGGCGGCCAGCAGCGACGAGCGCCCAAGCCCATATGTAAAATTCCCCCCCGGCGGTCGGCGCGCCAGGAACATGGCTGTCCAGGCGCAAATCAAACCGAGCGCGTCGCCCAAATTGTGGCCGGCATCGGCGATTAAGGCGACCGAATTCGACAGAAATCCAAAGCAGCCTTCGATGGCCACGAACAGCAGATTGAGCGCCACCGCAGTGCCCATGCGGAAGTTGACGCCCTGAACCGCCGCGTGCGCGTGATCATGGGAATGGTTGTGTGTGTGCGCATGGCCGCCCGCATGCCCATGCGAGTCGTCATGGCCACGATCAGCCTCGTCGTGGCCGGCTTTCGGCGACGGCGCGCGAGGTTTGTGGTGCTCCATTCGCCTATTATCCTTTATTTGGCCGTTCTAAAGCCCCAAAGCGCTCAACGTCGCATGATCGTCGGGCCGGCGTCCCAGAGGCCACAGGTATTTGCGCTCGGCATCCGTGATCGGCAGATCATTGATACTGGCGATGCGCAGCCGCATCAAGCCTTGTTCGTCAAATTCCCAATTCTCGTTGCCGTAACTGCGAAACCACTGACCACCCGCATCATGCCACTCATAGGCAAATCTTACCGCGATCCGGTTCCCGGTGAATGTCCACAACTCCTTGATCAGGCGGTAGTCGAGCTCGCGCGACCATTTGCGCACCAGGAATGCCTGGATGGCGTCGCGGCCCTGCAGGAACTCGACTCGATTGCGCCAGCGGCTGTCGGTCGAATAGGCGGGCGCCACTCGAGCGGGATCGCGAGTATTCCACGCGTCTTCGGCAATACGCACCTTTTGCGCGGCGGTATCTGCATTGAACGGCGGCAACGGAGGTCGGCTCATGAAACGGCTCGCGGGTCCGGGTAGTGGCTGTAATAATACGATGGTTTACCATAGGGCTGGGAGTCGAGAATGCGCAGATCGGTGCCGACGGCAAATGCATGGGGCGACATCGTCGGCTATTCGCGCGCGGTGCGCGCCGCGCCCGCCGGCGGCGGCAAGACCGCGCGGACTGCGGGCAATAACCCCGTGAATGTGTCGCGACTCGGCTAAGATCTACACGATGAAGGCGGTGCTGTTGAAAGGCCACGGCGGTTTCGATCAGCTCGAATACCGCCACGACGTGCCCATACCCGTGCCGAGGGCGGGCGAAGTCTTGATCCGCGTGCTGGCCGCCGGAGTCAACAACACCGACATCAACACCCGTACCGCATGGTATTCGCGCTCGGTGACCGAAGGCACGGCCGCGGGTTTTTCCGCTGCCAGATCCGATGATTCCGGTTGGACCGGCGCCGTGCCGGTCTTCCCGAGAATACAGGGGGCCGACGCCTGCGGCAGAATCGTGTCGGTCGGCGAGGACGTCGATGCGGCACGCATCGGCGAACGAGTGCTGATCGAACCGGTCTTCAGGACGGCACACGGCGGACTCGAGCGAGTCACTTATTTCGGCTCCGAATGCGACGGCGCCTTCGCCCAGTATGCCCGTGCACCTGCGGTACATGCCCATACGATGTCGAGTGCGCTATCGGACGTCGAGTTGGCCGCCTTTCCGTGCGCGTACTCGGCCGCGCTCAACATGCTCACGCGATTGAAGGTCACCGCCGGCGAAACCGTGCTCGTCACGGGCGCATCCGGCGGCGTAGGCTCCGCCGCCGTGCAACTCGCGAAGCGACGAGGTGCAACCGTGCTCGCGATCGCCGGTGCCCCCAAGGCCGCGGCGGTCGGTTCGTTGGGTGCCTCACAGGTGTACCCTCGCGATACCGACCTGGTGGCGGCGATCGGCCGGGAATCAGTCGATGCGGTGATCGATGTGGTGGGCGGGGACGAGTTTCCGGCGCTGCTCGAGGTCTTGAGGCGCGGCGGACGCTACGCGGTTGCCGGCGCCATCGCCGGACCGACCGTGCGGCTGGATTTGCGCACGCTGTATCTCAAGGACCTGCGGTTTTATGGCTGTACCGTGCTGGAAGCGGGCGTGTTCTCGGATCTCGTGAGCTACATCGGAAGTGGACAACTCAGGCCGATGGTCGCGAGCGTTCATCCGCTGAGCGCCATTGTGGAAGCCCAGCAGGAGTTTCTGCAAAAGCGGCACACGGGAAAGATCGTACTGATCCCTTGAGGCGTGCCTCACCAAGCGGCGGCGCCTTCAATCACCGCTCAAAAAGTTCTCGACCAACGGGGCAACCAGATCCGGCCTTTCGATATGCAGCATGTGTCCCGCATCGGCGATGCGGATTATTTCGATTCCGGCCATGACCGCCCGAAATTCGTTATCCGCGCCATCGACGCCCAGGCTGAGCAGGTATTCGGACTGCTCGCCGAGCAGCATCAGCATCGGGGCCCGGATTTCACGCCAGCAGGCTTCGGCCTCCTCGCGCCGGTACAGAACGGGATTGACCCACCGATGGCGGGCATCTCCCAGCAAGCGGACACGTCCATCGACCTCGAGCGTTCCCCAGGCTTGCGCAACGAACGTCGACTGCGCCGCGCTGAAGCGCGGGTAGCGGAACTGGATGATGGAGGCGAGTTGCTCGAACGACTCGTAATCCTTGGGCGCCGGCGCGGTCTTGACCTGATCCAGCCACTTGCGCAGTTGCACCGGCGCCTGGTCCGGTCTGGTCCGGGGCAACCCGAAGCCTTCGAGATTGACGACACAGCGTACACGCTCCGGGCGCAGCCCCGCATACAGGCTGGCAATGTTGCCGCCCATGCTGTGTCCGACGAGTGACGCCGGCATGCGCGGAGACAGCTGCTCCAGCAACGCGTCCAGATCCGCGAGGTAATCTGGAAACCAGTAGCCCTCCTGCGCCCATTCGCTGCGACCAAAGCCGCGCCAATCGAGCGCCACCAGCGGCCAATCCCCGCGAAATGCGTCCACCATGAACTGAAAAGTGTCGCCGGTATCGGCCCAACCGTGCAGCAGGAATACGGGCGCCGCGGAATCCGTGGGCTGCGGGCCCCACCGCGTCAAATGAAGATTGAGCCCCCTCACACGCAGGGTTTCATGCCGCGGCGTGCGCAGCACGCGGTATGGATTCATGTTCGAGCTCCTAAGGTCCTCTCGCCGGCGGGTTTGCGCTAACCGCCCAGAAAGATCTTATAGGCTGGGTTGTCGGTTTCTTCGGTGAACGCGTACTGCAATTCATTTAGATGCAGGAAGAAATCGGTCTGCGTATCGGGCGGCACCTGAATCCCCGCGAGCACGCGCCCGTAGTCCGAACCGTGATTGCGATAGTGAAAGAGGCTGATGTTCCAGCCGGTACCGATCGCCTGTAGAAACCTGAGCAACGCGCCGGGCCGTTCCGGAAACTCAAAGCGGTACAGATGCTCGTCGGCGAGCCCGCGGGCATGGCCGCCCACCATGTATCGCACGTGCAATTTCGCCATCTCGTTGTCGGTCATGTCGCGCACTGCGAAGCCGGCGTCGCCGATTTCCCTGACGAGAGCGGCACGCTCGGCACTGCCCTGTGTGAGCCCCAGCCCGACGAATACCTGCGCAGCCTGCCCGTCCGCGTATCGATAGTTGAATTCCGTGACGCTGCGTCTTCCCAGCAGTTCGCAGAACCGCAGGAAGGAGCCGGGCGATTCGGGCATCTCGACCGCCAGCAGCGCTTCGCGCTGTGCGCCCAAGTCGGCCCGCTCGGCCACATGGCGCAACCGGTCGAAATTCATGTTCGCACCGCCGTTGATCGCGATGAACGTGCGCTCGGTGCAGGCTTCGCGCGCCACGTACTTCTTGATGCCCGCCACGGCAAGCGCGCCGGCGGGCTCGGCAATGGAGCGAGTGTCCTCGAAAATATCCTGAATTGCGGCGCAGATCTGATCGGTCGTCACCAGCAATATTTCATCGACGTACTGTTTCGCGAGCCGGAAGGTTTCCTCTCCCACCCGCCGCACCGCGACGCCGTCGGCGAAGATGCCGACCCGGTCCAGCGTCACGCGCTTGCCGGCACGCAACGACTCAAACATTCCGGCCGCATCTTCGGGCTCGACGCCAATGATCTTGATGCGCGGATACAGCCATTTCGCGTATGCGGCGATGCCGGCGATCAATCCCCCGCCGCCGACCGGCACGAAGATCGCGTCGATGTGGTCGCCGTGCAGTTGCCGCAGGATTTCCATGGCAATCGTACCCTGTCCGGCAATCACGTCCGGATCGTCGAACGGATGCACGAACACCAGCCCGCGCTCGCGCGCTATTTCCATGGCGCGCTCGTTGGCCTCATCATAATCGTCGCCGTGCAGGACGATTTCGCCGCCCAAATCGGCCACCGCCTGCACTTTGATTTCAGGCGTCGTCAGCGGCATGACGACGACCGCGGGGATGCCGCGTGTGCGCGCACCGAGCGCCACCCCTTGGGCGTGATTACCGGCGGAAGCGCAAATCACGCCGCGCTGCGCGCTGATCGACGAAAGCTGCGCGATCTTGTTGTAGGCGCCGCGTATTTTGAACGAAAACACCGGCTGCAGGTCTTCTCGTTTGAAGAACACGCGGTTGAGCAGACGCCGCGACAGGCGCGGCGCCGCCTCCAGCGAGGTCTCGACGGCGACGTCATACACTTTGGCTTTGAGGATTCTTTCTACGTAATTTTCTTGCATAGGATGGTTGCGTTGCGTGCACCTACATTAGCTCAAGCGCCCGCCGGAGGGTACGTTTGCCTGAAACTGTGAGACGATCCACAGGCCCCGCGAACCCCGGCGGCTCCGGCGGCGGTTTATTTGGGTAACATACGCATGATGGGAAAATTGCAATGCTGGCTCCTCGGTTTGCTGCTGGTTTCGCCGGCGGTATACCCGCTTTCGGGCGGCGTCGTTGCAAGCGACAACGTCAAAGCGCGCTTGATCACCGAGGTCGACGCCATCGCTCCCGGCCAATCGATTTGGATCGCGCTCGAATTCAATATACGCGATGGCTGGCATACCTATTGGCGCAATCCCGGGGACTCGGGCCAGGCCACGACGCTGCGTTGGACGCTGCCCGCCGGGGTGACCGCCGGGGACATAGTCTGGCCCGCGCCGCATCGCTTCGAGCTTCCGCCGCTGGTCAATTACGGCTATGCCAAGCACGCGATGCACCTGGTGCGGATCACGGCGGCCCGCGACCTCAAGGCCGGGGCGCCGCTCGAACTTGCCGCCCAGGCGAGTTGGCTGGTGTGTGCCGACGTGTGCATTCCCGAGAGTGCGCAATTGCACTTGCGGCTGCCGGTCAATGCCGCCGGCGGCGCCATCGATCCCGCTGTCGCTCCCTTGTTCGCGGCCGCCCGCGCCGAGCTGCCGAGCAAGGAGCCGGCGGCGACCGGCGCGAGGATCGAGGGCGATCGTTTGGTGCTCACGCTCGGCAAGGAATGGGGCGCCACGCTGCCGCAAATCAACACATTGGCGTTCTACCCTTATGATGACATCGGCATCGAGTACTCGGCGCCGCAGACGCTCAAGCGTGCGCGCGACTCGGTCGAACTGGTGCTGAAAATCGCCGATAAGGCGCCGCAATCGGCGCAGATCCGCGGCGTGTTGCTGGCGGCCGTACAGAACGGCGGCGGCACCGATACCGTTCCCATCGAGATCACCGCAACATTGACCGGAACCGGCGGCACTGCGGTTGGCGCGACTGCGGTCGCGGGCCCTGCGGCCGTGAGCACCGCAGCGCCGGCGGCGTCTCGATTGGCGTCGGAAGTTCCGGCGCTGCCCGTCCTGATGCTGTTGGCCGTTTTGGGCGGACTGATCCTGAATCTGATGCCCTGCGTGTTTCCGGTGCTCTCGATCAAGGCCATCGGCTTGGTCGAACAGGCAAAGAAACACCCCGCGGCGGTCCGTGCCAAGGGATTTGTATTCGCGGCCGGAGTGCTCAGCTCGATGCTGTCCCTCGCCGCCGTGTTGCTGGCGCTGCGCGCCGGCGGTGAACAGATCGGCTGGGGCTTCCAGCTGCAATCGCCGCTGTTCGTCACGCTGATGATCTACCTGCTGCTCGCGGTGGGCCTGAACCTGTCGGGTGTATTCGAGGTGGGGGGTGGACTCGCCGGGGTGGGAGACGGCCTGACTCAGGGTGACAGCTATCGTGCATCGTTTTTCACCGGAGTACTGACCACATTGGTGGCCACGCCCTGCACGGCGCCTTTCATGGCCGCCGCCGTGGGCGCCGCACTCACTCAATCGCCGGCCGTTGCGCTGCTGATTTTCGCTGCCTTGGGCATAGGTCTGTCGCTGCCCTATTTGTTATTGTCGCTCGCTCCGTGGATGCGCCGCGCTCTGCCCAAGCCCGGTGCCTGGATGGACACGCTGAAGCAGTTGTTTGCGTTCCCGATGTACGGCTCGGCGGCGTGGCTCCTGTGGGTGCTCGCGCAGCAAACCTCGTCGATCGGCCTGGGGGCCGCTCTGACCGGTGCGATTCTCGTAGCGCTGGCGGCATGGTCGTACCAGAAGTCCAAGATGAGTTCGAGCGGCAGGCGGTTGGCGGCGCTGATCACCACCGTGGCGGCGGTTCTGCTCGCCGTGGCTCTGCCGGTGCGCTATTCAGGAGTGGCGGCGGCGGCGCCCAATGCCGCCCCGCCGGCGGGCGCGCAAGCGGCCGATGCGTGGCAGCCCTACGACGCGGCCCGGATCGCTGAACTGAATGCGCAGGGCCGGCCGCTATTGCTCAATTTCACCGCGAGCTGGTGTTTGACCTGCCTGGTCAACGAGCGCAACGCGTTCGCCGACCCCGCCGTGATGCGGATCTTTCGCGGCAAGGGCATCACGCTGATGAAAGGCGATTGGACCAACCGCGACCCCGCCATCACCAAGGCGCTCGCAGACTTCGGACGCGCCGGCGTGCCGCTTTATGTGGTGTACAACTCGCAGCGCGGCTCGACCGCGCCGGTCGTGCTGCCGCAATTGCTCACGCCCGGCATCGTGGAAAGCGTATTCGCCGACTTGCCCGATCGGGATTCAAACTAGCGCCTGAATGGCGCATGCTCAAAAACATGACCTCCGCTACTGCCGGCACCGTTTCGGTCATTGATTTTCGCCGCCAGGGCATGGTGCTGCAGTGGCATGTCTTGGGCGGCACGTGGAGCGCCAATGAGGTGCCGCCTTCGCTGGCACACGGCGTTGCGCTGATTCGCGCGGCGCAGCCCAATATTTGTGTATACGCCCAAAGCGGCCGGTTGCGTCTGCAGATCGGCCCGGATCAGTACAACTTGTCGGAGAACTCGCCGCGCATCAAGTGCACCCGTAGCCTGGCCTCATTTGGTTTGCGCAGGCGCTTCACCGTCGAATCAAGCACGGGCGGCGTGCTGTTCAGCCAACCGTACTGGACCCCTCACGCGGAAGATTTTTTCCGTTGGCTCGCGACCAAGGCCCAAGACCCGGATTGGCGCGCTGCGACCGGGCGGCAATGGTCGGAGGGCGTTCCCGCGGCCCTGCTGCGCTCGAGCTGAACCGCAAGGGATCAGCGCGCCCAGCTGTCCGGGGCCGGCCTTCGCGGCAACAAGCCGGCGGCTTCCGCACTTGTCAGGTAGCGCCACTTGCCCGGCGCCAAGTCGCCCAGATGAATGTCGCGGATGCGCACGCGTTGCAGGCGTTGCACCCTGTAGCCGAGCGCCGAACACATGCGCCGGATCTGCCGATTCAGTCCTTGAGTGAGAATCATGCGAAAGGTTTCTCTGTCGATGCGGATCACCTTGCATGGCTTGGTAATTGCACCCGCTATTTTCACGCCGCTCGCCATCATGGAAAACGCAAGATCCGTGATCGGACGATTTACGGCGACGATGTACTCTTTCTCGTGATTATTTTCCGAGCGCAGCAATTCATTGACGATATCGCCGTCGTTGGTCAGCAGAATCAGACCTTCGGAATCCTTGTCCAATCGTCCGACGGGAAAAATCCTGTCGCCGTGGCCGACGAGGTCGATGATGTTGTCCTTGATATGCGGTTCCGTCGTGCAGGTAATTCCCACCGGCTTGTTGAGCACAATATAGATTTGTTTCTGCTTGGCGCCGATGAGCTCACCGTCCACGCGCACTTCATCGCCACCGCTGACCTGTGTGCCGAGCACTGCGCGAATGCCGTTGCAGGTGACGCGTCCCGCCTCGATCCATTTATCGGCTTCGCGCCGCGAGCAGCGGCCCGATTCGCTGATGTACTTATTCAGCCTCACGCCACTCCCCGGGTCTCATCCTCGCAGGAAGGCGCGGATTTGATTCACGATGTCGCTATCCTCGAGTCCGTGCGCGGCATCGATCCCGCCTTCGAGGATCAGGGTCGGTTGCGCGGCCGCTGGCTCGCGCTCCATGGGGGGAACCGTTGCCAACACCAATCGGCGCAGCAGATCGGGTCGCGCGGCCGCGAGTTCGAGGGCAACCGCCGCTCCAAAGCCAATTCCCAGCACGTCGATCCGGCGCAGCCGCAAATCGCTCGCAAGGTCCGATACGGCGCATGCGGCATCGGCCGAGCCGAAGCTCGGTGCCGGATCGGATTCGCCGAATCCGGGCAAATCGGGGGCATACACCGAGCGGTCGTGCGCCATCTGTGGCAATAGCCGATCGAAGCTGCGGCTCGAGCCTTCGCCGGGATGCAGGCAAAAGAGCGTTACCTGCTCATTGAATCCGCCGCTCGAGGGGAATGCGGTGCGCACGTGCAGCTGCCCGAATTGGCAATCAAAATAGCTGCGGCGCATCCGTATTGCCATCGACGCAGCTGATGACTTGGAATGCTTGGACACAGGCTCTCCGGTTTTCCGCGTTGCGGGCGCCAAGGATACTCGAACTCATGCGGCCGCTCTGCGGCGGGATCCAGACCGACCCTTTTGTTGCTATTATGAAACATTAATTTTTGCGGTCGCGCACGATAGGCCTGGCTTCGAGGCCAACACATCGCTACAGTGTTGCAGGAACGCAATAAGATCCATGGGGAAGTAAAGAGACCGATCATCGCAAGAGTGCGACCAATAAGCGCCGCGAAAGGCATGGGGACTTCGAAACCGGGCATTGCCCGGTTTTTTTATGGCTGCGAACCCGGCGACACCCGATCCCAGACCCTGGAGGCCGTGAAACCGCTGGAGCGCCCGCCTTTGTAGCTCACCACTTCAATCAACCTTTGGCCGTCGTCCGACACGCTGAAGCGCTGTTCGAACGGCGGGCGATCGTCCTCGGGCTCGCTCGACTGCACGACCAGCGTCTTATCGTCCCAGCCGCAGACCGGCGGCGGCACACTGCCGCGGCCGTGCGCGGCATCATGGGCATGCGACGGGACTCCGGTGCCCGGCCGGCAAACCCTGTTCCTGCCGCCCGAAGTGAATGTCACGACACCCCCGCTTTGATTGATTGCCACACTCTTGTCCGGCCAGCGCAACCCTTCGTCCAAAACCGCCACGGAGGGCATTACCGGGCCGCTGGGGCCGCGGACGGGGGTTGCGCCGCCTCCATTACGGCTGCCGCGCCCGGAGGAGCCGGTCGAGCCGCCAGTGCCGGCGCTGGCCGTCGCACTGGCGAGCTGGGACTGCATGAGCCGCTGCGGATCGTCGCTGTCCGCCTCATTGAGTTTCCAGAGACCGCTCAAGTCCACTCCCGCAGGGGGCGTCGAGGCAAGCTTCTCGGCTGCGCACCCGGCCAAAGCGATCACCGCCAAAATCAAAGCAATTCGCATCGTGCACCTTGAATTCGAGTCCTACCCAGCGAAGCTTATAATGAACGCGGGCGCGAGCGGGCAATTGCTCGCGGAAATACGCTCATCGGATTTCCTGGAAGGGCCGCGAACGCCGCGCGGGGGCGGGTCAAACCGACGAGCGTTTTCGGCGAGGCGCCGCAGCCAACGTGTTGGGTCCGCAAATCCAGACCCTGCCCTCCTGAGGCTGGAAGCACACGCGTAGCGAATCGATTCTGCGCAACGTCTGCGTCCCGCACGCAATTTTGGCATCCGCCAGATCCGCCCGAATCAGATCGACCAGCGAGGCGCTGGGTTCGCTAATTTCGGCCGGCGGCAGCGCGTGAGCGAGAATGCGCGCCTGGATTTCGTCGCGCTTCGATGAGTTGCCGAGGACCGCGCGCTTGAAGCGATCCAACTCCATCAGGACGGAGCTCAAGGTGTTGTCGGTCACGTCGCAGGGTCGTCCGGTGCCGCCCATGAATTTCAAGTGCAGCAGCCCGCCGACGCCCCGCGCCTCGTCATGCAGGCACAATGCCATGGCTCCATGCAAATCCGCGACCATGAGCATGGCTTCGGCCGAGACATGATAAGTGTCCGGCGCAACCAAAAATTCCGTGAGATCTTTTGTCACCCGGTTACGGCCTCAATTTGACTTTATGGATGCTGCACGCAACCGCGAGTTCCCTCTGCCAAGCAAATCACGTTTTGCCAACTCAGACCGGGCGCAAATCGCGATGCAGGTCGCGGTCGGACCCGCGCGACGTGGCCTGGCCCCGCGGTACAGGCCGTCATGCTGCAGGTTTATGTTGCAGGCCGTTATGAGGTCATATTCGGCGGTTATTAGCTTGCCGGTTGGGCGGCAGCTAAAGTACGCGGCCATGTATCGGTACGACGTCATCGATAAAACGCTGGTCAACGAGCGCGTCGCGCAGTTTCGCGACCAAACGCGCCGTTTTCTCGCCGGTGAACTCAGCGAGGATGAGTTCCGCCACCTGCGGCTGCGAAACGGCCTATACATTCAACGGCATGCGCCGATGCTGCGGGTCGCGATTCCCTACGGCCTGCTGTCCTCGAGGCAATTGCGCACCCTCGCGGCCATTGCGCGGCGTTACGACCGCGGCTACGGACATTTCACGACGCGGCAAAACATCCAGTACAACTGGCCGGCGCTCGAGACGGTGCCGGATATCCTGGCGGAACTCGCGGCCGTGGAGATGCACGCGATACAAACCAGCGGCAACTGCATTCGCAACACGACTTCGGATCACCTGGCCGGCGTGACGCCGGATGAACTCGAGGATCCGCGGCCATATTGCGAAATCATCCGCCAATGGTCGAGCTTTCACCCGGAATTCACTTACTTGCCGCGCAAATTCAAGATTGCGGTAACCGGATCGCCGCGGGATCGCGCCGCTTCGCTGATCCATGACGTGGGTGTGCACATTGTGCGCGGTTCCGGCGGGGAGCCCGGCTTTGAAATTCTCGCCGGGGGAGGCTTGGGACGCACTCCGGTCATCGGCCAAGTGGTGCGCGAATTCCTGCCGCGCGAGCATCTGCTGTCCTATTTGGAGGCCGTGTTGCGCGTCTACAATCGCGAAGGCCGGCGCGACAACTTGACCAAGGCGCGCATCAAGATACTGGTGCGGTCCTTGGGCATTGAGGAATTCAGAAGGCGGGTGGAGAGCGAGTGGGAATTGATCAAGGATGCGGGGCTGCGCATCACCGAGGCGCAGGTCGCGCACATGCGGAGTTTCTTCAATCCCCCGGCATATCGCAGCCTCCCGGATTCCGATCCCGCGACCGGCGCGGATACGGCGTTTCGCGCCTGGTATCGCTACAACACCGGCGAGCATAAAGTGCCCGGCTACCGGATAGTGTACGTGTCCCTGAAGAGACCCGATGCCGCGCCGGGCGATGCCACCGATGCGCAGATGGAGTTGATCGCCGATCTGGCCGATCGATACAGTTTCGGCGAGGTGCGCGTCACTCATACGCAGAATCTGCTGTTTGCAGACGTCGAGCAAGAGCGGACCTTCGAGCTGTGGCGGGCGCTCGCCGATGCCAAGCTCGCGACGCCGAACATCGGCACCCTGACGGATATGATCTGCTGCCCGGGTCTGGATTTCTGCAGCCTCGCGAACGCCGGTTCCATCGACGTGGCGAAGCTCATCAACGAGCGTTTCGATGACTACGATTATGTCTACGACCTTGGGGAACTGGACCTGAAGATGTCCGGCTGCATGAATGCCTGCGGTCATCACCATGTGGGCAACATCGGAATTCTCGGCGTCGACAAAGGCGGCGCCGAGTGGTACCAGATCACCATCGGCGGGGCCGCCGGCGCGGACGCATCGCTCGGCACCGTCATCGGTCCCTCCGTCGCCAAAGCGGATGTGCCGGAGACCCTCGCCCGCTTATTGGACGTATACGTGGAACGTCGCCTGCCCGAAGAGCGTTTTCTCGATACCGTGCGACGCCTCGGAGTACAGCCATTCAAGGAGAGGGTGTATGCCGCGCCGGCTGCTGCGTGACGGCGAGGTCGTGGTGGACGATTGGCGGACCTTGAGCGAGGCCACTGCCGATGACGATTCGCCGTTGATGCTGACCCTCGATCAATGGCTGACCGACCGGGAGCGGTGGATTGCGCGCGGCGGGCGGCTCGGCGTGATTTTGGCTCCGCAACACAAGGTGGAGATGCTGGCCGCCGACTTGGCGCGGCTCTCCCTGGTGGCCGCGGAGTTTCCCGGCCCCAGCGAAGGCCGCGGATACACACAAGGCCGTCTGCTGCGAGAGCGCTGGCTGTTCAGCGGCGAATTGCGCGCCACCGGCGCCATCGGGCGCGATCAGATATTCTTTCTTGCACGCTGCGGCTTCAATAGCTTCGAGCTGCCGGACGCCGAGATCGAAAACGCGGCAGCCGCGTTTTCCACTTTCTCCGCCGCATATCAACCGTCGAACGACGCGGGCCTCGCCGCCCCCCTGCTGCACCGATAGGCGCAGATGCCTCAGACAGGCTCCTAGGGGTTGTCGCGCAGCGGTATCTGCAGACCCTGCAAAATACGGTTCACTTCTTCTTGCGTCTCCAGTTTTTCGGTCTCCCGCACCAGTTTTCGCGGCAGGTGAGGCGCCAGCAATTCAATGAACTCATACATGTAGGCGCGCAGCAAGGCGCTGCGGCGAAAGCCGATCCAGGTCGTATGCCCCTCGAACAGGTGCGTCGCATCGAGCACCGCGAGGTCGATGTCGGTGACCGGGTCGATGGCCAATCTGGCCAATATGCCGACGCCCAAGCCGATGCGTACATAGGTCTTGATGACGTCCGAATCGCGTGCGGTCAGGGCCACATCGAGCGACAACCCGGCCGTTTCGAACAGCGCGGGCAGCGAGGAGCGGCCGGAGAAGCTGAATACGTACGTGACGATGGGATATTCAGCCAATTTCTTGAGCGTCAGCTTGCCCGCGGAGGCCAACGGGTGGCTTTGCGGCACCACCACCGCGCGGTGCCAGCGATAGACCGGGAGGCGCACCAAATGCGGAAACAGCTCCTCCGAGCCCGTCGCGATGGCGAAATCGACGCGGTCGCGGGCGACCATCTCGGCTATTTGCTCGGAGGTGCCTTGATGCAAATGCAGGCGCACCTTGGGGTACTTTTGTCGAAATACGCGGATCACCTGCGGCAGCACATAGCGCGCCTGGGTATGCGTGGTTGCGATGGACAGGGTCCCGCCATCGGCCTTGCGCAGATCCGCCGAGGTGCGGCGGATGTTCTGCATTTCGCGCAATATGCTGCTGGCGCGCGAGATGATTTCCTCACCGCCGGCGGTGATGCGGGTCAGTGCACGGCCCTCGCGCTCGAATAACTGAAAACCGAGTTCCTCTTCCAGCAATTTGAGCTGCCGGCTGACGCCCGGCTGGGAGGTGTGCAGCTGCCGCGCCGCCGCCGTTATATTCAGGCCGTTTTCGTGCACGGCAACGAGGTAGCGCAGTTGCTGAAGTTTCATGCCGCTAGGATATAAGTTTTGAGTTCGGCCCGCGCGGTTAGCACCAAAGCGCATGTCCTCATAAGGGATAGTTCGTTACGAATCGGAATCGGCCGCTCTATAGTTCCCGGGCCGCTCCCACCGGAAGGTCACGTGTCCGAACTGCCCCCCAGCTTGCGAATTCGCGCCGAGAACAGCATTTCGCAGCTGCATGCGGCGGTCGCGGAGTACGGCAATGTGTGCTATGCGAATAGTTTAGGCCTCGAATCGATGGTCCTCACCGACCTGATCTGGGAGGCGGTGCCGCAGATCGAGATCTTCAGCATCGATACCGGCCGGCTGTTCCCGGAAACCTATGAATTAATCAAGCGGCTGCAGCAGCGCTATGGCCGTTCGTTGAAGATCTACTATCCCGAATCGGCCAAAGTCGACGATTGGGTCGAGAAGCATGGGGTCAATGGCTTTCGCGACGGCATCGAGCAGCGCCGCGGCTGCTGCGTGGCGCGCAAGGTCGAGCCGTTTCGGCGCGCCATATCGGGTCGCGGTGCCTGGGTTACCGGGATTCGGCGCGGCCAGTCGGCGAGCCGCGCGCTGGCTGCCCCGGTCGAATGGGATGGCGAATACGGCCTGCACAAAATCAGCCCGTTGCTCGACTGGTCCGACAGGGAAGTGTGGGATTACATTCGCCGCAAGCGGCTGCCCTACAACACCCTGCACGACGTCGGATTCCCCAGCATCGGCTGCTCACCATGCACTCGTGCGGTGCAGCCGGGCGAGGATCCGCGCGCGGGGCGCTGGTGGTGGGAGCGCGCCGATTCGCGCGAGTGCGGTTTGCACCCGCGCCGCAAGCTTACGCCGTTAACGGCGTTGCAAGTTCCCGAAAGCTAGTCTTGAATTGACCGGTGGCGTCGAGTCAGCCGGCCTCGAACGGGTCGCGATGCGCCGAGGGCATACGGGCGTGAATTATTTTCCGGTCTTCTTCGACCTCAAGGCACAGAAAGTGCTGGTGGTGGGCGGCGGCGAAGTGGCGCTGCGCAAGGTGTCCCTGCTGCAGTCCACCGGTGCCCTGATCACGCTGGTTGCTCCGCGGATCGACCCCGAGCTTAAGGGGCGCGCCGCGGCCGGCACGCTCATCATCGCGAGCCGCGAGTTCATTCCCGGCGATTTGGACGGCATGCGCCTCGTGATCGTTGCCACGTCGCGTCGCGCGGTGAATCGCTGGATCGCGAAATTGTGCGATGCGCGCGCCATACCGGTGAATGTGGTCGACGATCGCGGAGCATCCCGCTTCATCGTGCCGGCGATCGTCGATCGCGATCCGGTGCTGGTCGCGGTTTCGACCGGCGGCGCCTCGCCGGTCTTGGCGCGCCGCTTGCGCGAGCGTCTCGAGGCGGTCATTCCGAAGGGCTTCGGCGAATTGGCTGCGTGGTTGCACGATCTGCGTGCCGCCAGCCGCCGGCGGCTGCGCGGTACGGATGCGCGGCGGCGCTTTTTCGAAGCCGTCATCGACGGCGATGCGGCGCGCCGCTTCATCGCGGGTGATCGTCGCGGCGCGCAACGTATCGCCCAGCAACTGCTCGCGAGGGCCTCCGGCGCCGCGCGCGCCGCGGGCGAGGTGACCTTGGTGGGGGCCGGCCCCGGCGATCCGGAACTGCTGACGCTGAAGGCCTTGCGCGCGCTCCAGGACGCGGACGTCATTCTGCACGACCGCTTGGTGTCACGCGAAGTGCTGGACCTGGCTCGGCGCGACGCGACGCGGATTTGCGTCGGCAAATCGTCGGGCGGCAACAATACCACCCAGGCGGCGATCAACGACTTGTTGATCGAACACGCCCGGCTGGGACGGCGAGTGGTGCGACTCAAGGGCGGCGACCCCTTCGTTTTCGGCCGCGGCGGCGAAGAACTCGAGGCGCTCGCACGGCAGGGAATCAATTTTTCGGTGGTGCCGGGAATCACGGCGGCGATCGGCTGCGCCGCCTATGCCGGCATACCGCTCACACATCGCGAATACGCCCACGGCGTGAGCTTCGTGACGGGGCATGCCGGAGACGGCGATGTCGAGCCGGATTGGCGGGCGTTGGCCATGGCGGGTACCACCGCAGTGTTCTACATGGGCGTCGCGCGTCTGGATCGCATCGTGACCAGGCTGCTCGAACACGGCGCCGCGGCATCCCGGCCGGCGGCCATCATCGCGCAAGGCACGACGGCGAACCAGCGGGTGCTCACCGCTACGCTGGCGACTATTCGCGACATCGCCTCGGCTGCGGAGCTCGAACCGCCGGCGCTGCTGGTGGTGGGCGAGGTGGTGGCCCTGCACCCCACCCTGGCCTGGTTCACTGCGGCCGGGCCAATCGATCTATCCGCGATTGCTTAGCCGATCTGCGCAGATCGGAGCGGCGCCGCGCGAGCCTAGGCAATGGCTTGCGCAAGGCCTCGCTCCGCAAGCCACGCGCGGTTGAACAATCGCGACTGGTACTTTGCGCCGCCGTCGCACAGGACGGTCACGATCGTGTGGCCCGGGCCCATTTGCCTGGCAAGCGCGTACGCGGCCGCAACGTTGATTCCTGCCGTGCTGCCGAGCAGCAAGCCTTCCTCACGCAGCAAGCGATATACGAAGTGCAGGGTCTCGGCATCCGCGATTCGCAGTGCATCGTCGACCGGCGCGCCATCGAGATTTGCCGTCACACGCCCGGTGCCGATGCCTTCGGTGATCGAAGTGCCGCCGTCCGACTTGAGCTCGCCATCCTTGAAATATCGATAGAGCGAACTGCCGGGCGGATCGACCAGCACGATCCGCACCGCCGCGGTTCGGGACTTGAGGTAAGCGGCGACACCGGCAAGCGTGCCGCCGGTCCCGGTGGCGGCGCAAAATGCGTCGACCTTCCCGTCGGTGTCGCGCCAGATCTCCGGACCTGTGGATTCGAAGTGCGCCAGCCGATTGGCGGTGTTGTCGAACTGGTTGGCCCAGATCGCGTTCGGCAGCTCCTCGGCCAAACGGCCGGCCACCTTCTGATATTGGTTGGGATTGCTGTAAGGAACCGCGGGCACCTTGCGCAACTCAGCACCCAAGGCCTCGATGATCTGATATTTCTCGGCCGCCTGATTGTCCGGCATGACGATGACGCACCGGTAACCGCGCGCATTGCAGACGTGCGCGAGGCCGATACCGGTATTGCCGGCCGTGCCTTCCACCACCGTTCCGCCGGGCTTGAGGACGCCGCGCTGTTCGGCGTCGAGCACGATCCACTTGGCTGCGCGATCCTTGACCGAACCGCCGGGATTCATGAATTCGGCTTTGCCGAGGATTTCGCAACCCGTTTCTTCGCTCAAATGATGCAGCCGGATCAAGGGGGTGTTGCCGATCGCGCCCGTGAACCCATCGCAGAATGCCATCGAAATCCCCCCAAAGCGTAGGCGCGCAGCATACCTGGGAGCCGCGCCGCCGATGTGCGGTTTACCAGGTCTTATTAAAAAGAATCCCCGGACTTGCCGGGGAATTCGAGTGGAACAGGTGCAGAGTAATAACCCGACACGTCCTTTTATGGAGGATACGCGGCACTTGAAGTGCGCTTACGTTCGACCTTCTTTGAGTTCGCTTCTGTTGCGATAAAGTAACATTAGACGAAAACCTGATAATACGACGGGAATAATACTACCAGTTACTACCACCAAATCCAACAGTTAAGCGACCAAGAGCGTTGATTGTTGCACTATGTCAAATTGCTTTCCGACTTGTGACGTAGGCACAACAGGCGACTGACATCAGGGCCAGCGGCAGGCTCGAGCGTCGAAATCCGGCGAGCTCGCACACACCACGCAAAATCGCTGACCGGTCGGCGCTTCCATGACCCACCAGGTTTGCACCGCCTGCACCCGCTTCGCGCCGAGCTTCTCCAGGCGCCGCACTTCGGCGTCGATGTCATCGGTTTCGATATCGAGGTGCACGCGGCTCGGGTGGTCCACCTTCTGCACCTCAATGTGCAGGCCGTGATATGTATCGTCCAGACGTCTATAGACTTCTCCTTCGCTACCCGGCAGCTCACGCTGCGGCATGCCGAGGGCGCCGCTCCAAAACCCGGCGGCAGCTGCCAGATCATCGGTCCTGCAATCGATGATGAATCCGCACAATTTGCTTTTATGCATTGCTTCCTCCAAATTTGCGCCGAAACTTAAGGTGATCCTCATGAAGTATTTGCACACCATGGTCCGCGTCACCGATATCGAGCAATCGTTGCGTTTCTATCGGGATGCTCTCGGGCTGGTCGAATTATCGCGCCGCGACTACCCCCAGGGCCGATTCACGCTCGTGTTCTTGGCCGCCCCCGGCGACGAGCAAGCCCAGGTCGAATTGACTCATAACTGGGACCCGGAAACTTACACCGGCGGACGCAACTTCGGACACCTCGCTTACGCCGTCGATGACATTTACGCGGCGTGCAGGCGCTTGAGGGAGCACGGCGTGACGATCAACAGGCCGCCGCGGGACGGGCGCATGGCGTTCGTGCGATCGCCCGACAATATCTCGATCGAATTGCTGCAGCATGGTGCGCCGCTGCCCGCCGCAGAACCCTGGACCAGCATGCCGAACGTCGGCGTGTGGTAGCGGTTGCACCTGTACCGCAAATCACAGGCTCTTAACGCTGCCGAGAATTGACGCGGTACCGGCGTTCAGCGATCAGCGTGCGGTAAACGTCCAAGATCGTTTGATTGACGTTCTCGATGAAATGCGGGCGCAGGTCGGGTAGCAGCCGTTGCCGCGGCGCCGTGGCCCGCCGCCGCAATATCGATGCCAGCACTGCAATGTCGCCGGATGGGAAAAGATCGCCCCCATACTCGTCGATCAGCTCACGACAGCCGTCGGCCGTCGAGGCCACGACCGGCAAGCCCGCATCGAAGGCCTCCAGCATGACGAGCGGCAATGGTTCGCGGCGCGACGGACATACAAAAAGGTCGAAGGCCTGATAGTAGTCCTTTATGTTTTTGCGAAAGCCCGGCATGGCCATTCTTGGCCCGAGCAGCCGTTCCAGCCGGGCACGCTCCCGGCCGTCGCCCAGGATGACGAGCCGAGCGTTGGGCAGGTCGGCGGCGCGAAACGCTTCAATCAAAATGTCGAAGCCTTTGCTATATGCAAGACGACCGACTGCGCCTATCAGGTATTCGTTTGGCGCAACACCGAGAGATTCTCGTATCGAGGCAACCTCGGCCGCATCCAGCCGGCGATGCGGAGTCAATAATTGATTGAGTTTGAACACTTGCCCCTGGTAGGAAGGCGGTATCTCACGCACCTGCCAGTGTGCGTTGCAGATGAGCCCGTCCAGTTGAAAGAAATGAGGTCCGTTCGCGCTGATGTGCAGGGTGGCGACCGACGCTGCGTCGGGATGGGCACGCGCGACGATGCGCGACGACCGGCGCAGGTGCGTGTGAATGACATCCGGACGGAATTCTTCAATGAAATGCTCGACTGCATGCTGCGTGCGCCACCAGATCGGAACCGCGCGCACTGTTACCCTGTCCGAGACCGCATCCACAATCGACACGCCGAATCGGTTTCTATGCGTGCGGCGCACCAGCAGCGTGACCTCATGCTCAGCGGATTGAAAGTTGGCAAGTTCGGCAGCATAGCGCTCGGATCCCGCGAAGCCGCGGGAAAGAATCACATGCATGATTCGCATAGATTGTATTACCTACAACCCGATTGGGGAGCCGTTAGAATTTGAATTTGCGCCACGCCTGCCGATTCATCGCCGCCATTCCCTTTCGGCCTGCGCATCGACGCCGAGCAATCGGCAACGTGGTTCTACGCATCCGGTGTCAAAACATCTCCGAGGCGTCGGGTGCCTTTATTTCCACCGGCTTGCGCGAGGCAATGTGCTCGCCGGTGATCATTTCATCGTACGCTTGGCCGGGACCCACCATCGGATAGACCCCCGCATTTTCGTCGATCATCACCTCGAGGAAGGCGGGCCCCTCGAAGCGGATGAATTCCTCGACGACGCGCGGCACGTCGCTCTTTTTATCGAGTCGCACGGCAAACTTGAATCCATCGGCGAGAGCCGATTTTACAAAATCCTTGGTGTGCAAGCTCTTGTCGCTGGCGCTCAAGCGGCCCTTGAAGAACAGCTTCTGCCACTGCTTGACCATGCCGTCGCCGCAGTTGTTCAGGACCACGACCTTGATCGGCAAATCATAAGTGGTGACGGTCTCCAATTCGCCGATGTTCATGCGGATGCTGGCGTCGCCATCGACGTCGATCACCAGACGATTGCGCTGCGCGAATTGGGCGCCCACCGCCGCCGGTAATCCAAACCCCATCGTACCCATGCTGCCGGAGGTCAACCACAGCCGCGGGCTGCGGAAGTCGAAATACTGGGCCGCCCACATTTGATGCTGGCCGACCCCCGTCGTGATGATGGCCTCGCCGCGCGTAAGCCGATTGATCTGCTCGATGACGTAATAAGGCTGAATCAGCGCGCTGTCGCGGTCGTAATTCATGCCGTATTTGGCGCGCAGCTCATCGCATTGCCCGAGCCATTCGGACCAGTCGTGATTGACTTTTTTGCGTTTGGCGTAATCGAGCAAGCACAGCAGCGCGTCCGACATCAGGCCGACGTGGCTCCAATCGACTCGCTTGACCTTGTTGATTTCCGATGCGTCGATATCCAAATGAGCGATGTATTTGGCTCCGGCCGCGAATTTTTCTGGATTGCCGGCCACGCGATCGTCAAAGCGCGCACCGACCGCCATCAGAAAATCGCAATCGTCGACCGCATAGTTCGCGAACGCGGCGCCATGCATGCCCAGCATGCGCATGGACAAAGGGTGCGTGGTATCGACGGCACCGATTCCCATCAGCGTCGTGACCACCGGCAGCTGCAACCGGCTCGCGAAATCGCGCAACGCGTGTGCTGCGCCGGCATTGATCACCCCGCCGCCGGCGTAGATCATCGGCCGCTTCGCCGCCGCCAACGCCGCAAAAAAGACCGCGCAGGCGGCATCCGGCAATTTGTTCGCCTCCAGCCGATTCATGCGTTGCCGGTATCCGGGGATCGGCAGCTGCCCCGATCCGTGAAACACGCCCTTCCAGTTCTGCACGTCCTTCGGAACATCGAGCACTACCGGGCCCGGGCGCCCGGTCCGTGCGATCTCAAACGCGGTACGCACGGTGGCCTCGAGCTTGGCGGGATCGGTCACCAGGAAGACGTGCTTGGCCACCGCGCCCATGATGCTCGGCACGGGGGCTTCTTGGAACGCGTCCGTACCGATCGCGGTGGTCGGCACCTGGCCGCATATGACCACGATGGGCACCGAATCGGCCTGGCAGTCGCGCACCGGGGTCACCGTGTTGGTCGCGCCGGGTCCCGACGTGACCAGCGCCACGCCCACCCGGCCGCTTGCACGGGCGAAACCCGCGGCCATGAAGGCGGCCCCCTGCTCGTTGGCCGGAACGATCAACGGCATCGAGGACCGGTGTTCCTGGTTGTAGCGGAATACCGCGTCGTAGATCGGCAAAATCGCGCCGCCGCTGTATCCGAAAATCGTGTCCACGCCCTCGTCGGCTAGGACCTGAACCAGCATTTCAGCGCCCGTCATACTGGCGCCGGCGAGCGGGTGAGCACCTTGATTCAGCATGTCAGATCGATCTTTCACGCCCAAAGCCTAGCAGTTCTCGCCCTGGCGCCCAAGTGCCACCCTCCCGTATCCTTTACGGCCATGCGGCACCTCATTGCGATCCTTTTGCAAAACGAGGCCGGGGCGCTCACCCGCGTCACCGGCCTGATTTCCACCCGCGGCTACAACATCGAGTCCCTCTCGGTGGCGCCGACCAACGATCCCACCGTGTCCCGTGTCACGCTGGTGACCACCGGCTCCAACGCGGTCATTGCGCAAATCAACGCGCAACTGCTCAAACTGGTGGATGTGGTGGCGGTCGAGGATATGACCAGCGGCGATCATCTCGCGCGCGAACTGATGCTGATCAAACTGCAAATCGCGCCCGAACATGTCGCGGCGGTCGGCGCATTGCTGCGCCGGGTGGGCGGCAGGGTGCTGTCGCCGAACCCATCGAGCTTTATCGTGGAACTCACGAGCACCGAGATCGAGATCGGCGAGTTCATCGCCAACGCAGCGGCATTCGGCGAGATAATCGAGGTCGTTCGCAGCGGCGTGCTCGGCATTTCGCGCGCCAATCCGCGGTTGCATGTCGTCAAGTGAGACGGCATCTCATCCGGCGGGAGCAAGGAATCACCAGCCAACGAAGGATATCTTTTCATCATGCCTGAAATCGAACTCACGCCGGAACACGCGGCGGATCCCGCGACTCGCCGTGTTGGTATTCTGGTCGGTGTGGTCGGAATCTTTCTTTCGGTGGTCACGATCGCTTCGCACCGGTCGCACACGCAAGCGGTCATCCATCGCACCGAATCGAACGATCAATGGGCCTACTATCAGGCGAAAAAAATACGCGAAAGCTCCAACGATATCGCATTGACGCTGCTGCAGAGCCTGAGCGCCGATCCCGCGAAGGCGGCGGCAGCGGCGCACAAACTGGAGGGCGCGCGCGATAAGTACGCGGACGATGCCAAGCAGATCATGAAAGAGGCTCAGGCGAAGGATGCTCTGTGCGACATCGAGGAGCACCGGGCGCTACGTTTCGACATCGGTGAGGGATTGCTGGAGCTCGGCCTGGTGTTGAGTTCCTTGTACTTCCTGGCGCGGAAGAATTTCTTTCCCATCCTCGGGGTCGTGTCCGCGACCGCCGGAATCGCCATGGGCATCGCGGGTTGGCTGCTCTGAAGAGCAGGCACGCCATTTGGGCGGCCGGCGCGCTCGGTCTGCTCGGCTTCTTCGCCCTCCCCGGCCTTGCGCCGGCGCTGGCCGAGGCGCCGCCGGCGGCCGGGTCCGATCAGCCGGCGCGAATCGAAGCGCGGTCCGCCGATTTGTTGGCGGTCGGCACGGTGCACGGCGGTCGGATGACGATTCACGTGAGCCGCATCCTCGACAACGCACCGGTGCGAAACGCCGTAGTGACCGTGGTACTGCGCGGGACGGCGCATCCCGCCACCGCCGAGGCCGACGGCAGCTACTCGCTCGAAACGCCGGATTTGAGCCTGCCGGGAGCGGCGGCGGTGCAATTCAAAATCGTCCAAGGCGCGGCGTCCGAGGAGCTCAACGGGACCATGCGCATCGCCGATGCGGCGGGTCCGGCCGGGGACAAGAATGGCGCACGCCAGCTCGGCTGGTGGGTCCTCAATTTCGCGGTGTGCATCGGAATTCTGTGGCTGTGGCACCGGCGCAAGGCGCAAAAATCCTAGAAGCTCCGGAACGTCTGCACCAGGAATTGGAATTTTTGAATGCCGACGGTATTTCCCAACGGAAAGGCCAGATCCACGTGCACTACATTGCCAAGACCGGTGCGGGTGTTGCCAAGGCGCAGTCCGAAGCCGACGTCGCGCAACAGGCCCGGGTCGCTGTTGCCGACCACGCCGCTGCCCCACGTTCTGCCGACATCGACGAAGGCGGCGGCTCCCACGCGCACCAGCCGAAACGGGTACCAATCGGTGAAAACCCGCTGCTCCACCGTCAGGATGCCCAGCGAGGTGCCGGATTCGTAGCGCAACGGGTAGCCGCGCATGCCGTTGTCCCCGCCCAGCAGGAGCTGCTTGTCCGGATCCAGCGAGTCCGTGACGGTGCCCGACAGCGACGCATAGAGCAGCCAATCCGTGTGCCAGCGCCAATAATATTTGGCGCTGCCGTCGGCAATCAGGTTGCGTGCGCGGCCGTCCTCGACGCGCGAGGAGAAATCCCCGTTCAAGAATAGCTGCTGCTCATAGGGCAGCTCAAAGCCGCGTACCACGGTGGCAGCCAGCATCAGCGCATTGGTATGCGCGCCAAACACGCCATTGGACAAGCCTACTTGTCCGGTCACTTCGGTGCCGAAGTACAGGTCCTCGGTTCTGCCGATTTGGTTCTGATCGCCGATTTTCTTGTAATTGTCCTTGAGGATGTCGAATCCGACGAATGGGTAGGACAGGGTTCGGTCGGGCGGCAAGGGATTGGCCGGAAGACTCGTGACCGGCGTGGGCACGAACAAATTCTGATCGTAGTGCATGCCGAACAGCAGGCGCCGGGTCCAGCCGTCGACCAAGCCCCTGGAAACGCCGCCGCTCAATTCGTAAGCCGTCTGATTGTCGTTGAACTGATCGACGATGTTGCCCAGATTGTAGCGCGACACTGTGCGATCGAAGGTGAGCGCCGAGATCTTGGCGCTCCAACGCGTATCGAGCGAGTAGAAGGGTTGCGCAATCTGCATCGCACGCTCATTGCCGTCGCTGGAATTGGCAAAGGCCAGGTCCGTGGTCCAGCGCGATCCGAACACGTTGGGATCCACGTATTCCACCGTGTTGCTGGTTCGATCGACGTTACTGCTGTGACCGACCTGCAGGGTCTTTCCCCACCCCAGGAAATTGCTGTCCTGCAGGTTGTAACCCGTGGAATTGGTGCCCCCGGCGCGCGAGAACGAGATGCCGGGATTCAAGGTCCAGACATCCTTGGTAATGACTTTGATGTCCACCTTACCGTCGGCATAGCCGACCGGAACCACGTGCGCGTCATAGACGTAGATCAGCTTGCGCAAATTGCGCTCGGTTTCGGCGAGCGCCCGGCCGTTGTACCGGTCGCCGCTCTTGAACAGCAGTTGCGCCTTGATCGCTCCGCGCTTGGTGCGCAGATGCAGGTGATTGGCGAGCATGAACAGATTGTTGTTTTCGCGCGGATCATCCCTGTCGAAAATATTGCGGACGTCGATTTGGATGCTGCCGATGACCGCGCCCTCGGTCTCCAATACCGAATCGCTCGGCACACCGGGCGCGCGCGGCACCTCGATTTGAGTGTGTTCCGTGTCGGTGAACTTGGCCGCGTGCGCCGGCTCGGCCAGGGCGGCAATGAGGATGCAGTGCGCAGCGCATCGCAGAAGCCGCCATCGACGGCCGCGGATCGCCGCGATCATGCCCGTTAAGATTGGCGAATTCGATCCGTTACAAGGCGGCGTTGTCGGTCTCGCCCGTGCGGATACGTATCACTCGCAGAATGTCGGTGACGAATATCTTGCCGTCACCCACCTTGCCGGTCTTCGAAGCGCCTACGATCGCCTCCAGAACCTGATCCACCAATTCATTCTTTACGGCAACTTCGATGCGCGTCTTCGGAACGAAATCGACGACGTATTCCGCTCCGCGATACAGCTCGGTATGGCCGCGCTGGCGTCCGAAGCCTTTGACCTCGGTGACGGTCATTCCCGACACCCCAATTTCCGAAAGTGCCGCGCGCACATCGTCCAGCTTGAAGGGTTTGATGATGGCAGTGATCAATTTCATACAGGAACTCCACTACAGCATTGGGGCGCCGAGACAATCCTATTACTATTCTGCGCAACCGGCACGACCATATGCGCCGGGCGCCCCCTCCGGGCACGTTTAGCATAAGCTTTGGCTCAAGGGGCGGGAAAATCATGATCGCGACGATTCTCATTATCGGCGGCGGACAAGCGGGTGCCCAGGCCACGGATACTTTGCGCCGCAGGGGTTTCGCCGGGCGCATCGTATTGATCGGCGACGAGCCCCGGCTGCCCTATCAGCGGCCTCCGCTGTCGAAAAAATACCTCGCCGGGGATCTGACGGAGGACCGGTTGCTGATTCGGCACCAATCCTATTACGACGAACACCACATCGAGCTGAAGTTGGGGCTCCCGGCGACCCGAATCGATCCGCGCGCGCGCCGGGTGGTGCTGGCCGGCGGCGAGGAGTTGGACTATGACCGGCTGCTTCTGTGCGTCGGCGCCAATTCGCGGCCGTTGACCTGTCCGGGAGCGGATCTGTCCGGCGTGCACCACTTACGCGGCATCGCGGATGTGGCTGCGATTCGCGAAGGCCTCAAATCAGGCGCACGGGTCGTCATCATCGGCGGCGGGTACATCGGTCTCGAGACGGCGGCGACGGCCTGCCATTACGGCTGTACGGTCACGGTTCTCGAAATGGCGGATCGGGTGATGCACCGGGTGGTGGCCCCCAGCGTTTCGGAGTACTTCGCCCAACAGCACCGCATGCACGGCGTAGATATCGTTTGCAATACGCGCGTGGTCCGGCTCGAGGGGGCGGGACGCGTCGAGCGCGTGGTCTGCGCCGACGGCGGCAATTACCCGGCGGACCTGTTGGTGGTCGGCGTCGGAGCGACGGCCAATACGGACCTGGCCAGCGCCGCCGGGCTTGAATGCGACAACGGCGTGGTCGTCGATCAATACTGCCGCACCAGCGATGACGCCATTTTTGCCGCAGGCGATTGCACCAATCATCCGTCGCCGCGATACGGCGTGCGCGTACGTTTGGAATCGGTCGACAACGCCTTTGAGCAGGCGAAGACCGCCGCCCTCAATATCCTAGAGCAGCGGACGGTGCACGACCGCGTTCCGTGGTTCTGGTCGGATCAATTCGATAATAAATTACTCATCGTCGGGCTGTCCCAGGATTACGATCGGCAGGTGCCGCGCGGCGATCCGGCCACGCGCAGTTTCAGTGTCTGTTATCTCAAGGACGGTGAACTGCTCGCGTTGGAAGCCATCAATCATTCGGCGGACTATATGGCGGCGCGCAAGCTAATCGCCGAGCGCGCACGCCTGGATCCTCGCAAGCTGGCGGACCCGAAAATCGGGCTGAAAGAAGCCATTTAATGCCCAAGATGCAGCGCCAGTGATAGCCTTATGGCGGCACAGCGGCGAAGGGAGCAAGACCACAGCATGTTCGGGTTAGCGATTCACGGCGGTGCCGGCACGCTGCCGCGCACCGAGATGACCGATGATCGAGAGCGACTGTATCGCGCGGGGCTCGCCGCAGCGCTCGACAGCGGCTTTGCCGTTCTTGCGGGCGGCGGCACCAGCCTCGATGCGGTGACGCGGGCCGTCGTGCTGCTCGAGGACAATCCGCTGTTCAACGCGGGCCATGGCGCGGTGTTCACTTTCGACGGCCACAACGAGTTGGATGCCTCCATCATGGACGGCACCACGCGAATGGCCGGAGCGGTCTGCGGCCTGACGCATATCAAGAATCCGATCGAACTCGCGCGTGCCGTGATGGAGCACTCCGAGTACGTGTTTCTGAGCGGCTGCGGCGCCGAGGAATTCGCGCTCGCCCGCGGATTCGAATTGGTGCCAACCAGTTACTTCCACACCGCGGAACGCTGGCGGCAGCGCGAGCGCATCCGCGGCGACGGCGGGGTCTCCGCCTTGACCATATCGCATGTGGGAACCGTCGGCGCAGTCGCCTTGGACCACCGCGGGCGACTGGCCGCAGCCACGTCGACGGGCGGCATGACGGGGAAACGCTACCAACGTATCGGCGATTCACCCGTCATCGGCGCAGGCACCTATGCCGACGATCGGGCCTGCGCCGTGTCGGCGACCGGGCATGGAGAGGTCTTCATTCGCGCCGCGGTAGCGCACGACATTTGCGCGCGCGTGCGTTTCGCCCGCCAAAGCCTCGCGCAGGCCGTAGATGCCGTGGTGTTCGAAGAACTGCCGGCTCTGCGCGGCGAAGGCGGGGTTATCGCGATCGATCCGAAAGGCAACATCGCCATGGAATTCAATTCCGAGGGAATGTTCCGCGCCAGCAGGGTCTGCGGCGAGGAGCCGCAAATCGCTATTTATCGCTCCGATTGAGGATCGACGAGGCGCGGCGCGGCTGCCGAGCGGACGACGCCGAACGCCGGATATTCAGCGGCCTTTGCCGCGATGTATTTGGAAGCGCCCGGTCAGCAGGGAGTGGTACTCGGATTCCAGGACCACCACGCGGTTCCTGCCCTGCTCCTTGGCGCTGTACAGCGCCTCGTCGGCCAGTTGAATCAATCCCTCGGGCGTGCGGCTCGATCCGGGAAGAATGAACGCTGCACCGATGCTGACCGTCAGGCGGCTGGCCACCCGCGATGCTTCGTGCGGTATATTCAATTCGGCGATCGAGCATTGAATCCGTGTGAGCACTTCCGCCACGTATTCCGGGCTTGCGTCGTAGAGAATGACCGCGAACTCCTCGCCGCCGTACCGAGCGACGAAATCCAAGGGGCGCCGGGCGCAGCAACTCAAGGCAACCGCCACTGCACGCAGGCACTCGTCGCCCGCCTGGTGTCCGTAGCGGTCATTATAATCCTTGAAGCAGTCGATATCGATCAGCAGCACGGCCACCCGCCTGCCTTCACGTATCGCCTGATGCCATGCACGGTGAATGTATTGATCGAACATGCGGCGGTTCTGAATACCGGTGAGCCCGTCGCGAGCCACCATTTCCCGCAAAAGTGCGGCCTCGAGAAAGCGGGTGCGGCTGGTCTTTTCATGCATGTAGACCACCGATGCACAAAACAAATTGACCGCCACGATCGACATCGCGTTGTAGCCGAACTCGCGACCGGGTAATCGCAGGACGATTCCCGCCCCCAGATAGGCGAGCGTCACCACGGTGTTGGCGGCAAGCCCATGATAGAAAATCAAGCCGCCCATGAAATAGATGAATATGACGGTCAACACCAATCCGCTGAACAATATCGTGGTGCCGCCGAGCGCGGCGATGAGCTGGACCGCCACCACGCCCAACCCCACGACGATGGAGGCGGCCAGCGCGAGCGGCGGGTAGATGCGCTCGCGGCGCGCCGAAAAGCTCGCGGCGAGGCAGGCCAACAACAGGGGAATCATCACCAGCAGGTGAATCATGGCGGGGATGCGGTTCAGGTCGCGGCCCAACAGCGTCGCCTGCATCGCCGATGCGGCGATGATGATCGTGATCGCCAGACACAGATTGACGCGGATCTGCCCCAGCTTCTCGTCGAGTACCGTCTGCCTGAACTCCGGCTCGAGTGCGGCGTCGAACGTAAGCCAGGGGAAGCCCGCCTTCAGCTGCCGCGAATGCGGCAAATCCGGTAGATCCTCTCCTTGAATTCGATTTCCCTTGATCATCACGGTCCACCGTACCCGCCCATGCAAGCGGACTCGATGAATTGGACCACAGCTTGCCGAGGAAATATTGAGTGCTGGGTCTCTATTTTATGTTAAACGAAGCCGGCCGCGCCGGCAGCCGGACCGCGACCCCGCGCCGCACGGCGCTTCAGTCCGCAAGATAGTGCGCGAGATAGGTGTCGAAATCCCACTTGTCGGCAGCTTCTATGCGCCGCTGCTCATCGCGCGACTCTTGCGCCGCCGCAGCAAACTCCGCCAAACGGCTCTCGTTGGGCGGATAAAGATCCAGAAAATAGTCCTTGTGCATCTTCGACATGCGCCGCGCCAGCTGCACGAACGATTGGCTGCTTTGGCGCATTTCCCCGAGCAGCCGTGCCGACGGCGTACGCTCGACGTCCTCAACCTTCGCGCGCTGCTGCTCCAGTGCCGTCACATAGGGGCGCGCCGCCTCTCCGTAGTCCAACATCTCGCACAGACCCAGCATCGAATCGAGCAGCTCCCGTGCCCAGTCGAGCATCGGAAATTCGCGTCCGTCGCGGTTCAGCGTGAGTCCCGGTTGCCGGCCGCGCCGCGCCACGCGCAGGTGATTTTCATCGAGTGCTTCTTGCTCGCCGCGACCGATGGGTTTGCTGTCGCTGAGCAGGCACAGCGCGAGGAACGCCTCTAGAAAGCGCAGCTTGTTTTGGTTGACGCCGACCGGATCGAACGCGCTCACGTCGAGTGCGCGCACCTCGACATATTCCACGCCTGCTCGCCGCAGCGCCTTGGTCGGTCTCTCGCCGGACCTTGCGATGCGCTTCGGCCTGATGAAACTGTAGTATTCGTTTTCTATCTGCAAGATATTTGCGTTGAGCTGCAGATATTCGTTGTTCACCTTCACGCCGATTTTCTCGTAGGATGGATAAGGCGTGCTGATGGCTCTCGACAGATCGCGCACGTACTCGTCCAAACTGTTGACCGAAACGCTCACCGTCGCCTGGTTCTTGTTGCGATAGCCGACATCGCTCATTCGCAGCGAGGTCCCGTAGGGTTCGTAGACGGTATCTTCGTCGAGCGACGGCAAACTGATTTCGCGCCCCGCGAAAAAGCCCTTGGATACCGCCGGCGAGGTACCGAACAAGTACAGCACCAACCAACCGAAGCGCCGGTAGTTTCTCAGAACGCCGAAGTACTGCTCGGACACGAATTCCTGACGCGGCTGCCTGGATTGATTGATGTGCCCGAGCGCGTCCCATAGGTCGGACGGAAAGGAATAATTGAAATGCACTCCGGAAATGGCCTGCATGATGCGGCCGTAACGCAGGCCCAGACCCCGGCGGTATATCGTCTTCATCCGGCCGACGTTCGAGGTGCCGAATTGCGCGAGCGGAATGCTTTCGTCGCTGTCGACGGCGCACGGCATGCTGGTCGACCACAGCAGCTCATCGTCGAGGTGTCGATAAACGAATTGATGGATGTCGCACAAATATTGCAGCAATTCCCAGGTCTCGCGGAACGGTGGGGTGACCAGCTCGATCAGCGATTCGGAAAAGTCGGTGGTGATGTGCTCGTTCGTGAGCGGCGAGCCCAGCGCGGCCGGATGTGGAGTGTGCTGGAGTTCGCCCGCGGGCGACACGCGCAGAGACTCCTTCTCGACGCCTTTGCGACCGCCGCGCAGCACCCCTCGTGCACCGGAATTCATGAGGCCGGCAAGCCGCCGCTCGAATTTCTTGTCGACCATGTTACGCATCACGCCTAGGATACTCGAAGCTCGAGGCATGGCGCCTCGACAATCCCGCCCGCCTCCCCTCAGTTTGATCCGTGAGAGGCGGGCTCCTGCCGTTGCACCAATTCAGCGCGAGCGCGCAGTGCACTCAGCAATTTCGGCAAATCGTGACGCAGGGCGGCTCTGACCAGCCACTGCGGAACCCAAAACCCCGGCGCCAATTCCACCTGGTAGCTTGCAATGGTGTATTCGCCGTCGCGCTGCAGGATCCACGAGCCCTTGAGGACGCTCAAATCCCCGGATATCCGCTCGATCGAGACTCGCGCCGGATAATCATAGGTGGCGCGTATGTCATAGGTCAGTTTCGGCAGGTACCAGGAATAATCGAGGACATGGCGGATTACTTGCCAAGATCCGTCGGGCGCCGTCTCGAGCACATCGCACGCGGCCAGTCCGGGTACCAGTTTAACCGACTCGGCGCAGCTCTTGATCAGCGACCACACGACTTCGCGGTGCGCGCGAATTCTCACCATGGCGCTCGCGCGGCCGCGCTGCCCCCCGGAATCGAGGGCCACTCGCACGTCGAATTCGGCCTGCTCCCCCGCCTCTGCCGCGGTGTACGGATGGCCGGTGTCTGCGCGGACCGGGGAACCGATCGCCAGCAGCAGCACGGCGCATGAGATCGCTGCGCGCACTTTAGCGGGCGCTGTCCAGCCAGCGATTGATTTTGGACTCGAGGATATCGAGCGGCATCGCGCCTCCCTCGAGAATTTGCAAATGAAACGCTCGAATATCGAAGGCCGCCCCCAGCGTTTGCGTGGCCCGGGCGCGCAACGCCTGAATCTTTCTCGCTCCCATGGCACACGCCAGTGCCTCGCCGGGCAATGCGATATCCCGATCGACGATCTCGCGCACGGTTGCCTCATCGATCGGTGACCTCGATTGCAGGTATTCGATCGCCTGCCGGCGGCTCCAGCCTTGCGAGTGCAAGCCGGTGTCGATGACCAGCCCGGCCGCGCATTCGAGTTCGGCGATCAACGCCGCGAATTTCGATTCCGTATCGCGGTACAATCCCAACTCCTCTCCGAGCGAGGCGGCGTATAGACCCCAACCTTCGACAAATGCCGGATCGCCGCCGAATCTGCGGAAACTCGGCAATTCGGTGCGTTCCTGTTGCATCGCCAGTTGGTAATGGTGACCGGGAAGGGCCTCGCGAAGAAAGCCCGCGGCCGGCGCCGTGATCGGTTGCAGCGCGATCCCGCCCGCATTTACGTACAACACGGCCGCGGTTGTTCCATTCGGCGAGGCCCGTTGATAGGACAAGGGCGGCGCCCAAACCTCCCGATAATTCTCCACGATGCGGATCGCGAAATCGGCACGCGGCGCTTGCGCAAACGCCGCCGGTACGGCCGCCGAGGCTTGAAGTTTGAGTTCGTTGTAGAAATTCAACAATTCGGCAGGCGTCTTGTAAGACAAGCGCAGATCGCGGCGCATGGACCCTAACAGGCCCCGCGCATCGCCGGCGAAGGCGGTACCGGCGAGCAGCCCCTGCATTCGTCCGTGCAGGCGCTCGACCTCTGCTTTGCCCAACGCATGAATTTCCGCGGGAGCCATTGCAGTGCCGGTTTCTCTCTTGACCAAAAAGGCGTACCAGGACTCCCCGAGCGGCAGCGCCGAGAGCCCCACGCTCGCCCTAGCGCGAGGCAGGTACTCGTTGCGCAAGAAATCGTGCAAGGTGCGGTACGACGGAAGTATTTTGTCCTTGACCCCAGCGCTGATGCCCTTGATCAGCCGGGACCGTTCGGCATCCGAGGCGGTCGCGGGGATGGCGGCGAGCGGCTGATAGAACACATTGCCGGGCGTGTCCGCGCCCAGAGCCGCCAATATCGGCACTATCTCCTCGACCAACACGCGCGGCAGCGTATATCCGCGCCGCATACCTTCTCGCATATTGGCGATGGCCTCATTGGTCCATCGCACATAGGAATCGGCTCTCGCCTGCCAATTCTCGTAATCCTTCGCACTCAGAACCGAGTACTGTCCCACTCCGGTCCCGGTTTGTGCGAACAACAGCGGAGTCGACCTTACGGGGTTGATCGGCAACAGTTCCGAGGGGTATGTGAAACTCGCAACGGCCAACTCTCGTTGCCGTGCGAATATGTCGTAGGTCAGGCGTGATTCGGGGTCCAGGCTCGCGCGCGGCATCGCCAGGACCGCGGCGAGATAGCCGCGCTCGAGCGCCAGTGAATCGGCGAGGAACTGGGCGGAAATGTCATATCCGCCGGTGGCCTCTGCGCTGCTCCGGGCGCCCTGGGGCAGCCGCTGCGGGTTGAGCAATCCATAGTCGTCCCAATAATGCTCGACCAGTTGGCTCAACTGATCGCCGGGAGCCACCGGCTTCACCGTGCGGGACGGCGGAGGCGCGGGCGCCGCGTCGCATGCCGCAAGGGCTAGGAGGGCCAGCCCGAGCGGCGCCGACTGCAAAAAACGCATCATGAATCGATTATATGCCGTTGGCATCGGTTCATAATCTCGAGCTGCGGTATTCTCATGGTCGAGTAGTCGGAGTCGCCGAGCAATTAGGGGAGGTGGGCAATGTTGGTCGGAGCAACAACGCGACGTGTCGCCGTTGTCGGCGGCGTGCGCATTCCGTTTGCAAGAGGCAATGGCGCCTATGCGCAGGTGGGAAACCAGGAAATGCTCACCGCGGCGCTGCGTGGTGTCGTGGATCGGTACGGCCTGCAGGGACTGCGCATCGACGAGGTCGCTGCCGGCGCGGTCATGAAGCACTCGAGCCAGTGGAATCTGACGCGCGAATCCGTGCTCGGATGCGGTCTCGCGGCCGAGACGCCGGGGCTCGATCTGCAGCGCGCCTGTGGGACCGGTCTCGAGGGCGCCATCCTTCTCGGCAACAAGATAGCGCTCGGGCAGATCGATAGCGCCATTGCCGCCGGCGCGGACACGGTCAGCGACCCTCCGGTGGTCTTTCCCAGGCTTTTTCAGCAGCTCCTGCTCAAGAGTTATCGCGGCAAGAGCGCAAGTGCGCGACTCGGACCCTGGTTGGGCATGCGACTGAAGCACCTGCGGCCGGTGCTGCCGGGCATTGCGGAGCCGCGCACCGGATTGTCGATGGGCGAGAGCACCGAACTCATGGTCAAGACCTGGGGAGTTGCCCGCGCCGACCAGGACCAATTGGCCTTGGAAAGCCATCAAAAGGCATCCGCCGCCTATACGGCCGGTTTCTACCGAGACTTGGTGCGCGAGTATCTGGGACTCACGCGCGACGAGAACATCCGCGAGGACAGCACCCTCGAGAAACTTGCGAAGCTCAAGCCGGTGTTCGATTCCTCCGGTGCGGGCAGCTTGACGGCCGGCAATTCGACGCCGATGACCGACGGCGCCTCGGCCGTGTTGCTCAGCTCCGAAGCGTGGGCGCGCCAGCGCAATTTGCCGGTGCTCGCTTTCTTGACCTACGGCAAGGTAGCCGCCGTGGACTACATCGACAAGAAGGAGGGCCTGTTGATGGCGCCGGCCTATGCGGTGCCGCGGATGCTCGAGGATGCGAGTTTGACCCTGCAGGACTTTGATTTCTACGAGATTCACGAAGCGTTCGCCGGGCAGGTGCTGTGCACCCTCAAAGCGTGGAGCGATGCGGCGTTTTGCCGGGACAAGCTCGGCGCCGCAGCCGCTCTCGGCACCATAGATCGCGCCAAACTCAATGTGAAGGGCGGTAGTTTGGCGATCGGCCACCCGTTCGCCGCCACCGGCGCGCGCATCGTCGCCACGCTTGCGAAGATTCTCGACGAGAACAAGGCGAAGCGCGGTTTGATCTCCATCTGCACCGCCGGCGGCATGGGGGTAACCGCCATTTTGGAGCGTTAAGGAACGCCGCGACCCAAAACTTTAGGCGACCCCTCGCCAAGGCGTTTATCATCTATATTCTGCGCAAAGTGCCCAGCTGGCGGTTGCGCGCAGTCTCGATTTTGTCGGCCAACGCGTAGGTTAAATTCGGCTCTTATGAAACTAAAAGACCCTCTGCTGTTTCGAGAACAGTGCTTCATCGACGGCCGTTGGGCGTCCGCCGCCAATGGCGCTACGCTCACGGTACACAATCCGGCGACCGCGGCTGCGTTGGGCCACATCCCGAACATGGGTACCGAGGAAACGCGAAGTGCGATCGCCGCCGCTGCCCGGGCCCTGCCTTCCTGGGCGGCCCGAACCGCAAAGGACCGCGCGAGCGTTCTGCGCCGTTGGTTCGATCTCATGCTGCAGCATCAGGAAGATCTTGCGATGCTGATGACCGCGGAGCAGGGCAAGCCGCTGGCGGAGTCGAAGGGGGAAATCAGCTATGCGGCCTCATTCATCGAGTGGTTCGCCGAGGAAGGCAAACGGCTGTACGGGGATATCATTCCGGGCCATCAGCCCGACAAGCGCATCATGGTGCTGCGCCAGCCGATCGGGGTGGTGGCGGCCATCACGCCGTGGAATTTTCCATCGGCGATGATCACGCGCAAGGCGGCACCGGCGCTCGCCGCCGGTTGCACCATGGTTTTGAAGCCCGCCACCCAGACGCCCTATTCGGCCCTGGCACTCGCCGAATTGGCGAGCCGGGCCGGCATCCCGCCGGGTGTGTTCAGCGTGATCACGGGATCGGCGGCGGCGATCGGCGGCGAGATGACCGCCAACCCGACCGTGCGCAAGGTGACTTTTACCGGATCGACCGAGGTCGGCAAGAAATTGATGGCGCAATGCGCCGGCACGATCAAGAAGCTGTCACTGGAATTGGGCGGCAATGCGCCTTTCATCGTGTTCGACGATGCCGATTTGGATGCGGCGGTGGAAGGAGCCATCGCCAGCAAATACCGCAATACCGGCCAGACCTGCGTGTGCGCCAATCGCCTGCTGGTGCAGGAAGGCGTGTACGAGGAATTCGCCAAGAAACTGTGTACGGCGGTCGGCAAATTGCGCGTGGGCGACGGCCTGAAGGGCGCGACCGATCAGGGCCCCCTGATCGACGAGAAGGCCATTGCCAAAGTCGAAGAGCATGTCGCCGACGCGGTGTCGAAGGGAGCGCGCGTTGCACTCGGCGGGAAGCGCCATGCGCTAGGCGGCACTTTTTTCGAACCCACGATACTCACCGGCGTGACCACCGGCATGCTGGTCGCCCGCGAGGAAACCTTCGGACCGGTGGCGCCGCTGTTCAAGTTCCGATCGGACGCGGAAGCGATTGCCATGGCCAATGACACTGAATTCGGCCTGGCGGCATATTTCTACACCCGCGATCTCGCGCGCAGCTGGCGCATCGCCGAGGCCCTGGAATATGGCATCGTGGGTCTGAACACCGGCATCATTTCCACCGAGGTCGCGCCGTTCGGCGGAGTGAAGGAGTCCGGAACCGGACGAGAGGGTTCGAAATACGGAATACTCGACTACACCGAAATGAAATACCTATGCGTGGGCGGTGTGAGCTAGGCGACAGGCTAAGAGGTGCTCGGGCGGTTCCTGGAATATTCGATCGCCACGCCGGATATCCGCGCGTCCCTGGAGTTCTATGCCAAGCTCGGATTTTCTCAGGCGCAAGTGGGCGAAGCGTGGCCGCATCCTTATGCGGTGGTCACCGACGGCAGAATCTGCCTGGGGTTGCACCAGGCATTCGACGCCGCGCCCAGCATCACCTTCGTCAAGCCGGACTTGCTCAGGCATTTGAGCGCTCTGGAGAGGCTCGAGCTGATTTTCGAGTTTCGCCGTCTCGGCAATGACGTGTTCAATGAGCTCGCCTGGCTCGACCCTTCCGGCCATCTGATACGGCTGGTCGAGGCCCGCACCTTCAGCCCCGCCAAGCGCCCGGTGACCGATACCTCCCTATGCGGCTACTTCCTCGAGATCGCATTGCCCGCGCCGCGGCGCGCGGTCGCCAAGGACTTTTGGGAGAAACTCGGGTTCGTCGGCATCGATGAGCTCGATTCGCGCCTGCCGCATGTATCCTGCACCAGCGACTCGGTCACTATCGGATTGTATGAGCCCGCGCATTTGCAGGGGCCCACTCTGCTGTTCGACGCCGGCGACGTCGGTGGCACCCTGGCGCGGCTGGCGGAGGCCGGTATCTTGCCGGCCGGTCAAGTGCCCTCGCCGTTGCGGCAATTGCCTGCGGCCGTGATAACGGCGCCGGAAGGAACTCCCATTCTGCTGCTGTCGGATTCGGCCGCCTGAATCGCCTCGCGACCGCGGTCAAAGTGTCGCCGCGACGAACCGGAATTTGATGCGCATGTCGTCCCGCACGCGCAGCGCGCCCAGCATCGCACTGAACGGAGTCAAGCCGAGAGCGGATTGGTGCACCCACAGCGCTCCGCTTGCGGTCAGACGGCCGGGAGACGCTTCCAGAGTGAACGGTACCTCGAACGTCGACTCGTGACCGGCCACGCTTACCGCCACGGCGGCCGTGAACTCGCCTTGAGCGCCCGTGATCTTCATGCTCCTGACCGTGATCTCGGGAAATTGCGCGCCGGCGAGCACCGCGGCGCTCTGCATGTGGCGCAAAGTCCCTGATTTCGCATCTTCAGGAGTCTCTTCGGCAAAATCCGCGCCTTCTTCGCGCCGCATCGCGTCATCGTCCACCACGAATCCCGCATCGGGCACGGTCAGCGCGAACGATGCTTCGGTCACCGTCCCCGCATACCTCACCCACCCGCCGAGCGTGCGATTGGCGATGACGTGATTGTGGCCGAGCATCGCCATCGGCCCGGCGCGATATACCAAGATTCGCAGCTCCGACTGCGTGGAATCGATGCGATAAGCTGCACCGGCGACCGCTGGCGGCCCGGTGGGATTCGGCGGAGCGTCCGGCGCGGATTGCCGGGATTCCGGTGCGCCGCATTCGGCCGACAGCAATGCAAGCAGCGCCGCAGCGTAGATTTTCAACATGTTCCGAGCCTCGTTGTCTCGCTCTCTTGTTAAACTTGAGTGCCGTGCCAGTGTGCACTCGGAGCCGCTCGATGCCAAATCCACAATCCCCCACGCGTTACGGCACCGTGGCGCAGGCCTTTCATTGGGTGATTGCCGCGCTGGTCGCCACACAATTCGTGCTCGCCAACCTGGCTGAGGACTTGCCGGTGGGCGCGCGCAAGCTGGAGCTGCTCGCGCGGCATAAGAGCTTAGGCATGACTGTGTTGATGCTCGCGATTTTGCGGCTGCTGTGGCGGCTCAAGCATCCGCCGCCGGCGCGCCCTCTACGATGACGCCGCTCGAGCGGCTGGTGTCGCGCAGCACTCACATCGCCTTCTATGTACTGTTGTTTGCGATGCCGCTCACCGGGTGGATGATGTCGTCCGCCAAGAATTACTCGGTCAGCTGGTTTGGACTGTTCACGTGGCCGAATCTCATCGGCAAGAGTCAAAGCGCGTTCAAATTACTGCAGACGACACATCACGCCTTGAGCGACGTGCTGTTCGCGATCGCCGTGTTGCATATACTGGCCGCGCTCAAACACCATTTCTGGGACAAGGACGGCGTGTTGCTGCGCATGTTGCCATTCGCCAAATCGGCCAGGGGCGCGCGATGACTCGGGTGGTGATGCTGCGCGCGGCGCTGGCGGCGGCATGCTTGGCCGCCGCGCTCGGCACTGCGCTGAAGGCCGGGGGCCCCGCGATCCGCTACGCGGCGGATGCCGGCGCGAGCCGCCTGGAATTCTCGGGGTTGCAGGCGGGCGCCGAATTCAAGGGCGTTTTCCACAAATTCACCGCCGTCATCAATTTTGCGCCGGACGCGCTGACCGATGCGCGCTTCGATGTCGAGATCGACCTGAATTCGCTCGATACGATGGACGAGGATCGCGACCGCACCATGCGCGGCGCCGACATCTTCGATGTGGCGCACTTTCCGACCGCCCATTACGTGACCCGCAGCTTCACCAAGACCGCATCGGGCTATACCGCTGCCGGCGCGCTCACCCTGCGCGGAGTCACCAACGACGTTCCCGTCGATTTCCAATTCGCGGCGACCGCCGGCGGCGCCAAACTCTCGGGCACCGCCAAGCTCAAGCGCCTGGATTTCGGCGTCGGCCAGGGAGAATGGAAAAGCACCAAATCGGTGGCGGATGAGGTCAATGTGGCGTTCGCACTCGTCTTGAAGCCGAAGCCGGCACCCTAGCGTCCGCGCCGCCGGAGTCGGGCCTCAGCGGACCGGCAATTCGCGCGATTTTTGCACCGTACGCAGGGCGAAACTGGACTGCACCCGGGCCACATTGGGCAGTCGCGTGAGATGCTGGCTGTGCAGGCGCTCGAAATCCGCCGTATCCGCGAGCACCACGCGCAGCAAATAGTCGTATTCGCCGGACATGAGATAACACTCCATGACTTCCGGCACTTTGCGGGCCGCCGCTTCGAAAGCGTGCAGGTGCGCCTGCTCCTGTCGTTCAAGCGTGATGTTGACGAAGACGTTCACCGGACAACCGGCTTTTTGCTGATTGATCAGCGCGGTGTAACCCTCGATGAAGCCCGCTTCCTCGAGCGCGCGCACGCGCCGCAGGCAGGCTGATTCGGACAGGCTCACGGTCTCCGCCAACTGACTGTTGGTCATCCTGCCGTTCTGCTGCAAGGCGCGCACGATGGCTCGATCGTATCGGTCCAGTTTTATCAAAGGCACCTCTCACCGCCCCGGGGAGCATCGCCATGCCATGCCAAGGCGCCAGTTTATTGCGCAATGAGGCGATTATTAAGAATATTCTGCCATAAAGGATGTTTATGTAAGGAGTATTTGCAATTTTCCGGCCCAGCGTGCGCGTAGGCTGGCAACCCCCTACGCCACGCCCGGAGCGATGTCATGAAAATCGGAGTTCCCAAAGAGATCAAGATTCATGAGTATCGAGTGGGCCTGGTACCGGCGGGAGTTCGCGAACTCGTCGACGCAGGGCACCAAGTCCTGGTGCAGAGCGGCGCCGGCGCCGGCATCGGACTCGACGACTCGCACTACCAGGCGGCGGGCGCGAGCATCGCGCCGCGCGCGGCAGATGTGTTCGCGGCGGCCGATCTCATCGTGAAGGTGAAGGAGCCGCAACTGGCCGAATGCAAATTGCTGCGTTCCGGACAAACGCTGTTCACCTATCTGCACTTGGCGGCCGATCGCGAACAGGCCGAAGCGCTCAAGGCCTCCGGGGCCACCGCCATCGCCTATGAAACCGTGACGGCGCCGGACGGCTCGCTGCCGCTGCTGACGCCCATGAGCGAGGTAGCGGGCCGCATGTCGGTGCAGGTGGGCGCGAATTGCCTGCAGAAGGCCAACGGCGGATTCGGGGTGTTGCTGGGCGGAGTACCCGGCGTGCCGCCCGCCAAAGTGGTGATTCTGGGCGGCGGCGTATCGGGCACCCATGCGGCTGAAATGGCCGTGGGTCTGCGTGCCGATGTGACCGTGGTGGACCGCTCGGTCAAGAGACTGCGCGAGCTGTCCTCGATTTTCGCCAGCCAGCTGAACACGGTGTATTCCACGGCGCACGCGATTGAAGAGCTGGTTCGCGACGCTGACCTCGTCATCGGCGCAGTTCTCATTGCCGGCGCCGCCGCGCCCAAGCTCGTCACCCGCGCCATGGTCAAGACCATGAAGCCCGGGGCAGTGCTGGTGGACATCGCCATCGATCAAGGCGGTTGCTTCGAAACCAGCCGGCCGACCACCCACGCCGAACCGACCTATGTGCTGGACGGCGTGGTCCACTACTGCGTGACGAATATGCCCGGAGCGGTGCCGCGCACCTCGACTTTCGCATTAACGAACGCCACGTTACCGTACGTGAAGGCGCTCGCCGATCACGGCTGGAAGCAGGCCATCGCGAACGACGCAGGCCTCGCGCGCGGCTTGAACGTGCATGCCGGTCAACTGACCCACGAAGCCGTGGCGAGCGCGCTCGGACTCGAGTTCCGGCCGTACCGCCCGGCCTAAAACCCGCCCGCCTTCCCGGCCCGTGCGGCGGCAAGTTGCTACTGTACGGTCGATCAATTACGCTCGCCGCTTTCCGCCTTCGTTTGCGGCCGCCGGCGGGTGCGGACTCGCCTTGGGATTTGGCAAATAGAAAGGGATCTTCATGGCAAACAAACGGCGTGTCCCCAAATTTCGTCGTGCCACCCCGCAGGTGCGCCGCGAAGCGCTCATCGACGCGACGCTGCGCTGTCTGAAGCGCTATGGACACGAAGGCGTGTCGGTGCGCCGCATCAGTACGGCGGCCGGCGTATCCATCGGATTGATCAACCACCATTTTCCAAGCAAATCCGGTCTGGTGGCGGTGACCTATGAGACCCTTGCGCTCTCTTTGCAGGAATCGATCCGTGCTCAAGCGGAAAACAGGGCCGTTTCGCCGCGCGATCGGTTGAGCGGGTTCTTCCGGGCCTCGTTCGCCCCGGAAATCCTCGATCCGCAGTTATTCAACGTCTGGCTGGTCTTCTGGAGCATGGTGGCGCATTCACCCGAAATCCGCGCCGTGCACGATCGAACCTACGGCAAATACAGGTCGATCCTGGAATCCATGCTGGGCCAGCTCGCGATCTCCGGCGAAGCCCCTAAATTCAAGTTGCGCCCCGCGGCCATCGCCTTGTCCGCCTTGCTCGACGGCCTGTGGGTCGAATTGAGCCTGAGCCCGACCACCTTCAAGCCGCGCGAAGCGATCGCACTGTGCGAGGACTGGGTCAATGGATTGTGCAACGGCGCCTTTCCGCGGCTGCTCGCGCGGCCCACCGTCAAGGCGCGACCTGCGCCGCGGCGGCGTACGCACCCATGAATCAACGCGCCAGTGCATCGATCCGTCTGAACCTGCGCCGCGCATTCCGTGGGCGGGGTCTTAGTTGAAGAATCATTATCGGGTGGTGGTCATCGGCGGCGGCGTGGTGGGCGCCAGCGTGCTCTATCACCTCGCCCGGCTCGGCTGGACGGACATTGCGCTGATCGAGCGCTCCGAGCTCACGGCCGGATCGACTTGGCACGCCGCGGCGGGCTTTCACGTGCTCAACGACGACCCCAACGTCGCGGCACTTCAGTCGTACACCATCAAACTGTACGCCGAAATCGAAAAGGAAAGCGGCCAGAGTGTCGGCATGCACATGCCGGGCGGCTACAGCCTTGCCACCACCCCGGCCCGCTGGGAATGGCTCAAGGCGGAGGCGGCAATATACGAAACGCTGGGAATCGGAGCCCGGCTCGCCACCGCCGAAGAGATAGTCGCCGACTGCCCGATTGTGGATCCGACCGGTCTTTTGGGCGGCCTCTTCGACCCGCACGAGGGCGCACTCGATCCGCATGGCACGACGCATGCGTTCGCGGGAGCCGCCAAGAAACGCGGTGCGGACGTCGTGCTGCGCAACCGGGTGACCGCGCTCGCGGCGCAGCCCAACGGCCATTGGCGCATCGAGACCGAGCACGGCACGGTGACGGCCGAGCATGTCGTCAACGCCGGCGGGCTCTGGGCGCGGCGCATCGGCCGCATGGTGGGGATCGATCTGCCGCTCACTCCGATGCAGCACCACTACCTCATCACCGAGGACTTGCCGGAACTCGTCGCGCGGAACGATGAAATGCCGTGCGTGACCGATCTCGAGGGGTTCACCTATCTGCAGCAGGAGCGCAAGGGCGTGCTGCTCGGCGTCTACGAACGCAATCCCAAGCACTGGAAGACCGAGGGCGCCGATTGGGACTACGGCATGGAACTGCTCCCCGAGGAGATCGACCGGCTCGGCGAGGAACTCAGCATAGGCTTCGCCCGTTTCCCGAGGCTGCAGCAGATCGGGATCCGCAAGTGGGTGAACGGTGCATTCACCTTTACACCGGACGGCAATCCGCTGGTCGGCCCGGTTCCGGGGCTGCGCAATTTCTGGGCTGCGTGCGGCTGCATGTCCGGCTTCTCGCAGGGCGGCGCCATTGGCCTGGTGCTCGCCAACTGGATGGTCGAGGGCGATCCGGGGGCGGACATCTTCGGCATGGATGTCGCCCGGTATGGTTCGTTCGCGAGCAACGACAAGTACCTGCGGGAAACGACCGCGCAGTTCTACGCGCGGCGATTCGTCATTGCCTATCCCAACGAGGAGCTGCCTGCCGGGCGGCCGCTCAAGATGACGCCGAGCTACGACGCGCAGAAGGCCGCCGGGGCGGTCTTCGGGGTGGTGTGGGGCATGGAGACCCCTCAATATTTTGCCGACCGGCCGGATTTCATCGAGCAGCCTTCGCTCAGGCGCTCGAACGCCCACTCGCTCGTCGCGGCGGAGGTCGCCGCGACTCGCATGGCAGCCGGGCTTCTCGATACCGGCGTCTACGGCCGCTACGAGGTGTCCGGGCCCAAAGCCGCTGAGTGGCTCGATCGCCTGCTCGCCAATCGACTCCCGCCCATCGGCAAACTCCGGCTCGCACCGATGCTGTCGCCGTCGGGCAAGCTCATGGGCGATCTGACCGTCACTCGTCTCGCACCCGATCGGTTCTGGCTGGTGGGCTCCTACCACCTGCAGGAATGGCATCTGCGCTGGTTTCGCGACCACCTGCCAAGCTCCGGCGTCACGATCGAGAACCTGTCCGAAAGTTGGCTCGGCTTCTCGCTCTCGGGCCCGCGCTCACGCGAAATTCTCGCCCGCCTGACTCGCGCGGACGTGAGCGATGCGTCATTGCCATTCCTCGGGTGCCGCCCGCTCGACATCGGGCTCACGCAGGCCGTGGTGGCGCGTCTGTCGCTCACCGGCGAGCTGGGCTATGAAATCAATGTGCCGGCAAGTCAGCAGCGCGCGTTGTGGGAGGCGTTCCAGGAACACGGGGCTCCGCTCGGCATGAAGCCGATCGGCATGCGCGCCCAGGACAGTCTGCGTCTCGAAAAGGGCTACGCAGTCTGGTCGCTCGAATTCGCCCAATCCTATACTCCAGCCATGTCGGGCCTCGACCGCTTCATCGCCTTCGACAAGGGCGAGTTCATCGGCCGCGATGCGGCGCTCGCCGAGCGCGCTGCCGGCCCGAGCCAGCGTCTGGTCCTGCTTGCGATCGATGCGCTCGACGCCGACGTCACCGGCTTCGAGCCGGTCTCGGTCGGGACTCGCAAGGTCGGATTCATTACCTCCGGCGCCTACGGACATCACGTGATGCAAAGCCTGGGCTTGGCCTATGTCGACCGATCGATAGCCGAGAAGCCTGCGCCCCTCACCGTGCACGTGGTCGGCGAGCCCCGCCCCGCCCGGATCCTCGCGGAGCCGCCGTACGATCCCAAGGGCCTCAAGCTGCGCGGTTGAGCGCCTAAGCGCCGGCGCACAGACGCGCCACCGCAGCCTTGAAGTCTGCGGCGTAGCTCGATTGCACGTAGACGAGGTAGCCCTGCGACGATGTCGCGAGCACCCCGGGGCAGTCGAACATCACGACGGCGGCGCAGTCGCGCGCATCGAGCACCGCTGCGACATCGAGCGAGGAGGACAGCAGCCGGGAGGCGTCCGGACCGTTGAGTTCCAGCGCAGCCCACTTGCCCTCGACCTCGACGGCAGTGCCGGCGCCGGCCTCTGCAGCCGACAACCAGGCGCCAAGCTCGGCGTCGGGATCCGGCAGGAGCCAGCGGGCCGGCGCGAAATGCAAAACCGCGGGCCGACCGTCCGCGGCGCGCCGGACACTGCCCGGCGCCAGCGCGCCCGCCCCGAGAGCCGCCAGCGCGCTGGGCAACGTCGAGGCGAAGGCGGCGAACTCGACCATGCGCGCGGCGGGCAGCGCCGTGAGCGCGCAGCGAAATCCGTTGGCGCCGTTCGTACTGCTCATGATTTCATCCGCTCGCCGGCGGGATCGAAATGCACCGCGGACACGGCGCGCAACGGCGTGTCGCCGCCGCGCAGCGGATCGCGCGCCACGATGCGCGCCTCCTCCCCAAGGCGCCTCGCGAGCAGCGCGAGGCCGACCCACTCGCCGAGCGCCGGGCTGTAAACGGCCGAGGTGACGTAGCCGGCCGCGCGCTTGGTTTCGTCCTCGGTGGTGAGTTGCGCGCCCGCCAGAAACTTGGCCTTGCCGTCACGGGCCCGGACACCGACGAGCCGCGGCCGCGACGGCTCGTGAAACGCCGGGCGGTCGAGCAGCTCGCGCCCGAGACACGGGTTCCCCAGTTTGAGCAACCCGTCCATGTTGAGATCGTGCGGGGTCGTCTCGCCGTTGATCTCGGAGCTCACCAGGTGTCCCTTCTCGACCCGCAGAATGTCGAGCGCTTCCAAGCCATAAGGCGCAAGACCCGCCGCAATGAGCGCCTGCCACAGCGTCACGGCGATGTCCGGCCGGCAGTGCAATTCATACGCGAGTTCTCCCGAGAAGCTCGCGCGCAGCACCCGCAGATCGCGCCCCTCGAACCTCCCGACGGCAAAATCCATGTGACCGAGAGACTCGAGAGAGCCGCACCAATCCGGCCCGAGCACGCTCTCGAGCGCGGCGCCGCTCCGTGGGCCCGCCACCGAGATGACGCCCCATGCCTCCGTCACGTCGGTGAGCGTCACGGCCCGTCCGCTCCACTCGGTATCGCGGTAGTGTTCGAAGTGGGACAGCATGTGCAGGGCGTGACCCGAGCTCACTGTCGCGAGAAAGCGATCCGGCGCCAGGCGCAGCACCAGGCCATCGTCGAGCACCATGCCGTCCTCGCGAAGATTAACCATGTATTTGCTGCGTCCGACCTTGATGGTGCCGGCCTTGGTCAAGTACATCGAGTCGAGGAATGCCGCGGCATCGGGGCCCGCGATCTCGATCTTGCCGAGCGTCGAAACGTCGGCGATCCCGCCCGAGGCGCGCACCCGGCTCGCCTCCGCGATGCCGGCGGTGAAGGCATCCGCGCCGTTCGACAGATAAAAACGCGGTCGTATCCACAGTCCGCTCGATTCGAGCACAGCGCCGTTGGCAGCGTGCCAGCCGTCGAGCGCAGTGCGCCGCGCGATGCGATATGCCGGACCGATGCGCAGCCCCGCGAGCGACTTCAAAGCCACCGGCCGATACGGCGCGCGTGTTCGGAAGGTACCCACCTTATCGAGCCGTTCGCCCTTGAGTTCGGCCAAGATCGCGGCGCCGAGCACCGAGCTGGTCGCACCCTGCTCCGTGCCGATCCCGAGCGTGGTGTAGCGCTTGACGTGCTCGATGTCGACGAAGCCCTCGGCGAGCGCCGCGCGCAAATCCGCGACCGTCACATCGTTCTGCAGGTCGACGAACTGCCGCTTCTCGGCCTTCAGCGGGGCGGGCGACCGCCAGAACGCCACCAGCCGCGGAGCGCCGTCGCCGCTAATCTCGCCGCGCGCCTCATCGCGACCCGCGGTAGCGCCGGTCGAATGTCCGGCATGGCGGGCCGCCTGCTCGCCGGCCGCAGCGCCGTCGGCGAGCACGGCACCCAATTCGAGGTGGCCGTTCGCCGCGCCGCAAAGAATCCTCCATGGCGGCTGCGCCTGCGCCAGAAATGCGCCGAGCCCGGGCGAGTACTCGCGCGCGCCGCCTTCCTGCAATCCGGCCTGCACGCAGGGCGACCATCCGCCGCTGTGCAACAGCGCATCGCACGCGATGCGCCGGACAGGTCCCGCGCCCGCCAGCGGCGCCACACGCACCGCGCGCACCTCACGACCACCTTCCGCCGCGACCACGGCGTGAGCCGCGAAGCACGCGGTTCCCCGGCGCTCGAGTTCGGCGCGCAGCGCTGCCGCACCGCCGTCCATGCCGACCGCGTCGCTGCGCGTATCGACGATCGCACGCACCCGCATGCCGCCCGCGGCGAGCCGCGCGGCGGCGGCGTACACACGATCATGATTCGCGAACAGCACCAGATCTCGACCGACGGGTACACCGTAGCGCGCGAGGTAACGCTCGGCTGCACCGAGCAGCATGATGCCCGGCCGGTCGTTGTCGACGAACGAGATCGGGCGCTCGACCGCTCCCATGGCGATCACGAAGGAACGCGGCCGCACGCGGTACAGGGTGCTCGCGCCCGGCAATCCACCCGGCTCCGCGTGCAGCACGAGTTGCCCTCCCGAGCCCCCGACCACGGTCGTTTCGGTGAGCAGCCGGACGCCGCGCGCGGCGAGTTCTGCGAGCGTCGCCGCCACCCACGGCAGCGCGTCCTGACCCTCGATGCGGCCGCCCTCGAACTCGAGTTCCCCGCCGCAGGCCGGCTCGCGCTCGCACAGCACCACGCTCGCACCCGCGC
>OBLU010000056.1_pt1 | contig 100527 bp, 92 predicted proteins | sample 1518681 | NCBI WGS metagenome assembly OBLU01 (sample SAMEA3539304, study PRJEB22396) | soil metagenome | biome: tundra; feature: field; material: soil | place: USA | collected 2010-05 | depth 0.15 m | reverse complement strand
GCCGTCCATTGCATCGATCAATGCCCTCTAGAGTAGAGTCGATGCGAGCAAGCGGTGTGTGTGGTTTTGATGACCTATATCGTGTTTGGATTAGCTTTTGCGGCGCTGCTGGCGATCGCTCTCAAGCGCCACGATACGGCCGAAAAAATGGCCTGAGCGTGCCCGGTAGCACCGGCGCCATCAACCGCACCAACTTCGGAGCCAACTCATATGCTTAATACAATTGCGGCCACTCTCGGCATGGCCTTGGCGTTTTCCAGCATGGTACTGTCGTGGTACATCCTGATGCCGCGCAAGAGGAAGAAGGCGCCGCAGCACTGATTGATCTCGCTGGAGGCGCCCCACGTAGACTCTCCCAGTCTGGTAGCGCTGGGGTATCGGGCTAACCCCCGCCCGTGCAGTTTCTAAAGATCCAGACCCGCACGCGAGATGTCGGCGGAATACAACACAGAGTATACATGGGGAAAATCTTGTGATAGCGTCCCGTGCAGTCGTTGCTCTAATGATCGCGCAGACGGTGAGAGCTCGGTGGGGAATAAGTAACTTATAGGGAAGTCCAACTCCATGGAACAATTCAACTGGATTCAACGCAACACTTGGTTTCAGCGCTGCGCGGCTTTGTCGGTAGTGCTGCTTGGCATCATGTGCGCGCGTCCGGCGCAGGCGCTGCCAATTTTTGCGAGGCAGACCGGCATGGCCTGCATGGCCTGCCACACGGTCTACCCGGAGCTCACGCACTTTGGGCGCATGTTCAAGCTCAATGGCTACCAGCTGGATAATACCAAGGACATTCAGGTCACGACGGATGCGGGTGCGCAACAGCTAGCCATCCCGGGACTTCCGCCCTTGGCGGTCTTTGTGCAGGAAGATTACACTCATTTGTCCAAGGCGCTGCCGGATTCCCAGGTGCTCGGCGCGAAGTCGCAAATTGACCAGGTCGGGTTTCCCCAGCAGGTCTCGGTACTCTGGGGCGGCAAGATTGCACCGCATTTCGGCGCGTTCGCGCAGCTGACCTACGACTATTCTTCGGGGGTTGGCATGGATAATACTGACCTACGCTTTGCCAATAATTTCGTTCTGCCCGACAAGAGCAAGCTGACCTACGGGGTCTCGATTAACAACAACCCAGGTGTGCAGGACATCTGGAATACGCAGCAGCCCTTTGGCTTCCCGTATGTCGGGAGCGAGGCGGGGGTAGGCTCGGTGGCGACTCCCGTTATGCTCGGGGGCCTGGCGGAAACTGTGGCGGGCATAAGTGGCTTTGTGATGTGGAATGAGCAACTGTATGGCGAGGTTGGAATCTACCACCATGCTCCGCAAACAGGAGTGATCAACAATCCAATCAACAATGGGGCCGGGCCCCTCGATAGTACTTCCGCGAATGTGCTAGGCAACAATGCTCCCTACTGGCGTGTCGCGTATGAGTACGACGTCGATCGCTATGCCTTGGAGATTGGGGCGTACGGCGCGGACTTCAAATTCTATCCGGGCGCCGGCACGCCGCTGCAGGGTCTTACCAATGACTACCGTGATGTGGGCGAGGACGTCCAGCTGCAGTTCATCGGCGAGGATCACATTGTGACCGTCAAGGGCACGCACATTCAGGAGAACATCAGCAACATCGCCGCTTTCAATGCAGTCGTTCCGACGACGGCAAACCTGCACGACAGCCTCAACTATTTTGAAGCGGACGCCACGTACTACTACCGGCGGATGATTGGAACCACATGGGGTTACTTTTCCACGACGGGCACGACGGATGCCATCCTGTATCCCGGCGCGCCAACAGTTATTGGCACGTTGCCTGTTGGCGTGACGAACAGTCTCAACAGCAATCCTGCTACCGCCGGCTACGTCGCGGAGTTGAATTACCTGCCCTGGCTCAATGTGAAGATGACGCTGCAGTACACGCACTATACGAAGTTCAACGGTAGCACGAGCAACTATGACGGGCTGGGGCGCAACGCGTCCAACAACGACACGACGTACCTCAATATGTGGTTTGCGTTTTAAGCCAAGGGGAAGCATATGAAAACTACAAGAATGGCTGTTTTCGTGGCGGCTGCATCGGCGGCGGTTTCGTTGCTGTCCGCCTCGGTGGCATTGGCTCAAGACGCTGCACCGGCGGTGGTGGTGGCTGCGAATGATGCCGCGGCTGCCGAGTACAGGGCCATCACCACGTGCACTTGGTGCCATGGTCCGCAGGGCCACAGCATTTCCCCGATCTATCCGGCGTTGGCCGGGCAGAAGGCGTGGTATGTGCTGGCCCAGTTGCAGGCTTTCAAGGCGCAGACTCGTGCCGATCCCTACGCGCGCGGCATGATGTGGGGTATGGCTGCCCAGCTCGACGACACCACGATGACAGCGCTGGCCGACTACTACAGCAAACAGACACCGTTTGCCAGCTCACCGGCGCCGTTTTCTCATTCGACCGCCACGGCGGCGGCGATCGAACACGGGAAGAGCGTTTACAATGAAGGCGATCCCGCGCACGGGGTTCCGCCGTGCGCGGCCTGCCATGGACCGGATGCCAGCGGTTCGGAGCAATTTCCGCGATTGGCGGGTCAGCATGCGTCCTATACGCTCAAGCAGTTGCGGGCGCTGCATAGTGGGGCACGCGTTTCTGTCGTCATGAACGGCGTCGCCGCGCCGCTGCAGGAGCCAGAAATGAACGCGGTGTCGCTCTATCTGGAATCGCTGCACTGAGAGCGTGACGCTCGCACGGCGGGGCTGACCCGCCGTGCGATTTCAGAGCGACAGCGGGCCTAAGAACCGTGTCGATGCGCTCGAGATTCTGAGACCGCGCCGCTTCGCGTGACCGTAGTTCGTCAAGCTGTCCCAGTTGTTCCTCAGATAGTCGCGCCGACTCACCAGGTGCGCACCACCGGCCGGTCATGAGCCGGCTAACACCGCTACACAAACCCGGTCCCGACCCTCCTGCTTGGCGCGATAGAGCGCTTGATCCGCCGCCTTGAGTAGATCGGCCGGCTTCATTCCGTTTGCTGGGTAGACCGCGACGCCGAACGATGCGGTCGGAGCCGGCAGCCTTTGCCCCAGATGGATGAGATGGGTATCCCGGATCGCGAGCCGCAGCTGCTCGACACGCCCGCGGGCGCATTCCAGGCTCGCTTCCGGGAGCACGATAGCAAGCTCCTCGCCGCCGTAACGGCAGGCAATGTCGCAGGGGCGGATGCTTTTCGTGATGGCGCCCGCTATGGCGCTGAGCACGAGGTCGCCAGCGTCGTGGCCGAACGTGTCGTTAAAGTGCTTGAAGTGGTCGATGTCGATCATCACGACCGATACCGGCTTGTCACTGCGCTCGGCGCGATGCAACTCGCGGTTGAGCGCGTCTTCCAGGTAACGCCGGTTGTACAGGCCGGTCAGCCCGTCGTGCAGGGCCATCTCGCGCAGCGCGTCGCGCAATTTGAGGTTCGCCAGCGCCGGGCCGACCCTGTCGGTCATCGCGCGCAGGCGCCGATCAATGGCCCGCGCCGGGCGCAGGCTGCGCGGGCTGACTTCCACCGCAATATGCAATAGACCGAGGATCCGCCCCTGTCCCTGTACCGGCATGCAGACGTAGCTCTCAGCGTCTTCGTGCGCATGCCGGCACCGGATGGCTCCCTTGCGGGGCACGAAATGAGGATTCCCCAGCCGCAGCGCCCAGCAATCCTCCGGCGCCAGCGTCGTCTCGAGCGCTCGGTCGCCGCCCCAGGATGTGGCATGCTCGAGCATGTCGCGCGACTCTCGGTAGATGAAAAGAGATCCGGAGGAGTGCGGAAATAGCTGCGCGCCGGTTTCCCGCACGATCGAGTAGGCCTCGGCGCGCTGGGTGCACGACTGCAGCAGTTCAGTCATGCGCGACAGCGCCTCGCTGTCGCGATGGAACGATTCAAGTTGCCGGACGGTGGTTGCCAGCGCGCGGTTGTTGCCGCGCAAGCTCTCTTCCGTGCGATGCAGCGCGGTGACATCGCGTGCGATAGTGATCTCTCCGACCAGTTTGCCCTGCGCGTCCAGCAATGGCGAGGTCTTGAGGGTGACTCGGACGATTTCGCCGGTCTTTTTGCGCCGCTCGGCGGAGCTGGAGGTCGGGTGGCCTGCGCGAACGCGGTCGAGAAGGCGGGCGTAATCGGCATCGGAGAGGTCGGCGGCATGCAGCTTGCGAAGCGGCTGGCCGACGGCTTCGTGTGCGTAAAAACCGTACAGGGAGGCCGCTTCGCGGTTCCAGTAGGTGACGACCGCATTCAGATCCTTAACGATGACGGCCTCACCAGTCTGCTCGAGCACCTGCTCGAGCACCCGCTCGAGTTCATGGGCGTGCGCCTCCGAATGCTCGTTGTCGGTACTGCGATCCCTTTGTGCCTTGACCACTTGCATCGAAAACCTACCTGCATCTGGAATGCGCTTGGCCACGCTGACGCCAAGTTCGGACTACGACCTACCCACAAGCCGCAGCCTACGAGCTGACAGAAACGGACACGTGTCTCAATCATGCAGCTCTGCGTTTTGGGGGCTCGGTAATGGGGGCCGACCGTAGGTTTTTTCGACAACTGTGAACTGGCTGACCCTTTTCGGACCCTATGATGCCTGGCAAAATGGCTGCCCGCAGGCTCAAGGGAGTCATGAAGACGCCCGATTCCACCCCGGTAGCTGTGGTCACCGGCGAATTTGAATCAAGGCCGGGTCCCGAGCGTGTCATAGGCATCCGGTGCCGACGTTCTGTGGTCGCGTCTGCACGTCACGAGAGCACGTGCACCGTGCTCGCCTGGGGTCCCAAATCTCCGGCCTCTTCGTCAAAGCGGACCGTCATACCCGCGGTTAATTTATCAAATGCTCCACCGTGGACGCTGTGCGCATGGAAGTAGATGAGGCGACCCTCATCGGTCTCGATGCGCCCGAAGCCGCGCTCCGGATCAAGCTCGCAAATCCGTCCTTGCATCGGCTGAGCGTGAAGCTTCACGTCCAGTCGCCGTCTCCTCTCGTAGTCTTCGAGCTTGCGGCGGGCCGCGCGGAAGGCATCGCGCAGGGCGACATAGGGGTCCTCGTGCGAATGGTCTACGGGGTGCGCTCCTCGGATGGCAATCTCGTCATTGGGCACGGTAATGTCGAGTCGAATGTCGAATAGCGCTCCCTGCTGGCTGTGTTGGTGCGGAGCCTCGACGACCACGTGACAGCGCATGATCTGCGCGCTGAATTTGTCGAGCCGTGACGCAAGCTCGCGAATCCGGGCTTCGAGAGCGGGCGAGGGCTCCATGTGGCGGAAAGTGATCTGCAAGGGTAATTTCATCGTGCGACGTTCTCGAATTGAGGACCTGTTCAATCAGCAAGCTCGAATCCCGCGCCACTGCCGTGATGCACCGTCAGCGCCCGCTGGGATACGAATACACGCCGCGTTGTCGCAGGACAATGCGTAGTCGCCGCAGTTCGAACCGTCGGACAAACTAACCGTCAAGAGCATCGAGTGCGCCGAAGCCGGTGCCAGATTTTCTCCGCACATCCAGGCCAGCTTCGCGAGCACATAGCGTGTGTCCCTGATCATGCTCGTGAGCCGCCTCAAAGGCCGAATGGATAGGTATCTGGAAGACCCTTGAGCTCCGCGGTCTGCAGCGGCGTTACGGCTTGGGTCTCATCGAACCAGATGTATTCGTCGAACTGGCGTGGCAGCACGGCTTGAAAATAGTGGCTTTGAAGTTCGGTCTCCGGCCGGTAGATCACGCCGATGGCTCGCTCGAGTCGTGGCCGCGACAAGCCCTCGGCGAGGTTTGCCGCGATTGGGTTTCGCAAGTGCAACAGAAAGCGCCGAACCCCGGCCTCGTGGCACAGCCGTTCGTAGCTGTCGGGCACAGCGGGGCGAACTGCTTTGACTTCCATGTCCCCGTCCCAGTCCGAGGCTGCCGCGACCGTGCCGTGGTCTGTCCCGAAGCCGATCGCATAGGCTTCGCCGCCAAATTCCTCCCGGCAAAGCTGGCCGATGTTGAATTCGCCGCGCGATGACATTTCCGTTGCTGCAGAGTCGCCAACATGCGAATTGTGTGCCCAGACAATTGCCCGACTCTTGGGTCCATGAAAGTCGAGAAGCGTTTTCAACGTCTCGAACATGTGGCTGTCTCGCAAATTCCAGGAGGCGCGGGACCCGTAGTACATGGTCCGGTAGTAGCGCTCGGCATTGGCCACCAGACGGGCGTTTTGCACCGCATCCAAAAACCGCTCGCCGTCGTGCTCGGCATAGGCCCGCTGTTTGTGCATGAGGTCGGTGAGTATGGAGACAACCTCACGCTCGCAAGTCTGGAAGTCGCCGGTCAGCGCCGCGTGCCCGTAAGTGGCGGGATCCGCCTGCCAGGGCGTCAAGCATCCGTAGCGCTGGCGTGCGATGCGTGCGCTGCGCGGGTCGATGTCGTCCAGGTAGTTCAAGACCGAGCGGATCGAATTGTAGAGGCTATAGAGATCAAGGCCGTGAAACGCCACCCTTTTGGCCGGCTCGATATCGGCGTTGTGGGCTCGCAACCAGTCGACGAACGCCCGCACGTCCCGATTGCGCCACATCCACACGGGAAAACGCGCGAACGCCATCCACTCGGAGGGAGCGTATTCGGCATGCCGAACAAAATGATCGATGCGCGCTGCATCGGGCCAGTCGCCCTCGATGGCGACGAAAGAGAATCCCTTACGCTCGATGAGCTCGCGCGAAATGCGCGCGCGCATGCGGTAAAACTCCGAGGTGCCGTGCGTTGCCTCGCCGAGCAGCACGATGCGCGCAGCACCGATGCGTTGCAGCAGCGACTCGAGATTCGCGGCTTCGATCGCCTCGAACTCCTCACAGGATGTGGCAATTAACTTCGCCACAGTCCCGTCGGCAGTCTTGACGGCGGCGCGAGAGTTTGTGGAGGCAAACCGAGCATCCGCCGACCTCCAGCCTTCCTCGCCGACCAGTGGGACGAAGCGCACATCCGCGATATCCTCGGTCTTGAAATCGTGTTCTGACAACCGGACAACGCGCAGCAATTCCTGATTGCGTTGATCGATCCCCACAGGAATGACCAGCCGGCCGCCGATTTTGAGTTGCGACTTCAGGGATTGTGGTACCTCCGGGCCGCCCGCCGCGACCACGATCGCATCGTACGGCGCGTGACCGAGCCAGCCGCGTGTTCCGTCGGCATGCAGCACGTGCACGTTGCCATAACCGCAGGCGGCAAGCGTCGCCGCAGCCTTCTGAGCGAGCTGGCCGATCCGCTCGACCGTGTAAACGCTCCCGGCTATCTGCGAGAGAACGGCCGCGGCGTACCCCGAGCCGGTACCGATCTCTAGCACTTTTTCGCCGCCATCGAGCGCCAATGCCTCAATCATCATCGCGACTATGTAAGGTTGCGAGATCGTCTGATCCTCCTCTATAGGAAGCGGCGCATCCTCATAGGCGAATTCCCACAAATTCTCCGGCAGAAAAGCCTCGCGCGGCACGGTACGCATGGCGTCGAGAACTTGCGGCGAACGCACCCCGCGGCTTGCTATCTGGCGATCAACCATGAGCTGCCGAAGATGCGCAAAATCGATCGTTTTCATGTACCGTGTCTCCGTGTCGATGACCGCCTCAGCGTCAACACATTTGCCCCGCCCAAAGCTTGCGCTGCCCGATTCGCGACCCGGCGTAGTTACTTCTCGCGCAGTGTGGCTCTCCGATCCGCGCAGGTCGAGCGAAATTTGTGCTCGATTTCACTGCGACAAGTGTTGTCGAGTGGTAATTGCCACCGCGCTTGGATACTCGCACGACTTGCGAGCTGCCGTCACGTAGCACGTTTCGCGTTGCGGCATCTACGCATGCGTTGGCGGCACGACTTATCTAGAGTGGCTGTGCCGATCCAGAGAATCGCGGCGAGATTGAAGCAGCAGCGCGCGGCGAACTGGCGCCGTTGATCGAGCTGAAGGATCTGCAGGGAGATCTGCACGCCCATACCAGCGCCAGCGACGCCCACTCCGGAGCAGAGTGGTCGCATCTGGCGGCCGGTATTCGTCAGGCGCGTAGAGGCTGGCTGGGCGCGAAGGATGTGCTGAATGCGCGGCTACGAATGCGACGAGGGCCGCCCATCGGATGCGAACTAGGGGTTTTCCGATGTTGCACCGGCTGCTGGCTTGCTATTCGATAGCGCATTGCGCGGGTGGGGCCAGCTCGGTCCCACGGATGACCGGGAGACCTATCAATGAGAACTCATCGGGCGGTTAGGCAGATTGTGACTGCCGCGGTCGCGACATTGACGCTGCTGCTCAGCGTGCGTAGTGGCGCCGAGAATCTTTCCGGATACAGCGGCGCCGAGCTGTATCAGCGATTCTGCGCCAGCTGCCATGGCTTGCGCGGGCTCGGCGATGGGCCGGTCGCGGACTCGCTGAAAGTCATGGTGCCGGATCTCACGCGGATTGCGAAGCGCCATGGGGGCACGTTTCCGGCCGAGCAAATACGGCGCATCATTGACGGCCGTACGGTGCGGGCGCCTCATGGAACGCGCGAGATGCCCGTGTGGGGCTACGAGTTTCGCAGTGCGGGCGCGAGCGATCAGGCCTCAGCGGTGTCGGCGGACGAGCTGGTCGGGCGCTTGCTGGATTATGTGCGCTCGATGCAGAACAAATAACTCCTCGCACCGCGAACTCGCTCATCATGATGAGCAGCAGCGGCAATGTGAGCGCTACGCTTCAGTTCTACCACCCTCGGATAGGGACTGATGCGTATATCGGCGCCGGAGCATTTAGTGAAAGGATCCGCTGCCAGGATCGCAGTGGCGCGGCCGACGGCGCAGTTGGAATCCTGTGCGGCACGGAGGATCGAGCAAGATATGAAAGGGCATCTCCGCCTAGTGGCTGGCATCATCGCTTTGATGAGCCTGTTGCCGTTGGCTGCGTTATCGCAGTCGAGTCCGCCGGGACTGGCCGCACCCGCGACGGCGAGCGCTGCACCGCTCCCTGACGAGCAGCTCGATCAGCTGACCGCTCCCATTGCGCTGTATTCAGATCCGCTCGTTGGCCAGATTTTGATGGCGGCGACTTATCCGCTCGAGGTGGTCGAAGCGCAGCGTTGGCTGCAGGATCCTGCCAATGCGGCCCTCAAAGGCGATGTGTTGACGGCAGCGCTGCAGCAGCAATCCTGGGATCTGAGCGTCAAGTCGCTCGTGCCATTTCCGCAGATCCTGCAGATGATGGACACCAACCTCGAATGGACCGAGCGAATCGGCGACGCCTTCCTGGCGCAACAGGACGCGGTCATGGACTCCATTCAGCGCCTGCGGCATCGGGCTGCGGCCGCAGGCTCACTGACCTCGACGCCGCAGCAGACAGTGTCGATCGAAGACCAGGACATTGAGATTGAGCCGCCAGGCCCAGACATGGTCTACGTGCCCTACTACGATCCATCCATGGTCTACGGCCCCTGGCCGTGGTCTGACTATCCGCCGTTTTATTTGCTGCCGCCGCCGGGCGTCGTGGTCCTGGGTGGGTTGGCGATCGGTTTCGGCTTTGGGTTTCCCATCCTCGGGCCATTCTGGGGCTGGCACCATTGGGACTGGCCCCGTCACAGGCTCGATCTCGATGGCGGACGGGTCCCGGTGCGGGCTGGCTACTGGGAGCACGATGCCTCGCATCGCCGCGGCGTACCGTACCGCAATGCCTCGGTGGCCGCGCGCTACCGAGGTGAATCGGCTGCCGCGCCACGCGATGTACGCGGTTTCCCAGGGGCCGCCGGCGCAGCGACGGGAGCTGCGGCATCGGAGCGGGGAGCAGGTATCACGCCGCGAGAGACCCCCACGAGGGTCGCACCAGCCAATCTGCGCACGGCGCCTTCGGCCTTTGAATCGTTTGCTGAGGGTGCGCGGGTGCGCGATCAAGCAGCGCGAGGTGCTGCCAGCCGCGGCGCGCCGGCGCCACGGCCAGGTCCGAGCGCGCGCGGCGGCGGCGCGCACCATCGTTAGCGCAGGCCCAAGAGGATACGATGTCAAAGCATATCGGAAGATTGTTTGTCACTACGCTGAGCTTGGCGGCATCGTTTGCGTCCGGGGCTACGCCCACGATCAGCGCACAGAGGCACTTCTTGACGCCCGACACTGCGGTCGAAGCGCTGGTTGCCGCCAATCGCGACAACAGCAAGTCGCAGTTGTTGGCGATCTTCGGCGCGCAGGGCGCCAGACTGATTCACTCCGGCGATCCGGTCGCGGATCAGCGCGGCCGGGCGCGTTTCGTTGCAGCCTTCGATGAGGCGCACAAGATCGAGCTCGAGAGTCAAGACAGGGCGGTATTGGTCGTGGGCCAAGGCAAGTGGCCGCTGCCGATTCCACTGATCCACGAGCCGTCCGGCTGGCGCTTCGATACCCTATCTGGCGAAGAGGAAATTCTCAATCGACGCATCGGTCGCAACGAACTCAAAGTCATCGAGGTATGCCGGGCCTATGTCGAAGCGCAGCGGGACTACGCCGCGCGCCAGACCGGCGGTCAGTCCGAGTTTGCGCGCCGATTCGTCAGCAGCCGCGGACAGCATGATGGTCTGTATTGGTCCGTAAAGCCCGGCGATCCGGAAAGTCCTCTTGGACCGCTGGTTGCACAGGCTCAAGCGAGCGGCTACCCAGCCGGCAAAGATGCGGCGGCGAACGCGAGACCGCGGCCGTACTATGGGTATTATTTCCGCATCCTGCTGGCGCAGGGTCCGGATGCCTCGGGAGGCGCCATAAGCTACATCACCGACGGGCACATGACGCGGGGTTTCGCGCTGATTGCCTATCCGGCCACTTTCGGCGATTCCGGCGTCATGACTTTCGTCGTCAATCAGAGCGGTATCGTGTTTGAAAAGAATCTCGGACCGGCCACGGCACGCACCGCTCGACAAATCACTCAATATGATCCGGATTCGAGCTGGCGCGCGCCATAGTCGTCGCAGATGTCCCCCGTCGGCACGGGGCGAATCAAGAGTGCCGCTGTCACGCGTTCAGCACGCTGTCTGCTGCCTTTTCGGCAATCATGATCGTTGGAGCGTTGGTATTGCCGCCGATGAGCCGCGGCATGACCGAAGCGTCGATGACCCGCAAGCCTTCCAAGCCCCGGACGCGCAGCTGCGAATCGACCACGGATGCTGCGTCGTTTCCCATGCGGCAGGTTCCGACCGGATGATAGATCGTCTCGGCTTTGCGCCGCACCATGTCCTCGACGCCTTGCCGCGTCGTGACTGCCTCTCCCGGGAAGACTTCCAGACCACGAAATCGCTTGAAAGGCCCGGCATGCATGATCTGACGTGACAGACGAACTGCCTCGAGCAATACATTCAGATCCTGCGCTTCGGCGAGATAGCGCGCTTGGATGCGCGGTGCCTCCTCGGGTCGGTTCGAACGCAGCGTGAGACGCCCGCGGCTGAGCGGGCGCAGTACGCAGGCATGTATCGTAATGCCGTGTCCTGGAAGCCGATTTCGACCATGATCGTCCAGCTGCGCCGGTACGAAATGCAGCTGCACATCCGGTCGCATATCGGGTGCGAGCTCGGTGCGAGCGAATGCCCCGGCCTCGGCGATATTGCTCACACCCGGCCCCGAGCCCGTGAAGAGATAGCGCAGCGCCACCGCCAGCTCCTGAGCGCTCGAGAAGTCGTAGGTGATCGGCTGTGTGCACTTGTTCAGCGTGCAAAAATCCAGATGATCCTGCAGGTTGCGGCCGACCTCTGGCACCTCCGCCGCGACGGGAATGTCCAAATCCCGCAGCTCATCTGGCGGTCCAACTCCCGAAAGCAATAGCAGTTGCGGGGAGCCGATCGTACCGGCCGCGAGCAGTACTTCACGCTCAGCACGCGCGAGCCTAACCATTCCTCGCTGGCGGTACTCGATTCCCACGGCTTTGCTGCCGGCGAACACAACGCGGCAGGCGAGACAGCCAGTGCGGACATCGAGATTGGCGCGCGCTCGCGCCGGCCGAAGGTAGCCGGTGGCGGCGCTGCAGCGGCGGCCGTGGCGTTGAGTGACCTGGTAGAAGCCCACACCCTCCTGCGAGGCGCCGTTGAAATCAGCGTTCCGCGGCAGGCCGCAGGCGGCGCCAGCTTCAACAAACACAGCGCTCAATGGATTCCTGAATCTCAGATCCTCGACCGACAGCGGACCCCCGACACCGTGATATTCACTGGCGCCGAGAGCCTGATCCTCGGCCTTGAGGAAGTAGGGCAGCACTTCGGCGTAGCTCCACGCTGGACCGGCGAGCCCCGTCCATTGGTTGTAGTCGTCAGGATGGCCACGCGTGTAACACATGGCATTGATCGAACTGCTTCCGCCCAGAACACGGCCGCGAGGCCAATACAGCCGGCGGTCAAGCAGCCCGGGCTCAGGCTCGGTGTAGTAGCGCCAGTCGATGCGCGGATTGCCGACCAGGCGCGCTAGACCCGCTGGCATATGAATGAATGGGTTGAAATCGGTTCCACCTGCCTCCAGCAGCAGTACCTTGAGATCCGCACGTGCCGAGAGCCGGTTGGCAAGCACACATCCGGCCGAGCCGCCACCGACGATAACGTAATCGTAGGCCCGTTCAGTCATACGCGCTGGGGCTGCTGAGGCGTGAGGGCATCGAACGGATTCTCGCTACCGCATAACAGGGCTTCCAGCAGCTGTGTCTCGCGCAGTCGAATGGTTTGCAGCAGACGCTGCGCATCCTGCACCCGGCGAAATCCCGCAAAGCCTCGTTCGATAAAGTCCTGCAGCACGCCGAAGCCGGCGGCATGAGCCGGTGCGTGAGCAGCGCGTAGCGCGAGGCCAATCCAAGGACGCTTCGCGATGCGCTTGAGTGCCTCGCCAATGCCGATGATCAGATCAATCTGGTGTTTGCGCGCGTCCGGTAGGCCCAGGGCACGGTACGCGGCCGCATAGGTCGCGCGGTTTATGGGACCCGGAGGCAGCTGTGCCACCATTGCCTGGTCGAGTTCCACTGTCAAGACCTCGAGCTCGATGGCCTGCCCAAGTACCTCCAGAGCGGGCTCTGGAAGCGCGCGCTTGAGATAGCGCCACGCGCGCGTCAGCTCAAGATTGCGGCGAGTAAAATCCTGCGGACCGTACAGATCACTGAGGAAGAACTCTACCGCTGGCGAGAGCTGCGGATCGCGGCGCAGGTCTTGGTAGGTTTGCGCCAGGCGAGCGGCTTGCCAGGCGCGCAGCTCCTGCAACCGCTGCGCGAACTCGGGCTCCGCGGTTTGCCGCGCTTCGAGTCGCTGGCGGCGTTCGATTAGCTGATCCAAGTTGTCGCTGCGAGCCATGCCGGTCATCCACGATTCAGCGCTGCCACAACCTGATCGATCGCTCGACGCCGAGTACACACCGCCAGAAGCGCGCGGCCACCGGAACTCATCCCATCTCGCTCTGGGCCGAGACCATGCTCTCAACGCGATCCAGCACGCCCTCGAGGCGCTTGAAGGTCTGGCGCGCATGGGTAGTGCGCTCCTTTGCGGCCGTCGAGAAGGTGCGATGAGGGTCTCGAAGCCGCTCCGTATTCAGGCGCAGCCCGCAGCGGCTCAACACGGCCGTCAGCGCGTCAGCCTGCGCGAGCAGATCGCGGCGCGTTTCCTGGTAGGCATGGTTTGCCAGGAGCTGGCGGCCGGAGTAGCGAAACACATTGGTGAAGAACAGCCGCTCATCATCACGGTCGGGCTCGAGCAGTATCGTATTCGCGTGCGGAAAACGCGAGCGATAGCCGGCCATTCCGAGCTGCATGCGGGAGTGGATCAGTGCACGAAAGGTCTGGCCGAGAATCGCCGGAAGTCCCTCATCAGCGAGATTCGCGTGCCGGCCGCCGGTTGCGCGAGAGGCATCGAAGGGCACGAGCGGATTGATACAGATCACGAGATCACAGCCGGCCTCGAGCGCAAGCGAGGCATGCATCGTACGGATAAGGGCGCCATCCACAAATGGCTGGCCGTCGATCGTGACGGCGGAGTACAACCCGGGCAGCGCAGCGCTGGCGACGATGGCGCGCGAGATGGGTACGTGATCGTGGTTGGAGTCGCCGAGTGCGACGGATTGCCCGGTGTTCAGATTCGTCGCCACGACGTACAGGTGAGAGCGCAGCTTGCGGAAGTCATCCGTGTGGCCGCTGCTGCCAAACAGCGCACGCAAGTAGCGCTCGGGCGGTTTGTTGTCGAACAGCGCCGTGGGAAGGATCTTGGCCAGAGCGCCGATCGCAGCCGGCCAGATGGAACGAAGCGGAGCGCGAGCGTACTGCCGCGCTATGCTGGCAAGCGCCATGGGCAGCAGCCTGAGGCGACGCAGGTATTCTCCCACGGCCGGCTGCAGCAGTATCCCCGGAGACAGAGGCAAGAGGGTCGAGTCATCCTCGATGAACATCGCTCCCATGGCTTCGGTATCAAAGCCGTTCGCCAAGCCTGCAGCCACATAAGAACCCGAGCTTACGCCGACATAGACGTCGAAGTCCGTAAGCTTACGTCCGACAATCGCCTCCTCAAGCGCGCGTAATGCTCCGAGTTCGTAGAAGGAGCCCAGCGGGCCGCCGCCCGCAAGCGCGATCCCTAGCTTGCCGCTGCCCGCACGCCGCCCGCGTGCGGGCGTAAGGGTTAGCATTGCCCGTTACGATGCGGCCGATGAAGCAGCGGAACTCTTACGCGCTGCCGCAGGACGTCGGCCGGAGGTTTCCTTGCGGGTTTGCGCCAGTTTATCAAGGTTGGCGTTCAGCGCATCGACGCGTTCGCTCAGAGCGGCGACGTCCTCGGCACTGGGCACGCCAATCTGCGTGAGCGCGCGATGCACGCGGGTCTGGAATATCTTCTCGAGACCCTCCAGCGCGTCCGCTGCCTGACCACGCACCTCGCCAATGCGAGAATTGATCGTCGAACGCACCTCGCTCACGATGCCTCGCACCGCCTTTTCGGCTGCCCCGCGCGTTTTGGCGTGCACCCGCGCGCCCTCTGCAACCAGCTCCTGGAGCAGCTGCGGCGCGCCGCGCTGCGCTTTAGATACGGCGCCGAGACCGGCGAGCCATATTTGGTTCATGCTGTCCAGCTTTTCAGTCTGAACCGTCGATCGGGCCTTGCGGGCCGTACGCTTGCGGGCCGTACCCCTGCGGGCCGTACCCCTGCGGGCTGTTTTCTTACTCGCCATCTCTCTCCCCTTCGCGACCATGGCCGCGCATGCGTACTTGCCCCACTGGGCATCTGAGCTGACCGCGATAGTCTATAGGCTTGCTCGACAGGAGTGGATTCGTAGTTCCCACATTGGAGCCGCGCAATGCCTCAACGAGAACGCTCGAAACGCCGCGAAGGAATGTCCGGCTATCGGTACACAGGGGGTGCGCTTCGAAAGCGATGGGACAGACTGCATCAGGGCGATCTGGAACCCTGGCCTGAGCAGTCGCTGATCGCGGGTCTTGCGGAACAGCATCCGGCGTTCGGCTCCCGGGTCGAGGCGCACGGCGGGGCATCTGCCGTCGCCCTAGACCTGCAGAATGCCTGGCGTGAGTTCCACGCGGGCGAGTTCCGCGATGCGATCGAGCATGGCATCACATTGGGCGCTGTGGGGGCGGCGGTGGCAAACAAGGCTGCCGCCGTGGATTCCTTGTATTCGAAGCAGCGCGAGCCGGCCATTCTGCAAGTGCTCGATAGTGCCGTGAAACGGGGCGAGCAGGCGACCCAGCTGCTGCCGGACTACGCGAACGCGCATTACACGCTCGCCCTCGTGCTAGGCCGCTACAGTCAGCGCATCACCATTCTCAGGGCGCTCGCGGAAGGGTTGGCCGGCCGCGTTCAATCCCATTTGCAGCGCGCTCTGGCGCTTGCGCCGCGGCATGCTGAGGCGCACGTAGCGCTCGGCCTCTATCATGCGGAAATCGTCAACAAGCTCGGCTCGCTCGCGGCCAGCCTGACCTATGGTGCCTCACGCGATAAGGCTATCGAGCACTTCCAGCACGCCATCAAGTTCGCACCGGCATCACCGATCATCCACATGGAATATGCGAACGGCCTGCGTTTGCTGGATGCGGAACACTTTCGCACTCAGATCCGCGCGCTCTATGAGCAGGCTGCAGCCTGCAAGCCGGTCGACGCGATGGAACGGCTCGACGCCGATCGCGCTAAGCAGGGCGTGGATTGAGTTAATCGGTGCGCTGCGCAGCGGTGCCGGCGATGCGCGTTCGACCCAGTTGCGCCGGTTAGCATCAATCGCCCAGCGATCCGGCGCCCAGCAGTACCAAGAACACCAGGCGCTCGAACTCGGTCACGATCAGCTCGACCAGCTCGGCGGGCTTTGACACCAGCTTCCGATCGGCGATGACTCCGAACTGGACCTGACCGTTGTAGGTGAGCATGCTCACGCCGGTGCCGATGCTACCGGACTGAGGCACCCAAAAGAGCAGTTGCGAGACGCCGACACCGCCGATGTGCAGCTGCTGGCAGGGGCCGGGCAGATTAGAGGCGACAAGACTGGCTTTAGCGCTGAACAGAGCAATCAGAGGCTCCTCCACCGCGGCGGGAAGGTTCCCGAGCGCGGCCAGCAGCCCGAGAATGACCAGCGCCTGAGACGAGCCCTTCAATGTTTGCATGGTCGAACGCACCGCGTACAGGCGCTCGAGTGGATGGCGGACGCCGATGGGCAATTCCACAAATACGAGTCCGAAGCGATTTCCCAGGGTGGGTTGCACCTCGGTATCGGATCGCAGACTTACCGGAACGGTCGCCCGAATCTTCAGCGCAGTCACATCATCGCCCTGCGACTCGAGATAGCGACCCAGAGCGCCAGCCAGCGAGGACACGAGCACATCGTTGACCGTGCAGCCGAGGACTTTACCGATGATCTTCACTTCCGCTAAGGAAATTGGATCGGCCCACGCGACGCGCCGGAACCCGGATAGCGGCCGTTTGAGGCAGGTCGGTGGATCGTCAGACAGCGTGGCAACATGCGCCAGCTCGCCCGCCAATCTGAGCGCATCCTGCATGGCGGTCTGGGAATGGGCGGGATGCAGGGCGTAATGCAGTCCCTTCTCGATCAGGTCGGCGCCTTCGCGCACAACTCGCCCAAGCAGCTCCGGCCAGAGGCCGGCCGGCTTGTCCGTGCCGGATATGTCGGGTGAACGCGGTTTGACCCGCCCGGCTCGAGAGCCGGCGGCTCCGGGCTCGCTATCGCCGAGCGAAAGCAGCACCTGGACCAGGGCGATTCCGTCGGCATAGCAATGATGAATTCGCACGATAATTGCGCTGCCGCCGCGGAAGCGCTCCACGAGGTGAAAGGTCCAGAGCGGTCTGGCCGGATTCAACGGCGTGCTGACCAGCTCGCCCACCAGGGCCTCGAGTTCATGCTGTCCGGCCTCTGCGGGCAGTGCGACGCGCAACACGTGATCGTTGACATCGAACTGCGTCCACGGAACCCATTTGGCGCTGCTGCCTTCCGCGACCGGAACGCACCGGAAGCGATCGAAGAGCAGAAAGCGCTCGGCAACCAAATCGCGCAACCGTGCCCGATCCAGGCGAGCCTCGAGAACCATCAGACCAACAATCGTCATCGGGTTTGTGGGCCGCTCCATCAACAGCCACGCCCGGTCCACACCCGACAAGCGTTCAGCGGCACTCATGCTGTTAGCTTCGTCTATCGGCGAGGGCTTGTGACCCTCGGTTTGCCGCAATCGAAACAGCCTCCCGGCGGGCGTAGGCTGTATGGGCACTAACGCCCGCCGGACACGTGGATCATGAGCTACTTCATCACTGGCGGTACCGGCTTCATCGGCCGCCATCTGGTGCCGCAACTGGCCGTGCGGGGCGAGCCGATTTATTTGCTCGTGAGGCCCGGCTCGCGCGAGCGACTGGAGCGGGTCGTACGTTCCTGCGCTGAGCGGGGAGCCCTGATCGTACCGATCGAGGGCGACCTTACCCATGATCTGCTGGGGATCGCGGACTCTGACCGCGGGCAGCTCGCCGGAAGGATTCGCCACTTCTTCCACCTGGGCGCAATGTATGATTTGGCGGCCGAAGCCGCGGAGCTCGAGCGGGTCAACGTCCTGGGAACCCGCAACGCATTGCAACTCGCGCGGGCGGTACAGGCGGGGTGTTTTCACCTCGTCAGTAGCATCGCCGTCGCGGGACGCTATCGAGGGACTTTCACCGAGGACATGTTCGAGCAAGCCGAAGGTCTGGATCACCCCTACTTTCGCAGCAAGCACAGCTCCGAGGCCTTGGTCCGCAGCAGCACGGAGGTCCCTTGGCGCATCTATCGTCCGGGGATGGTTGTCGGTCATTCCGCAACGGGCGCGATGGACAAGGTTGACGGCCCCTACTACCTGTTCAAGACCGTGCAGAAGCTGCGCAACCTGCTGCCGCAGTGGGTGCCGCTCATCGGGTTTGAGGGCGGGCACATCAACCTGGTTCCGGTCGACTTTGTGGCGACGGCGCTGGCGTACCTCGCTCATGTTCCCGCAGAGGACGGCCGCTGCTTTCATCTCACGGACCCCAAGGATCGACGGGTCGGGGAAGTGCTGAATCTGTTCGCCGAGGCTGCGCACGCGCCGACGATGGCCTTACGGCTCGAGCCGAGTTTGCTGGCAGCGCTGCCGCGATTCGTTCGAGCGGCGAGCGACACACTGGCGCCGATGCGGCGGCTCATCGATCAGGTACTGCTCGAGCTTGGCATACCTAAATCGGTCGCCGGACTGCTGAACTATCCGACGCGCTTCGATGCTCGTCACGCCCAGGGCTTGCTAACCGAAGCGGGCATTCACCTGCCCCGGCTTGAAGATTACGCCTGGCGCCTATGGGACTACTGGGAGCGCCAACTCGATTCCGATCTGTTCAAGACCCAAAATCTGTGCAAAGCCGTGCAAGGCAAGACGGTCCTGGTCACGGGCGGCTCATCGGGCATTGGCCGCGCCACCGTGTTGAAGCTCGCGAAGTCCGGTGCGCGGGTACTGATCGTGGCGCGTGATCGGGCAAAACTTGCGGGCGTGCAGGCGGAAATCAAGGCGCTGGGGCAGGCGGTAAGCATCTATGCCTGCGACATAGCCGATCCGCAGGCCTGCGAGCGCTTCCTGAGCCAACTGCTCGCCGAACACGGGCACGTGGATATTCTGATCAATAACGCCGGCCGCTCGATTCGGCGTGCGGTCGACAATAGCTACGATCGTTTGCACGACTACGAGCGCCTCATGCGCGTCAACTATTTAGCCGCGGTATCCGTGACGCTCGGCTTACTGCCGGCAATGGTCAAGCAGGGAGCGGGTCACATTATCAATATCTCCTCGATTGGCGTGCTGAGTAATGCGGTGCGCTTCGCCGGCTACAATGCCTCGAAGGCGGCACTCGAGGCGTTCTCGCGCTGCGCCGCAGGCGAATATCGCGCGCGCGGCATACAATTCACTATTGTCAATATGCCGTTGGTGCGCACACCGATGGTTGCGCCGACTAAGATTTACCAGCATTTTCCGCTCATGGACCCCGAGCAGGCGGCGGAGCTGGTCGCGGAGGCGATCGTTCATAAGCCCGAACGCCTCGCAACCGGGCTCGGCATTCTTGCATCGCTGGTCGAGCTGCTGGCGCCGCGGATCAACAGAGCGGTCATGAGCGAGAGCTATCGGATGTTTCCGGAATCGGCGGCCGCGGGCGGGCCGCCGATGGCCGATTCCGAGGCAACGCCCGAGATGGTTGCGTTTGCCTCGCTGCTGCGAGGAGTTCACTGGTAGCCCTTAAACTCGAATCGGATGGTAAGTTGGGATCTTATGGATCACGCCCGCACAGATGATGAGGCGATGGAGGCGCAGCGGTTGCTGCTCGCGCAGCGCGCGGCTGTTCTGGCGGAAGGGGAGGCGCACGCGAGTGTGCGCATCGATCGGCTGGAGCGCGCCTGCGGCTTGCTCGTGTCGCATCAGTCGGAGATATGCGAAGCCATCGCCGGTGATTTCGGCCAACGTCCGGCGGCCGTAACACGCTTGATGGATATCTTTCCTGCCGTCCACGCGCTCAAGTATGCCCGACGGCATGTTCGACGCTGGATGCGGCCGGAACGGCGGCGATTGGGGTTGCCGATGGGGCTGCCCGGTGTCCGAGGCGCAATCCTCCATCAGCCCCTCGGTGTTGTCGGCCTCATCAGTCCGTGGAACTTTCCTGTGACGCTCACGTTCGGCCCGCTCGCCGGTATATTGGCCGCAGGGAATCGATGTTTGATTAAGCCATCGGAATTGACAGCGCGGACCTCTGAGCTCATGAGGCAGCTGATCGGCAGATACTTCGACGCCACGGAGCTGGCCGTGGTGACCGGAGGCACGGAGCTGGCGCGGCGATTTTCGAGCTTGCCGTTCGATCACCTCATCTTTACCGGCTCGACGGCCGTGGGTCGGCAGGTCATGGCGGCAGCCGCCGAACATCTCGTTCCGGTGACGCTGGAGCTCGGCGGCAAGTGTCCGGTCGTGATCGGGCGCTCAGCCGACCTCGTTCGCGCGGTCGACCGGATCCTGCTCGGCAAGCTCGCCAACGCCGGGCAGATGTGCCTGGCTCCGGACTACGTATGCGTCCCGCGCGAACGGCTGGATGCCTTCGTGCAGCAGGCGCAGCGCTGGGCGGCGCGAGCGTATCCTGATCTTGCTTCGAATGCGGACTACACCAGTCTGATCGACAGCAGTCATGCGCGGCGCGTCGATGAGCTGCTCGCGGATGCCCGTGCCAAGGGCGCGCAGGTGATCGCGTTGAGCGATACGCCCAATTCAGCCATGGGGGAGCGGCGATTGATCAGCCCCGCACTGATACTCGGTGCCACGGACGATATGAGGGTCATGCAGCATGAAATTTTTGCGCCGTTGCTGCCGGTGTGCGCCTATGATCGGATGGATGAGGTCATTGGCGCGGTGAATCGCCGCGCCAGACCGCTGGCATTGTATTATTTTGGGACCGATCGCGCGGAGGAACGTGAGGTCCTGGCCCGCACACGGTCCGGAGGCGTGAGCGTGAACGATGTGGCCGTGCATTTTCTCGCTGAAGAGCTGCCCTTCGGCGGCATCGGCGCCAGCGGCATGGGCGCCTACCATGGCGAGCATGGCTTTCACCGCTTCAGCCATGCCCGCGCGGTATTTCGACAGACGCGATTCGACGTGGCTGGTCTGGTCGGCCTGCGGCCGCCCTACGGCGTCCGGCTACGGCGCAGCTTGCAGCTGCTGATTCGGCGCTGATTACGCGGCGCGCGAGGACTGCTCCTCGGCCAGCGCCCGGCGCAACACCTTGCCAACGTCGGTCTTCGGTAGCGATGCACGAAACTCCAGGTATTTTGGAACCTTATATCCGGTCAAGCGCTCGCGGCAGTGCACCAACAGCTCTTCTTGAGCCAGGGAGCTACCCTCGCGCAAGACGACAAATATCTTGACGGCCTGCCCTGAGCGCGCGTCCGGGACGCCGATGCAACCGCATTCGAGCACGGCCGGATGCTCTGCGACCACGGTCTCGATTTCGTTTGGAAACACCTTGAAAGCCGAGACGATGATCAGATCCTTCTTGCGATCGACGATACGCAGCACGCCGCTCGCCTCGAGCACGGCAATGTCTCCGGTGCGTAGCCACGAATCGGCCGTGAGCACCATGGCCGTCTCCTCGCGCCGATTCCAGTAGCCGCGCATCACCTGCGGGCCGCGCACGCAGAGCTCGCCACTTTCCCCTGCTGGCACCTCAACGTTGCCCTCACGGATGCTGATCTCTGTCGAGGGTAAGGGTAATCCGACCGATCCGAGCGCCGGCGCCTCGTACGAGTTGCATGCAACCACGGGCGAGGCTTCCGTCAGCCCGTAACCTTCGATCAGAGGGCGTCCCGTGATCGCGCGCCACTTCTCGGCAACCGTCGCATGCAGCGCCATACCTCCAGCCGCACCAAGCTTGAGCGCGGAAAAGTCCAGGCGTGCGAATCCGCGATGGCGCATCAGGGCGTCGTACAGCGTGTTCACACCGATGATCATGGAAAATCGCCATTTGCGCAGCTCGCTCACGAATGCAGGAATGTCGCGTGGGTTAGTAATGAGCACATTGAGCGCTCCATGCTGCATGAAGAGCAGACAATTACAGGTCAGGCAAAAGATGTGATACAGGGGCAGGGGCGTGATCACTACCTCCTGTCCAGGTTCGATCAGGTTCTGCCAGAATGCCCCCACTTGCAGCAGGTTAGCGACCATGTTTCGGTGCGTGAGCATCGCTCCCTTGGCGATGCCAGTCGTGCCTCCCGTGTATTGCAAGAATGCGATGTCTTGCGGCCCGATGGCGCTGGGGCGAAATTCACAGCGGCTGCCCACAGCGAGCGCATGCCGCAGGCTGACGGCACCGGGCAGCTCATAGGCCGGTACCAGCCGTCTGATGCGTCGAACCAGGAAATTAACCACGGCACGCTTGGCGAACGGTGCCAGGTCGCCGATACCGGTCGTGACGATGTGCTCGAGCGGTGTATCGACCCGCACTTGCGCCAGCAGGTGCGCAAAGTTCTCGAGAATGATAATGGCCCTCGCGCCCGAGTCGATGAGCTGGTGGCGCAGCTCGCGCGCGGTATAGAGCGGATTGATGTTGACGACGATAAGGCCCGCGCGCAGTGCGCCGAACATCGCTACCGGATACTGCAGCAGGTTCGGCATCATCAATGCGACACGGTCGCCCTTGACCATCCCAATACTGAGCAGGTACGCGCCACAGTCACGCGACAGCCGCTCAACCTCGGAATAGGTCAGCGTGACGCCCAGGTTGTGATAGGCAGGCCGGTCAGTGAAGCGCAGGCAGCTTTGCTCAAAAATCGCAATCAGCGACGCAAACTCATCGGCATTGATCTCAGCGGCCGTACCGGGCGGATAGTGACTGAGCCAGACAGCATCCATCGACCCCCCAAACTCCTGTGTGACAGGTGCGGTGCCAATTTACTGATCAATACTCCCTTTACGCACGTTGCGTATCCGCGAAAGTGCGTAGTCGCGCAGCGCGGGTGCGCAATATCAGCCTGGGCGTCAGCGCTTGTCACCGACGCCCGAGGTCAAGCCATTCGCTCGCTACCTCGACAAGTCAAGGAGAAAATCAGCGGTACAACATAACGAAAAAAGGGGCCATGCTGGCTCGCTCGGCAGTGAGCAGTTCACTGCAGAAAGGATGTGAGGAGAATAATTGTATGAATCTTGTACGTTGGGATCCAATTCACGAAATGGATCAGTTTTTCGGCCGCCCGCTCAGCAGACTGATTGTGGGGCGCTGGCCGCGTTCGATCACGGAAACGGACGATGGAGAGTCGGGGTGGACGCCTACGCTCGATGTGAGTGAGACGGAGAGCGAATACCTGGTTCGCGCCGACTTGCCGGCGGTGAAGAAAGAGGACGTCAGTGTCACGATTGAAAATGATGTGCTCACCATCGCAGGGGAGCGGAAGTTCGAGAAGGAACAACAGAGCGAGAAGATCCACCGCAGGGAAACCTTCCGCGGCATGTTCTCCCGAAGCCTTTCCTTGCCCGACAACGCCAATGCGAGTGGCATTCGTGCCGAGAGCAAGGATGGAGTCCTGACCGTGCACGTCCCGAAGACGAAGGCCGAGCGGACCAAGGCGATAGAGATCAAAATCCAGTAGTACACAGGCAGGCGCCCGTCGTCCGGCTCGACCAGGGACGGCGGGGAGGCGCGGTCTGCCGTGATCGTGGACACGCTGGATCAGGTGCGTTTGGCGAGTAAAGTCTCCATCTCGCGTAGCAGCACATTGATATCCACCGGCTTCGGTAGTATCCGATCTGCAATCTTCCGGGCCTGAGTGAGGTGTTTGTCGGAAATGTCCCCCGTCAGCAGGATCGTTGGGGGTTTGGAGTGCAACAGGGCGGCGATGTCGGCGACGATTTCATCGCCTGTGTACCCCATCGGCAGCTGATAGTCGCTCAAAATCAGATCCGGGCGCAGGCCGTGCACGTCGACGTGTTGCAACGCCTCATCGCGCGAGGCGGCGCTGACGACGTGGTAGCCCTCCAGGCGCAGAAGCATTGCCATGGATCGGGCCACGCCTGGATCGTCTTCAATGTGCAGCACTTTGAAGGCGCCCGACGCGGCCGCCGGAATCAACGCCGGCGTCGGCAGCACTTCCAGCGGGAGAGCGCTGGCAATGCCACGTGCCAGCTGCAGGGTAAAGGTCGAGCCCTCGCCGACACGCGATTCAATGCTCACCGTGTGATCGAGGAGGCGACAGATGGTCTGCACGATTGAGAGGCCGAGGCCGACGCCTTGGCGCTGATCGCGGCTCGGATTATCAATCTGGTAGAACGCGTCAAACAGTCGCTGCAGGTGCTCAGCTGGAATGCCCGGCCCGCTGTCCATAATGTCTATACACAGCTGCGAGGCCTGCGAGCGGACACGCAATCGAACCGTCCCGGTCTGCGTGTACTTGATGGCGTTGCCAAGCAGATTGCGCAGTATCACCGGCAACAGCATGGGGTCACTGCGCGCGAACTCGCTCGACTCCTCAATGTCCAATGTAAGGGACTTGCTGTTCGCGGCATAGCCGAATTCCGAGCGCAGACGGGGAAGAATCTCCTGCAGCGGAAAATCGCGAATCACTGGCTGAATGGCGCCTTTCTCCAGTCGATTGATGTCGATCAGCGAGGACAGCATCTGACCCATGCTCCGCACCGCTTCTTCGAGCAAGGCAAAGTGCGGGGCGTAATCGGCATTATTAAAAGCCCGCGCGAGGACCGACTGTAGACTCCAAATCGTCTGCAGCGGCTGGCGCAGATCGTGGCTGGCGGCCGCGAGGAAGCGCGACTTAACCTCGTTGGCGCGTACCGCGGAATCCCGCGCTTTTCTTAGGGCGTCCTCGAGCTGCTGGCGCTCGGTCATGTCGCGCACGATCGCGATCGTGGGCGATGCCATATTGGCGTCTATCGGCTTGAGCAGAACGTCGACCGGGAAGTCGCTGCCATCCCGTCGGCGGCCGAGCAGCGCGAGGCCGGCGCCCATGGTAGGGAGCTTTGGAGCTTGCGCATATGCGCGTCGATGGCGCCCGTGATGCTCCCTCACGGGCTGCGGCACGAGAATATCGATCGATTGATTAAGGAGTTCGCCGCGCTCGTAGCCGAACATCCGACTCGCCTGGGAATTCAAATACGAGATGCGACCATCGTCGTCGACCAAGAACACCGCGTCAGGCAATAGCTCTAGGACGTCCGTCCAAGCTTGGACCGACGATAGATCAATGACACTTTGCGGCCTTGGGCCGACGTCTGCATTCATTCACGTCCTGCGTGGTGAATCGGCCGCGCCGGCCTTTCGCCACTGCCGCGTCCCACGTATTCAAGTTGACAGTGCGCGCCCACTGCACGGTAGTCAATGTGTTTCCGCCCAGAAATGCTCGAGTCGGCACCGGCGTCTCCATCGCCCAGCGGCGGCGTTCTTATGCAAGGCAGCGATCGCCTCACCCGTATCAATGCGTATGGTCAGCGGGTGGGTAGCGTGTAGCCTGGACTAAGCTTTGAGAGACGGGCATGGGCTGTTCATGAATTTTGACACTGCGGGACTGATTTTGCATGTGGAAGACGAGCGGCCGGTGCGTGAGGCCGTGTCGATGCTGTTGCGCTCAGGCGGCTACGCCGTCACCAGCGCTGCCGGAGGAACGGAAGCCCTTGAGCTTGCGAGCAGGGGCCTTCATCCCGACGTTCTGATTGTGGACTTCAATCTTCACGAGCAGATGAACGGCGCCGAGGTGGCCGAGAAGGTTCGCCGCGCCTTGGGTTACACGCCGCCCGTCATCATGTTGACTGGTGACCTGGGTAACGCTGAGTTTCCATGCATCGTCGAAGTACCGGTCTGGCTGACACACAAGCCATTGAATCCGGAGCTGCTTCTGGCCGCTTTGCCAGGTCTGGTACAACTGTCACGCGCGACGCGCAAACTGCTTACCCGATCGGCAGGAAGGGCAGTGAGTGCTGGGTAATCCGACAGTCGTCATGTCATTTTGTGGGATGGCTGCGGACCAATAGCACCGGTACCCATGAATGATGCACTACGAATTCCGCAGAACTGCCGAGAATCAACCGGACAAGCCCACGGCGTCCGTGAGTGCCCATGACGATTAGATCCGCAGGCCACTCTTTCGCTTCATTGACTATCAAGTCGCCGGTGTTACTTATCGAGGTTTCACGAAGGACAGCCTCGAACTCCAAGTTGTTCTCGCGAACCGTGCTGGTGGCCTCTTTCAGAGCCGCTTCGCCTTCCTGGCGCAGGCGCTTGCGTAATTCGTCGCTTGGATACGCAGCCTCGGCCAACGCGATATCCGCATAGCATACGATATTAAGCAGTCGCAGCTTGCAGCGCTGCCCCTGTGCGAGTTTGATCGCTTCCAGCAGCCCAAGTGCAGAGGGCTGACTTCCGTCCACGGGAACGAGAATTTTGTCGTACATGATCGCTTCTGAGGCCAACGATCGCCACAACAGCACCAGCGCGCAGCTAGCCGGGGCGTGGCCGGTTGGCCGCGACCCGGTTTCCAACGTGTCGGCTACGGTCGAATGGTCAGCTTGTCCTGGACGGTCGTGACGCCCGGCGCTGCCCACACAGCTACCTCAGCATCGTTGCGCTCCCGCCAGGACTGCACCTCACCTTCGAGTGTCACAGTCCCGTCAGCGACCTTCACGCGGATCTTGTCGGCATCCAGCTGTGCGTGCCGTCGAAACGCGTCTTCGATATGAGTCTTGACATCCATCGCGGATACGCTCGGCCTCAGGCGGATGTCGTTCGAAATGCCTTTGACTCCCTGTATATGACGCAGGGTCGTTTCGGCTTCCTGTTTTTGATACCAGAATCCAACCTGACCACTTAGCGTGACCCACCCCTCGTTTACAGCGAGCTTAATATCCGCGGCGGGGACCGAGATATTCACTCGTAGCGCATTCAGCGCCATCTCCGCCAGCTCGGTGTCGCTGCGCTGGCCAGTGGTGGGCAGCTTAACGTCAATTTCGTTCGCAATGGCTTTCACGCCGCCGACCGATTGCGCCGCGTTCTGCGCGGACCAACGCTCAGCAAAAGAGCGAACGTGACCCGAGAGCGTAACGACGCCGCCTTTGACGGCAACGCCGATGTCGCGTGCGTCAAAGCGAGGATCCCATTCAAGCTCTTTCTCTACGTCGCCTCTCAGATTTGAATCCGTCTTCATACACAACCTCCTATTACCCGGGTTCAGAACTGAACCGGAGTCTATGACTCTCGCTTGCCGGCGCCATTCGTGAAATTACCTATCATCTGATTAGTGCGTCTCTGGCTAGCTTGGGCGGGGTCAGGCACGGATAATCGGTATACCCCTGTGCGCCGCCGCCGAAGAAGGTGCCGCGATCAGGCGCGTTCAATGGCGCTCCGGCATGCAAGCGCTCCACGAGGTCAGGGTTCGCAATATAGAGTCTTCCGAAGGCGATCAGATCGGCGAGGTTGTGCCGGCGCGCCTTGAGGGCGAGTTCCAGATCGTATCCATTGTTGGCGATATAGGACCCCCGGAATGCTCGGCGCAGCAGTTGCAGGTCAAACCCACCAGGGGCATCGCGCGGACCCTGGGTGATGCCTTCGATGACATGCAGGTAAGCGAGGTTTAGCGCGTTGAGCTGCTCGACGACGAAACTGAAGGTGGCCAGAGGATCACTGTCTGGTCCGATGCCATTGACCGTACTTACGGGTGAAAGACGAACGCCTACGCGGCCGGCGCCGCAAACGCTCACCACCGCTGCGGTGACTTCGAGTAGAAAGCGCGCTCGCTTCTCACGCGATCCCCCATAGACGTCGGTACGCTTATTGGTGCTATCCCGCAAGAATTGCTCGATCAGGTAGCCATTGGCGGCGTGGATTTCAACACCATCGAAGCCAGCGAGGAGGGCGTTGCGCGTGGCTTGAACGTACTGCGCGACAATCTCAGGAATCTCCTCGGTTGCAAGCGCTCGTGGGGTAAGACAAGACTGATATCCGATCGCGGTGAAGGAGGTGGCCTCGGGACAAATCGCTGACGGCGCCACCGGCAGAGCGCCGTTCGGCTGAAGCGATGGGTGAGAGATACGCCCGACATGCCAGAGCTGGACAAACACCCGGCTTCCTTTGCCATGAATAGCTTCGGTTACGCGGCGCCAGCCTTCAACCTGCGAGGTCGTATAGATGCCCGGCGTCAAGGCGTAACCCCGCCCTTGGGGAGATACGTTAGTGCCCTCGGCGATGATCAGCCCGGCCGAGGCGCGCTGCGCATAGTACTCAGCCATCATTGATGTGGGGACCCCCTGCGCGCTGGCTCGGCTGCGTGTCAGCGGCGCCATGACGACGCGGTTCGCGAGTCGGTATTCGCCCAATTCAACGGTATCGAATAGATCGGTATGCACAGTGCCTTGGCGTGGGCTTTGAAGGATGGGATCGCTCATCAAGTTGCGCTTCATGCACATTTAGACTACGCGCACTTTCGGGGGCCTTCGATCCGCAAATGTACCTAGCAATTCGCGGAAGATCTGTGGGGCTGATCCTGCGGATACTACAAGCGCAATACTACTCGCCCGTCAACCTTGCCGGCTCTCAGCTCAGCGAATACTGGGTTGATGTCCTCCAGCCTGGCCTCGTGGATGTGGGCACGCACCTTGCCCCTAGCGGCAAATTCGAGCGCTTCCGCGAGATCCTTGCGTGTGCCAACGATCGATCCACGCACAGTGATGCGTTTGAGCACCATATCGACGATCGGCATCGGAAATGTCCCCGGTGGCAGGCCGACCAGACTCACGGTACCCCTGCGGCGTGCCAGCTGCAGCGCCTGAGAAAATGCCGACGGCGACGCAGCCGTCACGAGCACGCCATGGGCGCCGCCATTCGTGCAGGCAATCACTTGCGCGACTGCGTCACTGGCTTTGGCATTGACCGCGAGTTCGGCGCCTCGGGAGCGTGCCAGCGCCAGCTTCTCCTCGCTGACATCCAACGCGACCACGCGTAGTCCCATGGCCTTAGCATATTGAATCCCCAGGTGGCCGAGTCCACCAATCCCTGAGATCGCAAGCCATTCGCCCGGGCGGGCTTCGGTCTCTTTAATCCCCTTGTAGGTGGTGACGCCGGCGCACAGAATCGGCGCGATCGCCGCGAAATCGACCGATGCGGGAAGTCGTGCGACGTAGGCCGCAGCGCCAAGGGCGTACTCAGCGAAACTGCCGTTTACGCCGTAACCGCTGTTATGCTGCGATTCGCACAGGGTCTCCCACCCCGTGATGCAATGTTCGCAGCTGCCGCAGGCGTCATGCAACCATGCAATACCGACGGCGTCCCCCTCCTTGAGGTTCGTGACACCAGCGCCGAGGGCAGCGATGATTCCCGCCCCCTCGTGACCGGGGACAAACGGCGGGGTCGGTTTAACCGGCCAATCACCGTCTGCCGCGTGCAGATCCGTGTGGCAAACTCCGGTGGCCATGATCTTGACCAGCACCTCGCCAGGGCCGGGACTCGGCACCGGCAGCTCTTCAATCGTCAATGGCTTACCGAATGCGCGCACGACCGCCGCCTTCATTGTCTTGGCCATGATTAGCTCTCCGCTGCGCACCAAATATGATGTGACAGACTATAGGCGATGCACGCAAGCTGCGATGTCGGAAACTACTAACTCAATGCGCAGTGCATGAGGTGTATGTTTATCCGGCGCAAGGCCGTACCGTAGACTGGCTCGGCACAGCGAGCGGCCGAAGGAGACCTATGACGAACGATAAAGCCGGCGTCTGGATTGATCACCGCAAGGCACTGATCGTGGTGCTGTCCGACGCCGCGGAACGCACGGCGCTGATTGTCTCGGAGGTCGAAAAGCACCCGGAACGCTCGGGGGATTCGCCTCTGAAGGGAAGCTACGAATCAGCCCAGGTACCGGCGGACGATAGCCGCCAGAGGGCGCTCACGGAAGAGCTCAATATCTACTACGACGCTGTGGTCGCGGCGCTTGGCAATGCCGAGTCCATCTTCATCTTTGGTCCCGGCGAGGCCAAGGGCGAGCTGAAGAAACGACTCGTAAAGAGCAAGCTCGGCGCCCGAGTTGCCGCCGTTGAAACTGTGGACAAGATGACCGATCGGCAGATTGTGGCCAAGGTACGCGAGTATTTCGCAGCCGCCTAAACCTTAGGCGGCGAGCGTATGCGTCTTAGTGCAGAATAAACACGGGCAACTCGGCGTGCTCAATGAGCGTCTGAGTGACGCCGCCGAACACGACCTCGCGCAACGGCGCGTGCCCGAAGCCGCCGACCACCAGCAGGTCGGCGTGCAGGTCCGCAGCGGCTTGCAGCAGCTGCGCCGCCACCGGCTTTGATTTGTCGCCGCTGACGCGCGTTTCCGCGGCGATGCCGTGCCAGGCGAGCTGCCGCATGAGGTGATCGAGCGCCTCAGGGGCGGCGGCACCGCCTTCCGCGACGCCGACCAGGACGACTCTTTGAGCTCGTCTGAGCAGCGGTATCGCTGCAGCCAGGGCACGGGCCGCTTCGGAAGTCTCCTTCCAACCCACTACAATCGTGCCGGTCACGCTCGTCGGCGGTGAGTCAGGGGCGATCACGATCGGGCGGCCGCAGCCAACCAGCAGCATTTCGATGAGGTTGTTTGGCATGAGGTCGACATTCCGCGCTCGGCCCAGCACCACCAGATCGCTGTGCCGGGCATGGAACATCAAGTTCATTTCAGGCTGGTCCGTCTCCTCCGACCAGTTTGCGGAAACCTCCTCGCGTGTGGTGGGCGTGGTCCGAACCGCGACTTTGTTTGCGCTGCAAAACGCCTCGAAATGCTTCACGGCATTCGCGCAGAGCTGTTCATCTTGCGCGCGCAGATGCTCGAGTGCATCGGTCATCGCGCGGCCGCGGCAAAATTGCACGTGGGGCGCACGGACCGCCGCCTCGTACACCGTGAGGCGCAGATGATAGAACTCCAGATGTGCATCCAGCGGCCGTGCCACGGCGAGCGCGGTTGCGAACACGCTATCGTCGCTGCGGCTTCCGCTGGTCGGGACCAAGATCGTCTTGATCATGTGAGCCTCAATGGCGCGCGGCCGAGGCCGGCGATTCAGTCCGCCTTTATGCTCGGCAGGGCTGATGCCGCGTGCAATACGGACTTGCCCGAATAGGCGTTCGGGCTTGTGGTCTGATTTGATCGGGCACGCTATGGCGTGCCGATCGCCCTTAGCCTGCCTAGCCTCCCTTTGGTCAAGTTACGTCACGTTTGAATCGCGTCGCGCTACGGCTGCGTCATCTACCTACTGGCGGATCGAAAGCTGGCACCTATACTTAAAACAACTTACGCGGCGCGGATTCATCGGAACGGGTTGCAGGGGGGCGCACGTTGCCGATCGATGCAGTTTTTCAAGGCGAACAACGCAATGGATCTCAACCAGGCAATCATCGGTCGACGCGCGGTTCGCGGATACACGAAAGAGGCGATCGATGAGCGGACAATCCGAGGTCTGGTTGACGCCGCGGTGCACGCACCGAGCGCGGTAAATCAGCAGCCGTGGGCATTCACGGTTGTGCGAGATCAGAGCCTGCTCGATCAGGTCTCGCGTGACGCGAAGTCCTACATGCTCGCCAGCATGCCTGCGAGCCCGCATTCGGATCATTTCCAATCGCTGCTCAGCGATCCGACGTTCCAGATCTTTTATCACGCTCCCGTGCTGATCTTGATTTCGGCGCTCGCGCAGGGTCCCTGGATCGTCGAGGATTGCGCGTTGGCTGCTGAGAATTTGATGCTCGCTGCGTACGCTGCCGGACTCGGCAGCTGTTGGATCGGCTTCGCGCAGAGCTTCCTCAACACCTCGGATGGGAAGAAGGTGCTGGGTCTTCCCGCGGCTTGGGTGTCGGTCGCACCGATCATCGTCGGGCACCCGAAGGCTGCGCCGCCGCCCGTGCCGCGCAAGGAGCCCGAGGTGCGCTGGGTTGGTTGAGAGCGCAGTTGAGCACTCGTTCCATTGGATAAGCTTAAATGAAACACCTCATAGTGGTTGCTCATCCCGCAGCACACAGCTTCACGATGGGGCTGGCGCGCGCCTATGCCGCCGAATTGGAAGAACTCGGGCACAGCCAGCGGACATGCGATCTGTACCGCATGGGGTTCAACCCCGTCCTGAGCGCGCAGGAGCTTGCCGCGGTCAGCGCCGATCATGCAGCCAGCCCGGATGTGGCGCAGGCACAGGAGGATATTCGCGCGGCCGATGCCCTAACCGTCATATACCCCCTCTGGTGGCTGTCGATGCCAGCGATGATGAAAGGATATATCGACCGGGTCTTCGCCCGTGGGTTCGCCTATGAATCCCACAACGGCATCGTGCGCGGGCTCCTTGCCGGGAAGAAGTCCGTTCTGCTCACCATCTCGGGAGCACCGCTGCCGCTGCTGGTCAAGAGCGGCAATTGGAATGCTGTGCAGGTTCTGCAAGACACACATATCTTCCGTTCGGCCGGCTTCGAGCTGCTCGAGCATGTGCATTTCGACGAGGTTGTGCCACACCTCTCGAATGCCCTTGCCGAGCAGTACATGGCGCGCGTTCGGGCCTGCGCACGGGAGAATTTTCCCGCCCACTGCCTGGACAAAAAACGATGACTACGCCGATGACACAGGCACTGATCAGATTGACACGCAGCGTACCGCCCGCGGTAACGAAGAGTGCCGCAGCATCGAACAACTCCGGTCTGGTTACAGGCGACGACCTTGAATGAGCTGAATCAGAATCACTACGACTGCAATGACCAACAGCACATGAATAAATCCGCCCATGGTGTACGAGCTGACCAAACCCAGAATCCAGAGGACGATCAAGACGACTGCAATGGTGTAGAGCATGTTGCTTTTCCTTTCGATCTACGTGGCGATGTATGCGTGCTCGTGGGACTTGACAAGTCGATACGGTCTCGGGCTCATACCCGCTTTGAGTGCTGCTATGTCGGCGAATCGGTCAGGGACCGGTAACAAGCGATCGGTTTCCTGCCTCACGACCGCGTAGCACTCACAACAGCGGGCTTCAAGACCGGCCCGATCGACTACCGTGATATGACCGCGCCGGTAGCGGATCAATCCAGAGTGTTGTAGGTCGCCGGCTGTGTCCGTCACACTTTCCCGGCGAACACCCAGCCGGTCGGCAATTAACTCATGGGTCGTGATCAGGTCACTTGAGTCCAGCCGATCCAGTCTCCCGAGCAGCCAGCGGCACAACTGCTGGTCCACCGAATGGTGGCGATTGCAGACGGCTGTCTGCGCCATCTGCGTAATCAGCGCTTGCGTGTAGCGCAGCAGCAGATGCTGCATGGCGCCGCCACGCTGGAACTCCTGCTTGAGAATCTGCCCCTTGAGACGGTAGCCAAGCCCAGGACTCTCCACGACGGCGCGCGACGGCGTCGTGTTGCCGCCCATGAACACGGCGGTGCCCACCACGCCTTCGCTGCCCACCACGGCCATTTCTGCGCAGGTGCCATCGGCCAACTCATATTGCAGTGAAACAATCGCCGTCGTCGGGAAGTAGACCTCGTCGAGCTGTACTCCGGGTTCGTGGAGCACCTCGCCGAGCGGCACGGACACCAGCTTGAGATTGCACCGCACACGCTGCCATTCGAGGTCCGGCAGGGCCGCCAGAAGGGTATTCAGACGCGGAGCACCGGCAGGTGAATTCATATGGAGCCCGCGCACTCGTTTAACGATAAACCAGCCCTAGGATAGCGGGTCACCCGTCAACCTCCAGTTCGTAAAAACCACTATATGTACGGTGTGAAGCATAAGCAGCACCAGCCGTTATAGCGGCTCTGTAAAGGGGCGGGCGGTGCGACTATCATTTCCGGGACAACAATCGCGGCAGATCGCCGTTCAGGTGCCGGTATTGCTGCCTGATGAACCGATAGCACTCGCAGGATTTCTTCCCCAAGCGTGGTCCGTCGAGAACGCGTATGTGGCCGCGGCAGTAGCTGATCAAGGCGGACGCCTGGAGTTTGCTGGCGGCCTCGGTGATGCCCTCGCGACGTACCCCCAGCATGAGGGCGATCGATTTCTGGTCCATCAGAAACTCGCGTGAGCCGGTATAGTCATTCATGGTGAGCAGCCAGCGCGCTAGGCGCTGCTCTACGCTGTGGTACTGGCAGCAGGCCACCGACTGGCTGATCACCGCAATAAACGTCCGCGCGTACGCCAGAAGCAGCCGCTGCAGCGGGCTGCCAAAGTGCATTTCCCTCCTCAAGTCTTTCGACTTCATCCTCATCGCACCACCCGCGAGTTGCACAATCGCCTTGTCGGGCGTGACGACACCGCCGAGGACAACATTGATGCCGACGATTCCTTCGCTGCCGATAATGCCCACTTCGACCGTGCGGCCATTGTCCATGCTGTCCACCATGGCAACCACGGCCTCTTCGGGGAAGTACACTTCCTCGATTTCCTGATCCGCCCGATAAACGACCTCACCCCGTGTCAATGTCACGTACTCAAGCCTAGGCAGCAGGTCCTTGTATTCCGTGGCGAGGAGGGCGCCGAGGATTCGATTCCTCACCGGATCGGCCGCGCGTGGACCTGATGCTCCTTTCCGCGCGGCGGTATGCGCTATAATCATTAGTCTTGCGCTCCCTGGAGCTACGATACGCCTAATCGTACCCTATATTTAGAATCATCAGCGTTGCGGCGCGACACCGCGCCCCAACGTTCGGTGCTCAACCTGCATTCTTAATTTTCGTAATCTTTGAGCCCTCGAATGAGAGGTCTCCGAGCAGGCCCTTTTCATGGAAGATAAAGCCGAGAATCGGCTTTCCCAGAGAAGCGGTGTCGTATTGGCCGCCGGCACCCTTCGACACGAGGGCGAAGGACGTGTCCGCGCCGGCAGACCAACCCTGGCTGTTCGTGAACTTGTCGAGCGAGCCGCGCGTCATGAACAGGATAACCTCGCTGTGCTCGGCGACACCGAGCGTGAGGCCGACCGAGGCCGACTCGACGCTGTAGTAATCGACAGTCTTGCCGTTGACCCGCAGGAGGCCCTCGCCAAACTCACCCGCGACGCCAACACCGCCCTTGGTCACTCGGCCAAAGATCAATATTCCCGCTGCCTTGTCGGCCAGCTCCTTGTGCTTCGGATTCAGCCGGTAGAAGTGCGCGATAGCCTTATCGGCGCTTGCGTCAATCTGCGCCTTGGTGCGGGCGAAGGATGGGCCGCTCGCAACAAGAGCGAAGAGTGTTAGGCCGGTGATGGCCATCAAAGCTTTCAGTTTCATGGTGATCCTCTAGTCAAGTACATGGAAACGGATGTCCAAATGGACGATCAGAAGAACGACGAGAATGATTTCAAGTATGCCGCCGCCGATATAGGTGTCGGACTCGTTTAGGGCGCGCGATGCGCTATTCGACTACAAGGGGAATCACCAAGTCAGTGCGCTAGCGCACACATGGTCTGCGGCGACTGCCAGCGTGGCTGTCGGATTCTTGCTGATCCGCGGGGCCGATTTCTGACTGACTATAGTCTCAGGTGGTGTGCGCGCTAACAGCGCCCTCGAGCGCCCACAACATTGCGGAAGAGCCAGCTTTGACTAGATAATACGTCAAATCCGAGAGGCCTCCTCGATGCTTTCGACGCCGTCCGATCTCGCCCGCAGCGTACTCGATGCCGCCCCGGATGCGATGATCATCATCGATGCCTTCGGCATCATCCAATTTACGAATCGACAAGTCTCCGCTCTGTTCGGGTACACGCACGATGAAATCATCGGCCAGAGCATCGAAAAGCTGATGCCGGAGCGTTTTCGGGCCCGACACACCAGACACCGAGAGCACTACGTCAGCGACGTGCGCGTGCGCCCCATGGGGGTGGGGCTTGATCTGTTTGGACGGCGGCGCGACGGCACGGAGTTTCCGCTCGAGATCAGTTTAAGCCCCATCAAGGATGCTGACCGTACCCTCGTCGCGGCCGCCATTCGCGATGCGAGCGGCCACAAGCGTGCCGAGGCCGAGCTGATTGTGGCGCGCGAGAGTGCCGACCGGGCTAACCAGGGCAAGAGCCGCTTTCTGGCCACCGCCAGTCATGATCTGCGTCAGCCCCTGCAAACTCTCGCACTTCTCAATGGTTCCTTGCGCCGCCTCGTGACCGATCCCGACGCTGCCGAAGCCCTGTCACAACAGGAACAAGCCATCGGTGCCATGTCAAGACTGCTCAATGCGCTGCTCGACATCAGCAAGCTCGAGTCCGGAGCGATCAAACCTGAGCCGACCGATTTTACGGTAGCCGCCATGTTCGAGGCATTGCGCACAGAATTCGCGAGTATTGCCGCCAACAAGGGGCTGCAGCTTGAGGTCGATAAGTGTCAGGAGTGCGTGCACAGCGATCCGTCACTGGTGGAGCAGATCCTGCGCAATCTGCTCTCGAATGCCATCAAGTACACACGCGAAGGCTGGGTACGTTTGCGCTGCCTGGACGAGGCGGCGTTAGTTCGCATCGAGGTGCTCGATACGGGCGTTGGCATTCCAGCCGATCAGCTGCCGTTTATCTGCGATGAGTTCTATCAGATCGGCGCGCCGACCAACAGCTCGCGCGATGGCTATGGTCTGGGATTGAGCATCGTGCAGCGACTCGTCAAGCTACTCACGCTGAAGCTCGATGTACGCTCCGAGGTGGGCAGGGGCTCGACGTTCTCGCTCATCCTGCCGGCGAGCCGCGGCCAGGCCGTGACGGCGCACCACGAATCAATGGAGTCGCCGGTCTTTGGGCCGCAGATCGGGAAAGCCCGCGTTCTCGTGGTCGAGGACGATGCGGCCGTACGAGGCGCGACGCGCATGTTGCTCAGGGTGGAGGGTTACCGCGTCACGGCGGTCGCCTCACTTGCAGAGGCGTTGAAACACGTCCGCGAAGGCAATCGTGTCGATTTGCTGGTCAGCGACTATCATTTGGGCGACGGCGAGACCGGCACTCAGGTCATCGCTGCGCTGCGCGAGGCACTGGGCATTTCATTGCGAGTTGTTCTGACGACCGGAGACACGTCCTCCGCGATCAAGCAGCTACCTCGCGATCCCTACCTGCGGATTACAAGCAAGCCCATCGACGCGGAGGAGCTGTTGATGTTGCTCAGGGCGTTGCTAGCCGCCTGAGTGGTGTCAGTTCGCTCCTCGGTGGCTATTACTACAGCTATTCAACATTCGCGATCGTTTCCGGGGCGGCGACCGTCGGGCGCTTGCTGGATTATGTGCGCTCGATGCAGATGAAATAGCCCGCCGCCTACCATCATCAGTCAACGCACCTGATGTCCATTTTAGGACGCACTTAAGGGGGAAAAGCCACCTCGCCCTCGAGCGTCACCGGCCCACCGGCGACCTGCAGGCGGATCTTATCGGCATCGATTTGCGCGTGAGGCCGAAACGACTGCTCGATCGGGAGCTTGACATCCGACGTGGAAGCGGGTGCCTTCACGGTGATCTCATTCGCGATATCCTTGACGCCCTGGATGTTACGCACGCTCGTCTCGGCTGCCTGCTTTTGATTCCAGAATGCGACCTCCCCACTTAACGTGAGCCAGCCGTCATGTACGGCGAGGCTGATATTCACCATAGGCGCCGAGGTATTCAGGTGCAGCGCGGTCAACGCTGCCTCGGCAATTTCGGTGTCGTTGCGCTCACTGCCCGTGGGCAGTTTCACTTCGATTTCATTGGCCAGGGCTTTCACGCCGCCGACCGATTGCGCAGTATCTTGCGCGGCCCAGCGCTCGAGGTAGGAATGCAAGTGACCTGAAAGCGTAACGATACCGCCCTTTACGGCGACGCCAATGTCGCGCGCATCGAACCGCGGATCCCAATCGAGCTCCTGCTCCACATCGCGTCTGAGATCGGTATCGGTCTTCATAGCGAGACTCCTGCTTTGCGGCCCAACTGCTTCAAGTCTATGAGGTTCACTTTCCATCACCATCCGTGAAATTACTTATCCGCTTGCTTTGCCCGGCTCAGCTCCGGCGACTAGCCTATAGACTTCCTGTTCAGCGGCTAGCCAGTCTTCAAGCTCATGGCCAGGTTCGAAGCCGCGCCGCTGTGCCCGAAAATACGCTGCTTCAGCAATCATCGCCTGCCGCTGCGCGGCTTCGTCGCCTGGACCACAAAACCATAGCGGATCGAACTGCCGTGCCATTATTTGGAACTCTGGATCGCGCTGAAAGCTAAACATACGGCGCTCGCGCCGCGAACGGCAATCCGTAGTTTCCGAGGCAAATTAGAGCCCTGAGAAGCTTTCGCGCACCTTCAGGCTTGCGGCCACGTACAATCGCGAATCGAAGTACCGCGCAAATTCGCATAACCTGACTGTGAAATGCGGCTCGTCTAAGGCCTACAGGCGGCAAAGGTCAGGTTTGCCGACGTTGAAGGGATCGATGCGGCCAAGGAAGAGTTCATGGAAGTGATTGATTGCTTGAAAAGTCCAGAACACTATCGCCAGCTCGGCGCCCCAGGGACGAGACGGGCCGCTTGCGGCGTCGGTTGAGCGCCAAGCGATGAGCGATGCCAAGGCGGCTTTTGACCGCGACACGGGACTGGAGATGTTGCGGCGCCTGGCATTGGACCTGCGCTGGTCCTGGAACCACGCTACCGATGTGCTGTGGAGCCAGGTTGAGCCCGATTTATGGTCACAAACCCACAATCCATGGGGCATTCTGCAGACTGTCTCGCCGCAGCGACTGGCGCAGAAGTTGCAGGATGTGGCATTTCGTGAAGCCGTGGAACGCCTGGCGGGCAGCGCGCAGCAGGCGAATCAGGCGTCGGCGTGGTTTCAGCAGAACCATTCGGCATCTGGCCTTGAGCGCGTAGCCTACTTCAGCATGGAATTTATGCTCAGCGAAGCGCTACCGATTTATGCGGGCGGCCTCGGCAATGTGGCGGGTGATCAGCTCAAGGCGGCCAGCGATCTCGGTGTGCCGGTCGTAGGGGTAGGGCTGCTCTATCAGCAGGGTTACTTCCGGCAAGTGATTGGCCAGGACGGTTCACAGCAGGCGCTGTTTCCCTACAACGACCCCGGCCAGCTGCCTGTCACGCCCTTGCGAAAACCCGACGGGGAATGGTTGCGGCTTGAGCTGCAACTGCCCGGCTATCGTCTCTGGTTACGCACCTGGGAAGTCCAGGTCGGCCGGTTGCACCTTTATCTGCTCGACAGCAATGACAACGCCAACTATCCGCCTCATCGCAATATCACCAGTGAACTCTACGGCGGCGGTCCCGAGCTTCGTCTACAGCAAGAGCTCGTGCTCGGGATCGGCGGCTGGCGTGTGCTCGACGCACTTGGTCTTCGGCCGCAAGTGTGTCATTTAAACGAAGGACACGCGGCCTTCGCTATTCTGGACCGTGCGCGCGCGTTCATGGAAGAGACGGGCGTACCGTTCGACGCGGCGCTGGTTGCGACGCGTGCCGGCAATGTCTTTACCACTCACACCGCCGTGCCGGCAGGATTTGATCGCTTCGTCCCACAATTGATTGAGCAGTATCTTGCGCACTACGCCAACAGCACGCTTCACATCAGCGTAAAGGATCTGCTGGCGCTTGGCCGCCAGGACCCGAGCGACGACTCGGAGCCCTTCAACATGGCCTATCTGGCCATCCGCGGCAGCGCTGCGATCAACGGCGTCAGTCGACTGCATGGCGAAGTCAGTCGCCGTATCTTTCAGCCCCTGTTTGCGCGCTGGGCGGCCATGGAAGTGCCCGTCGGCCACGTGACCAACGGTGTTCACTCGCCAAGCTGGGATGGTCCGGAGGCCGATGAGCTGTGGACCCGCTATTGCGGCAAGGGTCGGTGGGTAGGGACCCTGGAGTCACTCGGAGAGCGGATCCGTGGTGCTTCAGATTCCGCAATCTGGCAATGCCGAACGGCTGCACGCAGGTCCCTCATCGACTACGCCCGGGAGCGACTGTCGACACAACTGGCCGCAACGGGGGCCGCGGCGGACGAGATCGACGGGGCAAAGCGCCTGTTCAATCCTGAGGCGCTCACCCTGGGCTTTGCACGCCGGTTCGCGAGCTACAAGAGGCCAAATTTGCTGCTACACGATCCGGAGCGACTGGCTCGTCTGCTGAACAATCCACGACGGCCCGTTCAGCTCATTCTCGCTGGGAAGGCACATCCGGCTGACAACGCGGGTCGAGCATTGATTCGCGACTGGGTGCGCTTTGTTCGCCGCTATGACATACGGGCGCACGCGATCTTTCTGAGCGATCACGACATGCTGTTGACAGAGCGTTTAGTGCAGGGTGTGGATGTCTGGATCAACACACCACGGCGGCCGTGGGAGGCCTGCGGTACCAGCGGCATGAAAGTACTTGTCAACGGGGGACTCAACTTATCGGAGCTCGATGGCTGGTGGGCAGAGGCCTATGAGCCTAATTTGGGGTGGGCGTTGGGCGACGGCACCGAACATGGGGACGATCCAGCCTGGGATGCCGTCGAAGCCTCACGACTCTATGAGCTGCTGGAAGGGCAGGTCATTCCGGAGTTCTACGCCCGCGACGACAGCGGCATCCCGCGAACCTGGGTGGCACGTGTTCGAGAGAGCCTGGCGAGCCTGACGCCCAGGTACTCCGCAAATCGAAGCGTGCGCGAATACGTGGAGCAGTGTTACCTTCCGGCCGCAGCGGCCTACCAAGCGCGGGCGCAGAACGGCGGCACGCTCGCGGTGCATATCAGCACCTGGCGTCATACACTCGAGCAAGGCTGGTCTATGCTTCGCTTCGGCCGCGTCCGGGTCGATACACGCGGCGATCGGCATCACTTCACTGTGGAGGTCCAGCTCGGCACGCTCAGCCCGAACGCGGTGCGAGTGGAGCTGTATGCCGACCCGCTAGGCGATGCCGCAGCGTTTCACCAGGAAATGACACGTCTCGACGGCTACGCTGATGCTGCACCATTGGTTGTCTATATTGCCAGCGCACCGTCAACCCGTGCTGCCGACCACTACACCGCGCGCATCGTGCCAGCTTACCCCGGTGTCAACGTTCCCTTGGAGGCTCCGCTTGTTCTCTGGCAACGATAAGGCACCACGCAAGGCAAGCTGAGCGACGCTGGCCGTGCTCCATTTCCTATGACAGCTTAGGCGCGTGTGAGCTCGTTCCAGAATGAGATCTTGGTAGGACCCTACCGCGGCGCGCCCGGGTGCGCCGAACTGGAGCAGCGCTTGAGTACTTCGCTGAGCGTATCCGGCACACCGGTCTCAACCTCAATGACCGTCATATTCTCATCAGCCCGGATGGGTTCGAACTGCGTGAGCTGCCAGTCGAGAACTCTGACATCGGCCTCCGACTCATCTGTCGCGGCACGTTGCCGCTGCGACACGCGCTCGCGCAGCAGCGCGCGCGGCGCATCGCAGTGAATGATCCGCACGTCAACACCGAGTTGCGCGGCCAGCGACCGAAAGCGTGCGCGATCGGCACCACGCGCAAAGCTCGCATCGACAATCGCATTGTAACCGCCGGACAAGATGTCTTGCGCGCAGCGCGCTAAATGCTGGTAGAGATCCGCGCTGAGCTCCGGCGAATACAAGTCCTGGTCGAGCGCGGAGCCCGAGCGCGCGTGCGCGCTAAGTCCCGCGCGGCGCTTTCGCTCGACATCGGAGCGCAGCAGCACCGCGCGCAGCCTCGGCGCCAGCCGCTGGGCCAGCCACGTCTTGCCTGAGCCGGCAACGCCGCACATCAGCAGCAGCTGCGGTACACGCGATCTGAGCGTGCGCGATGCACACTCGATGAGCCGGACCTGCTCGGCGCGCAGCCCTTCTTGAGCATCGCTACCCATTACGTCCGTTGCACGCAATGCCGCCACCTTGGCGCGCACCAAGGCGCGATGGGCTTTGTACAGATCGAGCAGCCGACAGGCTTGGTAGTCGCCACTTTGTGACAGGTACCCGTGGAGAAACGCGTGCGCATGTCCAGGATAGCCGCCGGCCTCAAGGTCGGCGAGCAGCAGGGCAATCTCATCGGCGACGTCGATCCAACGAAATGCAGGCTCGAACTCCATGCAATCGAAGGCGTACAGACGCGCACCGAGCCGCACGATGTTACGGCTGTGCAAATCTCCGTGACATTCGCGCACGCAGCAATGCTCGCGGCGCGCCGAGAGCCAGGGTTCAGCTTCCTGTAATTTCCGGTCCAGCGCAGCCTGTAGCGTATTGAGTTGCGCGCTGCCCCGCGCAAGCAGGCAGGATTGCGCGCATTCGGACAGGTTCTGAAGGATCAGCGCGCGAATCTGCGCCGGATGCCCCCATGGCTCGGCGGCGCTAGCCGCCGGAAGCGCGGCATGGATGTCAGCGAGAGTGCGCCCGAAGCTCTCAAGCTCATCGGTCTCGACACGCTCGGCCAGCAGCAGCCGATCCAGCTCGGCTGCGCGATCGAACTGCCGCATGCGTACGGCATACTCGATAATCTCGCCTTCCCCGGCGATGCGCGCCGCGCCGCTCACACTGGTAATGGCGCACACCTCAAGGTACAGATCTGGCGCGAACCGGCGATTCAGGCGCAACTCCTCCTGGCAAAGGAATGCGCGGCGCTCGAGCTGGCGCATGTCGATGAACGCGTATTGCACTGGACGCTTGATTTTGTACGCGAACTCGCCGGTCAGCAGTATCCAGGAGACGTGGGTCTCGACGAGTTCCACTGCACGCACCGGGTGGGGGTACGCCTCGGGGGCGAGCAGTGATCTCAGTGCTGCCGGAAAGTGATCCGGTTTGCAACGCTCCACTGCAACCTCCCAGGCCTAATCAATGAAGCTACGCCTGCGCGCGGACGGCGGGATCGGAGGTTAGACCCAATTCGCGGCTCTGACGATAGGTAGCTGCCGCAATTCGACCCTCGCCGCATCGGGCGCCGTTGCGCGCGGCATTGCGGATTGTCCTGATTGCCGGCGCGGTCCTCGCCAAGCACTGTAGCCGACCTCTGGTGGTAATGAGACCGACGCTCGATGGGTGGCATCTTACGAATCGCCTACAAACTCTTGGTCAACGATCGGGCGAAGTACGCCGCGCTCCTGGTCGGGATTACCTTCGCCGTGTTCCTGATGATCGAAATGACCTCGCTGTTCGCCGGGATTCTGAGCCGCTCTTCGGCGACTGTGATCAACATCGGCGCCTCGATCTGGGTCATGGACCCCGCGGTTCAGACGGCGGCCAATAGCATTCCGCTGCCGGACTACGTGCAGGACGAAGTGCGCAGCATACCCGGTGTGAAGTACGCGGTTCCGCTGTATTCGGGCGGTGCGCTGCTCAAGCTGCACGACGGCGTGTATCAGGCCGTCAATATCCTGGGTTTGGATGATACCAGCCTGTTCGGCAGGCCGACGCTTCTGAGCGGGAACATCGAGGACATCTTTGCCGAGAACTCTTTCATCGCGGTCAAAGACTCTGAGTTTGCCAAACTGGAGAACCCAAAAATCGGCACTGAGTTCGAGCTCAATGATCATCGCGGCGTGATTGTCGGCATTGCGCGGGTCGCCTCCAGCGGCCTGTTCGGCGTACCGACGCTCTACACGACCTACAACCGGGCACTGCAATACATCCCCAACACGCGCTTTACGATCTCCTACCTGCTGGTCGAGCCGAAGACGCCGGCTGATGTGGCATTGATCAAGCAGCAGGTGGCGGCGGCGGGGTATCTGGCGCTCACCAAGGATGAATTCATTGACAAGATCTCCGCCTTCTACAAATACCAGACCGGCATCGGCACCAATATGCTGATCATGACCGTAATCAGCTTCATCGTCGGGCTGTCGATCTCCGGGCAGACCTTCTACACATTCGTGCTCGAGAATCTCGAGAAGTTCGGTGCTCTGAAAGCCATCGGCGCCAAAGGGCGGGAGCTCGTTGGCATGATCCTGTTTCAAACGGCCTTCGTGTCCCTGACCGGATATGGCATGGGCGTCGGGCTGTGCGCGGGCTTGATCTGGCTGGCCCGGACTCATCTCCCCGACTACGCGGCGATCATCACCTACGGCAACCTTGAGCTCGCCTTCGTCATGGTGGTTGTGATTGCGGGGATCTCCGGCTACGTGGGCGTGCGCAAGGTACTGAACATCGAACCGTTCGACATTTTCCGAGGCTGATCATGGCACGAACGGCAATAGCGGCGGTTGCGCTCAATAAGTGGTTCGGCGAGGGCGAGACCAAAACCCATGCGGTCAAAGACGTCAACTTCGAGGCCTATTTTGGCGAGATTCTTTACGTCGTCGGCCCGTCCGGAAGCGGCAAGACCACGATGCTGAGCATGATCTCGGGAATTCTGCGACCCAATTCAGGCACCGTGAAGATCGAGGACACCGAGATCTGGAATCTCTCGAATGACGCGCTGGCCGAGTTTCGATTGCACAAAATCGGCTTTGTGTTTCAGGACTACCATCTCTTCCCGCGACTGACGACCGCCGAGAATGTAGCGATCCCACTCATTCTGCAAAAGCGCAATTGGGACGAGGCGCTGAAGGAGGCCGCAGCGGATCTTGAGATCGTCGGCCTGAAGGGTCGCTCGGAGCTGCCGCCGGTGAAACTCAGCGGCGGCGAGCAGCAGCGCGTCGCCATCGCCAGAGCCATTATCAGTCGTCCGGAAATTCTGATTCTCGACGAGCCGACGGCCTCGCTCGATGGCGACACCGGTCGCAACATCGTGAAATTCGTCCGGGACCATATTCTGTCCGACCAGCGCTGTATCGTTATCGTCACGCACGACAGCCGAATCTATGAGTATGCGGATCGTATCGTGAGGATGGAGGACGGAAAGATGTCGGACATAGGCCGGGAGAGCTTGGATGCGCAATAGATGGCTTTTCATCGTATCGGGCTTTGGTCTGGCGGTGGCGCTGGTGAGCGCTTTCATATTCGCCGAGCAACCGGGCGCGCAGCCGCCGGCCTTCAATCCGGCGGCCAATCCCTATGCCAACGGCATTTACGCCGAGGGCATTATCGAGAGCCTCCAGGCACAGGGCGAGAACATCAACATCTATCCGGAGGTGACAGGACCGATCGTGCAGGTGCTGGTTGCCGAAGGCGCTCGGGTTCACAAGGGCGATGCGCTGCTGGGCATCGATGACTCGGTACAGCGCGCAACGGCCGAACAGCTGCAATCGCAGGCGCAGGCCGCGCTGGCGCTGCTACAGGAGCTCAAGGCGGAGCCGAGACCAGAGAGTCTCGATGTGGCCAGCGCCCAGGTCGACAATGCCGAGGCTACCCTCAAGAACGCCGAGGATCAGCTCGCCAAGGAGGAACGATCTTTTGCAATCGATGCGCATTCAGTCAGTCGCAACGACTTGGACAACGCCCGCAATGCCGGGAACATCGCCAATACGAATCTAAAGGTCATTCAGAAGCAGTACGCGCTGACGAAAGCCGGTGCCTGGAGCTACGACATTCAAAACCAGGAAAAGCAGTACATCTCGCTGTCGAAGGCGTACGCCGCTTCCGCGGCGCTGCTCAGTAAATACACGATCCGAGCCCCAACGGACGGTGTCGTGCGCTCGGTCGAAGCCTCCGTGGGCAGCTATGTCTCGCCACAGGGCGCCTACGATTCATATACGCAGGGCATGAACCCGCTGATTGTCATGGGCACGCCGGACGATCATCTGCAGGTTCGCGTCTATGTCGATGAAATCCTGATTCACCGCTTGGGCGATCCAGCCAAGATGACTGCGCAGATGTTCATCCGCGGTACCGATTCGCATGTTGCGCTGACCTTTACGCGCATCCAGCCGTATGTCTCGCCGAAGATCGAGCTGTCCAATGAGCGGCAAGAGCGGGTCGATCTGCGGGTACTACCGCTGATTTTCCGCTTCGAAAATCCGAAGAATCTCAATCTTTACCCCGGACAGCTGGTCGATGTGTATGTCGGCGAAAAATAGTCCGCGGCTAAGCGGGGCGCCGAAGCGCTCGCCGAGTCGACTTGCCACGAAGCTGTGCGGCATCGCGCTACTTGGCGCCTTAAGCAGCTGCGCCGTCGGTCCGAATTTCCATCGCCCCAATGCCCCGCCGGTGACGCACTATGCGAACGGAGCTGATCCCACTGAGACGGCTACCGTGGACGGCAGCGCGCAGAAATTCAGCCCCGGAGCACAGCTCGCCGCCGACTGGTGGCATCTGTTTGGATCATCGAAGCTCGATGAGGTGATCTCGGGGGCGATCGCCAATAACCCGGGGCTCCAGGCCGCTCAAGCGAGCTTGCGGGCGAGCCAGGACAATTTGCGTAGCGGCTACGGCATTTTCTACCCGACCATCGATGCCGATGCCGCAGCCACCCGAGAGCGATACAGCCCTGCGAATCTGGGGGAAAGATCGCCGGGGAGCGTTTTCAATCTCTTTACGCTCTCGGCATCGGTGAGCTATGCCCTGGACCTCTTTGGCGGACAGCGGCGCCTGGTCGAGGGTCTGCGCGCCGGGGCCGATGTGGCCCATGCCACCGAACGGGCTACGTATCTCACGCTCTCTTCGAACATCGTCAATACGGTCATTGCCAAAGCCGCTTATCGCGCCGAGATCGATGCGAGCGAGCAGCTCATTGCGCTCCAAAAGCAACAAGTCCAACTCGCGGAAGTTCAGGCACATGCCGGGACGGTGCCCTACTCGAACGTATTGAGCCTGCGCAGCCAGCTCGCTTCCTACGAGGCGGCCATCCCGCAGCTCGAGCAGAAGCTTGCGCAAAGCGATGACCTGCTTGCCACACTGGCTGGCTATACGCCGGCCGAATGGACGGCGCCCGAAGTGGGCCTGGCCGATCTCACCTTGCCGGCGGACCTGCCAGTGAGCCTGCCGTCCGATCTGGTACGCCAGCGTCCGGACATCCTGGCAGCCGAGGCGACGGCGCATGCGGCCAGCGCGAACGTGGGCGTGACGACGGCTGCGCTATTTCCCAGCGTTACGCTGAGCGGAGGCCTGGAGGCCGCTACCAATTCCACCAGCACCCTGTTCCCCGCCAATGGCAGGGCTTGGAGCGTGGGCGCCAACGCCACCGCACCGCTGTTCGAGGGCGGAACATTGTGGTTCAGACGCAAGGCCGCCATCGACAGCTATCAGCAGGCCGTGGCCCTCTACCGTCAGACCGTTCTGAGTGCATTTGAGCAGGTGGCTGACACGCTTCGCGCCCTCGATCACGACGCTGAAACCCTGGGGGCAGAAGAGGCAGCGCTTGCGGCCGCGAAAGAGGCGCTGCATCTGATTCAGGCCAACTACGAAGCGGGTCTTTCGACTTATCTCGATGTCCTGACTGCCGATGCGCTGTATCATCAGGCACAAATCGCCGAATTGCAGGCCATCGCCGTGCGCTATCAGGATACTGTCGCCCTTTTTGCCGCCCTCGGGGGCGGCTGGTGGTCGGCGCAAGCCCCGGACACCGAACCATGAGGGCGCTGATGCCATGGCTGAGTCTGCGGGTGTCAGGATGGTTGCTGAGCGCACTGCTGCCCTTGACGGCGCACGCCGCCTCCATCCCGCAGCAGGAGTATGAGCAGGTGCTGCGCAGCCAGCCCGACCTGGTGCACGGGGAAGCGCTGATTGCGACCTGTGCCGCCTGCCACGGCCCGCAAGGCGCAGGTGTTTCCGATGGCAGCGTGCCGGCAATCGCGGGGCAACATTTTCGCGTCATCGTCCGCCAGCTGGTCGACTTTCGACACGACAAACGCTGGGACTTGCGCATGCAGCATTTCTCCGATCAGCATCATCTGAGCGGCACGCAGGACATCGCCGATGTAGCCGCCTTTATCAGCCGCATGCCGATCACGCGCGCTTCAGATCACGGCAGCGGAGAGTATCTGCGGCATGGTGGCGAGGTCTATGCACGCCTGTGCGGCTCTTGCCATGGACCGGCCGCCGAGGGCGACGAGCGCAATCCACGACTGGCTGGCCAGCACTATGAGTATTTGTTGCGTCAGATGCACGACGCATTGGAAGGTCGTCGGCCGAACTTTCCGCGTGACCATGTCCGCCTGCTGCAGCGCTTCGAGCTCGCCGATCTGGCCGGTGTCGCGGACTACCTTTCGCGACTGGGCAGCTGAGGCGTGCCTGAGCATACCGGGTCGCGCTTCAGGCCCGCTTGACCGTCTGCTCCAGCTCCAAGGTCATCCGCACGAGCTGCGCCAACGAGTTGGCCTGCATCTTCTCCATCACACGCGCACGGTGGATCTCGATCGTGCGCTGGCTCACGCCCAGATCCCCGGCCATGACTTTGTTCGGCTTGCCGCTCGTGACGAGCCCGAGCACTTCGCGCTCACGCGGCGTCAGCGATTCCAGGCGTTCTCTGATGCGCTCGCCTTGGGCGATTTCGCTGCGGTTGACGGCATCCTTCTTAAGTGCCCGCTGCACGCGGTCGATCAAGTCCTGATCCCGAAACGGCTTCGGCAGGAAGTCGAAGGCACCGTGCTGCATGGCCTCGACCGCCATCGAAATGTCCCCGTGCCCGGTGATGAAGATCACCGGAATCATCGCGCCGCGCAAATTCAGTTGCTGCTGCAGCTCCAGGCCGCTCATGCCAGGCATGCGTACATCGACCACGAGGCACCCGGGTTGGTCGAGTCCGTAGTGCGACAGAAATTCCTGCGCCGAGGCATGCACGAGCACGGGCAGCCCGATCGACTTGAACAGCAGCCTCAGCGCGCTGCGTACCGCATCGTCGTCGTCGATGACAATGACCGTCGGCGACACCGCTTTCATACGCTTGCTTCCTTATCGGGCGGGCAGCCGAAAAACGAAACACGCCCCCTGTGGCAAATTGGGACTGTATTCGAGTTTGCCCTTATGAGCCTCGATAATACTGCGACTGATCGCCAGTCCCAAGCCGGTGCCATCAGCCTTCGTGGTCGCGAACGGCAGGAATAGCTTGCCGAGCATGTCATTCGAGACGCCAGGCCCGGTGTCGCGCACGCGCACTTCCACATCGCCTTCGGCACCGAGGCCCGTACTTATCACGACTTCGCGGTCTGCCGAGGATGTGGATTCAAGGGCTTGCACAGCATTGCCCACCAGGTTCAGCAGTACCTGCTGGATCTGAATCCGATCGAGTTCCGCCAGCGGCAGATCAGGAGCCAGATCGAGTGTGATGCGAACATCATTCAGGCGCGCGTCGGCTCGCGTGAGCGTACCGAGCTCCTCAATCAAGCCATTGATATGCGTCGTCTCGCGCTGGGTCTCGCGGTTTCGCACGAGGCTGCGCAGGCGGCGGATAATCTCCCCAGCTCGTAGGCCTTGGGCGGCGATCTGGTCGAGCGCCTCGCCCACGTCATCCAGCCCCGGCGGAGACGCCTTGAGCAGGCGCTTGGCTGCCTGGGCATAGGTCGTGATCGCCGCCAGCGGTTGATTGAGCTCGTGCGCAATGCCCGTAGCCATTTCCCCCATGGTCGCCAGACGCGACACGTGCATCATGCGCTCACGAGCCTCGCGCGCCTGCTCCTCGGCGACGCGCACATCGGTCACGTCATCCCCAGAACAAAGAATGCCGCTGATGCCTCCTGCCGGTTCGGCCACCGCCACATATCTCCAGGCAATCAGGCGCGAGGTGCCGCCGCTGGCGCGCACGCGATACTCGTTGTAATAGGGTCGATGCGGCTCATCGCCAATGAACTGAGTGAACTGGCCCGCGGCGGCGGCGCGCTCCTCGGGTGCCACGATGGTCTCGAACCAATCCAGACCGAGCAACTCACTCTCGTCGCAGCCCAGAATCTCACAGCCCTTGCGATTGATGAGTGTAATCCGGCGGCTCGGATCCAGCGCCACCAGTATGGTTTGCGCGGCTTCAAGGTAGCCATTGGCCCGGTCGCGTTCCCGCACTGCCGCGGCCAGGGCCTGTTGCCGCAGCGTCAGGTCCTGGATGAAGCCAACGTAGCGCGGCGGATCGGACGCCGCGATATGGCCGACCGAGAGGAAGGCGGGAAAGCTCGTGCGGTCCTTGCGTCGCCCGCTCACCTCGCGACCAATGCCGATGATGTGGGGCACTCCGGTGCGCTGGTAACGCTCCATGTAGGCATCGTGCTGAACCCGATCGTGGTCGGTCATCAGTATGCCGACGTTCTGCCCTATGACCTCCGCGGCCGCGTACCCGAACAGGCGTTCGGCCGATTGATTGAAGATCTCAATTGCGCCGCGAGCGTTGATCAGAATCACGGCGTCGACTGCTGCATCGAGCAACGCCTGCAATTCAGAGGAGGGGGGATTCGCTAGCAACATGATCGAGCCATAGATTCCGTCAGGGCCGCCGATTGCCGCCATCCGTACTAGTGCGCATTGCCGTTCCCTGCACGCTGGCCCTAACGTGGTCACCGAATACCATGAAATCCATACTGCTTGTTGCTGAACGCGCGGCGTCCATCTATCAGAGCTTTAGTCGAGCGCTGATGTTGGCGCGCTACCTGCGTTTGCCGCTCGACATATTGCTCTGTGACACAGCGCTTGCCAATGCGCCACGTCCTGAGCAATCCCCGCCGCATGCGATCGAAGAGGCGCGCCAATATCTTGAGGCCGTGCGGAGCTCCGTGACAGCGCCCGATGTGGCGATCGCCACCCACGCGGCCTTCGACGGTCCCCTGCATCAGCTCGTTGCCCATCATGCGAGCGCTGAAAGTGCCGCACTGATCATCAAGAGCGCAAACCACCGGCGGACCGCCCACGATATTCGCGTTGACTGGCAGCTTAGCCGCAGCTCTCCGGCACCCCTGCTGCTGACTCAGGGACAGCCATGGCATCCGTTCGCCCGTTTTGCCGCCGCGATTGACGTCATGGATCCAGGGCGACCGCACCTGTCGCGAGCCGTATGCGGCATGATGGCCTCTCTGCGCAGCGCATGCGGAGCGGAACTGGATCTGCTCTACGCGCATCCGCAGCGGCCATGGCGCGAGGACATTGGCGCAGAATCGGCGGTGCAGCGACAATTGCAGCAACTGTCGCGAGACTTAGGCATCGAATCACAATGCGTGCATGTGCTGCGCGGAGAGGCCAAGGCTGTCCTGCCACCCTTCGCGGCAGTGAGAGGATTTGACGTCATTGCTGTTGGCGAGCTGCGCGATCCGTCATTTTCCGCATACGTGCAAAGCCTCCCGGCTGAGCTGTTGCGATCTCTTCCAGGGGACGTCCTGTTTGTGAAGACCGAGAACCCTGCGCTCTCCAAGGCCCACCCCGCTGCGCGTGGGTAGCGTGCACCGAGGGCACTCGCTCGTCATTCAATCGACATCGATCCGGGATTCAATTGCGATCGCACGGTGAGGCGACGCCGCCTGCCAGTAATTGGTCCACTTCCGCCTCGGCCGCGAGCCAGTCCTCGCGCGCCCGGCCCGGCGCGAAATGACGACCCTTGGCACGAAAATATGCCGCTTGGGCGATCATTTCGTGGCGGCGCTCGGACTCATCGAAAGCACCGCAGAATATCAACGGATCGAACGGCTCAACTACACTCATGAGCACTACCTCCAGTGTATTTCACTTTAGGCCGTTGAGCTGTGAACGCCTATGCGTATTTTCCGCAGCGCGGCCGTTGGCGGCTTGATTGCGGCGATTGCGTACGCATCGTGGCCTCCCACCCGCGACAATGCGTTCTGCCAAGACAAATCGTCACGGACAATCATGCTGATTCGCCTGCTACTATCGCTCTGGATCGCAACTCAGGCGGCACCGGCGCAGAGCACTCAAAACACGGAGCAGCGGAGTGCCACGCTGCCCGCGGCCGTGGATGAGATCGAAGCCGAGCCTCTGCCGGGTTCCAGCGTCGAGCATGAACGGGCAATGCTCGAGTCGCTGTACGCTGCGCCTGATGCCCAGCTGCTGTGGAGCGAGCATGAACGGCTCTCAAGCCAAGCCCGAGAACTGCTCGAGATTCTGAAATCGAGTGAGGCTTATGGCCTTCGACCCGGCGACTACGGTGTGGATCGTCTGCTGGCCTCAGCGACGGAGCTGTCGAGTGACTCTGCGGCTGTTGACTGGGCACAATTCGATGTCCGTCTGTCCCGAGCCGCCATCCGTTTGATCACGCACCTGCATTTTGGTCGCATCGATCCACGGGCGGCGGGCTTTGAGCTGATGCAATCCCGCGGCGAGCTCAATGTGGCTAGCGTCGTCGCGGGGATCGCGTCCGCACCCAAGGTGAGCGATGCCGTGATGGCCATCGAGCCTCGCTTCTTTCACTACGCACTGCTCAAGACAGCCCTGGCACAGTATCGTGCGCTGGCGGCGGATCCCTCTCTGACGCAGCTTCCAAGCTTCGGCAAGCGTACACTGCACGCCGGCGAGGGCTACGTCGGGGCGCCGGCGCTGCGCCGATTACTGACCGCACTGGGCGATCTTGCTCTCGTTGCGACACCCGATGCGACTTCAGATCTGACATTGGATGCCTCGCTCATCTCCGGTCTCAAGCACTTTCAGGATCGTCATGGTCTGACTGCTGATGGGTCACTGGGTGCTCAGACCTACCAGGCGCTCACCACGCCGCTGGCACAGCGTGTGCGGCAGATCGAGCTCACGCTCGAGCGCTGGCGTTGGCTGCCGCCGTTCGATGCACCACCGATCATCGTCAACATTCCGCAATTCAGCCTATTCGCGTTCCTTACTACTGAGGATCGCGACGTCAACGTCCTGCAGATGCCTGTCATCGTCGGCCAGACCTATTCGCGCACGCGTACTCCGGTGTTCGTCGGTGATCTGCAGTATGTGATCTTCCGGCCTTATTGGGATGTGCCTCGCAGCATAGTGGTTCACGAGATGTTGCCGCGAATCCGGGCCGACGCCGACTATCTGCGGCGCAATAACCTGGAACTCGTGGACGGCCAGAGCGATGCCGGAGCGGTCGTAGCCCCCACAGCCACGACGCTCGCGGCCCTGGCCGCCGGTCAGCTGCGGCTGCGCCAGCGCCCGGGCGATGACAATTCGCTGGGCTTGATCAAGTTCGTGTTTCCGAACGCCCATAACGTGTACATGCATGGCACACCCGCACAGCGGTTGTTCTTGCTGTCACGACGCGCGTTCAGCCACGGCTGCATCCGCGTAAATGATCCGGTGGCGCTCGCGCGCTACGTGTTGCGCGATACCGCAGGAGACTGGGACGATGCCAAAATCACCGCGGCCATGCACGCCAGCACGTCACTGCGCGTTGAGCTCAGAGAGTCCATCCGCGTAATGATCCTCTATGGTACCGCCCTGGCCACCGAAGCCGGCGCGACCGATTTCTTTGACGATATCTACGGCGACGACCGCAAATTGGAGACTTTGTTGGGTCTTTCGCCCGTGAGTAGTGCACAATAACCCGTCAATTTGCACAGGCGCGCCGATCCGGAGAACTGCCATGCCGAAGCCCATAAACGATCCACGAGCCAGCGCATCGCCCGAGCGTCGCCGGTTCTTGCACCGGGCCGGCGCCGTTTGCGGCACTTTGGGGGTCATGGCGGCTTTTCCCGCGCCCGCGCCCGCGACGGTGATCGCCCCGCCGCGGCGGGTGCAGTTTGTGCACACCCACACCGGCGAGACGCTGACGGCGGAGTATTTCGATGGCAGCGGCTATAGCGAGGTCTGCCTGAGCGCGGTAGACCATCTGCTGCGGGACTTTCGTACTGGTGAGAGCCATCGGATCGATCCGCGACTGCTCGATATTCTGTATGACTTGCAGAACCTCGCCGATCGGCACAGTAGCTTCGAAGTCATATCCGGCTTCCGATCGCCGGCAACGAACACAATGCTGCATCGCAGTTCAAGTGGCGTGGCCGAGCATAGCCAGCACCTTTTGGGTAAGGCTATCGATGTGCGATTGACTGGTTATTCGACGCATCGGCTCGGCGAATATGCGCGCTCACTGGCCCGCGGCGGCGTGGGGTTCTACGCCAGTTCCGATTTCATACACGTCGACACGGGACCGGTTCGATCCTGGTGACTTCGGCATTCGTGCGCTCTAGGCTTCGATAGTGAGCTGGAGCGCACCCGTGTGCGCGCGCCGGGCGCTGCGAGCTCCGCATCACATTGCAGCCTCAGGCGCCTGATCATGCTCTTGGCGCTTCTCGGGCTTTTCCGTCATCGTTGCCTCCGTCAACAGCAGGATACTGGCGACCGATACCGCGTTCTCCAACGCCACACGCACCACCTTTGCCGGATCGACAATTCCCGCCTCCAGCAGATCAACGTATTGCTTGCGCGCCGCGTCGAAGCCGATGTTGCCGGTGCTACTCAGCATCCGATCGATGACCACACCGCTGTCGACGGCCGAGTTCTCGGCGATCTGACGTGTCGGCGCCTCGAGCGCACGGCGCAGGATCTGTACTCCCGTGCGCTCATCGCCGCTGCATCGTTGCTCCACCTCATCGACCGCGCCGATCGCGCGCAGTAACGCCAGACCGCCGCCGGGAACTATGCCCTCGGCCACGGCTGCCTTGGTCGCACTGATGGCATCATCGAGCGCGGATTTCTTGGCCTTCATCTCCGATTCAGCTGGCGCCCCGACGCGGATGACGGCCACCCCGCCGGACAACTTCGCCAGACGCTCCTCGAGCTTGGTGCGGTCGTAGTCGCTGGTGGTTTTCTCGAGCTCCTTGCGAATCATCTGAATGCGCCCGTCGATCTCATGACGGCTGCCGCGACCACCGATGAGGGTCGTATTGTCCTTATCCACCACCACGCGCCGGGCGCCGCCGAGCTGATCGAGCTTGACATCTTCCAGTTTGAGTCCCAGCTCCTCTGATATGACCTGGCCGCCGGTCAATGCAGCGATGTCCTGCAGCATCGCCTTGCGCCGATCTCCGAATCCAGGCGCCTTGACTGCCGCACTTTTCAATATGCCGCGAATTTGGTTGACGATGAGCGTAGCGAGCGCCTCTCCCTCGATATCTTCCGCAATGAACAGGATCGGCCGGCCAGCCTTCGCGACCTGTTCGAGCAACGGCAACAAATCCTTCAGGATATTGAGCTTGCGGTCGCTGATGAGAATATAGGCGTCTTCGAGCACTGCTTCCATCGTTGCGGTGTCGGTCATGAAATAGGGCGAGATATAGCCGCGATCGAACTGCAAGCCCTCGACCACCTCGAGAGCGGTCTCGGTGGTCTTGGATTCCTCGACGGTGATGACGCCATCGCCACCCACTTTTTCCATGGCCTGGGCGACAAGTTCGCCGATCGCCGGATCGTTGTGCGCCGAGATGGTCGCTACCTGCGCCTTCTCCTTACGGCTGCTCACTGGCCGCGCCAGCGCTTTGATCGCCTTCACCGCCGCTTCGAGGCCGCGATCCAGTCCGCGCTTGAGGTCGACCGCACTGGCGCCGGCGGCGACATTGCGCACCCCATCGGCGAAGATGCTTTGCGCAAGCACTGTCGCGGTGCTGGTGCCGTCCCCTACGACATCCCCGGTCTTCTCGGCGGCCTGGCGCAGCATCTGAGCACCGAGATTCTCCCCTGGATCCTCGAGCTCCAATTCCTTTGCGATGGTCACACCGTCATTGCAGACGATCGGGGTACCCCACTTCTTCTGGATCAAGACCGATTTCGACTTGGGACCCAGGGTCAATCGAACGGCGTCAGCCAACTGGGTGGTACCGCGCAATACCTTCTCACGGGCGGCAGCGCGAAACAAAACGGTCTTGGCAGTCATATATGGCTTCCTGTATCAAGGTGTGCAACCCCGACGGGCGGGAGACGCACGCCGCGCGCCCGTGGCAGCGTCACTCCACTTTAATCTGCGTTACTTTCTGCCGTTCGCTCTGCATCTTCGGCACATGTACCGTCAGGATGCCGTCCTTGCTCTCGCAGCGAATGGCGTCCGCATTGGCGTTGTCAGGCAGCGAGAAACTGCGCGCGAAGCTGCCGTAAAAACTCTCCATACGATGCACTTTTTCACTCTCGTGCTCTTTCGCCTGTTTGCGCTCGCCTTGTATCGTTACGATGTTGTTGTCGACCGTGACCTTGACGTCCTCCTTCTTGACGGCCGGGAGCTCGGCACGGATCAGATACTCCTGTTCGGTCTCGCTGATGTCGGCTGAGGGACGCCATTCGAGCCTGGCAGCACTGTCGTCCAGCGCAAAGCGAGGCCAGGAAGCAAACCGACCCGGCAGTGCGCGAGTAAACTGTTCGTCAACGGACGCAAAAGGATCCCAGCGAATCAGGCTCATGATGTCATCCTCCATAATAAAGCTGCCGTAGGACTAGTGCGTGGGCGGGAGCATGGGAGCCGCTATCCGCGTCGACTTTAGTCGCACGCTTGCCTGGGTAAATCCGGATAGGTACGTATGTCGCAATCGCATTGATCGCAATAGCGTGCGTGTCCGCAGGATAAAATACTCGGCAGCGGCTAGCTGTATAACCATGTCCGCATCTACGACGCACGGTACGCTGCTGGCCGATTTGCCAGCACAGCGTCTGGCGCGCTACGCGATTGCCCGGTGACTCACAATCGATCAGCTGGAGCTCGGCAGCCCGATCGCGACCGCTCGCGAGGGGACTCGCCGCTGGACGTCACTGAGGCCTTGCGCGGCATTCTGATCGCGCAGATCGAGGCCGCCCGGCGTCGGCTACTGGCACGTCGCGTGCCCTCGGATTCGTCGATCCATGCGGCTCGCAAGACGCTGAAGCGGGCGCGCGCGACGCTGCGCCTGCTGCGCCCTGCACTAGCCGACGCCACGTACCGTCGCGCGAATACAACGCTTCGTGACGCGGGAGCGGGTCTGCGCGCCGCGCGGGACGCCAAGGTGCTGCTGCACACCGTTGATGCGCTGCTCGGCTCGGAGCGACGCTTGGTACAAGCCGTGCTCGGCAGTCTAGGTCGGATGCTCGAGCGCGAGCGAGTCGCGGCGAGTCGAGCGCTGGTGCGCGACGGCCACGGCGTCGCGTGGAGTGTCGATAGCCTCACGAGCCTCGCAGCGGACGTGCAGCGCTGGCGCGTTAGTCGTGCCGATTCCGCGTACGTGGTAGTGGCATTGAGGCGCACTTACAAGAAGAGCCGAAAAGCCATGGCGCTCGCTACTGTGCGGCGTACCGATGCATCGCTGCATGAATGGCGGAAGCAGCTCAAGTACTTCGTCTATCAGTTACAGCTGCTGCAGCCACTGCGCCCGAAATACCTCGGGAAGCGGCTCCGAATGGCACGGCACCTAGCCGGGATGCTGGGTCTTGCCCACGATCTGGCCGTGCTGAGGCAGAAAATCAAACTGCAGACCGGACGCACCATTACACGCGCCGAACTGTCCGCCTGCGTGGCGGCGCTGGATCGCAGGCGACTCGCAGCACAGAAAAAATCCGATGCGCTCGGGCGTCGCCTGTTCGCTCAGACGCCGCGGCGTCTGGTACACCGACTGGATACGCACAGCCTGCTTGCTCGAACGCTGACTGCCGCTTACATCGCCAACAGGCCAGCAAGCTCGAGCAGGCGCGTGTCCGCGGGCTTGGTCTTTCCCGCCACCTGATCGAGGGGCGTGCTGGCTGGTTTGCCATCTTGCATGCCGATCAGAACGCCGAATCTGCCTTCCATCGCAGCCTCGACTGCGGCGACGCCCAGTACAGTACCGAGCATGCGATCAAACGCTCCGGGCGCGCCGCCACGCTGGATGTGTCCCAGCTTGGTCACGCGAAGATCGAATCCGAGCTGATCGGGGTGCTGCTTGACATACTGTTGCAACGCTTCGGCGTTGTATGTCGCGCCTTCCGCGACCACCGCAATCGCGTGGCTCTTGCCGCGGGCGTAGGCAGCGCGCAAAGCCTCCGCGACCCGCTCAGGAGTCGTGGCTGCCTCGGGCACGACGATGGTCTCGGCACCGCCGGCAATGCCGGCCAACAGCGCCAAATAGCCGCAGTTTCGTCCCATGACCTCGACCAGAAACGCCCGCTTCATCGACGAGGCGGTGGTTCGAAGGCGGTCGATCGCTTCGAGCGCCACATCAACGGCGGTCGTCGCACCGATCGTGACATCCGATCCGAACAGGTCATTGTCGATCGTCGAGGCCACGCCAATAATGGGCGCACCGCGCCGGAATAGCTCAAAGGCACCGGTCTGCGAACCGTTGCCACCGATCACGATCAGTGCCGAGATGTCGTTGTTTTGCAGCACCGCTAAGGCACTATTGCACCCGCGCTCGGTCCGCAATTGTTCGCAGCGCGTGGTACCAAGCATGGTGCCACCGAGGTGAATGATGCCGCCGACATCCCGAGGACCGAGCCAACGGATGTCTGCGGCGATGAGCCCGGTATAGCCATCACGAATGCCGGCGACCGTGAATCCGCGCGCCACGGCGGCCCGGACGACGGCGCGCGTCGCGGCATTCATACCCGGGGCGTCGCCGCCGCTGGTCAGGACCGCTAGCCGTGGCACGCCCCAATCTCCTTAGCGCTCGCGCACGTTCATGACGGTACTGCTTTTTGTGGATGGCGCACTGGCCGCGAGTGCTCGCAAGCCAATGCTAGGCACGCTTCGGCCTGCCACGCGTCGGTATAAATGCGCATGGCAACGGCGGCAAATTCGTCGTCCGATGCATGAAGGCGGGCCGGCCGGTCGAGATCGCAAGATTGGCCGTTGTCAGCCTTTCATGCGTAAGTACATGTCCGAATCCCGAAGCAAGCTGCCGCACACAATACTGTCGGCGGTCATCGGGGAGGAAATCAGCATGTCGGCCCAGAATTTGAAAATCACCGCCCCTGCGTCCACTCCTTCAGACAAGCAGACGCTCGTGCCTGACGAGACGATTCTCTGGCTCGATCAGGCCGGTGCCACCGAGGTGAACCGGGTCGGGGGGAAGAACGCTGGATTGGCTGAAGTGACTGCCGCGCTGACTGCCGCCGGTATCCGCGTCCCGTTGGGTTTTGCTACGACAGCGGCGGCCTATCGCGCGTATGTTGAAGCCAACGGACTGGCAGTCAAGATTCGCTCCCACATCGATGCCTATCACAGCGGCAAGGCCTCGTTGGCCGAGACCGGTAGCGCAATCCGGCAGCTTTTCCTCGATGCAGCCTTTCCGGCCTCGATCGCCACGTCCATTTGCGCCGGCTATCGGGAACTGGCGCGGCGTTGTGCCGTGACCGAGCTTGCGGTGGCGGTACGCAGCAGCGCCACCGCAGAAGATCTGCCCCAAGCCAGTTTTGCCGGACAACAGGAAACGTTTTTGAACGTGCGCGGCGAGTCGGAGCTGTTGCGCGCCTGCCGCCGATGCTACGCCTCGCTGTTCACCGATCGAGCCATCGTCTACCGCGAGAGTAATGGCTTCGAGCACCTGCAGGTCGCACTGTCGATCGGCATTCAGAGAATGGTGCGAGCGGATCAAGCCGGTTCCGGCGTAATCTTCACGCTCGATACGGAAACCGGCTTCCCTGGTGTAGTGGTCATCAGCGCGGCCTGGGGGCTGGGTGAAAACGTGGTACAGGGCCTCGTCAATCCGGACAAGTACCTGATCTTCAAGCCGCTGCTATCCGATCAGCGTCGATGTCCGATCATCGAAAAATCCCTGGGCACCAAGCAGAACAAACTCGTTTACGCCGAAGGCGGCAGCAGCCGAGTTCGCAATATCGACACGAGCCAGCGCGAGCGGGAAGCCTTTGTGCTGCAGGATGAGGAGATTCTGCAGCTCGGACGCTGGGCGGTGAGCGTCGAGCAACACTACGGTCGACCCATGGACATCGAGTGGGCCAAGGATGGGGACAATGGCGGCCTCTACCTCGTGCAAGCGCGCCCGGAAACCGTGCAGTCCACGAAGTCTGTCACGGTAATGAAGACCTACAGCCTAAGCCAACAGGGCAAACGGCTGCTGACTGGCGCCGCAATCGGCGAGGCTATTGCAAGCGGCAGCGCCTGCGTCATTCACAGCGCCGCTGATATCGGCCGCTTCCGTGAAGGCTCGATCCTGGTCACGGATTCCACGGATCCGGACTGGGTGCCGATCATGAAAAAAGCGGCGGGTCTGATTACCAATCAGGGCGGCGCCACCAGTCACGCGGCCATTGTCAGCCGCGAACTCGGGTTGGCGGCGATTGTGGGCACGCTGCATGGTACCGAACTCATAAGCGACCACCAGCCCATCACTTTGTGCTGCGCGGAAGGCGAACAGGGCTCGGTCTACGAGGGCATACTCGACTTCAAAACGACCGAGATCAATCTCGCCGACGTGCCGCACACCCGCACGAGCATGATGATCAACATCGCCAGTCCCGTGGCCGCCTTTCGTTGGTGGCGTCTGCCGGCCCAGGGGATCGGGCTGGCGCGCATGGAATTCATCATTAACAATATCATCAAGATTCACCCCATGGCGCTGGTGCACTTTAATGACTTGAAGGACCAGAACGCGCGCCGCCAGATCGAGGCCATGACTCGGGGTTATGGCAGCAAGGAGGCGTACTTCGTCGACACCCTGGCGCGGGGCATCGCCAAAATCGCCGCGCCGCTGCATCCCAGACCGGTCATCGTTCGTTTGAGTGACTTCAAGAGCAACGAGTATGCGCATCTGATTGGCGGCGCCCAGTTTGAGCTCGCCGAGGAGAACCCGATGTTGGGCCTTCGTGGCGCGTCTCGCTATTACAGCAAACGCTACCAGGATGGATTTGCTCTCGAATGTCGCGCGATCCGCAAGGTCCGCGAGGAGATTGGCATGACCAATCTGATCGTCATGGTGCCATTCTGTCGCACACCGAAGGAGGCTGACCGGGTGCTCGCGCTCATGGCTGAGCATGGCTTGCGGCGCGGGCAGGACGGCTTGGAAGTCTATGTGATGTGCGAGATCCCCTCGAACGTGATTTTGACGGAGGAATTCGCGCACCGGTTCGACGGCTTTTCAATCGGCAGCAACGATCTGACGCAGTTGGTATTGGGCGTTGATCGCGACTCTGCCGAGCTGGCCAGCCTGTTCGATGAGCGCGACGCCGCAGTGGAGCGCATGATCATGGATGTCATTGCACGCGCGCACCGTTGCGGCACCAAAGTCGGTATCTGTGGCCAGGCTCCGAGCAATTATCCCGACTTCGCAACGTTCCTGGTCGAAGCAGGCATCGACTCGATCTCCCTGAATCCCGACAGCTTCGTGGCTACGGTCCGGCACGTGGCGGCGACTGAACAGAACATGGCAAAACTCGCCGCCGCGAAAATGCCAACCCGCGGAGCGTGATGATCCGCTGATCGCCACTGGCTTGCCTAAGTGCCACCCTAAGTGCCACGCTCGCGGCGCACTCCACGCTTGAGCACGCGCGCCCGGGCCTCGATCGGCGCCAGCAGCATTCCATCGGCTCCCGGGTGCAGGTCCGCCGCATTGCCCTCGTCGGTATCCAGATGCAGTTCAAGTCGATAGTCACTCGATACACGCACGACGACATCGCCAAAGATCAGCCGGCGATCCGGGCTTTCTACCGCCACCTCGACTCGATCCTGATCTTTGAGCCCGAGTACGTCGGCATCGACGGGAGTCATGTGAATATGGCGTAACGCGCAGATGGCCCCATAAGTCAGCGTCACACTGCCCGCGGGCCCTTCGATGACAAGGCCGGGGGTGCCCTCGAGATGACCCGACTCGCGTATGGGTGGGTCAAGTCCTAGTATAAAGGCATCGCTGCGCGAGATTTCGGCCTGATCATCCCGCCGGGGCGGACCGACGATGCGCACATGCGGCAGTCGGCCGTGCGGTCCCACGAGCGTCACCGTCTCTTGCGCCGCAAACTGCCCCGGTTGCGACAGCGGCGCCTGCACGTGCAGGGACTGGCCGGGACCAAATAGCCGCTCGACGCTCTCCGGCGTCAGATGCACGTGCCGCGCGGAGATCGCCACGGGAATATACGCGGGCGCGGCGTCCGTCAACGGGCGATCGTGACCAGGCTTCATCCTGGCGCCTGATCGTTGATCAGAGCTGGTGCGCACAGCGCCTGCCCACGGCAGCAGCGACCTCGCGAACGATATTCTTGCGCCGTCATGCAGTGGATGCTGTTGCGCATGATTAGCGGCGCAAATGCTGTTCGCGCTTCTGACCCTTGTCGGTGATCTCGAACAGCGCGCTGACCTCGGCGACCAGTATTCTGAGTAAATCATCGAGCGTCATGATTCCGATCACTGCGCCGTCCTGATTGACGACCGGGACCCGGCGTACGCCGTGGGTGCGCATTCGCTCGATCAGCTGGGCCGTGTCTTCGGACTCATGGGCGATCACCACGGGGGTGTGCATCAGACTTGCAAGGCTGGTCGTCGACGGGTCAAGCCCTTTACCCAGCACGTCCACCACAATATCCCGGTCCGTGACGATGCCCAATGGGATTCGCTGGTCCTCTGGATCGTCCACTACGACCAGGTCACCGACATGCTTGTTGCGCATGATGCGGGCCGCCTCCAGGACCTGCGTTCGCCCACTGCAGCAAACGACATCCGGTGTGCACGCGTCTTTCAATATCATAACAATCTCCTGCGTATTCGCATGGACAGCGCGTCTTGCAGCGCCTCAAGTCGTGCCTTGGATCAGCGGGGCCTACACCCAATCCCCGTTTGCTGCAGTCAATAGTAGCCGAGCGAGCCGGTCGGCAGCGAAGCGACCAAGCGCGCGCCGCGCGCAGCACGCGGCACGCGGTTGCGAAACTTCGGCGGCTTCACGACCAGGACATCGCAGCGCAGGTCGTCCAGAATGCGCTCGGCGGTGTTGCCGATCAGCAAGCGCTTCAATCCCGAACGCGATATGGCGCCCATGACTACGATGGCACTGCGGCTGCGTCGAGCCGCCTCAGCGATACCGTCGATGGGGTCGCGCGCAATCAGGTATCGGTGTGAGCGAATGATCCGCGTCGAGCGAAGGGCCCGATCGAAGCCCACTCTCGCGGCACGCTCCGCGTCCTGCTCAATCTTTTTGATCAGCGCCGGCGTGATACCCGTTTCAGGCAGGTTGCCGATGCTCATTCGGGCATACGCATGCACGGCATGCAGGCTGCCCCGCAACCCTTGGCTCAAGGCGCGCCCCATCTCTAGGATGTGCTTGTCCAAGTGCAGCGGTTTGGCAAAGGCGTGGGTCGGATCGACCGCGGCCAGCACTGCGGGATGGCGGTACGGGTGCGGATTCTTGACCAAGAGGACCGGAACGGGGCTCAAGCGCACGAGTTCCCAGTCGGTCAAACGCATCAGCGAGGGCAGGCGGTGCCGACCTGCATGCGCGGACGCGACAATCAGATCCGCCTTGATGCGCAGCGCCCGGCGAACGATGGCTTCATAGGCGGGAAAATCCCATTCGGCGCACACGCTCACTTTGAGACTGTGCTGCCGCAGCCGATCGGCAATCTCCTCCAGTCGGTGCACGGCCCGCTGCTGCAGATCCCGTTGCAAGTCGGGCAGAGTGATGTCGCCGGCACCGCCCAGATCCGCATACACTGGCGTATCCAGGCCATGATAGAGTTCGACTTGTGCCCCGCACGCCCGCGCAATTTGCGCGGCCTTGAGCACCGCGGGCAGTGACTTCGCGTCGAGCGCCCTGACAGCAACAAGAATGCGGCGAATGGCTGGCATCATAGCTCTCCGAAGGCTTCCCAAGACGTCTCGGGACGGGCCAGAATTAAGGCACGGCGCAGATCACGTGAGCCGCACTGTATCCGCCTGTGCTCGCTCGCCAATCCGGATAGGTACGTATATTGGAGGCTGTCCTGAGTGACGGCGCTGGCGGAAAACTGCGTCGACCTATCGTGCTAAGCGTCAGCGTCGGCTTATGCCGCGGCATCCAAGCGCGAGACACTTGCTTCAATCAGGACTTACGCAGGCTGAGGATATAGCGCGACACGTAGTCGCCAGCGATCACGCTCAAAAGGGCGCACACGGCAAGTTCAAGTGGCCCGGGCTTAGCGCGAGCAAGGCTGTCACGAACATGAACAATTGGCGTAGGATCCCGTCGTACCCCTTCGAGATCGGTGCCATCGGCAATAGTGTCGATGGCGGTTTGGCGGAATGGTGATGATGGGCAAGAAACTATCCTGGCTGCTTGCGATGCGACACGCGCCAACGCGTGATGTCGCCGTAGCCGTGGTCATCAAGATCGTATTGCTACTGGCTCTATTCGCGCTGTTGTCCCGGCCGGTGTTTCAACCCGCCAGTGATTCGGCGGCGACGGCCGCTGCGGTGGCCGGGCCTGCCGGGCCTGCCGGGGTGCGGTAAGGTGCAAGCATGACCGGCGCAGCGCTGCTGGAACTCTCGCGATGGCAATTCGCCGTTACGGCGATGTACCACTTTCTGTTCGTACCCCTGACGCTCGGGCTCTCGATCCTGCTTGCGATCATGGAGAGCGTGTTCGTCATGACCGGGCGCAGCATTTGGCGCGACATGACGAGATTCTGGGGCACGCTGTTTGGCATCAACTTTGCCATGGGCGTGGCGACCGGCATCACGATGGAGTTCCAGTTTGGCACCAACTGGGCCTACTACTCGCACTATGTGGGCGACATATTTGGCGTGCCACTCGCCATCGAGGGGTTGATGGCCTTTTTTCTGGAGGCGACATTTGTCGGCCTGTTCTTCTTCGGTTGGGAGCGCCTGTCGCGACTCCAGCACCTCACCGTCACCTGGTTGGTGGCAATTGGCAGCAATCTCTCGGCGCTGTGGATATTGATCGCGAATGCCTGGATGCAAAATCCGGTGGGGGCGAAATTCAACCCGGACTCGATGCGCATGGAATTGCAGTCGATATCCGCTGTGATCTTCAATCCGGTCGCTCAGTCAAAATTCGTGCATACGGTCAGCGCAGGCTACGTGACGGGAGCGATGTTCGTGCTGGCAATCAGCGCCTGGTTCCTGCTCAAAGGACGGCACGTGGAGTTCGCCCGTCGATCGGCGACGCTTGCATTGAGCTTTGGTCTGGCGTCGGCGCTCTCGGTGGTGGTGCTGGGGGATGAGAGCGGTTACACCGCCAACCAGCATCAGAAGATGAAGATTGCAGCGATGGAGAGCATGTGGCACACGGAGCCGGCACCGGCAGCGTTCGTGGTCTTTGGTCTGCCCGACGAAGCAAACAGGACCACGGATGCGCAGATCAAGCTGCCCTGGCTGTTGGGGCTGATCGCGACCCGCTCCACCGATAAGGAGGTTCCGGGCATTTATGAGTTGGTCGAGGTGGCTCGCCAGCGCATCGAGAACGGGATCCCGGCGTATGCGGCATTGCAAGCGCTGCGGGCGGATCCAAAAAATGCCGAGGCCCGGGCCGTGCTGGACGGCCGCGCCGCGGACCTGGGCTATGCTTTGCTGCTACGCAGATATGTGTCGAACCCGGCACTGGCAACGCCGACACAAATTGATCAGGCCGCCTGGGACACGGTGCCTTCGGTCGGCTGGTTGTTCTGGTCCTTCCGGATCATGGTCGGACTAGGTTTATTCTTCATTGGCCTGTTCGCGTATGGCTTCTACCAGGCCATGCGTCGGCGCTGCGATGCGCGGCCGCGGTTTTTGAAGCTCGCGCTGTGGAGCCTGCCGCTGCCCTGGATCGCGGCGGAACTCGGCTGGTTTGTAGCCGAACACGGTCGGCAGCCCTGGGCGATCGAAGGAGTGCTGCCGACCTTCCTGGCGGTCTCGCCTATTGCAACGGCCAACGTGGTCGTGAGCCTGTGCGGGTTTGTGCTGTTCTACTCGGTACTGGCCGCCGTCGAGGTCTTCCTACTCGTCAAGTATATCCGCCTCGGTCCGGCCGAGCGGGCTCAGGAAGTCGGTCATGCTGCTTGAGTTCGCGACATTGAAGGTCATTTGGTGGCTGCTGCTTGGCGTATTGCTGATCGGGTTTGCCATCATGGACGGATTCGATCTGGGCGTCGGTATGCTGTTGCCATTTCTCGGACGCACCGATTCCGAACGGCGGGTCATCATCAACACGGTCGGCCCGGTGTGGGAAGGCAATCAGGTTTGGCTGATCCTGGGCGGTGGGGCGATCTTTGCCGCTTGGCCGGCCCTGTATGCGGCCAGCTTTTCCGGCTTTTATCTGGCGATGCTGCTGGTGCTCGCGGCGCTGATTGTCAGGCCCGTGGGCTTCAAGTTCCGCAGCAAGATGCCTGGCGCGCGCTGGCGCAGCATCTGGGACTGGGCGCTTTTTGCGAGCGCTGTCGTGCCCGCTCTGGTTTTTGGTGTCGCCATGTGCAACCTCCTCGAAGGTGTTGCGTTCACGTTCGACTCGGAACTGCGCGCCTCATACGCCTTCGGCCTGATTGACCTGCTCAACCCATTCGCACTTCTCGGCGGCCTGGTCAGCGTGGCGATGTTGTTGACACACGGCGCCGCTTACCTGGCAATCAAAACTGACGGGCCCATGGCGCAAAGGGCGCGGGCGGTCTCGCGGATCTGCGCGCTGCTGTGGACCGCATTGTTCGCGCTCGCCGGCCTCTGGCTGTGGCGAAGCGGCTACGGAATAGTCATTACCGCCGGAGCGGCGCCAGGCGCTACGCCAGACCCGCTGGGCAAGACCGCGATGCTATCTGCCGGCGCCTGGCTGGCGAACTATCAGCGCTGGCCGGCGACAATGCTGCTGCCCGCTCTGGGCTTGGGCGCCCCCTTGTTGGTCGCGGCGTTGGCGGGTATGCGCCAGCGCCTGGTGGTCTTTGCCATCAGCAGTGTCGGTATCGCCGGCGTGATTGGGACATTGGGCGTGAGTCTGTTTCCTTTCCTGCTACCTTCGTCCTCGCATCCAGCAAGCAGCTTGACGGTCTGGGATGCCTCGAGCAGTCACCGGACACTGGGCATCATGCTGATCGCGGTGATCTTGTTTCTGCCGATCGTGCTCGCCTATACATCGTGGGTTTATTACGTATTGCGCGGCCCGGTCACTGCCGGGCAGATTCAATCCAACCCTGATGGCAACTATTGACGAGGAAATCATGTGGTATTTCAGCTGGATATTGGGACTGGGGCTGGCGTGCGCGTTCGCGATGCTCAATGCCATGTGGTTCGAACTCGATGCGGATCGAGCGGCGGGCAGGCGGCCGGCCGACTCGATGAATATCTCCTGAATGCAATTTAGCGGCAAGCAAAGGCCGTGATTGGCACGCAGACGCGATGCATGTAGCGTTCTCATGTGCAGAATAAGGACATCGATGCGATTCAGCAGTTTGCGCTTCATAGGGTGCTTATTCATTGTCGCTTCGCCGCTCGCGGCGCATGGCGCCTCGAATGTCCAGCAGGAATACGGGACGGTGCTACAAAGTACGTCGGATGAAGCGCACGGCGAACAGCTGTTTGCCAAGTGCGCCGCCTGCCACGGGAGCAATGGTGCCGGCGTTCAAGATGGCAGAGTTCCCGCGATCGCTGCTCAGCACTTTCGCGTGATCGCCAAAGAGCTGGTCGACTTCCGTCACGATAAGCGCTGGGATGCGCTCATGGAGCATTACTCCGATGAGCACAATTTAGGTGACCCGCAGGACCTCGCGGATGTCGCCGCGTATATCAGCAATCTTAAGCCTGTGCGCACCTCTGGTGTCGGCGACGGGGAGTTTGTCAGCAATGGCGCGAAGCTCTATGCACGTTCATGCGCCTCTTGTCATGGAGCCGCGGCCGAGGGTGACAACCGCAGGCGCTATCCGCGGCTTGCAGGTCAGCATTACGCATATCTGTTGCGCCAGATGCATGATGCGGTGGAAGGCCGACGGCCGAACTTCTCGCGTGAGCATGTGCGTCTGCTGGCGCGCTGCGAGAGATCGGACTTTGTGGCTGTGGCGGACTATCTCTCGCGGTTGGGTCGCTGAATTGCGCATGGTCCATGCAAGACTGACGGGCTAGGGAGGTTAGGCCATCAATCGATGAGCGGTTTGCGGACTCCTGCGCGTGACACAGGTGCTTATCCCGGAGAGACGTCTGCATGAAAGACCGGAGTCACCCTTGAAACCGGCGTACTCTAGCGGCATGTTTCAACGGCCTCCGGGACCTTGCCGCTAGGAGCGTTTGTCGTGTTAATTCACGAGATGACTAAGGACGAATGCCGCACCGTGCTGGAAAGCGCGAGTATCGGCAGATTAGCGTGCGCACGCGATGGCCAACCCTATGTTGTTCCGACGAACCTTGTGTACGATGGGAGGCATATCTATGGGTTCAGCACGCTAGGGCAAAAAATCGAGTGGATGCGATCCAACCCGCTCGTCTGTCTGGAGATTGATGACCGGAGGAGCCACTATGAATGGACGAGTGTTGTTGTGTTTGGGCGTTACGAGGAGTTGCCGCATACGCGCGACTTCGAATCTGAGCGCGCGCACGCTCACGGGGTTTTGCAGAAGCGCGCCATGTGGTGGCAGCCCGCTTTGGTCGCCTACGAGCATCGGGCAGCGCTTACGCCGATCTTCTACCGCATTCACATAGACCGGATGACAGGACATCGTGCGACGCCGGATCCGGTTGAAGCCTCCGCCTTGGCTACTAAGGACAGTGTGTGACCGATAGGGTAAAACAAGGCATTCGCTACTGAAGGCGCCGCACGCGTGCGCGTCCCCGCGCTAGCGATCAGAAGCCAGCGAGACCGCCTGCCAGCCCCCGCCGAGCACCTCGTAGAGCCGTACCAGCGTTGTCAGGCCATTCGCGTACGCCTGACTCAATGAGAGTTCCGCGACGAAGAGATCTCGGTCGGCATTGATCACGTCGAAGTAGGAGGCATAGCCGACTCGGTAGCGGGCGAGGGCGATCGCTTCGGCGCGCCGCAGGGCTTCCACCTGCGTAACCTGCTCGCGCTCGAACTCGTCGTACTTCACGTAGGCAATCAGTGTATCGGCCACCTCCTGGAAGGCGGTCTGGACACTTTTCTGGTACTGGAATAGCGCCTCACGCTTGCGTGCGTCCGCGAGTTCGACCTGGAATATGCTGCGCTGAGGATCGAGCAGCGGCTGCACGAGCCCTGCCGCGACGCTCCATTCGGTCGTCGATGCCCGGAACAGCTGTCCGAGCGGCGAACTGAGCGATCCGGCCATCCCGGTCAGCGAGATTGTCGGGAACAGGGCCGCTTTGGCAACGCCGACGTTAGCATTTGCTGCGCGCAGCGCCTCCTCCGCGGCCCGAATGTCGGGGCGGCGCTCCAACAGTTGCGAGGGCAGTCCCGCGGGCGGCACGGGCGGGACAGGCGGCATTTCCTCACCGCGATGGAGTCGCTCGATCGGATGCGGGTTCTGTCCGAGCAGCGCGCAGATCTGGTCTTCGGTTTGACCGATCTGGCGTTCGAGCTCCGGCACGTTGGCTCGCGCGACCGCCGCCTGCGCCTCGGCGGTCGCCACATCCAGGCCTGTCGCGTAGCCGCGGTCGTGCTGCGCGCGAGTGAGTGCCACGAATTTTTCGCGCGTGCCCACTGTGCGGTGTGTGATTTCGAGTTGGCTGTCCAGCGCCAGCAGTGAAAAATAGGCGGTGGCGACCTCCGCCACGAGCGTCACCGTGACCGCGCGTTGCGCGTACTGCGAGGACAGCAGCGTCGCCCGGGCCGCTTCCTTGGTGCGCCGGAGCCGGCCCCAGAAGTCGATTTCATAGCTGGCGCTGAGCGCGAGTTGCTCGCTGTTGCCGAGGCGCCGCTCGCCGGGTAGCAATACATCTTCAGAGCTTTCAGCCCGGCCCAGCGATCCGGTGGCGTCGATGGTGGGCGCAAGGGCCAATTGGCTCTGACGCAGCACGGCGCGAGCCTCGTCGATGTGCGCCACGGCTGTCTTGATGTCGAGGTTGTTGCGCAGGGCCGTGGCGAGCAATTCGCGCAGCGTCGGATCCCCATACAGGCCCCACCAGGTTTGATCGGCAACGCTGTCGCCGGCGGCAGCCGCTTCTGCGCCGCGCAGCGTATCGGGCAGGTCGATTGCTGGCCGCCGATAGTCCGGGCCCACCGCGCAGCCGCCGATCAGGATTCCCAGCGCGATCACCGCGCGTCTCATGGGTGTGTCTCGGTCGATGCGGCGCCACTTTCAGGCGCGAGCGGCGCCGGTGCCGCGGCCGGTCGCGACGGCATGAAGCGCTCCGCGAAGCTCTGAATCATGACGTAGAACACGGGCACGATAAAAATGCCAATCACCGTAGCTGCCGACATCCCAAACACCACGGTGGTACCGAGTACCTGCCGTGAGAGCGCGCCGGCCCCGCTCGCGATGGCGAGGGGCAGCGCGCCCAGGATGAAAGCGAACGAGGTCATCAGGATGGGCCGCAGCCGAAGCCGGGCCCCGGCGATCGCCGCGTCGGGAACCGACATGCCGCGCTCGTGCGAGAGCTTCGCGAACTCGACGATCAGGATCGCATTTTTGGCTGCGAGTCCGATCAACATGATGAGCCCGACCTGTGCGTAAATGTCGTTCGACATCCCGCGCAGCGCGAGCCCGAGGAAGGCGCCGAACACGGCGAACGGAATGCACAGAATGACCGCGAACGGCACGCCCCAACTCTCATACTGTGCGGCGAGCACCAGGAAAACAAAGACCATGGCCATGGCGAAGATGTAGGGCGCCTGTCCGCCGGAGCGCTTCTGCTGCAGCACCGACCCGGTCCAGAAATAGGTCAGGCTATCGGGCAGCGTCTGCGCTAGCGCTTCCATGGCATTGAGCGCATCGCCCTGACTGTAGCCCGCAGCGGGCGAGCCGTTGATGGTGACCGCGTGGTAGATGTTGTAGCGCTCGATGTATGCGGGACCGTTGGCAGGCTTGATGGTCACAATCGAGGACAGGGGCACCATGTCTCCGGCCGCGGTCCGCACGTACAACGAATTCACGGCGCCCGGTGCGGTGCGCGCGTTGCCTTCAGCCTCGGCTGTCACGCGATACGTGCGTCCGAACAGATTGAAGTCATTGATGTAGGTGCCGCCGAGGAACATCTGCAGTGCGCCAAATATGTCCGAGATCGGAATGCCGAGGGATTTCGCGCGGTCGCGGTCGATGGCGTACTCGATCTCCGGCACTCGATTATTGAACTGCGTCGAAACGCGGGTGAGTTCGGGGCGCTTGTTCGCCGCCGCAATGAATTGCTGCAGCGATGCATTGAATCGGTCGAGACTGCCGCCGGTCGTGTCCGCGAGCACGAACTCGAAGCCGCCCGCCTGGCCGACGCCGGGAATCGCCGGTGGGGCAAGCACGATGATATTTGCCTCCTTGATGGCGCCGAGTTTCTTGTAGAGGCGCTGAATGAGCGCCTGGGCGGAACTGTCAGGTCCGGTGCGCTGCGACCACGGCTTCAGCGGTATGACCCCGGAACCGGTGTACGCGGAATTGACGCCGGCGAGCAGGTTCAGACCCGAGATCGTCAGAATCGTACTGGCTTCCGGCTGCTGGAGCACGATCTCGCGTACCTTGCTGAGCACTGCCTCGGTGCGTTGCAGCGACGCCCCGGGCGGCAGCTGAGCGACCAGCAGCAGATATCCCTGATCGTCCTCCGGCAGAAAGCCCGCCGGACGCTTCGCGACCAGGACGCCGACGGCGATCAGGATGATGCCGAACACGGCGAGCGCCACGACAGATCGACGAATCGCCCGTTGCACGGTGTCGGTGTAACGGTGCCTCACGCGGGCGAAGCCGCGGTTGAACCAGCCGAAGAACCGGGGCAGCAGACCCCTTGGCGGCTCTGGCGTGCGCGGCCGCAACAGCAGCGTGCACAGTGCCGGTGTGAAGGTGAGCGCGACGAGCGCGGAGATCAGCACCGAGGCGGATAACGTCAGCGCGAACTGGCGGTAGAACTGTCCGGTCAGGCCGCCCAGGAAAGCCACCGGCACGAACACGGCAGTGAGCACCAGAGCGATCGCGATCACCGGGCTCGACACATCCGCCATGGCCGCGCGCGTCGCATCGCGCGCGCTCAAGCCGTGCGACTCCATCTTTTCGGTCACGGCTTCGACCACCACGATCGCGTCATCAACGACCAGGCCGATGGCCAGAACGAGCGCAAACAGCGTCAGTGTGTTGACTGAAAAGCCAAGACCGATGAACAGCGTGAAGGTCCCGATCAGGGACACCGGCACCGCGAGCATGGGAATGAGGGTGGCGCGCCAGCTCTCGAGAAACAGAAATACCACCAGCATCACGAGCCCGGCGGCGATGAACAGCGTGATCTCCACCTCCTTGATTGACTCGCGAACGAACAGCGTCGTGTCGAGCGGCACGTCATAGGTGATGCCCGGTGGGAAGCGTTTCGAGAGCTGCGCGAGTGTCGCGGTGACCTGGTCCGCCACGCTCAAAGCATTCGCATCCGGAAGCTGATACACGCCGAGTAACGACACCGGTTGGCCGTTCAGCCGGCTCGAACGCGTGTAATCGGTCGCGGCGAGCTCGATCCGGGCGATGTCCTTGAGGCGAACGATCGAGCGGCTCGCGCCGGTGCGGATCACGATATTCGCAAATTCCTCGACCGAGGCCAGCCGGCCGTGGACCGTGACCGTGTAGGTCATCTGCTGGCCGGGCGGCGTGGGCTCGGCTCCGACAGTGCCTGACGGGGCGACGACGTTCTGCTCGTTGAGGGCGTTGGTAATGTCCTGTGTCGTGACGCCGAGGCGCGACATCTTTCCGGGATCGAGCCAGATCCGCATGCCGTAGTCGCGCGCCCCGAACTGCTGCACCTGTCCCACCCCCGGGATGCGCGCCAGCGAGTCGACGACCTGCAGCGTCGCAAAGTTGCTCAGGAACAGATAGTCATACCGTGGATCCGTCGCCTTGATCGCGATGTACAGCAGCGCTTGTGGTTGGCGCTTCGTGATCGTCACGCCCTGGCGCAGCACGTCGGCTGGCAGCTGCCGCTGCGCGATGGCCACCTGGTTCTGGACGTCGACGGCCGCGATATCCGGCGCCGTACCCACCTCGAAAGTGACGACCAGGTTGTAGCTGCCATCGCTCGAGCTCTTGGAGTCCATGTAGAGCATATTCGGGACGCCGTTGACCTGCGTCTCGATGGGGGCGGCGACCGACTGGTCGATGGTCTGCGCATCCGCGCCCGGGAAACTCGCCGAGACCACTACGCTCGGTGGCGTGATCTGCGGGAAACGCGCCACCGGAAGCAGCGCGAATGCGATCCCGCCGGCGAGTGTCACGATGATCGCGAGGACCGTCGCGAAGATCGGCCGGTCGATAAAGAAATTGCTCACTAGCTGCCCGAAGCGGACGATGACTGCGTCTGCGTCTGCGTCTGCGTCTGCGGCTCGACCGAAGTGCCCGGTTTCAGTTTTTGAACGCCATCGATGACCACCGTGTCACCCGAGGCGAGTCCCTTTTCAACCAGCCAGTCCGGTCCGACGCGCGCGCCCATCGTCACATCGCGCGTCTGGGCCTTGCCCTCGCCGTCGACCACCCAGACGAAGTTCTGGTCCTGCAGCTCCAGGACGGCCCGCTGTGGAATGGCCAACGCATCCGGACGCTCGCGCGTCTCGACCGATACCTTCACGTATTGGCCGGAACGCAGCAGCTGTTGCGGATTCGGAACGACGAGGCGAATGGGGAGCGTGTCCGTTCGCAGGTCGACCACCGCGTCGATAAAATTAAGCTTCGCGGGGGTGGGGAACTCTTCGCCATCCGACAGCAGCACTCGAAACTGGCGCTGGCTCTGATTGCGCTGGTCGGGAGGACGGTTGAGTTCGCGCTGCAGCTGCAGCAGCCGCTGCGCGCCGATGCTGAAGTTCACATACATCGGGTCGGTTTGGTAGACCGTCGTCAACAGTGTGCTGTAGGCAGTCACGAGGCCACCGAGCCGGATCAGTGCGCGGCTGACGGTGCCGTCGATGGGCGAGCGAACCACGGTATAGCCGAGGTTGAGCTGGGCGACTTGCACGGCGGCCCTTTGCGCTCGGACCTGGGCCGTGGTGGCGCTGTCGGCCGCTTCGGTCGCGTCGAGTTCGCGCTGGCTGACCGCATCGAGCTGCGACAGGGGTCGAGCACGCGCCAGATCGCGCTCCGCCTGTGCTTTGGCGGCCTCGGACTGCGCGAGCGTCGCCTGCGCCTGGGCGAGGGCAGCCTGATAGGGGAGCGGGTCGATTTCGAAAAGAACCTCGCCGGCCTTGACTCCATCGCCTTCGATGGCCACCTGCCGGTCGAGCAGGCCGCTGACCCGCGCGCGAATCTCGACGCTATTGGAGGCCTCGACCTGAGCGGGGTACTCCTCGGCGACCGAAATCGGTCGGCCGACCAGTCGGATGACCGTAACCGGCACGCGGCCTGGAGGAGGCGCAGTGGTGTGTCCGCACGCGCCCAGCGCTAGCAACGCGGCAGTGACGCTGAGCTTCAGCGCAACGCCGCCCGCGCACGGGCGGGTGATCCGTGACGGCACGCTGGGGTGCATCACTATCTGCGCTCCGAATTGAACGGGAAAAATTTGTGCGGCGGCGTAAGTAATGGGCGACTCGCGGAACTAGGCAGCAACGCGCGCATTGCGCCGGATGACCTGAGGTGGTTGGCCAAAGGCGCGTAGGAATGCGCGCCGCATTCGCTCGCGTCCGGCGAATCCAGTCTCTCGAGCCACGATATCAATTGACCGCCGTCCCTCTTCCATCATGAGCCTTGCTGCCTCGACGCGCAGCTTCTCGACAGCCTTTGCCGGCGACTGACCGGTTTCCGCACGGAACGCGCGACTGAATTGGCGAGGGCTAAGATGAACCGCCTCCGCGAGTTGTTCCACCGACAGTGGCGTTCGCAGATTGCGTCGCGCATAGGCGAGGGCACTCTGAATCCGGTCGGACTTTGGTTCCAGTTCCAGCAGCGCGGAGAACTGCGACTGGCCGCCTGTGCGTCGGTGATAGACCACCATAGTCTTGGCCACGGAACGGGCGGTCTCGAGGCCCAGGTCCTGTTCGACCATGGCTAACGCGAGATCCAGGCTCGCGGACATCCCGGCGGAAGTCCAGACCGGGCCATCGACGATAAAGATACGATCTTCCTCCACCTTCACTGCGGGAAATCGCGCCTGAAGTTGGCGCGCGAACAGCCAGTGCGTCGTCGCGCGCCGTCCATCCAGTATCCCTGCCTCGGCAAGCACGAACGCGCCCGTGCAGGGTGCGGAAACTCGTCGCGAGGCACTCAGCGCCTTGCGTACGAAGGCGAGCATGCCTGCGCTCGATTCCTGGATCTGGGTGGCTGCGCCAAAGATCACCGTCTCGAAATCGGGGGCATCGAATGCCTTTGTCTCGATCGTGATGCCGATGGAAGTACGCACAGGGCCGCCCGACTCCGAGAGTAGGCGAACATCGTAGAAGGGCTTGCCCACGGCCAGATTCGCCATCTCAAACACTGAAACGGGTGCCAGGCTCATCACTTGGACGCCAGGGAAGACGACAAGGCCGATTCGGTGCACGGTGGGTAGCTTTCAGTGAGTGTCCTAAAAGGAGGTATATATCATATTCACGCCATTTTCCAGGGGCACACCTTCGTTCCTCGGCACTACCGACATCGACGCAGACCTGAACAGCACTACCGACTTGGCACGCATCCAGACCAAGCTCCGTACCAAATGATCTCGCTCAATGTGCGCGCGCTCACGATCGGTATTTAATCTGGGCGGGCGGTCACAGATCAGTGGCTGACCGGCCCATTGGACATTGCAGCATTCCCAGTGGACCGATACCCTGCGCTTATGCGGACCGTCATCGCCATGATGATGTGTATTAGCGCACTGAGCGCTTGCAGCGGGAACCGGCGCCCGGAGCCGGCGGCCGCAGTGGTTAAGCCTGTTGAACCGGATCCATTCGATCACACCGCGACATCTTTTATCGTCTCGGGACCCCATTTCGCGCCCGGGGAGAGCGCAATCGTCAAGGTTTGCGTATCTCCTGACGGGATTATTTCCAGCGCCGATGTCGTCCTACCCTCCGGCGATAAGCGATTCGACGATTTTGCCATCAATTGGGCGCGCCAAGTCAAATTGGCGAACATGCCGCAGAGTGCTAACGCGCAAGAATTATGTGGTCCCGTGCGCGTTGAGATCAGAGTCTCACCGCTTCCTCGCGTGCTGTCGGGAGGGGATAGTTCGCTGGGTTAGGGGTGCACGCGCATAATGCGGGTGCGAGCGAGGCTACGTCGCGATGAAAGCAGATCTGGAGACCCGACGCATGCAAATGCCGGCTGAGCAGTCACCGCGCAGTTCAGTCCCGGTTCGTGTGCTGGCCGTCGTTGCCGTCGGTGCCGTACTCTATGTCGCTCATGCAGCGTTTATTCCAATTGCGCTGGCCATACTGTTCGCACTGATTCTTACGACGCCGGTCGAAGCCCTGCATCGTCGAGGCGTGCCACGCAGCGCCGCGGCATTATTGATCCTGTTCGCAATGGTCGCTCTGCTTGGCGGTGCGCTCGATTTCTTTTGGACGCCAGCTCAGAAATGGTGGAGTTCAGCGCCACAGACCTTACGGGTGATAGAGCACAAAGTTCAGCCGCTGGCGCGAGTAGTTGGCCGGCTGGAAGCCCTGACAGACCGCGCCGGCCAACTGGTGGAAGCCCCGAAGGCATCCGCGAGCCTTGCTGCGCCCCAAGGCGTACCCGAAGCGCAGCCGCCTGAGACGGGCATAGCGGTCGTGGTGCTCAGTCGAACGCGTACCGCCGTCGTGAGCATGGTGACCACTACCATACTGGCGCTGTTCCTACTCGCCGGGGGTCCACCCATGCTGGCGCGACTCACAGCCAGGGTCTCCAAAGACCTTCAGTCCAACCACACGTTGGCCCTGATTAACGCGGTGCGCAACGAGGTCAGCCGTTACTACGCCAGCATCGCGCTCATCAATCTTGGGCTGGGCGTGGCGACAGCCGCTGTGGCCATGCTGCTGGGAATGCCCAATCCGCTGATGTGGGGTGCGCTGGCAGCGGTGCTGAATTTCATTCCGTACATAGGATCAGCCACGACTTTGCTGCTGCTGGTGGTCGTGGCTCTTGTGAGTTTCGATAGTATGGGTCGCGTGGCCGCGGTGGCCGCGAGCTACCTCGCCCTGGCAACAATCGAAGGGCAAGTCGTGCAGCCGCTGGTAGTGGGCCGACGACTGGAACTCAATCCAATCATCGTCTTCTTGGCGCTGTGGTTCGGCGGCTGGTTCTGGGGAATCGCCGGGATCGTGATCGCCGTGCCGAGCCTGGTTGCGCTTAAGGTCGTCGCCGAACATTCACGACAGGCCGTACCGCTGAATGAAGTTCTGAGCCCCACTGAAACGGGCCGAATCAAGGCGTTGTCGGATCGCGCGGGCAAATCACTCAGAAAGAAACCAGATAACCTACCCGCCTGAGGTACGTACCTGGCGACACAGTGGACTCAGGGCTGCCCCTCGCTCAAGGCGAACAACAGCAACGATCGCGCGGTTACCCCATATTTGTCGCCGTTGTAGAACTTTTGCGCCGCAACGTTGCTCGAAACGTTGCTCGAAACGTTGGTGTCCAGCACCAATGTCCACGTGTCACCGCCCTGGCACACCGGCAACTCGAATTCAACCAGGTCGTGGTGGGCATTGAGCACCATCAACATGGTGGCCTCGGTTCCCCGCTGCCGTAGACCCGTGGGGCGTGCTCGACCATCCATGAGCATGCCGAAGCAGCGCATACGCTCATCAGTCCAGTCCTCATCGCGCATCTCGGCACCCGATGCGTTGATCCACGCCAGATCTTTGACGTCGAGTTCTTCGTCATAGGCACCCGTCAGGAACCTATTGCGGCGAAGAATAGGGTATTTATGGCGCAATTCAGTCAGTTTTTGCACTAACGCGATCAGGTTTTTGCCTTTCTCGGTCAGATCCCAATTGAGCCAGCTGATCTCATTGTCCTGGCAGTACGCGTTGTTATTACCCTGCTGAGTGCGACCGAACTCATCGCCCGCCAGCATCATCGGTGTGCCCTGAGATAGCAGTAGCATCGACAACAGATTGCGAACTTGCCGCTCACGCAGGGCATTGATGGCCGCATCGTCCGTGGGACCTTCAACGCCGCAATTCCAGGAACGATTATCACTGCTGCCGTCGTTATTGTCCTCGCCGTTCGCCTCGTTATGTTTGTCGTTGAACGTCACCAGGTCATTGAGCGTAAAGCCATCGTGCGCCGTGACAAAATTTACGCACGACGAGGGCCTGCGGCCCAATTTGTTGAAGACGTCCGCCGAGGCACACAGACGCTGCGCGACCTCGCTGGCGGCCGCCGAGCCTTTCCAGAAGTCCCTGACGACATCGCGGTAGCGATCGTTCCACTCGGCCCAGCCCGGAGGGAAGCCACCGACCTGATAGCCTCCTGGCCCACAGTCCCAGGGCTCAGCAATCAGTTTGACGCTGCGGAGCACGGGGTCCTGGTGGCAGACCTTGAGAAAGCCGCTTTGATTGTCAAAGCCCGCAGGCTCGCGCGCAAGGATGGTTCCCAGATCGAACCGGAATCCGTCGACATGCAGTTCATTGACCCAATAGCGCAGGCTATCGGTCACCATTTGAATCACCGCCGGATGTGACACGTTGAGCGTATTGCCGGTACCGGTGTCGTTGATGTAATAGCGCTTGTCGTCGGGCAGAAGTCGATAGTACGAGGCGTTGTCTATCCCCTTGAACGACAGGGTGGGGCCCCGCTCATTGCCTTCTGCAGTGTGGTTGTAGACCACATCCAGAATGATCTCGAGGCCTGCTTCGTGAAAGCGGGCAACCATTTCCTTGAACTCGCGCAGGCACTGCTCGGGTTCAGAGGCGTAGCGCGGGTCGGGGGCAAAAAACCCGATGCTGTTGTACCCCCAATAGTTCGTGAGCCCATGTTCGAGCAGGTGGCTGTCATTGATGAAGGTATGGATCGGTAGCAATTCGACTGATGTCACGCCCAGCGACTTGACGTAGTCGACGACCTCCCGGGTTCCAAGTCCCGCAAAGGTGCCGCGCTGCTTCATGGGCACCGCAGGATGCAATTTGGTAAAGCCGCGCACATGCGCTTCATAGATGATCGTCCGGTCCCACGGCACTCCGCGCGAGCGGGGTTGTCCCCGCCAGTCGAAGTTGGGATCGACGACGACGCACTTGGGCATGAAAGGCGCGCTGTCGCGCGCATCGAAACTTAAGTCATCATCTTCGGCACCGATCGTGTAGCCGAAGCATTCGGGCGCCCACTTGAGCTCACCGGTGTGTCCTCGGGCGTAGGGATCAAGCAGCAGTTTATTGGGATTGAAGCGGTGGCCGGCGAGCGGCACATACGGCCCGTGCACCCGATAGCCATACACGTCGCCAGGCCCCACACCCGGCAGATACCCATGCCAGATTTCATCCGTATACTCAGGTAGCGCAATGCGTTCGAGTTCACGCGCGCCCACCGAGTCGAACAGGCACACCTCGACTTTCGTGGCATTCGCAGAAAACAGCGTAAAATTGGTGCCGCGACCGTCCCAGATCGCGCCCTGCGCTGCCGGGCTGCCTTCTCTGACTTTACTCGCCTTGCTGCCGTTCAATTCGTGCTCCCTGTATGCAGAAACCCTACCACGGATGTTCTGCCGGAAAGTCACATATGGGGGTTGAGACAATGATCGTGAGAAGGCGCGCGAGGTGGGAAAGAAAGGCGGGGAGTCGCCCTAACGACGCCGCCACGGGCTCGAACCAGCGAGCTAGCGGCGCCGGCAATTTTGCCAACGGTAGCCGGCAGCCGCTGGTTACCGGGCTGTGAACCGCGGCAGCTCTAGGCCGCGGCTGGCCCGACTTCCTGGTCAAGCATTGCGTTATCGACCTCGTCTTGCTCCGCCTTTTCACGTTTAGCGCGCTCATACGTGCCGATTAAACAACCGGCAGCGATCGCACGCTCGACGACGGCGTCGAACAGCTCGTGACGCCCGGGGACGCTGGAGAACCCTGGTCCCTCACGAAGTGCGAACAGCTGAAAAGCATAACGGTGCTCGCCGTGGCCAGGCGGTGGATCCGGAGGCAGCCACCCCTGCTTTAGAAATGAATTTAGTCCAATTTCAACTTCATCGATTGCTGCGGCATCCTGGCTCACCAATGCTCCCTCCACCAATGATCCATCGCAACGCTCCAAGTTGACGGCGATCGCATGCACTAAGGGACGCGGCGTAGGCGAATCGGCGTCTTCTACCATCAACACCACGGAAGTTGCCGCTTGCGGAACGCCGCGCCATGCAAGCGGTGGCGAGGTACCGTCCCCGTCTGCGGTGTATCGGATCGGGATAGCTGCCATGTTTTCAAATGCAAGGCTATGGATGTCGATTCGTGGAACGTCCCTCTCAAGCAGGAGACGATAAAGCGCGATGTTTTCCAAACCTGCCCTTTGACCTTGCAAGGCGCGGCCTACCTGCTCGGGAAGGTTTTCCAACACAGCATTGCTCCTTCGGTGTGTCGCCTCTCAGCTGCGCGTGCCCCGGAGTCTAACCGATGCCGCAGCGGCTAACTGTCGGCCAGCTGGACGCTATGGCCGTAAGTCAGCTCCTGCCAAGAGCATACAAGCCCAGAGCGCCGACCAGCGCGGAATTGATCCATGGGCAGATTTCTCGCTCTGCATGCAAGAGCGCAAGGGCAATGTTCTCCAGCCCTTTTGGTCAGCCCGGCGCGCGTGAGTTTAAAAAAACCCGCTGGCGTGGATAACCTCGCCAGCGGGTCAATGCTGAATCCGCCGATCATCGCTCGGGGGTCGAGTGATGGTCGTTAGGGAAGACTGGACTCAGACGCTTAACGCTACTCTTCGCTTGCCAGTTGCGTCTGTGCGGTGCCGAACATTGTGTTTGCATCGCTACAGGTGCGGGGCGAGGCTGACAGAACTGCCGCGACTATGCGATCAGTGAGTCAACCTGAATGCGCTGGACGTCACAGTTTGCAAATCGCGGCTCTCGCGGGGTGCTAGTGATGATGCGTTATCCTTTTGCGGGGAATGAACCAGACTGAGAGGGCACGGCCCGTGGTGCGCTGATGGTTTCGATTATTCAGGTCCTGGTGTTGCTGTTGATCGTCATTGCCGCCGTTGCGGTCGTGGCAGCGCGGCTCAAGATTCCTCCGGGCATTCTCTTGGTGCTCACCGGCGTGATCCTGGCGCTCGTCCCGGGGCTGCCGACGGTGAGGCTGGCGCCGGAGTTCGTACTTCTTCTCGTATTGCCGCCGGTGATCTACTCGTCTGCGGTCGCCATGAGCTGGCGCGAGTTTCGATTCAATCTGCGGCCCATTTCGTTGCTGGCAGTCGGTTGCGTCGTATTCACGACGCTCGCGACCGCTGCGGCAAGCCACTGGTTTCTGGGTCTGCCGTGGCCGGTGGGCTTTGTGTTGGGCGCTATCGTTTCGCCGCCGGACGCCGTCGCGCCGCTCGCCATCGCCCGCAGAATGCAGCTTCCGAGGCGCATCGTCGTCATTCTTGAGGGAGAGGGACTGGCAAACGATGCCACGGCCCTGATCCTCTATCGCTTTGCAGTGGTGGCGGTGAGCGTCGGCGTATTTTCCTTCGGCCACGCCGTGGGCATGTTTGCCGCCATTGTGGTTGGCGAAATCCTCTGGGGCATTGGCGTGGGTTGGCTGATGCTGCGGCTGAGACGCTGGGTTCGCGAGCCGCGCATCGAGATCATGCTCTCAGTCCTGACGCCGTTCGTGGCGTACTGGCCGCCGGAGCATCTGGGCGGCTCGGGCGTACTCGCCACCGTGACTGCCGGGCTCTACATCAGCTGGAACGGCCTTCGGCTCATCAGCGCTGAAACGCGGCTCCAGGGGATCTTCTTCTGGGACTTCCTCATTTACCTGACCGAAGGCATGATCTTCCTGATCACCGGCCTGCAGGCGCGCGCGCTGATGGCTGGAATAGGGGGTTATTCGCTCTCCAGATTGGCCATCTCCGGCGCTGTGGTGTGCGTCGTCGTCATCTCGGCCCGCTTCGTCTGGATGTATCCGGCGACCTACGTCCCGCGCTGGCTCATTCCCTCCATCGCGCGCAAGGATCCGGCGCCGCCCTGGCAATGGCCGTTCGCGCTTGCATTCACCGGTATCCGCGGCATCGTCTCGCTCGCGGCGGCGCTCGCGATTCCCTTTGCCACCGAGAGCGGTGAGCCGTTTCCCGACCGCGACCTGATTCTCTTCCTGACGTTTGCGGTCATCCTCGTGACACTCGTGGGACAAGGCCTCATGTTGCCCGCAGTGATGCGTGCGCTCGGCCTCGCCCATGCGGGGCGTCGTGAGCGCCACGTCGACAGAGCGGAGGAGCTGGCAGCTCGTCGCCAGGCGATCGAGGCGGCGATCGAGAGTCTCGAAAAGCTGAAAGCGGAACGCCGTTTCTCGCAGGATATCGTTCAACCGATCCTTACGCGCCTGCGCGATCGGATCAAGTATGTCGGGAACAGAAGTGAGCAAGGCGATGGCAATAAGAAGCTCGTCGCGCTTCACGATGAGATCGAGCGCTTCGTCATCACTGCCGAACGAGATCGAATCAACGATCTCTATCGCCGCGGTAAGCTCAAAGACGAAGCACGACGCCGCATCGAGCGGGATCTTGATCTGCGTGACGCACACGTCACCAACTTACAGGCCGAAGAATGAGTGTCGGGACGGCGCCTTAGGCGTCATGCTGGAAAGGGATCGGATCGCTGGCTGGAAATGTTTCAGCCAATTCTTCGTCGAGGCGCTCATTTTCCTTTTCTTTTTCGGCGGATTCGGCATCAGACGGCCGCTCGGGTACTTCGGCCGGAGTACCAGCATCGGGCAGACGAGTTCGTGGATTCATAAGTCGTTCTCCTGCGCTGGATCGGTTCGCCTGTTCTACACGCGCAATCATACCGTGGGTTGCCATCCAGATGAGCCCGAGCTGCGCAGCGCGTCGTGCGCTACATTGAATGTTCAGGGACTCAAACTGCTCTGTCTCATGAGCGCGGTCGGTGCGCCGGCGCACCAAAGCTATAATGCGCACAACCTATGACTACGCCACCGGTCGGAACCCCGACGCGACCGCCTGCGCACGCCGCACCGCGACGCGTGGCGCTGACCGTTGCCGGCGCGCTGTTCATGGAGGGATTCGATAGCGCCGTCATTCTGACCTCGCTGCCGCAGATGGCGGCGGATCTGGGCCAATCGCCGCTGCGGCTGAGCCTTGCGGTGACCGCCTACCTGATCGCGCTGGCGATTCTGATCCCGATCAGCGGCTGGGTGGCCGACCGATTCGGTGCGCGGCGCGTCTATTGCGCCTCGATCCTGGTGTTCGTCGGCGGTTCACTCTGGTGCGCTTTCTCCCATTCACTCGTGTCGCTGGTGCTCGGCCGCTTCGTGCAAGGCACGGGCGGGGCCATGATGGCGCCGGTCGGGCGACTGATCTTGACGCGCGGGGTCGAGAAGCGGGCCTTGGTGTCGGTCATGAACTACATGCTCCTGCCCGGAATCGTCGGCCCGACGCTCGGTCCGGTGATCGGAGGCTTCATCACCACCTACGCCTCGTGGCGATGGAATTTCTTCATCAACGTGCCCATCGGCGTGCTCGGGTTGATCATGGCCTGGCGCTTCATTCCACCGAGCCCGCCCATGCCGCAGGCACGCTTTGACTGGCTGGGCTTCCTACTGGTGGGCAGCGCCGCGGCAGGATTGCAAACCCTGATCGAGGCCTTGGGTCACCGGCTGCTGCCCGCTCCGCTCTTGATCGCGCTCGGCATGCTGGTAGCACTGTGCGCCGGATTGTACGCCGGGCATGCGCGCCGTCGCGTCGCGCCGCTGATCGATCCGGCCCTGTTCCGAATCCGCAGCTTTTCGGTGGCGATTCTGGCCGGCAGCATCGCCCGGGCCGGGGTGTTCTCGACGCAGATTCTATTGCCGACCTTGTTGCAGCTGCAGTTCGGCTACAGCGCATTCCACTCCGGCTTGCTGACCTTTCTGGTGTCGGCCGGGGCTTTCGTGGTGCGTCCGTGGATCTCCTTGGTGCTCGCTCGCTTCGGCTTCCGGAGCGCGCTGTTTTGCGCCTGTCTGGCTGCCAGCGCCATGCTCTCGGGTTTCACGCTGTTTCGAGTCTCTTCGCCGATCGCAGTGTTCGCTGCCTATATCCTGATCTTCGGCACGATCCGCTCTGCGATCCTCTCGAGCATCGGTGCACTCGCGCTCGCCGACATCGAGCACGCCGACATGGGCCGCAGCAACGGCGTGGCATTGTTTGCACAGCGCATTTCGATGAGTTTCGGGGTCAGCTTCGGTGCGGCCTCGCTGTCGCTCGCCTCGGCGGGCCGCGTGCTCGAGCATCGCGATTTCTCGATGGCGTTCCTGATTGCGAGTGCCGTGACGTTGATCGCGGCCTTCGCGATGCTGCGCCTGCGTGAGCATGACGGCTGGCAGGTGTCGGGCTTCGGCGCGCGCCCCGCGCAGACTTAAGATCGCGCGTCGTGCGCGTGGCATCGGGCCGATCAGAGTCGCTGTTGGATCTGGTCGGCGACGCGCAGCGCATTGGCGATGATGGTCAAGGTCGGATTGACCGCGCCGATGGAGGGAAAGAAACTCGCATCGGCGAGGTAGAGATTGTCCAGATCGTGCGCCTTGCAGTTCAGATCCAGCACCGATGTCGCCGGATCGCGGCCGAAGCGCGCGGTGCCGGCCTGATGTGCCGTGCCTCCGATCGGAATGTTCTTGCCCAGGTACAGGCTGCGCTCCAGTAATGGTACGGGCGCACCGCCGGCACTGAGCATGAGTTGCAATTTCTTGCGCAGGCGCCGGTGGGCCTCCATGTTGCCTTCGGTCACATCGAGCACCACACGCTCGCCGTCATAGAAGATTCGATTGTCCGGATGCGGTAGATCCTCGCTGGATAGCCAGAAAGCCATCGCATGGCGCGCCATGACATCAAACGGCATCTTCGGGACCCAATCGAGCCACTCCGGCAGGGCTTCGCCTCGAATCTGCGCGCCATGCGCGCTCGCGCACATCTGAATCAGACCCAGAGGATAGGACCAGTCCTCGGCGCCGAAGTAGTAGTCGCTGACGGCCAGGGTTTTCTGAAATACCGTGTCATTCGGTTCACGCATCAAGGCCATCAGCACGGATTGATTGTGACGCATATAGTTGCGTCCGACTTGCCCCGAGCGATTGCCCAGGCCGTTGGGATGCCGGTCGTTGGCCGATCGCAGTAGCAGCAATGCCGAGGACAAGGCGCCGCAGGCCACCACCACGATATCTGCCGAGTATTGCTCGGGCTGGCCGTTGCGCGTCACGTGCACGGCCGTGACCGCGGTCCCCGTGGCATCGGTCTGCAGCCTTTCGACGCAGGCCCCCGTCAGCAGCGTCAGATTCGGATGCGCCTGGAGCGCCGGATCGACACAGATGACCTGCGCGTCGGCCTTGCCATTGAGCAGACAGGGAAAACCGTCGAACGCGTCGCAGCGGATGCAGATGCTGGTTGGTGTCGGTTTACCGTCCTTTTCATCAAGCAGAATGCCCAGTGGCAGGTGGAAGGGGTGCAGACCGCTGCGGCTCAGGCGATCGCTGAGCGCCTGAATCGCGGGCTCGTGGGAGACCGCAGGATAAGGAAAGGGGCTGCTCGAGGGCGGCTCGTTCGGATCCTCGCCGCGCTGTCCATGGACGTGAAACAGTCGCTCGGCTTGTGCATAGTAGGGTTCGAAGGCCGCGTATTGCAGCGGCCACGCCGGCGAGATGCCGTCCTGATGGCGAATCTCTTCGAAGTCGCGCTCGCGCAGACGCAACAGTGCTGCGCCGTAGACTTTCGAATTTCCGCCGACGTAATAGTGCAGTCCCGGATGAAAGCTTCGCCCGTCCCGGCCGTACCAGGTCTCCGGCGTCTGATACACGCCATCGACGAACACGGTTTGGGCATCCCAGTTGGCGCGAGTGCGTGGCAGATAGTCGCCCCGTTCGAGCAGCAGGATCCGCTTTCCCGTCGGCGCCAGCCTGTGCGCCAGCGAGGCGCCTCCGGGCCCGCTGCCGATCACTATCACGTCGTAGTGCGCATCCGCCATGTCGCTCTCCCGCCGCGGCCGTCAGCCGCCGGTGGCAAAGCCGGGGTAGAGCGTCATACCGCCATCAACGAAAAGGGTGGTACCGACCACGTAATCGGATTGATCCGATGCCAGCCACACCGCCGCCCGCGCGATGTCCTCGGGCTCGCCGATGCGGCCATAGGGGACCAGGGTCATGAGTGCCGCGTAGGCTTCGGCGGTCTGCCAGGCCCCGGTGTTGATCGGCGTGCGGATCGCACCGGGCGCGATGGCGTTGACGCGGATACGATGCGGTGCCATCTCTTGCGCCAGGCTCTCCATCAACAATTTGATGCCGCCTTTGGAGGAGGCGTAATTCGCATGTCCGGCCCAGGGGATCTGCTGGTGCACGGAACTCATGCAGATGATTTTTCCGGCTGCGCAGGACACCGATGGCACCATGCCGCGGCGCAGGAATTCGCGGATGGCCTCGCGCGCGCACAGGAACTGACCGGTCAGGTTGACGTTGAGCACCGTGTTCCAGCTCTGCAGACTCATGGCGGCGAACGCGGCGTCGCGCTGCAGACCGGCGTTGTTGACCAGGATGTCGATGGTGCCGAACTGCTGCACCATGAGCTTGAACATGTCGGCAACCTGATCCTCCGACGACACATCGGCCTTGTGGGCATAGGCGTTCACGCCCAACTGCCGGATTTCCTCGACCACCGCGTTCGCGGCATCATCGCCGGCGACGTAATTCACGACCACGTCGGCGCCAGCCTGGGCGAGACCAATGGCAACACCCCGGCCGATGCCGGAATTCGCGCCCGTGACGAGGGCTTTCTGCCCGCTCAGGCACTTGTGCATCGGCACGGGCGGTGCGGTGGATTTGGGGGCCGTGGCCGCGGGCGGTGTGGTCACGGGATCCCTCCTGGTGTAGGACGATTCGATGGTATGTTCGCCAGCGGCGGCGGCGTACGGGTTACACTCGCCGCTGGATTTCTCAGCGTATTCCAGCCCTTTACCCTGCACGCGAGCCTGCATTCACAAGTGTAGCTGAACGCTGATCGGAGGCGAGCATTGTCGAGCCTATGGATAGTCCTCGCCGTTCGCTGCTTGATGGTGGTGCTGTTTCTGCCCTTCAGTGCGCTCGACAAATTGCTGAATTTCAAGCAGGCAGTCGGCCAGTGCGCACAAGCCATAAGGCTGCGCGCGCTGGCGACAGTGCTGATCGTCATGGCACTTGGCGTCGAGGTCGTGATGTCGCTGGCCATTGTGACGGGCATCGCCGATCGCCTCGCTGCATTCATTCTGGCCGGCTACTGCATCGTCACGGCGCTGCTCTGGAAGCCATTCTGGAAGGCATCGGACTTCCGCCTCAAGGGCGAGAGCGGCGGGCGCGAGATTTTTTGGGATTTCTTGAAAAACCTCGGCTTGGCCGGCGGCTTCCTGGTGCTGGCCTTGGGTACCGATGCCGCGGGCGTGCAGCGGTTCTGGAATCATCCCCTGGCGTCCAGCCACCCCTACGCCACGATCATCAGCGCAGGCGGATCGTGATGAGCGAGCGGCCCACAGTGCGCTATTGGCATTTGTGGACGGATGCCGAGGGCATCAGCCACCAGCAGCAGTGCGCAATGAGTGAGTTTGAGCTCAAGTCGATGCAGCCGCCCGCCGATCCGCAGTGGCAGGGACAGCGCACCAGCGGCGCCATGAGCGTGCTGGTCACCGTGCAGCCGGTCGGCTGGGTGGGCACCTGGCACGAAAATCCCAAGCCGCAGTGGATCGTGCCGTTGTCGGGACGATGGTTCGTGGAGTCGATGGATGGCAGCCGGGTCGAGATGGGCGCGGGTGAGATCTCCTTCGGCGGGGATCAGAACTGTCGCGATGTCGCAGGCCGGCGCGGTCATCGATCCGGGACGGTCGGCGATGCGCCGGCGGTGTTGATGGTCATCCAGCTCGATGAGGCCGCCGCGCCGTCCTCGCCGTGTGCATTGCGTTGAGCGCACATGGACGAGTTCGAAATCCGCGATCCCAAATTTGCCCGCTACCTGCTGGGCAATGCGCCACTCGAGACACTGGCCAGTGGTTTCCGTTGGATCGAGGGCCTGGTCTGGATGGGCGATGCGCAATGTCTTTTATTCCAGGACCTGCCGCGCGATCGCACGATGCGCTGGATCGAGGGTTCGGGGGTATCGGTCTATCGCTCCCCCTCGGGCTATGGCAACGGCCAGACGCGTGACCGGCAAGGGCGGCTGATTTCCTGTTCGCACCGTGAGCGTTGTTTGTTTCGCACCGAGCTCGACGGCAGCGTGACTCGACTGGTGGCTCGCCATGACGGGCGACGTTTGAATTCACCGAACGATGTGACTGTGAAATCCGATGGCAGCATCTGGTTCACCGATCCACTGTATGGAATTCAGAGCGACTACGAAGGCGGCCGACAATTCTCCGAGCAGCCGCCGGCGCTGTATCGCTTCGAACCTGACAGCGGCCGTATCACGGTCGCGGCTGGAGATTTTGATGGACCGAATGGCCTGGCGTTCTCACCGGACGAGCGCCGGCTCTATGTCGCCGAGACCGGGGATCAGACGACCGACAACCCGAAGCAGTACATCCGAGCCTTCGATGTGGATGCTCAGGGGCAACTGAGCGGCGGTGAGATTTTCCACAAAATCGAGCCGGGCTACGCTGACGGCCTGTGCGTCGATGAGGACGGCAATTTGTGGTCAAGCGCGGGCGACGGGGTGCATTGCATCGACCCCAGCGGACGGCTGCTCGGCAAAGTGCTCGTGCCGTATCGCGTGTCGAACCTCACTTTCGGCGGCCTGCTCAAGAACCGGCTCTTTATCGGCGGATCGCACACGCTGTACGCGATATTTCTGAATCGTCGCGGCCTGCGATGGCCGTGAGTCGCCTGGTCAGCTTCAGCCTGACCACTGGAAACCTTGAGCGCTTGGCCGCGTTCTACCGGGAGGCTTTCGGCTGTCAGACCTTGGTCAGGGAGATCATGTCCGGACCGGATTTCGAATCCCTCATGGGTGTGAGCGCTGGCGCGCAGCGCATGATGCTTGGGCTGGGTCACGAGCGCATCGAGCTGCTGCAATTCGAGCGCCCGGGTCAACCTTATCCGCAAGACTCGGCGTCCTCGGATCTTTTTTTTCAGCACTTTGCGATCGTCGTGGCGCACATGGATCAAGCCTTCGAGCAGCTCTCGCGCGCCCAAGGATGGACCAGCATCTCGATGTGCGGTCCGCAACGTCTGCCCGCACAGTCCGGCGGCGTCACTGCCTTTAAATTCCGCGACCCGGACGGTCATCCGCTCGAGTTGCTGGCCTTTCCCTCGGGGCAGGCGCCGCCGGCGTGGCAGCCGGGGCCGGATGGCGCGCTGTGTTCAGGGATTGACCATTCGGCGATCAGCGTTGCCGATAGCGCCCGCAGCATTGCCTTCTATGAAGCGCTGGGCCTGTGCGTCTCCGCGCGCTCGCTCAACCGCGGCTCTGAGCAGGCGCGCCTCGATGACGTGCCGCAGCCGCAGGTGGAGGTCACCGCTCTGGCGCTGAGTCAGGGCGGGCCCCATCTGGAATTGCTGTGCTATCGGGGCGTCAAGCGGGGCGAACCGATACGCCTGCGCAACAACGATATGGCCACGACGCGGCTGATCCTGGAGACAACACAGCCAGGATCAAGCGCTTCAGGCGCGAGATTTGAGCGCTGCCTGCTCGATCCGGACGGGCATCATCTGTTGCTGGTACCGCCGGCGCAGGCGTCGACTCAAAACGGATAATGGCGCGCTGTGGTCTGAATCGTAATCCAGCGGGTTTCGGTGAACTGGTCGACGGCCGCCTTGCCGCCAAAGCGGCCATAGCCGGAGGCCTTCATGCCGCCGAAGGGCATCTGTGCCTCATCATGTACCGTCGGGCCGTTGATGTGACAGATGCCGCTGTCGATGCGCCTGGCCACATCGAGCGCCTTGGCGATGTCGCGGCTGAATACCGATGCGGCCAGTCCGTAGTCGGTGTCGTTAGCGAGTCGCACGGCCTCGTCGGCCGAGCTCACGCGCGTGATGGATACCTGCGGTCCGAAGCTCTCTTCGCGAAATAATGCCATCTCGGGCCGGACATGGTCGACGACGACGCCCTGCATGATCGTGCCCTGCGCAGCCCCACCGGTCAGCAGCTTCGCGCCCTGGGCCACCGCGGCGTTCACCAGGCGCTGCACGCGATCGACGGTCGCGCGCCCCACGACCGAACCCAGAACCACGTCGCCCTGGCGTGGGTCACCGCTAGGCAGTGCTTTCACGCGCTTGGCGAGCTTGGCCGCGAACTCGTCGGCGACGCTCTCGTCGATGATCACGCGCTCGGTGGACATGCAGATCTGACCTTGGTTGGCGAACGCACCAAACACGGTGGCATCGACGGCCGCATCGACATCGGCATCGGCGAGCACCACCAGCGGGGCTTTGCCGCCGAGTTCCAACAGCACCGGTTTCAGATATTTGGCGGCGAGCAGGGCGACGCTGCGCCCAACCGAGGTCGAGCCGGTGAAATTCACACGGCGCACGGCCCGATGCGCAATCATCGCCTCGACCACCGCGGCGGCGTCTTTGGCATCATGAGTAATGACATTGACGACGCCGGAGCCTAATCCGGCCTCCTGCAACACCGTACCGAGCATGCGATGCGTCGCCGGGCAGATTTCAGAAGCCTTGAGAATGACCGTGTTGCCACAGGCCAGCGGCATCGCGATGGCCCGCACGCCGAGGATGATCGGCGCATTCCAGGGCGCGAGGCCGAGCACCACGCCCACGGGCTGGCGGATGGACATGGCGAGACTCCCCGCCACATCGGACGGAATCACCTCGCCGGAGATCTGGGAGGTCATCGAGGCGGCTTCGCGCAGCATGTCGGCGGCCAAATGCACATTGAAATGCGTCCAGCCGGCCGTGGCCCCGGTCTCCGTGGTCACCGCTTCCACGAACCGCATCGCCTGCGATTCCAGCGCGTCGGCGGCGCGCAGCAATTTGGCGCGCCGCGCGCTCGGCCCGAGGGCCGCCCACGCGGGAAATGCCTCGGCCGCCGCATCGGCAGCCGCGATGCCGTCCGCCACCGTGGCGGCCGCGGCGATGGTGGCCGTCTCGCCGGTCATGGGGTTGAGCCGCTCGAAGGTGGCGCTGTTGCGGGCATCGACGTCACGACCACCGATCAATAGCTGCACGGTTTGCACGATTACCCCTCCAGTACACACGGCTTCTCAGCTGCAAGGCTGAATGCCGACGCTCAGTCTCTCCAAGATCAACTTAGGTGCCGCATTGTGCCCGAATAGGCTTTCACTGAGCAGCCTTGGAGGCAACAGCAAGTCGCACTGGCGTGCGTAGTCCAATCGAGCGAGTCGTCCCGCCAATCCGCCCGATGGCCGTGTCCTCAGGCCTTTGCGGTCACCGTCGCAGTATACTTCGCGCGCTCGAGCGACCGCTCGAGCGACCGCTCAACGACGGCTCACGCCAAGAGGCCCCCAGACATGACTATTGGAGCGTTGTTGCCGCTGATCGTGCTATTGGTCGTGCTGCTGATGGCCGCACGCGCCTTGTTCCGCACCGTGCCACAGGCCACGGTCGCGGTAGTGACCGTATTCGGCAAGTACCACCGGATCATGCGCGAGGGCCTGAATTTCAAGATGCCCTGGGAGAAGGTGGTCTACCGCCTGTCCTTGCAGAATCGCGCGCTGCAGTTGGAGTTTCAGGCCATCACCCAGGATCAGGCCAACGTCAAATTCGCCACCATGGTGCTGTACGCGGTGGCGGCAGCGGAGGAGGAGGCCATCAAGAAAGCGGTGTTCAGCTTTGCCTCGCCGCAGGAGTTCCAGCTGGCGCTGCAGCGGACCATAGACGGCTCGATTCGCCAGTTCGTCGCCACCACCAAGCAATCCGACATCCTCGGTATGCGCGCCGAGATCGTCGAGCACACCAAGAAGAATCTCGACGAGGTGGTACTGAACTGGGGCTACGTGGTGCGCGACATTCAGATCACCGACATGACCTTCGACAAGGAGATCATCGATTCGATGGCGCGTGTCGTGTCGTCCAAGAACCTGCTGGCGGCCGCCTCCAACGAAGGCGCGGCGCTGCTGGTCAAGCGGACCAAGGATGCGGAGGCCGAGGCCGCCTACAAGACCATCGGGGCGGAAGCGGACAAGAAGGCCTCGGCGCTGCGCGGCGAGGGATTGGCCTTGTTCCGCAAAAATATCGCGGCCGGCATGAAGGATGCCGCCGAGAGCCTCAAGGCCGCCGGGGTGGATAACAAGTTCCTGCTGTTCCTCGAGTACACGGACGTCCTCAAATACGTGGCTGAGCACGCGCAGGGCAAGGTGATTTTCATGGACAACGGCGCTGCCGCACCGTCCAGAGTGGTGCAGGGAATCTTCGGGATGCTGGGCGAGACATCCGCCACCCCGCCCCCGACGGCGTGAATTTGCAACAGCGGGGAATCGTCCCCATTATGATGGGAGCCGGGAGGCTTGCGGGCAGGGATCCGGAGTGGTTCGCAGCGCGGGCTTGGGCAAACCTGTTATCGTGCAGGTTGAGGCGATATTTTGGTTATTTTCGTAACTTGATGATTACATTGGAAAACAACAAAGATCTGCCCGAATACATAACACGGCGCCGGACGCCTGGGAGTTAAGGATTATGAGAGCCACGAGCTGGGATTCCGTCTCGCGCAACTGGACAACGACGCTGATGTTCTCGTTGACTTTTGCCGTGGCGGTCACCGTCGTGCCCTGGTACGGCTTCACGCACGGCTACCATGCGGCGGCCTGGATCTGGTTCGTGCTATTCCTCGGCGCCAACGGCATGTCGATCACCTGTGGCTACCACCGCCTGTTCGCGCATGCCACCTACGACGCCCATCCGATACTGAAGGTGCTGTATCTGCTCTTCGGCGCCATGGCCCTGCAGAACAGCGCGCTGGTCTGGAGCGCCACCCACCGCGTTCATCATCGCAATATCGATGACGTAGAACTCGATCCATACAGCGCGCGCCGCGGCTTCTGGTTCTCGCACATCGGCTGGATGCTGCGCAATTACCCGAGCGGAGAGCCCGATTTCAGCTGCGTGCGAGATTTGGAGCGTGACCGGCTGGTGAGCTGGCAGCACCGCCATTATGTGCCGCTGGCGCTGGCCATGAATTTCGGCCTGCCGTTGCTGGTCGGTTGGGCCAGCGGCGAGGTCCTCGGCTGCTTTCTGCTCGCGGGCGTGCTGCGCCTCGTTATCAGCCATCACTTCACATTTTTTATCAATTCCCTGGCACACATGTGGGGCGTACAACCCTACACCGATGACAACACGGCCCGTGACAATGGCGTGGTGGCGCTGCTGACCTACGGCGAGGGCTACCACAATTTTCACCATATGTTTGCGCACGACTACCGCAACGGCGTGCGCTGGTGGCAGTGGGATCCCTCCAAGTGGTTCATCAACGTCATGCGCTGGCTCGGGTTGGCACGTAACCTGAAGACCGTACCGTGGTTCAAGATTCAACGCGCGCTGCTCGATACGCAGTTTCGCCGGGCGGAACGAGAGCTTGCTGGACACCAGCCGGGGCGCGCGCAGATCGAGCATCTGCGGCGGCGCGTGGCCGAGGAGTACGAGGCGTTTTGTCAAGCCGTCACAGACTGGACTCATCTGCGCGAACAATGGCTTGCGCAAACCAAGCGCGCGATGATCGAGCGCTGGGAGCGCTCGGCCCTGCAGTTGCAGCTCAAGGAACTCGAATACGGGTTGCAGTTACAGTACCGTCGAATGCGACGGCTGCGGGCGCAGCTCGGGTAGGCTACGCGCGGCCGGGCGCGTGGCTGCAACGCGCGCGGCAACCTACGATCCAGTTAAGGAGAGCATGCTATGGACGCCGCCTCCGAGCCTGAGGGGCTTACAACGCCCGCCGGCGCGGCACCGATTCCGCACGGCCGCCAGGGCGGTTCACTGGATGCACGCCTCGTGCGACGGCTCATCACGACCCTGGGTAATCCGCCCATCGAGTTTGTACTGGCGTGGACAGGCGAGCTCATTGCCGGGCAAGCCACCGCGCCGGTCGCGCACGTTCGCATCGCCGATCGCGCCACGCTGCTGGGCCTGCTGAGCGATCCCCGGGTCCGCTTCGGCGATGCCTACAGCGCCGGGAGCATTGAAGTCGAAGGCGATCTAGTTCAGCTAATGGAAATCATCTATCGCGCCTTCCCCTCGGGCAGCGGCGCAGGCTCCATGTCTCGTCGGCTCGCCGGCTGGCTGCAGCGGCCGCGCCGCAATACCCTCAGCGGGTCGCGCAGCAATATTCATCGTCACTACGATCTGGGGAATGAGTTCTATTCGCTATGGCTCGGCGAGACGATGTCCTACACCTGCGCCTACTTCCCGAGCGCGGAGGCGAGCCTGGAGCAGGCGCAGGTCGCGAAAATGGATCACATCTGCCGCAAGCTGCGCCTGCAGGCCGGGGATTCCGTGGTGGAGGCGGGTTGCGGCTGGGGTAGCCTGGCGCTGCACATGGCCAGCCGCTACGGCGCGCGGGTTCGCGCCTTCAACATCTCCAACCAGCAGATCCGGTACGCGCGCTCGCGCGCACGCGAGCAGGGTCTGGAAAACCTCGTCGAGTTCATCGAAGACGATTACCGCAATATTAGCGGCCGCTACGACGTCTTCACCTCGGTCGGCATGCTCGAGCACGTGGGCCGCGAGAATTACGCCGAACTGGGGCGTGTCGCGCGGCGCTCGCTGAGCGCTGAAGGGCGGGGCCTGATTCACTCGATCGGCCGCAACCGCCCGGAGCCGCTGCATCCATGGATCGAGCGGCGGATTTTTCCGGGCGCTTATGCGCCCACGCTGGGCGAGATGATGCAGATCTTCGAGCCCTCGAGTCTCTCGGTGCTCGACGTGGAGAACATTCGCCTGCACTACGCGCTGACGCTGCGCGAGTGGCTTGCGCGCTATGAGGGCGCGGTCGGAAAGGTGCGCACGATGTTCGATGAATTTTTCGTGCGCATGTGGCGGCTATATCTGGCCGGTTCGATCGCGGCATTTGAGACCGGTACGATGCAGTTATTCCAGGTCCTGTTCACGACCCAGGAGAACAACCGGATCCCGCTGACGCGCGAGTTCATCTACCCGCGCTGAACGGCACATGCAGGATGCGCAGCGCCGAGATCATTGTGGTAGGCGGCGGTCCAGCCGGTTCTGCGGCCGCACAGCGGCTCAAGCAGGCCGGCGCAGAGGTCTTGGTGCTCGACAAGTCGAGCTTTCCCCGACCCAAGCTGTGCGCGGGTTGGATCACCCCCGAGGTGGTGGCGGACCTGCAGCTGCAGATCAGCGCCTACCCGCACCGCTTCCTGAGTTTCCGGCGCTTGCACTGGCACCTCAAGGGCCTGCACGTGCCGGTCCCGTGCGTGCAGCACTCCATTCGGCGCTTTGAGTTCGATGCCTGGCTGCTCGAGCGCTCCGGCGCGCAAGTCCTCCAGCACACCGTCAAGGCCATTCGTCGCGACGGCGAGCACTACGTGCTCGATGAGGCGTTCCGCTGCCGTTACCTGATCGGTGCGGCAGGCACCTCCTGTCCGGTCTACCGCGCGCTGTTCCGCGAGCAACTGGCACGCGTTCGTGCTCTACAGACGGTGACCCTGGAACTGGAATTCCCCTATGAGTGGCAGGATGCGGACTGTCACCTGTGGTTTTTCGATCACGGCCTACCGGGCTACAGCTGGTACGTGCCCAAGGCGCGCGGCTGGCTCAACGTGGGCGTTGGCGGCATGGCCGCGCGCCTCAAGCAGCGCGAGCAGGACATCCGAACGCACTGGCAGCACTTTGCCGCCAAATTGCAGCGGCAGTTTCGCATCAGCGTGCCCGAGGAGCCCTCCGGCTACAGCTATTATCTGCGCGGTCCAGTTGAGGTCGGGCGCCTGGGCAACGCCTTTCTGACCGGCGACGCCGCGGGTCTGGCCACGCGGGATCTGTGTGAAGGCATTGGACCGGCGATCCGCAGCGGCCAGCGTGCCGCCGACTCGATTCTCAATGGCTCGACCTACCAGCTCGAGGGGGTCACGGGTGCGAGTCTCGGCGGCGGCCTGATCACGCGCTGCATGGATTGGGCCTTCACGCGCGGCGCGAACGAGTCGGCCGCGACGCACTGATCCCATACTCAGGCGGATAGCGCCTGCTCGCGGCCACGCTGCCGCGCCTCGGCTTGCTGACGTTCGGCTTCGATCTGATCGAGCACCGCCTCGACGTCGACCGCGGTGGGGTCGCGCGTGAAGCGGCCCGTGAGCGGCGTGTCGGGCTTCAACTCGCCGGCCTCATAGACCTTCCAGATCTCGTGGGCGTAGTCCGTCTCCAGCAGCTCGGGCGCAGCCCGGGCAAAGCTCGTGCGCATGTTGTTGACGTCGCGCTCGAGCATGCGCAAGGCGTTGTTATTGCCCGCGGCGTTGACCGCCTGCGGCAGATCGATGATGACCGGCCCGTTGGCGTCCAGCAGCACGTTGTATTCGGACAGATCGCCGTGAATCAGGCCGGTACAGAGCATCAGCACGATCTGCGCGATCATGAAGCCGTGCCATGTGCGAGCCTGCTCGGGGGTCATTTCGACTTCGTTGAGTCGAGGCGCGGGATTGCCGTGCTGGTCCACCACCAGTTCCATCAGCAGCACGCCCTCATGGACCCCTTGTGGCTTGGGCACGCGCACGCCGGCGTTGGCCAGCTGGTAGAGGGCCTGGATCTCGGCGTTTTTCCACTCCGATTCCTGCACTTTGCGGCCGTATCGACCGTGCTTGCGCAGCGCCCGCGCATTGCGGCTGCCGCGCGCCTTGCGGCCTTCCTGGTATTGGGCGAGCTTGTGGAAGCCGCGATGCTCGGCCTCCTTGTACACCTTGGCGCACAGAATCTGCTCGCCGCGGCTCACGATGTAGACGGAGGCTTCCTTGCCGCCCTGCAGCCGCCGCACGACCGCGTCGATGAGGCCATCCTCTACCAGTGGCTGCAGGCCCTTGGGTACTTTCATGCGGCTTGAGGCCGCCCCGGAGCCGCCACTACGTGTGCTGCTCTGCGTGCTGTCTGCTGAATCGCTCTCTGGGGTCGGACATGTTGCTTCCGCTGAATTTGCCGCCCAGTGTAGAGCGAAACCGGGCCGAGCGGTCTGCGCCGTGGAAAATTCTGCTTATGACAGGGGCGTCGGCGAGCTACCACTACTGGAGCGCGAGTGATTTCCGCGGTAAAGGGCTTTATTAGGGTGCCGGCGCCGAGCGGGTGACCAGCGATTCGGTCTCGGCTTGCGCGGCGGCCAGCAGTGCGGCCGGGGCATCGGCAAAATGCTGCGCAAAGTCCCCCAGCAGGCACTGCGCGCCGGCGCGATCGCCGGCGAGCCGCATGAGCGCCGCCACGCGCAGGGTCTCGGCGGCCGATCGCGGGCGGAAGTGCGCATCGAGGATAAACCGCTGCCGCACGATCTCTATCACGCGGCCATTGTCGCGCCCGAGCGCGCGGCGTATGTAGTCCTGGGCGAGGCGGTTGGCCAGCCGCTGATCAGCCAGGCGTCCTAGTCGTTCCAGCAGCCAATCGTAGGATTCAAAGCCATGGCCGCCTGCGGCCAGTTCGTGCTCGATGGCCTGCCAGGCGCCGGCCAGATTGCCGCCGCGCGCCTGGGCGTACGCCCCATCGACGAATCGAGCGCGTTCGCCATCGAGTTGCTGTTGCGCCTTGCGCGCGGCGCGCTCCGGCGCATGGATGGCCTCATGGCCGAGCGCCTCGCGTTCCTCGTACAGGCTGCCGCCGAGCAGTGAGAACAATGACAGCCACGCGAACACGCCGAGCGCATTGAGCAGCCATGCCGGCAGCGCCGCATAGGCCTCAAGTCCGGCGATGCCGTAGCCGTAGACCAAGGCCACGGCGACGATGCCGAGGTAGGTGAGGCCGAGAGCGCGCACGATCTGCCAGAGTGCCAGCGGATTGATCGCCTGCCAGTACACATCAGCGACCCCGAGGACGGCGATGGATGCCGGGAGCGCCGCGAGCGCCAGGCCCTCGAGCACCAGGGTCAGCGCCGTGCCGAGGTAGCCGGACAGGGCGCGCAGGCCGAGATAAACGACCACCACGATCGCGAGCTGCACCAGCGGGCGGAAATCGGCAGCGGGATTGACCATTTCGATGGCCAGCACCGGCGGCTCGCGCGCCCCGTGCGCGACCTGCTCGAGCAGCACGTACGCGTACTTGGAGAGCCAGGACAGCAGGATCACCAGTATGGGCAGGCCGAACAATCCGGCCGCCGAACACAGCGCAAAACCCAGCGTCAGCACGGCAATGAATAGCAGCCCTACCGGCTGCGCGGGCAGCAGCAGGTAACGCAGAAAGCTACGCGGGGACATGGTGTGCGCGCTCATAGCACTAAAGCGTAGCAGCCTGCACGGTAGCGGTGAGCGGGGCAGTGCCGATATGCTGGAACGCATGAGATGCACCAGCATGGCGGCAGGCGCGTGAGCGGGGAAGCCTTCGGCGCGCCGGGCCTGGCGCCGACCTGGTGTTCAAGCGACAAGGATTTCGTCACCACCGCGCTGGGGTCTTCGCGCCTGTGGGCGACCATCGGGCACGGCATCGTCGATGAGGTGTACTGGCCGTCGACCGGGGAGCCGCAGATCCGCGATTTCAGCTTCTATCTGGTCGGTGCGGCCGGTTTCATCGATCTGAAGCGTGTGCGGCGCTATCGGTTGTCCACCCCCGGGCCTTTCCTGCCGGCCCTGAACATCACGCACTACGGTGATGACTATGAACTCTGCCTCGAGATCCTGCCCGATGCGCGCCGCGATGCACTGCTGGTGCGTTACCGCCTTCAGGGCCCGTACCGGCTCGTGGCCATTCTGGCACCGCATCTGGGAAGCACCGGCCGCGACAATCGCGCCTGGGTGGACGACGGCACCGGCTACGCGCAGCGCGGGGAGTGCGCGCTGTGCTTTGCCGCCAACGCGCCGCTCAAGCACCTCAGCTGCGGCTATGTCGGGGCTTCGGACGGTTGGCAGGATCTCGATCGGCACGGCACGCTGACCTACGACTACACCAGCGCCGATCACGGCACGGTGGCGCTGAGCGGTGAGGCCCAGGGCCCGAGCGGCGTACTGGCGCTCGCATTTTCCGAATCGGCGCGCGGGGCTCATACGCTGGTACGCACCGCGCTCGCCGAAGGCTTCGATACCCTGCGTGCCGAGTTCCTGCAGGGCTGGCAGAACTGGGGCGCAGAGCTGAAATTGCCGCGACCGGACGATCGGCTCGGCAACGCCGGGCTGCTGTCGGCGGCGGTGTTGAAAGTGCATGAAGATCGCACGTTCCCGGGCGCCGTCGTGGCAAGTCTGAGCGTGCCCTGGGGCAACAGCACGGACACACTCGGTGGCTACCATCTGGTGTGGCCACGCGATGCCACGCTCACAGCCTTCGCACTGCTGGCGGCGAATCAACCGCTCGAAGCGCGTCACATCCTCGCTCATCTGACCGCGACGCAGGCGCGCGATGGCCAGTGGCCGCAGAACTACTTTCCCAGCGGCACACCGTTCTGGACCGGGACGCAGCTCGATGAGGCGGCATTTCCAGTGTTGCTGGCGGCGAAGCTGCGCGAACTCGGCGACCCGGAGCTGCCCGGCACGGCGCAGATGGTGCGCGCGGCAACCGGCTTCGTCGCGCGCACCGGGCCCTACAGCGAGCAGGACCGGTGGGAGGAAAATCCCGGCGTCAGCCCGTTTACGCTCGCAGTCGCGATCAGTGCGCTGATTGCGGCGGCGCCGTGGCTCAGCGCCGAGGAGCGCTCGCGCGCCGAGGAGCTCGCCGATGATTGGAACGAGAGACTCGAGGCCTGGTGCTATGTGCGCGACACGACGCTGGCCGAGCAGCTCGGCGTCGCGGGCTACTACGTACGCATCGCTGCGCCGGACAAATCCGGTGACTTGTGCGGTTGGGTGGCGCTGCGCAACCGCGAGGGCGAGGAGGTCATGGGCTCAGCGCTGGTCAGCATGGATTTTTCCTATCTCGTGCGACTGGGGCTGCGCAGCCCACACGATGCGCGCATCCGGGACACGATCAAAGTCGTCGATGAGATCCTGCGCGTGCAGACACCGTCCGGCGCGCTCTATCACCGCTACAACGAGGATGGGTACGGCGAGCATCCGGACGGGCGCGCCTTTGACGGCAACGGCGTGGGCCGTTTATGGCCGTTGCTGTCCGGCGAGCGCGGGCATCTGGCGCTGCAGATGGGTGCGGATCCGCTCGAGTATCTGAACACGATCTGGAACTGCGCCAGCCTTGGCGGCATGTTACCCGAGCAGGTCTGGGACACGGCGGCGATACCGGCCCTCGGCCTCGAACCGGGGCGACCCTCGGGCAGCGCGATGCCGTTGCTGTGGTCGCACGCGGAATTCCTCAAGCTGTTGATCGCCCGTGAGCGCGGACAGCCGGTGGAACTGCTGCAGTCGGTGCAGCAGCGCTATGGTGGTACGGCGGGCCGCAGTGCCGCAGCCTGGCACTGGCGCCACGAAGTGCCCATTGCGCGGCTCGAGGCGGGACGAGCGCTGCGAATCGAGGACCGGCAGCCGTTTATTTTGCACTTTGGCTTTGACGGTTGGCAGCAGATTCACGATCGCGAGGCAGTGCTCCAGCCCTTCGGGCTGTGGTCGGTGCATCTCTCGGCACAGGAACTCGCGCCGCATGCGGAGTTGAATTTTACGCGACGCTATGGTTCAGAGTGGGAGGGTGCCGATCATCGAGTGCTGTTGGGTCATGTGGCCGTCGAGCATGCGCTGGCACACCTCGGCTGAAGTATGCAAGCGCGCGGTGGAGCGCCGGGCGGGCGTTGAAACGCAGATTACGGCGCTTTTGTCGTGCCAACAGGCTTCGCGTTGACGTCAGCGGAAGCGGCCAGATATCTCTTTTCGAAGATCTCGACCGGCACGGGCTTGCCAAAAAGATAGCCTTGCATTTCATC
>OBLU010000055.1_pt1 | contig 100996 bp, 82 predicted proteins | sample 1518681 | NCBI WGS metagenome assembly OBLU01 (sample SAMEA3539304, study PRJEB22396) | soil metagenome | biome: tundra; feature: field; material: soil | place: USA | collected 2010-05 | depth 0.15 m | reverse complement strand
TCAGTAGCTAATCACTCCCATCTGATAGAAATCGCATCGCCAACCCTCTCCGCGACCTGCGCCAGAAATACGGCATGGCGAAAGTCTGGGTATCGTGCGAAGCAACTTTCGAGCGTGATGAATGGCGCGGCAAGTGTGGAATTGGCGGCAAGCATTACGACTATCGCATCTAGAGTCAGGCCAGCTAACAGGCGCGAGGCGACTGTCCAAGACTCGCTAGTCAGTTGCTGTTCCGTTTGGCCAAGAGCGCCTTGCTTGGGGATTTGCACCCCGGTTGGAGTGTGCAGGACGCTCGTCTGGGGTAGAATGCCGGGGCCGCGTCGCAGGAGGTTCGAAATGAAGAGACCCAAGAAGTGGAAGCAAGTGGAGAACACCGCGAAGGGACTCAAGCAATACCAATATCAGTGCCGGGAGTGTACCGAACAAAAGGTTGAAACGACCATCAAAGCGGTCATCAGGGAGCCTGAGTTGCGCAAGGGCAAGCGAAAAGGCCCACGCAAGGACCGAATCACGGTTGTCTGTAGCATGGATCACCGCCATCGTGCAGGCTGGCTGACTCATAAGTGAAAAGCCTGCGGCTGGGCGGCGGGCCGGGAGGACGAGCAAGGTCCAGGGCCGGGCATGACCTTCTTCACAGCGAGCGGCGAACCGCAACCGAACCGACCAGGAAAATTCCGCCCAGAAACAATTCTGCTTCAGCAATTGAGACCCAGCTAGGCTGAACCTACGGAATATGGCGCCAGTCCTCGACCCTACTGCTGCAGCCGCAGGTGGAGCAAGTTCTGGTCTGCAATCCGCGCCGGAATGCGTTGTTAAAAGAGGGGAGCAAGAGCGACAAGGTGGATGCGCGCAAGCTGGCCGAGTTGCTGCGCACGGGAATGCTGCGACCGGTCTACCACGGAGAAAATGGACTCCGGACGCTGCGCGAGTTGGGGCGCAGTTATCAGACCATCAGCAAAGATTTGACCCGAGTGATGAATCGGCTTAAGGCACTGTATCGAGGCTGGGGCATTCCCTGTGCCGGCACTCAGGTCTATGCCCCGCGCTATCGGGAAGAATGGTTGAGCAAGATTCCACAAGCCGGTTGCGCCGCCGAGCCCAGCTGCTCTATCAACAACTGAACGGATTGCAGGCCTTGCGGCGAAACCTGCGAAGTAAGAAAGTGCGTTGTTATCACCTAGCGACAGTGTTTGTGCTTTCCGCGTTCGTCGCTACGATCAGTTCCACCTCAATACAGTCTTATGACACTACCGCCGTCTTAGTACGCCGCAAGACTTTCGTGATTGACGATGGACATCCGGTCCTTCTACGATAGCAAGCCGCGGGCCGACGCTTCCCTTATGACAAACAATTTTGCTTTGCGCATTTCTGCCCCAATCCTCTCAATTGTGGCTCTGATTGCGGTCTTCTTGCCTGTTTCGAATCTGGCTCAAGATGCGACCGCCAGGATCACGGGAACCATCTCGGACTCGACCGGCGCAGTCATTCCGGGAGTGCAGGTTACCGTTACGAACACGGCAACGCAGGTGAGCCGCGAAGTGACGTCGGACCATGACGGGTTGTATCAGGCTCTGGCGCTGCCGATCGGGAGTTACAGGGTCACGGCGGTGCGGCAGGGGTTTCGCACCGTGGTGAGCAGCGAATACAAGCTCCTGATCAATCAGGCGCTGCGGGTCGACATCAAGATGGAAGTGGGAAGCGCCACCGAAAAGGTGGACGTGGGAGCCGAGGCGGCACCGGTCGACACGGTCAGCGCGACGCTGGGCCAGTCCGTAACGGGGCGAACCCTTACGAACATGCCGCTGAATGGGCGCGACGCGCTCGATCTCGCCCTGCTTCAGCCCGGAGTGACCGAGAGCAACGATGACAACAGTGGCGCTGGCAACTACAGCATTGCGGGTGGCCGCACTGATTCAGTCACATTTCTTCTGGACGGCGGGCTGAACAACGATCTGCTGGACAACAGCAATCTGCTGAACCCGAATCCGGACGCGATTGCGGAGTTCCGCCTGCTGACCAGCAACTACACGGCGGAATATGGACGCAACGGCGGGGGAATCATCAGCGAAGTCATCAAGTCGGGGACCAACCAGATCCACGGCAGCCTGTTCGAATTTTTCCGCAACCGCGTGCTCGACGCGAACGATTATTTCAATATTCCGCAGGGAATTCCGCGGCTGGATTTGAAGCGCAACCAGTACGGCGCCACGCTGGGCGGGCCCATCGTGAAGGATAAGATCTTTTTCTTTCTTGCCTATCAGGGACAGAGACAACTTGAGGCGGTGCCCGATATCAACGCACCGGTTTATACGCCACAGGAATTGCAGGGAAATTTCTCGCAGGCTATACCGTACGACGGAGTGACCTGTACGATCGCAGGTGGATGCCCGGATCCGCTCGTCGCGTCGTTCCTGGGGGCGAACCCGGACTTTGCCGCTCCGAATGGGAATGCGGCGCTCGCGATTATCGATCCCACGAAGATCGATCTGGTCACGCAGAACTACATCAAGGCCGGACTGATCCCGACCTCGGCGACGAACCAGACGGTGTGCGACACGGCTGGAGTGTGCTCCGGTCTGCTCTCGACTACCCTCGAGCAAACCAACAACGCGGATGAACTGACCAGCAAGTTCGATTTCAATCTGAGCACCAAGGACAAAATCTCGGCCACGATCGGTGTGAATCGGGTTCCGTCGCTGAACCCGTTTCCCTATGCCACGGTGCCCGGCTATCCCAGCCGCACGGTTGCCAATTACTACTACACGAACATCGGCTACACGCGGGTCTTTTCACCCACGTTGTTGAACGATTTTCACTTTGTGACTCATCGCAGCAATTACCTGTCGGATATCCCAGCCAATCATTTGCCCACCGGGCCGAGCCTTGGGATCGGAATTACTCCTGACGTGGCGACCGGACCGACGAACATTTATTTCGACAATGGTTTCCAGATTGGTCCGAGCGAGAACGGGCCTACGCGTTACGTGGAGAACACTTTTTCCTGGACCGACTCGGTCTCGTGGACGCAAGGGAAACACAACTGGAAGTTTGGAGCGGGATTCTCTCCGTACCAGGAAAATCTGGTTTACGACTACTACACGAATGGAGAATTCGACTTCTATACGGGGAGTGGAGCTTCGGGGAATCCGTACGCCGACTTTTTGCTGGGAGCGGCGGGCGGATATTTTCAGGGGGCATTGGCGCCATCGAACATTCGCAGCAAGAGCACGTACGTGTTTGGCCAGGATGAGTGGCACGTCAGCAAGAATGTAGTGCTGACCCTCGGTCTGCGTTACGAGTACAACACGCCGAAATCCGACACGCAGGGGCGCAGTTTTTCGGTGATTCCGGGGCTGCAGTCGCAGCGCTTCGTCAACGCGCCTTTGGGTATGGTGTTCCCGGGTGACCCGGGGGCTCCGAGAGGCACGAATTTTCCCGACAAGAAGAACTTCGCTCCGCGGTTGGGATTTGCCTGGGATCCAACGGGAAGAGGCAGGACCAGCGTGCGTGGGGGCATCGGCCTTTTCTACGACATTCTCAAAGGCGAGGATAATTTGCAGTTCAACGGGCAACCACCGTTCGTCAGCAACGCGGGCTTCTTCTTTAACAATGTGGGGCCGGGCCAGACCTCTCCGTTGAATTACCTGAGTCAGCCATTCCTGGCTGCAGGGCAGACGAATACATTTCCGTCGCAGCCGCCGCCGAGCAACTTCGATTTTGGTCCGGTGCTGCCGATCAACAGCACGGGCTTCATCTATCTGGATGATCCGCACCTGCGTACTCCTTATGTTTACCAGTACAACCTGAGCCTGCAGCAGACTCTGTTTGCCGACATGGTGCTGGAGACGAACTATGTCGGCACTTCGGCCCACGGATTGACCTCGCTGAAAGACATTAATCCGATGGTATTGGGAACTACGAATCGCGCGCTCGACAGCAGTTGTGCAGGTTGCTTCGGGCAGCTTCCCGAGTTTCAGAACGTGTCGCACGCCAACTACAACGCGCTGGAGGCCAGCCTCACGCGGCAGGCCAAGGGATCGAAACTCGGCACGGCTTATTTCACGCTGGCCTACACGTATGCTCACAATCTGGACAACGCGTCTGGATTCCGGCAGCGAAACTCGACCGTGCCGGCTTATGCGCCCGATTTTTTCTACTCGTCGGGAGATGGTGATGTGCGGCACCGCATCAGCTTCAGCGGAGGGTGGGACCTACCCTTCGATGAGATGTGGGCCCGAGGGCCGAAGCGGCTGACGAAGGGATGGAGCTTGTATCCCATCGTCACGTGGCGCACGGGATTCCCCTTTGACATTCCAGCGGGTTTGGGAAGCAACGTGGATCCTACGAACCCGGGAACCTCAGGCGCGGGCGATCCTTATCTTTCGAATGCGGCGTTGGTGGCGCCGATTCGGATGCTGGACCCCAGACATCTGACCACGATTACTCCGACGATTTATGGAAGCGATGCGAGCGGGAATTGTCAGATTACGAGCGGAGCTCCCATCACTGGGCATTTCATTTTCGATCCGAACGATTTCTCCAACATTCCGTTGGCGAACGACGCTTACTACGGAGGCGCGAACCCGTGTTTCCCGCAGCTGGATCCGGTGAATAATCCGGCGGACCGCACTTATGGTCTGCATCGCAACACCTTGCGCGGACCGCACCTGATGAACGTAGACATCGCGCTGGCCAAGACCACGGCCATCACAGAGCGCGTCAGTTTGGAGTTCCGGGTGGAGTATTTCAATGCTTTGAACCATCCGGAGTTCGCGCAGCCCACGGTCGTTGACGGAACGGCGAACATCAACAGTCCGAACTTCGGGCAGATTACGACCACGGGGACTTTTCACGGGGCGGCTCCGCGGATCGGACAGCTGGCCGCGCGACTGACGTTCTAGGGATGCGAGATATCGCAGCAGAGACGACAAGGAAGGAAACCAGAAAGAGTTTTCCTTCCCGCCTACCAAGGCGCCTTGATCCCGGGCACCGGCCCTTGTCGCGTCAAGCGCAAGCCGACTCGGCGAAAGATTTTTTAGGGGAGGTTTTTGGCGTTTTTTAGGGGATCGATCCCGCTCGGAAGGCCCGTAAACACTGCTTATCTCATATCTTTTGCTTTTGCTTTTGCTTTCTCTTTTGCTATTTGCTGCGGGTGGTCGATTTTCCGTGCTTGACGCTGTTCTTTACATCAGGCTTCAATCGCGAGTTGCTTCGCGAATCCCATGCCTGCCAAGGATGCCTCGCATATAAGCGAAGCTGGCGATCACGCCCGGCATCGGATCGTCGGGATGAATCTCATACTCCAGATCGACGAAGCCTTGGTACCTCGTTGCGATGAGCGCTTCAAACATCTTCCGCACTGGCATGATGCCGTCTCCCACCGCGACCTGACTCTCCTTGCTCTGGAAATTCGTAAGATCCTTCATGTGTACGTTGAATAGCCTCGGACCTGCTTCGCGGATCGCCTGAACGAGATCCGTGCCGGCGCGAATCGTATGCCCGACATCGATGCAGCATCCGATTCGCGGATCCATACCCTTCACGGCCCTCAATACATCCAGTGGCGAATGCCACAATTTATCCTCGGGGCCGTGATTGTGGATCGCGATGCGGATGTCGAACTCCTTTACGAACTTATCAATTCGCGGCAAAGTTTCCGGTGCGGGGTCGCCCGCGACAATCACGCCAATACCGGCTCGCTTGCAGTATTCGAATTTGCTCCGGATGTCAGTGTCTTCATCTTTCGCGAAATAGATGGTCCCGGCAGCGTGAAGCTTGATGCCCGCCGCGGCATAGTCCGCCATCGCGGCCTCCTCAGCCTGTGGATCCATCGGAAGATGATCTTTGACGTCCTTCGCGTTCAGCGCGAACACATCGAGCTGCTTCATGAAGCCGATCATCTGCGCGCGGCTGAAGTTACGAAACGTGTAACTGGCCAGGCCCAATCGAATCGGCAATGCTTCCTCGCCCGCTGGCGGCTCGTGTGCCAGTGAGAGGAGACCACTCGGAGCCGCACACCCTGCCGCAACCAGTGCCCCTGAGCGAACGAAATCTCGACGAGAAAAAGTGCCTTTCTTAAACATGCGGCGCCCAGCCTTTCTCGTACTCGCGGCCCCACATCTTCATCGCTTCCGGGTCGCCCTGGATCCGTCCATCTTTCGTGTCGAGATGCAATTCACGGTTCACTGCCCACGCGACGTTGGAAAGCTGCAGCATCGTAACCGCTACATTGCCGACAGAGATAGGAGCGTTGAGTTTCTCGCCCTTACGAATTCCCGCAATGAAGTTCGCGAAGTGAGCGTCGGTCATGGAATCGCTGCCGATCAGGTCGGTCGATGAACTGGTATTTCCGGCCTTGAACTCACTCGTCTTGTTCCCTTTGAGATCATATATCTCGTATCCACCGCGATCCACCAGTACCGTCCCAGTGGTTCCCATAATTGTCGAACCACGATCGCGCCCGTAGAACTTCATTCCCTGGCAGCTCTTACCCTCCCACGAAATCATCTTGTCTTCGTACTCGAAACTTGTTACCAGCGTGTCATAAAACTGCCAGTCGTCTTTGAACTGGTATCTGCCACCTGATGACGTGACTCGCTGGGGATAGTCGACGCCAAGCGCCCAACGGCAGACATCGACCTCGTGGGTGCCATTATTGAGCGTCTCGCCGGTGCCATAAATCTTGAACCAATGCCAGTTATAAGGATGCACGTTGTCCTTATACGGACGGCGTGGCGCTGGGCCCTGCCACAGGTCCCAATCGAGCTGTGGCGGCACGGGGACTTCTTTGCCTGTGCCAATTGACTTCCTCGTATTTACGTACCAGGCTTTCGCAAAGTAAGGCCTGCCAATAATTCCTTCATGAATTTTTGCGATGATTTCGACGGTGTGGGGTGAAGAGCGCTGCTGCGTTCCGATCTGCACCAGCTTGCGATACTTCTGCTGTGCTTGCACCAGCATCTCGCCCTCAGCAGGATCGTGGCTGCACGGCTTCTCCACATAGACATGCTTGCCCGCCTGCAATCCGGCGATGGCCATCGGTGCATGCCAATGGTCGGGTGTGGCAATAGTGATGGCGTCAACGTTTTTCTCTTCGAGTATCTTGCGAAAGTCTTTCTCTGCCGCCGGAGGCGCGCCAATCTCCTCTTGAGCGCGGTGGACGAACTTTTTGAGAATATTGCTGTCTACGTCGCAGACATGCGAGATGCGGGCAGCGCTCCGGTTCGCCTTGAGCGACGCGAGATGAGCGTAGGCGCGGCCATTAAGACCAATCACAGCAAAGTTGAGCCGGTCATTCGAACCAAGAATCTGGCCGTAGCTTTTTGCCGTGGTTCCTACGGCAAGGCCGGCCGCTCCTACGGCGAGGGCGTCGAGAAATTCACGTCGCGTAACCATAAATTCTCCTATAGCAAGATTCGTGTCGTAGGCATCCGTTCCCGAAGTCGCGAGCTGTTGTTCGTCGATGGTCGTTAGTCGTTTAGCCACTTTTCGCCAACGACCAGCGACAAAAGACTAACGACGATTAAGAGATAGCTTCCGATCAGCATGAAATCCCAGCCTTCGTGAGCGTCTTCTTCAGTCCTTCCATGCCGATGCGTGTGGACGCTTCTGGCGTGCCTGCGCCGCGCCAGTGGGTTTCGAGACTTAGCCAGTAGCGGAAGCCATCACGCTGCAAAGCCTGAAGTTGCCCAACCCAATCCACGATACCTCCGCCTACCGGAGCCCAATCGTATTGTGATCCGCCTTGCGCTCACACCCATCAAGACGACGATCATGGGTTGCGCCCCAGCAACTTACCGCAATACGCCCACAGTCCTAACCCGGGATTTGGAATAAAGAAGACCTCTTCGCCAACACGGTTGTTGCCATAGCGAAGGGTCTGTGGGTTATAGCGCGTGAGCATGGTTTTCAAATCGCCAAACTCAAAGCCCACGCCTTCAATCTCTTCTTTGTTCAGTTGACCGGGGCACCACCTGATTGTGAAGCGGCCTTCAGAAGAGCCGTGGATGAGGTGAGCAGCCGCGCCTAGGTCGTTGGCGAGATCCGCGTTGGTGCCCACCGCTTTGAGCGTGGCAGGCGTTCCGCGATAGCCGTACTTGCGGATCAGCGCGTCGATGGCCCGGTCTTCGCCAAATTCCTTTACGCCCGGCGCTAGGATGACCAGCTCTGCATCGTCGGCCAATGCCATGCGTGTACGGTAGATCGCCTTGTTGCCCAGCCATGTGCTGTGAAATTCATGCGGATCAAGATAAACGACAGCCTTCCGGATGGGCGCGTCCAGCTTCTCGAAGTTCACTTTCAGGCTGAGCGCGGCGGCGCGGTGAAAGCACTCGGCATCGTCGCCGATGAAAAGCCCGCGCACTGCCAGGCAGTCGTCCGCAGTGCGCCCGATGACGGTAAGCACGTAGACAATGGGCAGATGTCGCAGGAAACGATCCGCCGCGTAATTGAGAAGGTTGCGCACGGGATTCTCAGCGCGGCCCATGATGCGCTCCATCCCATAAACCGCGCCCAGGTAATGGCTGCGGTTTATTGAGTCGCGGCCTCCGGTGCCCACCAGAATGTTCTTGTTGTAATTCGCCATGCCTATAACTTCGTGCGGGACGACTTGGCCGATCGAGAGAATGAGATCGAAGCCGCCATGTGAAATGAGCCGGTTCACCTGCGCCGGCCACGAATAGTTCAGCTTGCCTTCCGATTGCTCGTGGATGAACTCGGCCGGGACCTCCCCGAGAGTCTCGACGTCGGTTCGCCAGTTGTGGATGCGAAAGAGCGATTGCGGCATGGCACCAAACATTCGTGCGATCTGATCGGGCTGCATGGCCGCATGCGTGCCAAGAGCAGGTAGAACCGCTTGCAACCGGTCGCCGTAATACTCCCACGCGTAGCGCGTCAGGTCGCCAGAGCGGGAATGCACGCGGCTTTGATCAGGAGGTACAACGAGCACGCGATTTCGTTGCCCCAGCTTGGCAAGACTCTCTGCAAACAGATCTTGCAACTGTGGAAGCAGATCACTTTCGACGCCGCCTGTGGCGCAGTAGAGGCTCATACGGCGAATTCCACCTTCTTTAATCCGGGAGCGAGCACGTACAGAACGATCAGAGCCAACAGATAAGCGCTGGAGGCGACCGTCCACGCCCAGCCTCGGAGTTCCCCCATTGAGACGCCGGCGTACTTCAACCACGTTTGATTGAGGAAATCGAGATAATCGTCGGGCAGACCGGTGTGAATCAGCGCCGGAGTCACGTCGATGGCGCGCCGAAGGTAGTCTTCTCCTTGTCGGAAGACATCTTCCGCGTTCGCTCGGTCCGAGGCTTGCGCCGGCTGGTTGGAACCGTCCCCACTTGATCCCATGGCGCGAATTATATCGTTTACCAAGACGCTCTTTCCTGACATCGCGGGTAGGTACTGGTAAACCCGCAAACAGGAAGTTGGCCGCTAGGGAAACGGATCAATAGTGACAAACACCCATGGAGCCGCTCACTTTCCCATCCATCTGATCCTGGAATCGTGGCGCTATGCCGACTTGAACGAAGCCGCATAGCGGCGGACGCTCGCGCGTGTGGCTGAGCGAGGGGCGGCTTCGGGGAAGTTTGGAGCATCCCCGCCCCTCTGGTGGCAAGGTGCCGATGAAGGCAAGCCATCGTCTGCCGCAGCTTCTTTCTCTCGCCGTCGATTTTAGGGAATGATAGCGTCCTTTATCATTCACTACTTGGGTTGGGAACCACGCAGCAGGCTTCTGGGTCGGTTTTGCGGCCTAGTGAAGCGAGCGCATTCGTAAACACTTGCCGACATCCCGGTACCGATCCGCTGGCATCATTCACCAACCATAAACCAACACACCCGGAATGTACCCGGAATCTGGCGTCCGTGGTGTCGAGAAGAGGCAGTTGGCGACTACAACGCACGAAGCAGCAACCTATGCGACTTCCCATCGCCGAGCCACTCTCCGGGCGATTGCAAAGAACACGATGGCAATCGCTATAAGCACCAGGACCTGTGGCCAGAGATGAGAGATCGGCTCGTCCCGCCAGAAGATTTTGGTAAAGCCGTCAATTGCCCAAGCGTTGATGGTCAGCAAGCCCGCCTTCTGCATCGCTTCCGGCATCAGGAAACGCGGGAACATGCTGCCGCCAATGGACGACATAATCAAAATGACCAGCGTTGAGAGTGCGCCCAGTTGAGCGCGCGTGCGGCAGATGCTCGCCAGCAACATGCCGAAAGCGGCCACGGCCACCGCTGTGCAGACGCCCATCACAATGAATCCCGGAATGTGCGACCAAAGGTCTAGCTTGAACACAGCCCACCCCCAAAGAAACATCACTACGAGTTGCGAGAAGGCCAGCACCGAGTTGTATGTGAGCTTGCCCAACAGCAGGGAGGTCATGGTGACGCGCGAACTGAGCACGCGGTCTAGCGTGCCGCTCTCGGCCTCGTCAAGCAATGCTCCCGCCGCGCCGCTTGCAGTAAAGAGCAGGAACATGACCCCAATTGCAGCAGCATAGAACGAGACCATGGGATTGTTCTTGTTTTCGCCGACAACGGCGCGGGCGTTGACCGCAATAATTCCGCCGGCCTCGCTGTTGGAGGTGGAAGTGGTCGCGCCGCTCTCTTGCCGCTCACGCAAGCTACGGATGCCTTCGTTCAGGCGGTCGCGCTGTTCGCGCGTGAGGCCGCCGGCAAATTGATCGAAGTATTTAGATCCCTGCTCGGCCATGAGGTCGGGCATTGAGGTCATGGCAACTTTCTGGAGCAGCCCGGTGACCATCTGCGGCGCAACCATGTCGCTGCTGTCCTCAAGCAGTTGGATAGTCGGGTGATTAGTTTCTGCGGGGCCAAACGAAATCGGGCTCTCGCCGAAACCGTGGGGAATGATTATGGCAATTGGCGCAGCTCCCTCTTTGACTGCTGTCTCAGCCGTCGCCGCCGTGTATTCAGGTTGTTCGGCGCCCTTGACGGGCTCAGGGCGAGTCTTCACCACCAGTGAGCCTTCTTGCTGCAAACCCTGAACCAGCCGCCCGGAAGCGCGACTGTGGTCTTCATCCACAACGAGCACATGGATCTTGGGAGTTGAGTCGCGGCGTCCGCCGAAGATAACAGCGAAAATGCTGAAGAAGACGACTGGCAAAATGAAACTTAGGGAGAGCGCACCCCTGTCGCGGCGCAGGGAAACCATGGCGGTGCGAATAATGGCGAACATCAGTCTCGTAACTCCCTTCCTGTCAAATGAAGAAAGACCGATTCAAGATTCGGCTTGCGCAGCGACACGTCAACCAATTCGAGTCCGGCTTTTGCGGAATCCTCAAGCAGGCTTGCAATCTCGGCCGCATGCGCGATCGTGAACTGCGCAATGCCATCGGTAGTCTGGCCGCCGTGCGCGGCAACCCATGGGGCGACGTGGTCGGGCGAGCCGCCAAAATGCGCCAGCACTTGGCTGCGCGTGCCGAATGCGTTGCGGATGAGGTTGTCGCTCGTGCCGAGCGCGATGACCTTGCCATGATCGACGATGGCGATACGGTCACATAGGCGCTCGGCTTCTTCCATGTAGTGCGTCGTGTATATGAGCGACATGCCCTCGCCGCGTAGTTTTCCGATCATTTCGAAAATATTGTGGCGCGATTGCGGGTCTACGCCCACGGTTGGTTCATCCATCAGAACCAGCTTGGGCTGATGGATGAGGCCGGCTGCCATGTTAAGGCGGCGCTTCATGCCTCCCGAAAGATTCCTGACCAGCTCATGCGCACGGTCGGTCAGGGTGGACCAATCAAGGCATCTGGCTACGGCCTGCTCAAGCACAGTGCCGCCTAGCCCGTGATAGCGACCGAACGCCCGGAGGTTTTCGCAGCAGGTGAGCCTGGGATAGAGCGCCAGTTCCTGCGGAATCCATCCCAGCGTTGAGCGTGCGGCTGTCGAATCGGCCTTCGCACCAAAAATTAAGATCGTGCCGGCGTCGGGAATCACGCGACCCACGATGCTGCGGATGAGAGTGCTTTTCCCTGCGCCGTTTGGGCCAAGCAGTCCAAGACATTCTCCGCTGCGCAGTTCGAGCGTGATACCGTCAACGGCCTTCACGTGACCGAAGCACTTGACCAAGGCGTCGATACGCAACGGTAGGGATGAATTGCAGTTCGTACTGGTTGGGAAGGACAACGGATCGATTTCCTCTGCGCACCATCTTAGCAGTCGCGCCTGTAGACTCGATGTTTGGAGTCTTGCTCTCAGTACATAAAAAATATTTTTCTGGCGCCTGTGATTTTCCAGGGCCCTCGTGCGAATAACAGGTTGAGCGGTGAAAAGCATATGGCGACAACAACCAAGGGATACAAACCAAGCCGATGACCACCCCAGCACTACAGGAAAAGTTTCAAACCCTGGTGGATGAGCACAAGAAGATCCTCTACAAGGTCTGCAACTCCTATTGCAGAACCCGGGACGACCGCGAGGACCTTGCGCAGGAGATCATCATCCGGTTATGGCGGTCGTTTGGGTCCTTCGACGCGCGCTGCCAGTTCTCCACTTGGATGTATCGGATCGCGCTTAACGTCGCCATTTCCTTCTACCGTCGGGAGGACACGAGAACGCGGCATGTGCTGTCAGACGAAGAGCATCTTTTGAACGCAGTTGACGAGACCGCAAACCAGTCCGAAGAGATACAGGTTCTTTATCAATTCATTGGCGAACTGGACCCCCTGCACAAGGCACTTGTCCTGCTTTATCTGGAAGGCAACAGCTACCTGGAGATTGCAGAGGTGCTGGGCATCACTGAAACCAATGTTGCAACTAAGATCAACCGTTTGAAGCAGTCCATGAGGCAGGAATTTCGAGGAGCAGCACGAGCTTGAGGAAGGAGTGTGACATGTTGGACCTGGATGAAATGAAGCAACGGTGGGCGGAACACGATCGGAAACTCGACCAAAGCATCCGTTTGAACCGGCAACTGCTGAGTGCGGTGAAACTGAACAAGGCGCGGTCTGCATTGCAGCGCTTGGCCGCGTTTCAGGGTTTGGAGGCTGCCATTCAGCTTGTGGTTGTCGTCGCGCTTGGCTCGTTTATCTACGACAACATTGCCATGACGCGGTTTGCGCTGCCTGCTGCCGCCCTGGATGTGTTCGCGATTGCGATCCTGATCGGCATGATACGGCAGATTGCGGGTGCACTGCGAATTGACTATGACAAGCCGATTGCCACTATCCAGAAGCAACTTGAGGGCCTGCGGGTGCTCCGTATCCGGTACATCCAAGGGATTTTTCTAGTAGCGCCGCTGGCGTGGACGCCCCTCCAGATTGTTGCGCTCAAGGGATTTTGGGGAGTGGACGCCTATAGATTATTCGGTATTCCTTACCTGGTAGCCAATCTGTTGCTGGGACTGGCTATCATCCCGCTGGGGATCTGGTTGTCGAAGAAATTCAGCGACCGTATGGGCCGGTCTCCTTTTTTTCAGCGGCTTATGAAGGACCTCGCAGGGTACAACCTGAACGCCGCCACCGGCTTTCTCGCCAGACTCTCCGAATTTGAGGATGAAAACCTGGCTAAATGATCGTCTGGGCCGGTAAGCCCGGCCTGGTTTTGCTAAGCCCATAATCCAAGACCCTAACAAATTCAACTCCGAGGTTCGGACATCCTGTGACAGGAGTGACAGTAAACAGCGCACAGGTTATCAAACAGCGCACAGGTTATCGCGGTCGGAGCACAGCCGCATGATGACCACGATCTCGACAATCTCAATTTTGTGACGATCAGCCGCAGGGTGAGAGCAACCAAGGCCAAATGGCGCATCTTCCCGAAAGACACGGAAGAGAAGATGCGCTTTGGCAAATCAGTCTGAGTTACGCGCCATATTTAATAAATGACTGTTAGGGGACAAAATATGCGACCTCACCTCGGCATTATCGGTCCTGAGAAACGCCCTACTGGTTAGAAGATCGGGGACAGGATCATGCTTTTCGCCGCGGCAGCGGAGGCCGCTTCCAATGGCGAAGAGCAAACGCAAACGAGTCCCGAAAACGGTCCTCAAATTACCCGATCTAGAACAATCGAAATCTGCGGTCTTGAACAGTCTCACGTCTTCGAGTTCAAAGCGCTCGTACGACCATGCCATTCGTGAATTCATCGAATGGTACTGCTCGGAGCCCAGGATAGCCTTCAACAGGACCGTGGTCACACGGTACCGAATCGCACTCGAACAGCGCCCGTACGCCCCGTCGACGATTAACCTGAGATTGGCGGCGATACGCCGGCTGGCGTATGAAGCATCCGATTGCGGACTTCTTAGCCCGGATCTTGCGGCAGGCATTCGGCGTGTGAAGGGCGTCAGGCGGCTGGGAGTGCGTGTCGGGAATTGGCTGACGGCGGAGGAGGGCAAGAAGTTACTCGGCGCTGAGACAGCCTACACCCTTCGCAGCCGACGAAATCGCGCTTTGCTCTCGCTTCTCATCGGCTGCGGCCTCCGGAGAGCTGAGGTTACAGCCTTACGGTTAGAGGATCTTCAGCTTCGGGAAGGCCATTGGGTCATCGCTGACCTGAGAGGAAAAGGTGGCCACATCCGAACGATCCCCGTTCCGCAGTGGGTGAAGGAGGCGGTTGACAGCTGGACTGTGGGTGCCGGCATTACCTCAGGTCCATTGCTACGGTCTATCAACAAAGCAGGCAGAATTTGGGGACTCGGCTTCACACCCAAGGTCATATGGGCAATCGTGAAAGCAAACGCGAAAAGCTGTGGTCTGCCATCGGTAGCACCGCACGATTTGAGAAGGACCTGTGCGCGATTGTGTCATCAGGCAGGAGGCGAACTAGATCAGATCCAGTTCCTGCTCGGCCACGTTTCAATTCAGACGACGGAGCGATACCTCGGGTGCAAGCAGCGTTTTAACGATGCGGTCAATGATCACATCGGCCTGGAGCCGGATGCGCCGTCGTGAGGAACAGGCGTAGAAATTGATATCCGCTGCTCGACTTCCGGAGACTAATCACTGCAGCAAGACCCTCGACGCATGTTCCGGTGCCTCCGACACGCAATCTACATCCGGGGCTGGAGCTTGCTAGGGCCGCGCTGATCAAGCTGCAGTCGAAGATTCTCGAAGAGCAGCGGACGGGCATCGTCGAAGCCAGCGCGAAAATCACGGTCGGCAGTTTGCTCGAACTCATCGAGCAGGACTACTTCAGGACTGGGAAGAAAACGTGGGATGACGTTCTATGCCGCTGGAACCTGCATCTCAAGGATCACTTCGCCGACATCCGCGCGAGCGAACTCGGCAGCGACCACATTAACGACTATATCTTTCTCCGGCAGCGGGAGAAGGCATCGGGAGGCAGCATCAATCGAGAGTTGGCGGTCATCGCACGAATGATGCACTTGGGCGAGCGCACCACGCCGCCACGAGTGCGCGGAGTGCCACACTTCCCGAAGGTCAAGGAGAGCGAGCCGCGCACCGGCTTTCTCGAACAGCCCGAATACGACAAGCTGCGGCTGCACGCCCACGAGCTATGGCTGCGCGCGCTATTGGCGACCTACTATACCTTCGGATTTCGCAGGAGCGAACTCCTGCGCCTGCGCGTCCGCCAGATCAACCTGATCGACCGGACAATCAACCTACCAGCGGGCGCGACGAAGAACGGGAAGGCCAGAACGGTGGTGATGACGGCGGAAGTTTTGGCGCTCGTGACGGCGTTGATTCACGGCAAGCAGCCGGACGACTTTGTCTTCACGCACGACGACGGCACCCCAGTGAAGGACTTTCGGGGCGCGTGGGCGAAAATGTTCGCGGATGCTGGGGTCGAAATGCGCAAGCTCCACGACATGCGCAGGAGCGCGGTTCGGAATGCCATCCGGCGCGGCGTGGATCGCGACACCGTGAAGAAGATGTCCGGCCATCTGACGGACGACGTTTTTTCGAGATACAATATTCAGGCGGTCGACGATCTGGAAGATGCCGCGCGAAGGATCGAAGAGGGTGCGGCCCGAACGCGAGCAACCGACACGAAAACCGACATCTCCGAAAACGCACCTTCGGAATCGGGGCAGATGTTGCAGTAGAAAGTGGTGTTATTTCTTTCAGGCAGAAAGGCTTGAAAGTTTCACGCCGGGATGGCGGAACTGGCAGACGCAGCGGACTCAAAATCCGCCGGGCTTCGGCTCTTGGGGGTTCGACTCCCCCTCCCGGCACCAATCGTAAATACCTGCGATTCATCCGATTACTCGACAGGAAGTTTTGGGTTGTCTTCTGTCTGGTCTGTCCTCTTCTGCTCATGCATCAGCCTTCTTACGTGCATGCACTTCTTTTGGCTAGTGTGATTTTGTCCGCGTTGTTTGTCTGTTCGCTTGTGTTGCGTCTCACCCGACCTACTATGCAAGGATCCCGTTGTCCAGTCAGCCGCTTGGTATACTCGGAGGCTTCCGCGAGCTGAGCCAAGTCGTGCGTCAGAAATAGTCAATCAATAAAGGAGATCTGTCATGCAGAGCCGCATCACTGGTACGACCATGCCTGTCCTTGAATTCGCCCTCGAACCGAATGAAACCATCATCTCCGAAGCTGGCGAACTCTCATGGATGAGCAGTTCGATCCAGATGACGACGCACACCCAGTTTGGTGGAGGCGGAGGTCTCTTCGGCGTGCTCAAGCGTGTCGCTGGCGGAGGATCCATTTTTATGACCGAATACCGGTCCATCGGTACCACGGGGGAACTCGCGTTTGCTACCAAGCTCCCGGGTCACATCGTGCCCGTAGAAATCTCGCCGGGACACGAGTACATGATTCACCGGCACGGCTTCCTCTGCGCCACTCCGCAGGTTCAGATCGGCGTCGGCTTCCAGCAGTCGCTGGGTGCGGGAATTTTTGGTGGCGACGGCTTCCTGTTGCAAAAGGCCAGCGGACAGGGCACAGCGTGGCTCGAACTTTCCGGAGAACTCGTGGTTCGCGATCTTCAGCCCGGCGAAACTTTGCGGGTCCATCCCGGCCACGTAGGCGCATTCCAGGCCAGCATCTCGTTCCAGATCACGACCGTGCCCGGCATTAAGAACATGATCTTCGGCGGCGACGGAATTTTTCTGGCCTCACTGACCGGCCCGGGCAGAATCTGGCTGCAGACTCTTCCCATTGCCAGATTGGCTCATGCGTTGGAGAGGTACATGCCTCATGAAACCCGCAAGGAGACCGTTCAAGGCGGCGTGGTCGGCGGAATCGTTGGCTCCATCCTCGACAATATGAAGTAAGTGGGAACGCAGAAGTCCTGAGGCCGGGTCTTGGGTCTGAAGTGCCGGATCTTAGATCTGAGATCGCGCGCGGTCTTCGCTGACGATAATCGCTAAAGACGCCGAACTGGCGTTCCGCCAAAGTCTCAAATTTAGAATGATGAAGGTAATCAGACGTCGAAAATCTCCCGTCTCTCCCCAACCAAGCAGATGATGGTCCGCACCCAGAATCGTGTAATTTGTGCCGAGGGTTGCCGTCGGGCGGGAAGTTTCGTCTAAGGTGTTTACCTGAGTACGCGTCGCGAGAATCACTCTCCCTCCAATATTCGCAGATCGTTTCGATTTTTTCTGTTGATATGGGGCGGTCGCTTTGAGAAGCGAAACAAGCCAATCTCCCATTCTCACCCGCCGCCTGTGCCTGTTTCGGAACGCTGATGGCGGTTAAAACCCCGCGAATAGAGAAGTACCCACCGTTTTTAATACGTTGTCCTACCTGCCCCGAAAGCGGGCGTGTTGTCTGCAAGTGCCTGTGGAAAATAGTGTTCGAGCGTCACAGACAATCTCCATCGCAAAATGGCAATGTGGATGCTATGGGATTTGGTAAGGTTCAGCCGCGCACGGATTTGCGAGGGCAATACAGGAAAAAGGGGAAATCGATGAAGGAACAAACGGTTCGGCTGGGCCCACGTGAACAGCAAATCGTCGAGCTGCTTTTGCAAGGTTGTGACAACGCGGAGATTGCCAGTCAGCTCAAGATGGCGCGGCGAACTGTAAAAGCTCATTTCAACCGGTTATTTCTCCGTTTCGGAATCGCCGGCGGAATCAAGCGAGTGAAACTCGCGACCCTGTTATATCGGAGGCAAGCATGTCTGCAAATGGACGGTATGGCACCCGTGTCCCCAATGAACGCGAACACCGAGTCATCCAACTCGTTGCCGAAGGCTTAAAGAACAAAGAGGTAGCTGACGCCATCGGGACGACGGAGCATGTCGTGAAGAATTACCTGCGGGTGATTTACGACAAACTTGGACTTTGGAACCGCGTCGAACTCGCACTGTGGTATGAGTCGCGACGCAGTCCGTCGATGCTGGTAACTCAGTGATTCTCTCCGGATCCGGCTGCCAAGAACGTCGCTTCGCGAAATGCGACTGCGGCGTCCAAGGCCGGGTCTGAGAAGTAACCTTTTCCACACCCCAAGATTACTGGCATCCAAACGCCTGAAGATGTCGCAGACGTTGTCCCGCATCTTTCACTCCCTTGAGTGCTGCGGCGTCGAGCAACACACGTGCCTGATCGCAATTCTTCGAAACTCCGTCACCTTTGAGATACAGGTCCGATAGGAGCAGGGGCGCATCGCCGTTGTGTTTGGCCATGGCTTTCCACAGCCATTTCGCCGCTTCAGCGCTGTTGCGGCCCTGGCCATTTGTACCGTTCAGATAACGTTGGGCGACGGCGAGCTCTTCGGCTCCGGTTCCTGCCAACGCTTCGGCCTGAGGAGTTTTCTCGGGCCTCGGAGTCCTGCGCGGCGCAGAGGCTTTGTTCGCTCTGGTGGTTGCTGCATTGCGAACTGGTTTTGCGCGAGGTGGTTCTGCCGCGTCGCGGGAAGGGCCGGCCGCTTGATTCTCTGCCGACGCGGCCCGGTCCGGTGTATCAGTTTTCGCTGGACTTGGAGGAGCCGGGGCTGAAGTCGCGGGCTCGGTCGTAGCCGCAGGGGGAGCAGGCGTCTCCAGGTGAGACGTTTGCGATGTCGCTTGTGCGCCACGCCACGCCATGTACGCAAGAGCGCCAATAATAATCGCCAGGACAATCCCCACATAGAGGCGATATGACCCAGAGGTATGTGGAGGGGACAGAATTTCGTCCGGGTACTCGTCGTTGTAGCCGACGTCACGCATACTTTGGAACAGCGACAATTCGTTGGTGTTTAATCTCGGTTTATAGACCTCATGATCACGCGGAACGAAATGCGATTCCTGGTTCTGCACGAAGGGAGCCGGTTCAGCCTGAAACGGATTCTCCATACCCTGATCCTCAGTGTGAAGATCGGCGACGTGAAGATCGGCGACGTGAAGATCGTCGCCATGCGGATCGTCTCGATGCAGGTCGGTGGCTGCTCCTCCCTCTCCAAGACGAGTGCCGCACATGCCGCAGAACCTCTGAGAGGAAGAGTTCTTCCGGCCGCATGCGTGACAGCGAACGAGCGTCGGATGAACCTCCGACGCAAGGGGAGCAGGCGAGCCCACCGGTTCTGATCCTTGCTCCGCGACCGAAGATGGGGTGACCAAAGATGAAGCGGCGGCCTGTGCGCGCGTCGAGCTTTCCGCTTCCAGTTCACGCACTAGTTCCTGCACCGCATGCTCGCGTTTTTCAGGTGGAGCGGTGAAATAAACCTGGGCCCACCGGCCCATGTTTTCCGCCAACAAGGGGTTCAGTAGAGGGTTCAACTCGGGCGGCGGCAAAATGCTAGGCCCCTCGGAATGCTCGGTTTGACTCGACAAACAGGGTTCTCCTTGTTTACGAACACTCGCCCAGAATTGGGCGGCGGAACCTATAAGTATGATTGCACTCCCGGGGCCAGGGGTTGTCAAATTAAACCAACTGGAACCGGAGGAACCGAGCTCGAGAAGGCTCTTTCAGTCGCAGGCTTTGCGATAGGCGGGCTCAAACTGGTCCAACCGCGCATCCCGCTGCGAGCTGAATTTCCCTTTCGGGGTCTTGCCGTAAAGATCGGCGCCCGGGCAATAGTACAGTGCGGTGTGAAGATCGACCCAAACCTGCGTACCTGGATTTCCTTTGTACTCCAGTGGTTCGGGCGCTTCCGCCAAGCCCAGCTTAACCAGGATTCGGTCGAAAAGCGAAAGATCGGCGTCCGGAGCGGCTCTGCGGTGCGCCGTAGACACCGTTGGGCTGCCGGTCGCGCTCACTGAATGGCTGGACAAGATTCCCCACCGAATGACGCCCAGCACAAGGACCACGGCGACTGCCAAGTAGATGTCCCCTCGCCGGGTATTCCAGAACTGGGCCCAGGCACTCGGATCTTTGGCTGCGGCCAGTTGCTCTAAGAAGTCACGGGCGGTTGCGGCGGAACTCCAAGCTGCGGTGCGTTCCGGTTTTGCTAGAGCTGTCGGTTCTGGTGCTTCGACCTCATCTTCCTGGGTTTCGACATCATCATCTTCCGGAATAGCGTGGAGCGGAATTTCGAGATCCGCACGTGCGGAGTTCTCAAAATCTACTCTTTCCGGTGCTTCACGCAGTTCCGTGGACTTAGTCGTCTCGTCCGGCAGATACTCGGCGGTCGCAAAAGGCTCGGTGGTCGCAAGAGCTTCGGGGACTTGCTCTGCGATGGAATCGGCGAGAGACTCCGCGGCGGGGACTTGATCAAGATTCGCCTGCGACTCCTCGTGAACCACTGCGCCATTCGCAGGATGGGCGTACGGAATCTTATTCATCGCCTCCTGCATGTGCCACAGCGTCGCTATCGTGCTCTGCAGATTGGGCGCTTCGTAATCCGAACTGCGCGGCAATCCGCAGTTCCCGCAGAACTGCTCTTGTCCCACCAGTTCGTGCCCGCACTTTCGGCAGACGAAAGTTGACGCGGACCGCGCCGATGACGGAGGGCTGGATATGGCCGCAGACCCTTTGGCCGCGGGCGTGTCGGCTAGCGCCGCAAGATTCGGCTTCAGTTTTTCCAGTGCCTCCAGCATAACGGCGCGTTCGGTCGCGAGCGATTTTTTCCAGGAGACTTCTTCGTTCCTCGCCAGCGCTTCGGTCACAAGGCCGGCCATGAGTTGGCAGGTGTGAACTTCTTCCTCCGTAAAAGCCTGCGGGTTGGGGAAGTAGAGTTCAAGACTCCCGGCGACGCCGCCATCGTGAAAAACTGGAACTGCGATCATAGACTGGATGCCGCGTCGGCGACACTCGTCCCTATCGAGAGGCAGTTCAGAATTAACGTCAGCACAGCGGAAAACGTGGCCGGTCCGAAGGCAGTCGACGGAGAGCGCCTTTTCCACGGGAACCTCGGTTCCCGCGGGCAGCGCCATAACACCCGCCGCGGCCTGGTAACGCACTTTCTTGCCGTCGAGGATCCCAATCGCAGCACTCCTTGCCCCGGCAATCTGGGTCAGGCGCTCGGCGACTAGCGACATCACGTTCTCTAATTCCAAATGACGAACCTGAACCTGGTGCTGGATCTCGACGATTTGGGCAAGAGTGAGAGTGGAATCGGCTTTGGGGGGCGGCGGTGATTCTTGTGGGTGCGGCACGCCAGGGGACGAGATAGGCCTCTCTTCTGCGGCGAGCAGATCTTTCGTCAGCTTCGGGCCCGGCTCTGCCTTCCGCAGTTGGCGGTTGCGCTCCTGCATCACATAGGCCGCTTCCAGCACCTTTGCGAGGGTCTGCTCGTCCCGAAACGGTTTGTTTTTTGCCTCAGACACGATTTCTTTTTCCACAGCTTGCACCGGTTCACCCGCGCAGCCCAGCAGAGGACGGGAATGCGCTTATTCTAGTGCAAGTTCCGCGCCAATACAGAGCTCCAGGGTGCTTTAAGTGCGGGGGCTCGGCTTCACGGATCGAATACCTTGGGGTGCCTCAGCATGCAAGGCGCTCAAATCTGTCAATAGCTTACCGTCGAAACTGTCGATCTTACGAGCGTTTATGAGCGCGAGAACGGCGAGGGCTGGCATGGTAACCACTCATGGTAACCACAGTATCGCAAGAATCTGCATGCACGTTCAGGAATTTTCCTACTCAGACTGCGGGAGATGGAACCTCAGCAGCGGAGTCATTCTTGCCGCTGAGATAAAAGTGCACCGCCGGAGTGATGATCAGCGAGAGCACCATGGAGATGAGAACTCCGCCAACAACCGCGATCGCGAGAGGTTGCAACATCTGCGAACCGGCTCCAATCGCGAAGGCCAGCGGCAACATCCCGGCGACTGTAGCCAGCGCGGTCATCACGATAGGCCGCAACCGTCGGCGTGCGGCTTGCAGCATCGCTTTCTCTGTGGCCAGGCCCAACGCGCGCATCTTCTGGTCGGCATCGAGCAGCAGAATGCCATTCTTGGCCACGATGCCGATCACCATGATCATTCCCATGAACGATGAGATGTTGAACGTAGTGCGCGTAATCAGCAAAGCAATGAAAACGCCGGAGGTGGAGAGCAGTGCCGATGAGAGAATGGCGACAGGTGCCGCGAACGTTCCAAACTCAAACAGCAACACAATGAACAGAAGCAGTACCGCAAGGATCAGCACGATCACCAGATCGTGGAATGAGCGCTGTTGTTCCTCGTAGGTTCCGCCGTATTCCACGCGAATGCTGGACGGGATGTGCAACCCGGCGACGGCCTTTTGCACGTCAGCCATGCCGCTGCCCAGGCTTCTGCCCTCCAGCCGGGCGGTGACGGCTACGTCGCGCTGCAGGTTCTCGCGGCGAACCTCAGTCTGCCCCGGATTCTCAACTACCGACGAGAGCGCGCCAAGCGTGGCTGTGTGTCCGCTGCTGCCGACCAGCAAAGTGTCGCGCATGGCTTCGAGCGATGACCGGTTTGCCGCCGGAAAACGCACGCGCAAGGTGTAGGCGCGATCGTTAGCCACGACCGGAGTGGGCGCAGGCTCGCCCTCCAGAATTGCCGAGGCGTCGAGCGCGATTTCCTCGGCAGTGAATCCGGCTCTGGCCGCGACGCTCGGATCTACCTGGAAAGTAACTGCGGGCCCGCTGATGGTGTTCTCAATCCCATTCAGAATGTCCACCACACCTTTGATCTTCCCAATCGCCTCAGCCACCTTGGGCGCCCATTGTTCCAGTTGCTTGGGATCCTGCGAAAACAGTTTGATCTGGATTGGTTCCGGAGCCGAGGTGAGGTCGCCGATCATGTCCTGCAGAACTTGGATGAACTCGATGTCGAGAGCCGGTTCTTGTTGCTTGATATCGGCCCGTACGTCGGAGATGATGTCTTCAATATCCCGCTTGCGCTTCGCTTTCAACTTCACCAGAACGTCGCCCGTATTGGCTTCCGTGACTGAAGCCAGACCCAGTTGTAAACCCGTGCGTCGCGAGGTGCTCTCCACTTCGGGAACCTCGCGCAGCATCTGTTCGACGTGGCCGACCACGCGGTTGGTCTCTGCCAGCGAACTGCCTGCGGGCATTATGTAGTCGATGACGAAGCCGCCCTCGTCCATTTCCGGTAGCAGATCGGAGCCGGAAAAGGTGTAGCAAAGATAGGAAGCAACGATTAGCCCAGCGCTAAAGATGAGGAGCAATCGCGGCCGTTCGAGAGCACGACGCAACCAGCGTTCATGGAAGTTGACCACGCGAAGGAAGAAGCCGCTTAAGTGTTTGTCCTCTGCAGCGAGCAACTTCATCGCGTTGTCGTTTTCAGCGGGGACTTCACTCTCATTTGCCGCCGGCGAAGTAGAGGACTGAGGAATCTCCGATTCAGCACCCTGAGGGGCGTCCTTGTCGTGCCGTCCCTTGATGAAGTATTGGCTCAGCGTCGGAGTCCACGTCACGGCCAGTGCCAGCGACGTCAGCAGCGACACAGTCATCGTCACTGCCAGCGCGCGGAAGAAGACTCCGGTGACGCCGGTGATCACGATCAGAGGAATGAACACGACAACTGGCGTGATGGTCGATCCGATCAACGGAATCGTGATTTCTTTCAGGGCACTGCGGATGGCCTCCATTCGACCTTGCCCCGCGTCGCGATGCAGGACAATGTTCTCGACCACCACGATGGCGTCATCGATGACCAGTCCCACGGCTGCGGCAAGACCGCCGAGCGTCATCAGGTTGAACGTCTGCCCCATCATCTTCAAGGCGATGAATGTGACCATCACGGTCACGGGAATCACCAGACCTGCGACCAGCGAAGTTCCCCAGTCGCGCAGGAATACGACCAGGATGATCGATGCCAGGATGAGCCCCAACAGAATGGCATCGCGCACGCTCTTGATGGACTCGCCCACAATGATCGACTGATCGTAGAAAGGCTGGATCTGAATTCCGGGCGGCAGCGTCTTGCGGAGACGGTCGATTTCGTCGTGAACTTCTTGCGCGACTAGCACCGTATTTCCGTCGGGTTGTCGATTGATGTTCAGCAGAACTGCGGGCTTACCGTTTGCCGTGACCACCGTGTAGACGGGCTTCACCCCCGGAGCCACGCTGGCTACATCGCCGATCCTCACAGGAATTCCCGTGGGGGTATTCTTGACCACCGCATTCGCGATTTCTTCGGGCGTCCGCACCTGGCCGTTGACCAGACTGAGATAGAGTTGATGATTGCGCTCCAGGAGTCCTGGGGAGTCGACAAGATTGGTGCGTCGCACAGCGTCCAGGATGTCGGATACGGTGACGCTCGCCGTCAGCAGCTTAGCCGGGTCAGGCGTGATGTGAAATTCAGGTTCTTGTCCGCCCTGCACAATCACGGTGGAGACGCCTTCCAGACGGTTCAGCCGCGGCTTCATTTCATAGGTGGCCAACTCCCACAGCTTGGTTTGAGGCATGTTGTCGGAGGTCAGGCTGTAGCCGATGACGGGAAACGCGGCGAAAGTCAGGCGGTGGGCCTCTATCTTTACCGTCGGAGGAAGCTCGGGCTGCACCCGTGAAATCGCGGCGTTGACGTATTGCAGCGTCTGGAACATGTCGATGTCCCAGCGGAAAAACAGATCGACTTCGGCGGATCCTCGGCTGGTGATGGAACGTACGGTGAGCAGTCCGGGCACGCTGTTAACGGCCTCTTCGATCGGGCGGGTGACGGTGACCGTCATCTGATCGATGGGCATGACGCCGTTATCGACCGCGATCAGCACGCGGGGAAAATCCGTGTTGGGGAACACCGACACGGGGATGGTAAAAGCGAGATATGCGCCCAGTAGGCCGAGCGTTAGGATGACGAAGATGACTGGCCTGGAGTGCTGGGCAATCCAATGCTGATCAGTCGCATGTTGGTCAGTCGAATGTTCATCACTCGATCGACCGCCCTTCGGTAAGTTCACGCAGATGCTCCGCAGCGATTATTTTTCACTGGATCCCTCACTGGGAGCTTTGGATCCTTCTTTGGATCTCTCAGACGATCCTTCCGCCGGAGCTTCGGTAACTTCGATTTTGATCTTGGTCTTGTCGGGCAGACCGTAAGCGCCGGCGGACACCACTTTGTCGCTGGCAGTGACGCCTTCGAGGATCTGCACGTCGTCGCCGTTGCGGATGCCGAGTTTGACCGTCTTCTGATGAGCGCGGCCGTCGGAGCCTGCCAGCATGACGACGGTGGCTCCGTCTGGCGCGGTGATGACCGAACTCGCCGGAACGACGAGAGCGTCTTTCACGGTTTGCGCCGTGAGAGAGAGTTGCACGCTCGTCCCCGGCTTCAGCGCGTGCTTTGGGTTTTTGGCCTCAAGCCAGACTTCGACCGTGGTGCTGTTGGGATCAAGCGCGGGACTCACCACCGTGACCTTGCCTTCGATGGGGTTTTCGATTCCTGGCACGGTCATGGTTCCCTTGTCCCCCCCTTTCAAGGCTGCCGCATCGTTCTGCGGAATGTGGGCCTTGGCAATGACCGAAGAAAGATCCATCACCGTCAGCAGGGGAGTTCCAGCCGCGGCCATTTCGCCCGGATACAGTGGACGGTCAGTGATGACGCCGTCCATCGGACTGCGAACTTCCGAGTAGCTGAGTTGCGCCTCCGCTCCCAGATACTTGCCCTTGGCCGACTCCAGTTGTCCTGCGGCGGATTTGAGTTCCTGTTGCCTGCCGATGGCCATGAGCGCGTCCAGATGCTTCTTGGTAATCGCGGACTGGTTACGGGCTTGGGTGACATCGACCCGTGACTGGTCGAGCTCTTTTCTTGGCAGCGCGCCTTGTTCGAACAGTAGCTGGCGACTCTGGAAGACCTTTTCCTGCGCATCGAGCACCTGCTGCGCCTGCTGCGCGTCGGCCTCGGCCTTCCGGATTTCCTCCGGCAGACCGGCAGCAGTCGTAGTTTCGTAGCTGGCTTGAGCCTGCTCGTAGCTGCCTTTATTTTCCTGTGCGGCTGCACTCAGATCGCGGTTCTCAAGCACAGCCAGCAGTTGTCCCTGGCGGACGGGGCTTCCGCGCTTCACCAGAAACTTCTTCACTGGAGCGCTGATCTTGGGCACAATCGCGGCCTGCTGGCGTGGAAAAAGGATTGCCTGCGTATGAATAGTCTGCTGAATCGTGGTTTTTTCCACGGCGGCGACTTGCACCGAGACCGCCGGTTCTTGGTCGCCCTTGTCGGACGAGCAGCCCACGGTAATCAGCACGCCAGCAACAGCCGCCACACCGGCTATTGCGAGCATGCGGCGGGGCAAGCTGCCCGGCTTGCGATCTGAGTTTGGCGGGCGTGCGGTTTCGGTGCGCTTCATGCGGCTAGAAGTTTCCTGTCATAGTTTGTAAGTTCGCTACAGCGATGCGGAAGCGCGCTTGACCATCATCGTACGCGTTGCGGGCCAGGGTCAGAGTATTTTGCGCGTCGACCACTTCCAGTACGGTGGATTCTCCTGCCTGGTAACGCAAGGTGGTGAGCCGCATACTATCGGCTGCCAGCTCGGCGGAACTCGCCAGCGACTCCATTTCCAGGCGTGAAGCCTCAGCTTCACCGTAGAACTGTCGCAGGTGGCCGAGGAGTTGTCGTTGCGCGAAGGTTAACTCGACGTACGCCTGATCGCGGCGCAACTCCGCCTGCTTGAGCTTGCTGCGATCTGCGCCCCAACTGAAAATCGGAATCTGCAAAGTGGCCACGGCGGAATACCCAAGGTTCCGCACTCCGTTCGTTCGGATGGCGAATTGGTTGGAATCGATGCCGTAAAAATAGTCGATGCCCAGCGTCGGCAACAGACCACCCCAGGCCGCCGTAACCTCGTGATTGGCAACTTCGAGTGCCGCCAGAGCCGCGCGCAGATCGGGATTGTTTTTCTTTCCCGCCGCTTCCACTTCGGCAAAAGTAGGCAGGGGCTCAGGGATCTGCAAGTCATCTACCACGGCGAAGTCCTGATTGAAATCGGGAAACAGCAGCACGGCCAGATCGAGGCGGCTGCGCTCCATGCCCAGCTGAGTTTCCCGCAAGTCACGCTGCTGTTGCTGGGCCTGAATCCTTGCCTTGATTACGTCGGCGTGCGCGACCTCGCCCCCGCTCTCCAGTTTCTGACTGACGTCGAGAAATCGTCCCGCCTCGGCAGCAGCGCGCTGCGCCGTCGCGTACTTGCGCTGGGCCACGACCAGTCCGTAGTACGACTGGGTTACAGTGACCACCAGGCCGCGCGCGGCGACCTCGGCCTTGGCCCGGGCCTGCGCCAAGGCGGCGGAGGTGCGGCGATAGTCCGCAAAATTGGTGAGCGAGACCGCCTGATGTACATCCGCCTGGCCGATGTACTCATGTACGCCATTGTTGGCGATGAACTTGGACGTTGGGCATCCCAACGTGCTGGTGGCACAGCTCGCGGGAAGCGGGCCTGTGCCCTGGGTGTAAATGAACGAATTGTTGTAGTTCAGGTTGGGCAGCAGTCCTGCGCGAGCCTGTACGCGATCTTCGCGGGCTAGACCCAGATCTGTGATCGCCGCGCGGTATTGGGAATCGTTCTGGCGAGCCCGCTGTAGGGCGTCCTGCAGCGTGATCGTGAGAGGAGGCCCGCTCGCCGGGGTGGCGCTCACGCCCTGGGCCTGCGTCGTTATCGTCACCTGTGCAAAACTCGAGTGCCCAATCGCCAGCAGGACCAAAATGAAAACCAAGGGCTGTGTGCATTGTTCAATATGGGAGGGCGATTTGTTCACCCTAAGAAAGTTATTCTGACGTCTCTTCACAGGGTCACCTCGAATGGAAGGCGGGCGATGCAAAACAATGAAAACCCTTGACCACGAAGGGCATCGCTAAAAACTTGAGGCGGTGCGGCGGTGCGCCTCGCTGCGGCGACGACCGGCTGCCGGCAGCTCAGCGGCTGAGCAGATGTATCGCGGACACTCGCCATGAGTCACGTGCTTGGACCAATTCGGAACTCGGCTAGCCTATCACGGAGTTCCTGAAAGCCACATGAAAACAGCGGTTTGTCGCTCAAAGTACTATGCCCAAAGTACTTAGCTCGCGGGGGGGCGAAGGGATGCGAACAATTGGCGAAAGCCGTGCTATCTGAGAAGCCGAGTGTGATCGCCAAGTCCGCAGGAGGAGCAAATCATGATTAATCTCGATCAGGTCAAAGTCACGCCCCGCGATCAGCAGGTCTTGAACCTGCTCGTGCAGGGCTGCAGCAACAAGGAAATTGCAGGCCAGCTCAACATCAGTCCCCGCACTGTAAAACAGCACCTCCGAACGCTGTTTTTGCGCGCCGGAATCCGCGAGGGCCGCAAACGCGTGAAGTTGGCCATCGCTATCTTCACGAAGGAGGAAGCGCAGTCATGACACCTTGTGAGCGGCTCACCCCGAAAGAAATTCAGATCTCGATTCTAGTCTGGGAAGGTCTGACCAATCGCGAAATTGGCAAGATCGTCGGCACCAGCGAACAAGTGATCAAGAACCATTTGCGTAGCGCGTTCGACAAAATTGGTGTCTGGAGCCGGCTGGAACTGGCGATGTACGTGGCCAGCCACGGCGGAAAGGATTGGCCTCCCGAGACCGAGCGCCCCTGCATGCCTTATGACCACGCCGTCGGGGCCGATTAGGGCGGGCTCGCGAGTACCTTGCGAGAGCCATGCCCTTCTTGCAGGCTTTAGCATTCACTTTCATTCCAGGCAGGGGCGATACCAAGCCTCTGCCTTTGACAGGGTTCTCCTCCGGTTGAAGTCCAAACACTGCAAAACCTTTCATGACAATGGTTCAGCCCGGAAGCTCTTCATTCTGTTAAACCCATGTCCGGCAATAGTTTGCGGGATGGGCTCAGCGGCATAGGAATTGCACTAGAGAAGCCCGATCTGCCAAGTGCGGGCTCAATAGCAGCCACGAGCCGGCTTCGCGACCCGGGAGCGAATGCTGCGATGGCCTACAAAGAAGTTTTCTGGATGACCTGCGACTCCACCGAACAACTGCGGGCGGAGTACGGTCCTTTTCACACTCGCACCGAGGCCGAAATTGAGGCCAAGAAGCTCGGTTTCGGATACCTGCTGCGCTACGAGCACATTCTCGGCCAGGACGAAGAGGTTCAGGAAGTGCGATGTATCTTCGTGGAACTACCGGGGGCTACCCCGGTTGGAGTCGACCCCGTCTCGGTCACGCTCCATACCCGTTGCGCTACCTGCGGCGAATCTGCCGCGCACGACAAAAGCTGGGAGGCTGAGGTCTGGGCTGACATCCACGAATTTGAACACTCCCGACATCGGGTACGGCTTTTCGAGCATGCACGCGGCAAGGGTTTGAAGGAAATCGGCGACTGGCGGGGTTAGTTCTCTGGAACTCAGCTCTTGCTCGAGAGCGTGCTCGCCGCCGCCCGGTCCACTAGCCAAATCAGCTTTCCCTGACGCGGCCGGACCAGTTTTGAGGGATACTGCTCGGCCGGAACATCCTCTTCCAACACCGCCCGGAGTACGGTGGCTTTGTCTGCCCCGCTCACTAAAAAGGTCACGCAGCGGGCCGCATTCAGAACAGGAAGAGTCAGGGTAATGCGGCTGGCCTTCAGCTTGTCGACCCAGTTGGCGATCACGAGGCGCGATTTCTCCTGCAACGCGGCAGTGCCGGGGAAGAGCGAAGCGGTATGGCCATCCGGGCCCATGCCGAGAAGGATCAGGTCGAAGGTTGGAACTTGCCCTGGTTCCAGCTGGAAAAATTTCCGGAGAGTCTGCTCGTAGGACTCCGCAACCGCTGCAGCGTCGGGACTCTCGGCTTTGATCCGGAACACATTCCCCGCAGCCACCGGAATCTTTGACAGCATGGTCTCGTCTGCCATGCGGTAGTTGCTGTCGGGATCGGTGGGAGGCACGTGGCGCTCGTCGCCCCAGAAAAAAAACATGCGATCCCAGGGCAAAGCCGTGCGGGCATTCGTAGCCAACAAATTGTAGAGGCTCTTGGGGGTTGATCCGCCCGACAGTGCGATGGTGAAGCGGTCGCGTTGTGCCACAGCCTCATTCGCTGTGCGCACAACTTCTTCCGCCGCCGCTGCGAACAACTCCTGCGGGGTGGTCAGCATTCGAATTTCCACGGAAGCACTCACGGGACTTCGCTCAACTCTTTGCCTGGTGCTGATTGCTGCGGACCGCAGCACAGCGAGCCGCTCCCAGCAATCCAGCTTTATCATTGGTGACGATCTGCACCGGAATCGATTCCACCAGCGGGCGCATGCGGCCCTTATCGAGGAAGGATTGCATAAATACCGGGCCCGTCAACTTGGCAAGAATCTTGGGAGAGATGCCCCCGGCCAGGAACAGGCCTCCCGTGGCCATCACCTTTAACGCCAGATTGGCAGCCTCCGCGCCGTAAACGGCGATCCATACATCCAGTGCTTTCTCCGCCAGACTCTGAGTTCCATCGAGCGCCGCGCGCGAAATCACCGCGGCAGGATCGCCCTGCTTGAGCGCATCGGAAAACTCCGCCGATTCCTTCCCGCATCCGCTGTCGCGCAGGAATTCGTAAACATTCACCAATCCGGGGCCGGAGAGGATGCGCTCGTAGCTGACGTGCCCGAAGCGCGCTTTCAGGAACCGTACCAACTCGATCTGCAATTCTCCCTGAGGACCAAAGTCGGTGTGCCCGCCTTCGCATGCGAAAACATGGTGCCGGCTTCCGTTCCAGAAAAGCCCGGCCTCTCCTAATCCCGTCCCCGGCGCGATCACGGCCTGGTTGCCCGCCACAGGCCCGCTCACCCGGTTCAATGGAACGAAGTCTCCGGCGGCCAGTGCGCCGATGCCCCATGCACTGGCTTCGAGATCGTTGATCAGCAGCGTGGCCGGAAGATGAATCTGTTTTGCGAGCCGCGATTGCTCCACCACCCAGGGCAGGTTCGAGGTTTCGACGCGTCCATTGCGCACCGGACCCGCAATCCCGAAACACGCAGCGTCCGGACGTGCCCCAGAATCATCCAGGAACTGGCTCACAATTTCGCCGAGTTCGCGGTGCTCGCGGCTGGGATAGACACGCTCGGACACCATGTGCAAGTGCCCGTTCTGGGGTTGAAAATAGGCCAGCCTAGCATGAGTGCCCCCAATATCGCCGGCCAGAATCATTTCTCGAAGTTCCTCCAGCGGCGGCCGTCGCGTTCCAGCAGATCGTCGGCCTCCTTCGGTCCCCAAGTGCCGGACGCATAGTTGGGGAAATTCCGGGGCGGCAGCGCCTTCCAAAGATCGAGCACCGGGTTGACCACCGACCAGCCCGCTTCCACCATATCGGCGCGCTGAAACAGCGTCTGATCGCCGATCATGCAGTCATGCAGCAATCGCTCGTATCCGGTACTGGGCTGCTTGCCAAAGTATTCCTGATATTCAAAATTCATGTCCACCGTGCCCAGGCGCATCACCGGACCGGGAACCTTGGCCGCGAATTGCAGCGAGATTCCTTCTTCGGGTTGAATGTGCAGCACCAGTTGGTTCGGCATCAGGTGTTCGACGGGAGTGTCGCGGAACAGCACGAATGGCGCCCGCCGAAACTGTATCACGATATGAGTGTTGCGCACCGGCATTCGCTTTCCTGTGCGCAGATAGAACGGGACGTCCGCCCAGCGCCAGTTGTCAATCAGCAGTTTCATCGCGACGAAAGTCTCGGTGCGCGAATCGGGAGGAACATCGGGTTCCGCGCGGTAGGCCGAGACTCGCTTGCCGTCTTCCGTTCCATCGCCGTACTGGCCGCGCACGCTGCGGCTCAGCACCTCTTCATCGCTCATGGGCTGGATGGCATGCAGAATCTTGGCCTGCTCATCCCGTACCGCGTTGGCATCGAAGGAAATGGGCGGCTCCATGGCGGTGAGGCTGATGAGTTGCATGATGTGGTTCGGGACCATGTCGCGCAAAGAACCGGCGTGATCGAAATAACTTCCGCGTCCTTCCACCCCAACGGTCTCGGCCACCGAGATCTGCACGTGGTCGATATAGCGACGGTTCCAAACGGGCTCAAAAATTCCATTGGCGAAACGGAAGGCCATGATGTTCTGCACCGTCTCTTTGCCGAGATAGTGGTCGATGCGGTAGATCTGCTTTTCGTCGGCTTCCTTGAGCAGTTGCTGGTTCAGAGCTTTGGCCGATTCCAGATCGTGCCCGAAGGGTTTCTCGATGACCACCCGCCGCCAGTGGCTGTTATTTTGCTCCATCAATCCGGCGGCAGCGAGTTTTTGTACGATCGACCCGAAATAACTGGGCGCGGTAGCCAGGTAATAGAAGAAATTCTGGTGGGCCGAGTGTTCTTGATCCACCTTGGCGAGAAAGTCCTTGAGTTGCGGATACAGCTTGTCGTCATTGAAATCTCCGGCGAAGTAGTAGAAACGTCGTGCGAACCACTCCCAGAGATCGTCGTCCACGCATTCTCCACAGTAGGCTTTGACGTCATCGTGGACTCTTTTTCGGAACTCATCGTTCGACATCTGGGTGCGCGCAACGCCCACCACGGCAAACTCGCGCGAAAGCAAGCTGGCCCTGGCGAGGTTGTAGAGCGCCGGAATCAGCATGCGTCCGGTCAGATCGCCGGCCGCGCCGAAGATCACCATGACGCAAGGATCGCCCTGCTTGCCGATGCGCGGCGGCGCCGCCGCCGCCGGATGTTCTGCTGGTTCCGCCATGAATAGTTCCTCTGGATCTGCTAGATCCGCTCGAGAGAGAATAAAGCCGCGCCTACGCGGTCTTCTTTGCCTTGCTGGCACCCTGTTCCACGTGCCCGCCGAATTTCTGCCGCATGGCAGAAAGCATCTTCTCCGCGAACGTGTGCTGCTGTCGCGAGCGGAAACGCACGTATAGCGCCGCGGTCAACACATCCGCAGGCACCGCTTCTTCGAGCGCGGCCTGAATTGTCCAGCGCCCTTCGCCCGAATCCTGCACGAATCCTTCGTATTCCGAGAGCGTCGGATTTTCCGTCAGCGCCATTGCCGTCAGGTCGAGCAGCCATGAACTGACCACGCTTCCGCGCCGCCACACTTCCGCGATGTCCGGCAGGTTCAGGTCGTAGCGCATGTCCTCCGGCAAATCTTTACTGGTTGCGTTTTTGAAGATGTCGAAGCCTTCCGCATAGGCCTGCATGAGGCCGTACTCAATGCCGTTGTGCACCATCTTCACGAAGTGCCCGGCCCCCGACGGACCGCAGTGAATGTAGCCGTCTTCCGCGGTGCCGCCGAGTTTTTCTCTTCCCGGAGTCCGCGGAATGTCGCCCTTGCCCGGCGCCAGCGTTTTAAAAATGGGATCAAGTCGCTGTACCGCTTCTTTTGGGCCGCCAATCATCATGCAGTAACCGCGGTCCAATCCCCACACGCCACCGCTGGTTCCCACGTCGAGGTAGTGAATGCCCTTGCCTTTCAGTTCATTCGCCCGCCGCACATCATCTTTGAAATAAGAGTTGCCGCCATCGATGATGGCGTCGCCGGCCTGCAGGCGTGATGCGAGTTTCTGTACAGTCGCTTCGGTCGCACCGCCTGCGGGAACCATGATCCAGATGGCTCGCGGAGGCGTCAGCTTGGCAACCAGATCTTCCAACGAAGTAGAACTGCCTGCGCCCTCGCCCGCCAACTGCTTCACGGCATCAGCGCTCAGATCCGAAACTACGAGCTGATGTCCGCCACGCATGAGCCGCCGCGTCATATTCGCGCCCATCCGACCCAAACCCACCATTCCCAATTGCATGCTTCGCTCCTTACCGTAGCGCCAGCGTCCCGCCCTCGCTCCTATAATCCACAAGGCTGCTAAAGTGCTTTCTGAACGGCTGCCTGCAAAGCCGCCAGACCCGCCTTCAGATTGCTCCCCAGATGAACCCGAAGCGCACGTCTCCCGCGGTCAGCCAACACTTGGAAATCTCCACGCGCTTGCGCAGCCTTCACGACTCCGAACGTGTATTTCTGTCCCGGAACCGGCAGTTCGACGGAATCGTCGCAAGTCACTTGCAGAAACACTCCCGAGTTCGGTCCACCCTTGTACGCCTGTCCCGTCGAGTGCAGGAAGCGCGGACCGAAGCCTAAACAGGTCGCTAGGCGCTTCTTGTCGCGCACTAAATGCCGCAAACTCTGCAGGCTGGTTTCGTGCTCTGCATTCATCTGGATGTAACTGAGCACCGCGAAGTAATCGCCAGCCTTAATGCGAGCCAGGTGCGCCTTGAGATAGCCAGCAAGCGATTTGTCGTTGCCGGCGCCTTTTGCCAGTTCCGAGGCATTTTTTTCATCGGTGAACAATTTGATGCCAGCGTCCTCGACGACCGGCTTTTCCGCGGGCAGGGAGCCCGTCTTCTCATACTCGGAGGTCAAATTGCGCGTCGCGATCTTGCTGGCTTCGACATCGGGCTGGTTGAAGGCATCGATTCCAATAATCGAGCCCGCGACGGCAGTGGCGATCTCCCAGCGGAAGAATTCCGCACCGAGATCATAAATGTCTGCCATTGTGATCCGCACGACTGGATGCCCGGCCTTCTCGATCGCCGCCACTTTCGCATCCTGATCTGCGTCCGTCCCAGACTCCAGCCGAACATAAACGAACACGCGATCGCTGCTGTAAATCTCTGGAGTCGTCAAAGTCTCGCGGTCGACCGGGATGATGCCTTTGCCGACTTTACCGGTCGACTCGGCGAGCAGTTGTTCCAGCCACGCGCCCAGATCTGAAATGCCTGGGGAAGTGATGATCGTAACCTTGTCGCGCCCGGCATTCGCGGCCGTTCCGAGAATGATGCCCAGCACCGCTCCGGGATTTTCTTCGACGGTTACGCCTGCTCCGCAGGCGCGAACCATCTCCGCCGCCCGGGCGAGAAACTTCTTCGTGTCCAGCCCCATCACCGCGGCGGGGACCATGCCGAAGTTCGACAGTGCGGAATATCGTCCGCCAATCGAGGGACGTCCGAAGAAGACATGGAGAAAGCGATCCGCCTCCGCCACCTGCTGCATCTTCGATTCCGGATCGGTGATTGCCATGAAGTGGCTTCCGACTTTCACTGCACCCACAGCCTGCCTCGTGCGCTCAAAAAAATATTGTTTGAAGATGTTAGGTTCGAGCGTGCTGCCCGACTTGCTGGAAACGATAAAGAGCGTCTTCGGAATATCGATCTGATGCTCGAACGCCTTCACCTGCGAGGGATCGGTCGAATCGAGCACGTGCAGGATAGGGAAGTGAGTGATTCTGCCGAACGTCTTGCGCAAGACTTCCGGACACAAGCTTGATCCGCCCATGCCGAGCAGCAATACGTGCTGAAATCCACGGTTCTGAACTTCCTTCGCGATCTTCTGTAGTTGATCGTGCTGGGCGATCTGCTCGTCGACGATATCGAGCCAGCCCAGCCACTTGCTTTCGTCGCTGCCCGTCCAGAGCGTGGCATCGCGCTGCCACAAACGCTGCATGGCTCCATGCGACTGCCAATCGGTAATAGCGGTTTTCACGGTCGTGGCAAGAGATTCCGGCAGGGAAGTCTTCAGTCGGCTCACGATCTATCCTTTTTGCTGCGTGTTCTTCGCGACCGCAGCCAGCAGCTTCTCAAAAGCGTCGGCGAACAGCTTGACGCCGTCCTCAGTCAGCTTGTCGGTTACTTCCTTGATCGAAATGCCTGCGCGTGCCAGATCGTCCATCACCTTGCCGGCTCCGGCCACATCTTCGGTGAGGCTATTTCTAAGCCGTCCGTGATCGCGGAAGGCATCGATGGTTGCCGGCGGCATGGTGTTAACCGTGTCGGGTCCGATCAGTTCCTCTACGTAAATCACATCGCGATAGTTGGGATTCTTCGTGCTCGTGCTGGCCCACAGCACTCGCTGTGACTGCGCTGCCTTGGCCGCCAAGGCCTGCCAGCGCGGTCCGCTAAAGATACGCTGGTAGCGCTGATAGGTAAGCTTGCCGTTGGCAATCGCAATTTTTCCAAGCAGGCTCTTCAACAATGCCTGCTGGTTCGCGTCCGTCGTCGTTTTGAGCTTGTCATTTAACTTGGAATCGACCAGCGTGTCGATGCGACTAATAAAAAAGCTGGCAACACTCGCCATCTTTTTCAGGTTGCCCCCGCGCCCCGCCAGGTCTTCGAGTCCTGCAATGTAGGCCTCGGCGACCTTTTCATAGACTTCCTGTGCGAACAACAACGTAACGTTGATATTAATGCCTTCGCCGATCAACTGCCGGATCGCGGGAAGTCCCTCCGCCGTGCCCGGAACCTTGATCATAACGTTCTCGCGCTTCACCGCCTTCCACAGGCGGCGCGCTTCGTCGATGGTCTCCTGCGTTTTAAGGGCCAGAAGTGGCGAGACCTCCAGGCTGACGTATCCATCGCGGAACTTAGACTCTTCATACACCGGGCGCAGCGCATCTGCAGCATCCTGAATATCGCGGATGGCGATCTGCTCATAAATCCCGGTCGTGTTCAGATCCTTGCGAGACGCGAGCGAATGCAACAGATCGTCATACAACGAACTGTCGCCAATCGCCTTCTCGAAGATGGACGGATTCGAAGTCATTCCCCGCAGTCCGTCTTCCGTAATCAGTTGCGCCAACTTTCCAGTGGTAAACAGATCGCGCCGTATGTAATCGAGCCACATCGACTGACCATAGTTGAGCAATTGCTTCAGCGGATTTTTTGTCGCTTTCGAATTTTCCAGAACTCCAGTTGGCTGCATAGATATTCTCCCCAATCTTCGATTCTAATTTTGTCCGTCCGAACCCACCTTTACTTGCCGGCTATCGCCGCGCGGGCTTCCTTTACGACCGTCTCCACGGTGAATCCGAAATACTTCAACAGATCCTTCAATGGCGCCGAGGCCCCGAATCGATGCATGCCGACGTTGCGTCCCCTGAGGCCGGTGTAACGCGCCCATCCGAAGGTGGACGCCATTTCTACCGAAACCCGCGCGGTCACGTCGGAAGGCAGGACACTCTCTTTATAGGCCGCATCCTGCTGTTCAAAGATCTCCCATGACGGCATGCTGACGACGCGTGCTTTAACGCCCTCTGCCTTCAATTTCTCGTACGCGTCCACGCACAGCGACACTTCGCTCCCGGTGCCTAACAGGATCACATCGGGCTTTCCCCCAGGCGCATCGGCCAGCACGTATGCTCCCTTCGCCACGCCGGAGGCCGAGGCGTACTTCGAGCGATCCAGAGTTGGAATCGCCTGCCGCGTCAATACCAACGCCACTGGCGAGCTCTGCAAATGCGCAATGATCTTCCACGCCTCCGTCACTTCATTCGCATCGCCCGGACGAAGCACGATCAAATTCGGCATGGCCCGCAACGACGCCAGTTGCTCGATCGGTTGATGCGTCGGTCCATCCTCGCCGACGCCAATGGAGTCGTGCGTGAAGATGAAAATCGACGGACACTCCATCAGCGCTGCCAACCGGATGCTGGCCCGCATGTAATCGCTGAAGTTAAAGAAGGTCGCGCCGAACGCGCGAATGCCCGACCTGGTCAGCCCGTTTACGCTCGCCCCCATCACATGCTCACGCACCCCGAAGTGCAGGTTGCGCCCCGCGGGAGTGGCGGCCTGAAAATCTCCCGCACCTTCGAACTTCAGGGTGGTCTTGTTCGAGGTCGCTAGGTCGGCCGATCCGCCAATGAGCCACGGAATATTCTGCGCCACGGCGTTAAGCACCTTGCCCGAGCTCTCGCGAGTCGCGATACCCTTGGCATCGGCGGGAAACGTTGGTAGGTTTTTGTCCCACCCCGCGGGCAGTTCGTGATGCTGCATGCACCGCAGCCGCTCGGTTAGATCTGGGTACTTCCGCGAGTATTCCGCGAAAACCTCCGACCACTGTGCACGCAGATCGCGCCCGCGCCTCCCGATCCCTTCGCGGAAATGCTCCCGTACGCCATCCGGAACCAGAAACTTTGCGTCTTCCGGCCAGCCGTAGAACTTCTTGGTTAGCTTGACCTCTTCTTCACCCAGAGGCTCGCCGTGAGCGGCATTGGTGTCCTGTTTGTGGGGTGAACCGTAGCCGATGTGACTATCTACGATGATCAGGGTCGGACGGTCCGTGGTCTTGTGGAAAGTGTCAAACGCCCGTGCCAGCATGGTCAGATCGTTGGCATCAGCCACGCGGGTTACGTTCCATCCATATCCCACAAAACGCGTCGCAACATCTTCGCTGAACGACCAATTGGCCGGGCCATCCAGAGTGATGTGATTGTGGTCGTACATCCAGCAGAGATTCGAAAGTTTCAAATGTGCGGCCAGGGAGGCGGCTTCGCCCCCAATACCCTCCATCAAGTCACCATCCGAACACATAGCGTAGACGTTGAAATCGAAGATTTCGAAACCGGGACGGTTGAAGTTCGCCGCCTGCCATTTGCTTGCAATGGCCATTCCGACGCTGTTACCCACGCCTTGGCCCAGGGGCCCGGTTGTCGTTTCGACACCGGAAGTGATATCAGACTCGGGATGTCCGGGCGTCAGGCTCCCCAACTGCCGGAAGCGCTTGATTTCCTCCATCGGCACTGCGAGTTCCTTCAAAACCTTGCCCTGCTTGTCGACCCGCCGCACCTCGGCCAGATGCAGCATGGCGTAAAGCAGCATAGAGGCGTGGCCGTTGGAGAGCACGAAGCGGTCGCGATTCAGCCAGGTGGGATCAGCGGGATCGTAGCGCAGGAATTCCTGCCACAGACAATAGGTCACCGGGGCCAATCCCATGGGCGCTCCCGGGTGGCCTGAGTTCGCCTGCTGCACCGCGTCAATCGCCAGAGTTCGAATCGTGTTGATGCAAAGCGTGTCCAGTTGCTGTCCCGTTGCCAAAACCTGTTCACTGGCTACCATGCGATTCCGCTCCTCCACTGGGAGATTTCCACCGGCGAGATCAGCCCACAACTAATCAGCCCACAACTAATTAGAGTTTCACGATCACAGAAAGGGTTCACTACGCAGAAAGTGTATCAATTTCTCGGAGGACATGGATTGAGCTACGGTGAAAAACCGGGAAGAGATCGAGGAATTACTTTACTTCAGAAGTTTGAGGTATGTGCTTTCGCTTTGGGACGCCCGGGTCGTTTCCTGCACGAACTTGACGAACTGCCGCAAACTTTCGCGTTCGGTCGGTACCATTCCGTCGAAACGAACGCGAACTCCGTTCGCGGGGCCGCTGCGTGTAACCACGCCGCTCAGCGCAAACCCTTTCACCCAGATCTTCCCATTTGGCACCCACAGGCCGATTTCCACTTTCGCGCCGGGCTTGACCGGGCTTGCCGTTTCAACCAGACATCCACCCACACTCGTGTTGGAAAGGTTGCCCCAGATTGAGCTCGGCGTCTCGTCGACACGAAGTTCGACTGCGACAAAGCACTTGATTCGCGGATTCCGACGGCGGTCGCTTCCCCAGTTCGGACTGAACAAATCGGGTGCAAACGGAGGTGTGGTTAACGTAGGAGTCGGAAATGGCTGTGGTGCAGGAACTGATTTTGCCCCAGACTTCTCGGCCGGCGAGGAGCCAGCCTTTATCTGACGCATAGCCGTAAGCAGCGCCTCTTCCCGTTTCCCAACTGGGGCTTCGCGGTAGGCCTGCAGCAGCGTTCCGACGTGCCGGACAAGGTCCGGATCGGACAATATTCGAGTCCAGTCAGTTCCTGTTGCTGCACTCATCAAACACACTCTTTCGTTCTTGTAGTCTAGGGCTCTCGACTAGCTTGAACCGACGGTCACCTTCGTTCAAGATGACCTAAGTCACAGCATGGAGGTTTCTGGCGTGTCAGAGGGCTTCCCATCCAGAACGAGCGCGGTCCAGACCTGCGCGCTCCAAACCTGTGCGATCTAAGGGCTTCCCGGGCTACGATGGCATGCTTCCGGATGTCCAAGACTTCCTGTTTTTAACGCGGAGTCTAGGTATTTCACTGAGCTTCGAACGCAAGTTGGACCACCTCAGTGGTCTCGTTTTGAGCCGGCTCAAATTTCCATTTTCCGACAGCGTTCTTCCCCGCGACTCTTTTAGCTTGTCGGGGCTGGCTGCCGGCGGGCAGAGCACCGAAGTTATTGAACCTTGGGTTCAGTCCGCCGTTGGAATCCCATCTTCGACCGTTATTCGGGATGAGGTCCCAAGGATGGGGATGAGACCCGGTGTCAATCCAGCAGAATCGTTTGCATCTCAAACCCCCGCAAACGAATCAAATCGGACGAGTTATGCTAGAGACGAGGAAGAGCGTTACGGGTCTTTCCGTAGGTACCGGACGTTCCCACAATCAGAATGCGTTGCTCATTGATAGTTTCCCGAACGGTCATTTTCGCTCTTTTTATTCTGCTTGCTACCCTAAGCCTGCTGGCTCAGGCTACGGGCGGAGCCTCTCCGGTTCCGAACGTTTCCCTCCCCGGCCAGCAAAATCCGTTTTTGGGCAGCGCCCCCGAAGGCAAGGCCACTGCGGATGTTTTGCAAATTGACTTCAAGGACGCGATTGATCGGGGCCTGCGGAACAATCTGGGTTTGCTGTTGGCTTCTGACCAGACCCAGATGGCGCGAGGGGAAAGATGGAAGGAACTGAGCGAACTGCTGCCCAACGTCAGCGCCCATGTGCTAGAGAATGCACAAACCCAGAGTCTCGCGGCGCTTGGGTTCAACAAGCTTTTACCACTGCTCAGCGCTCCAGGTAGTAACACGGGCGCTTTTCCGCGCGTGGTACCTGCCTTTAACTACTTCGACGCGCGCGCTTCTCTTAGCCAGTCGCTTTTCAATTTCAGGAATCTCGAGCGAGAACGTTCTGCTTCGGAAAGCCTGAAGGCCTCGCAATTCAGTTACAAAGACGCGCGGGAGATGGTCGTGCTTGCAGTGGGCAACTCCTATTTGCAGGCCATTGCTGCCGGGGCTCGCGTGGAAACCACGGAAGCCCAGGTTAAAAGCGCTCAGGCTCTTTACGATAAGGCCGCCGACCAACTGAAGGCAGGACTGAGTCCAGCCATCGATGCACTGCGCTCGCAGGTCGAACTTCAAACCCGCCAGCAGCAACTCATCGTTGCCCGCAACGATCTGGCCAAGCTCAAATTGAACGTGGCGCGGATCATCGGACTGCCGCCGGGACAGGAATTTGTCCTCACCGAGAAAGCGCCCTACCAGGCATTGACGCCTCTGCCCCTTGACACATATTTGCAACGCGCCTACGCCGCGCGCTCCGACTATCAGGCGGCGGTCGCACAAGTGCGGGCCGCAGAACTTTCGCGCAGTGCCGCCGCGGCAGGGCGTTATCCGACGATCGACATCAACGCGAATCTCGGCGATATTGGTGTCAACCCGGCCCAATCGAATGGTACCTGGCAGGTGAATGGCGGCATTAGCATCCCGATCTTCGCGGGTAATCGGGTTCACAGTGATGTACTGGAAGCCGATGCTCAATTGAAGCAAGCGCGCTCGCAACTTGGAGATCTGCGCGGCCGTATCGACTATGAGGTCCGCTCCGCGCTGCTTGATCTGAACGCTGCCGCTGAGCAGGTGGGAGTGGCCAGTAGTTCTGTCGACTTGGCGGACCAGGCGCTTACTCAATCACAAGATCGTTTCACCGCAGGTGTGGCCGACAACCTAGAAGTAGTGCAAGCGCAGGAGGCCGTCGCCAGCGCTCATGAGAGTTACATTCAAAGCCTTTATTTCCACAATCTTTCGAAAGTCGAACTGGCGTACGCCATCGGCAACGCGGAACAGGGCGTCAAACAATATTTGAAAGGCAATCAATAAGCGTATGGAGCAAACTACAACACAGAGTCCGCCCGCCAAAGGCGAAAAAGCTCAAGCCGAAAAGCCAGCGAACAGCACCAAGCCGTTACCCGCCACTGAGGAGGATTTTCACACCAATCCGTCCCGCACGCAGAGTTCCGGATTCCGGATCGGGGTGGTGATTGCAGTCCTTGTTCTTCTGATCGCCGGTTTCTTCGCCTATCGTTACTTCACCAGTTATGAATCGACCGACGATGCCCAGGTCGATGGCCACGTCAATTCCGTCAGTGCTCGCGTCTCCGGTCATGTCATCAAACTCAACGTCGAGGACAATCAATACGTGCAGGCTGGAACGGTGCTGGTAGAAATCGACCAGGCGGACTATCAAGTAGCCTATGAGCGCGCTAAGGCGGACTTTGACGACGCTCAGGCAGCCGCAGTTGCCGCCGGAGTGAGCGTTCCGATCACCTCCGTCAACACCAGTAGCCAGGTTTCGGCGACCGAAGCCGACGTGAACAGTGCTCGTGCGGGCATACAGGTTGCCAAACAACAGTTTGAAGCAGCCAAGGCCCAACTGCAAGAAGCTGAAGCCAATAATGTGAAGGCGCAGAACGATCTCGCGCGCTACAAGCAGTTAGTCGACAAGCAGGAGATTTCCCAGCAGCAGTACGACCAGGCCACCGCCGCTGCCAAGGCAAGTGCCGCGGGCGTCGAAGCGGCGCGCGCCAGCGCCGACGCAGCGCAACAGCAGGTCACACAGGCTGAAGGCAAACTCGTCCAGGCGCGGGCAAATTCGGCTTACGCCAACACCGCCCCCAAGCAGATGCAAATCATACACGCCAAAGCCACATCCGCTTTGGCCGAAGCGCAGCGCAAGAAGGCGGATCTCGACCAGGCCGCCCTGAACCTCCAGTACACAAAAATTGTTGCGCCGGTGAACGGCATCGTCAGCAATCGTACCGTGGAAGTTGGGCAGAACGTCGCCCCCGGCCAGGAACTGATGAAGATCATCAACCTCGACGACGTTTGGATCACGGCGAACTTCAAAGAAACGCAGCTTCGGCAAATGAAGGTCGGCCAGCGCGTCACCATGGATGTTGACGCCAACGGCAGAACCTACAACGGCAAGGTGGATAGCGTTGCCGGAGCCAGTGGCGCCCGCTTCAGCCTGCTGCCTCCGGAAAACGCCACGGGAAATTACGTGAAAGTAGTGCAGCGCATCCCGGTCAAGATCGTGCTGGATCCCGGTGCGAACAATGATCACCAGTTGCGTCCCGGCATGTCGGTAACGCCCAAGGCCTGGAGCCGCTAATGGGCGCGGCCACCGCAACCATGGATCAGGCCGATGCCTGGCGTCCTGCAGTCAATCCGTGGATAATCGCGCTGGCGGTCACGCTGGCGACGTTTATGGAGGTGCTCGACACTTCGATCGCCAACGTCGCTCTCCCGCACATTGCAGGAAGTCTCTCGGCAGGCCAGGACGAAAGCACCTGGGTCCTGACCTCCTATCTTGTTTCGAACGCGATCGTTCTTCCTCTCAGCGGCTGGCTGTCGTCCATCGTCGGCCGCAAGAACTTTTACATGGGTTGCGTCGCCCTGTTCACGATAAGTTCGTTCTTGTGCGGGCTCGCACCGAACTTGGCCACGCTTATCATCTGCCGGATTCTGCAGGGCGCCGGCGGCGGTGGATTGCAGCCCAGCGAACAGGCCATCTTGGCAGATACATTTCCTCCAGCCAAGCGTGGGATGGCTTTCGCCGTTTATGGTGTTGCTGTGGTCACTGCGCCCGCGATTGGACCCACTCTCGGCGGATGGATTACCGACAATTTCACCTGGCGCTGGATTTTCTTCATCAACATCCCGGTCGGCATCCTCTCCCTCCTGCTCACTTCGAGATTGATTCAGGACCCACCCTACTTGAAGCGCCGCAAGCTCAGCCAAACCAAGATTGACTACATCGGCCTTGGCTTCGTCGCGCTTGGGCTGGGGACGCTGCAGATCGTGCTCGACAAAGGCCAGCGTGAAGACTGGTTCGAGTCTCACTTCATCGTGATTCTTTCGCTGATCTGCGTGGCCTCGCTGATCTTCGTCGTCATCTGGGAATGGAGGCACAAGGATCCTATCATCGACTTGCACTTGTTCCGCGACCGCACCTTCGGCATTTCGAACCTGCTGATGTTCATGCTGGGATTCGCGCTGCTGGGCAGCACTTTGCTTCTGCCGCTATTCATGCAGACTATGCTCGGCTATACGGCCCAGCAGTCCGGAATGGCGCTGATGCCCGGTGGATTCGCGATCATGCTGCTATTGCCCTTGGTCGGATTTCTCCTATCGCGCTACAGCCCGCGCTGGCTGCTGGTCTTCGGTCTGGTCGTGCTTTCAGCGTCGCTGTTTAATATGACCCGCTTTGACCTGCAAATCGACTTCCGTACCGCCGCCGTTGCCCGCATCTTTCAGGCAGTGGGCATGGCCTTCCTGTTCGTTCCCATTAACACGGCTGCGTATGCGTTCCTGCCGCGCGAGAAGAACAACGCAGCTTCTGGGCTGATGAATCTGGCGCGCAACATAGGCGGAAGTGTGGGCATTTCCGTGGTCACCACTTTGCTCGACCGCCGCAGCCAGGTGCATATGACCGATTTATCCAGTCACCTGAGCCAATCTAACCCGGCACTGCGGTCGATGATCCAGGGAGCTTCGCGTGCCATGCAGGCCCACGGTGCCACTGCGGCGGGGGCTACACGGCAGGCTTACGCTCTAATCCAAGGTGCGGTGGAGCGGCAGGCCATCATGCTGTCTTATATCGATTGCTTCTGGTTTCTCGGTGTCGCCATTATGGCGATGATTCCCATGGTGTTCCTGATGAAAAAGTCCAAGCCGGGCGGCGGAATGGCAGTACACTAAACGTAGCCATGTTTCGCCTCATTACCATCGAGCGCGAGTACGGCTGCGGCGCCGCCGCCATCGCCGCGCAACTGGCCGAACACCTGGGCTGGAAGCTCTGGGACCAGTTGCTCACCGAGGAAATTGCCCGTCTCGCCAAGGTTGATCCCTCTGCCGTAATGCGCTGCGACGAGCGCATGGATAGCCGCTTTCACCGCCTGGCGAAATCCTTCTGGCGCGGCAGTTACGAACGCAGCTCCGCTTTGGGCAATCAGATGTTCGATACCGACCGCATGACGTCGATGATGCAGGAGACGATGAACAAAATTGGCCGGGAAGGGAATGCGGTCGTTGTGGGTCGCGGCGCCCCGTATCTACTGCGCGAGAATCCCGACGCGTTCCATGTCTTTCTCTACGCTCCGCGCTCCGAGAAAATCCGACGCATCGTCGCAGATGGCCATAGCGAAGAAGATGCCATCGAGCGGGTCGATTCCGTCGATCGCGAGCGCATTGCGTACGTAAAGCACTATTTCAACGCCGACTGGCCCACTCGTTCCCTCTATCACGTGATGCTCAACACTGCCGTGGGAAACGAGCCGGTTATCCAGACGATCCTGGACACCATGCGCCTGGTTGAGGGCCGGCCCAAGGCTACGGACTACGAGAATCCAGGCGTGTCCGCGTCCTCTCGATAATTCGCCAGTACGAAGTATGGCTTTACGTGCTGCCGGGTCTTCCTTGCGCAGCCTGTGGCCAGACCGGACGCTGCGGCGCAGGGCAGCAGTCGTTCTCACAAATATCCTGCCGCGGCCCGAGGGATCCTAGCGCACGCCGCTCTACGCCCGGACTTGTACGCTCAAGGATCAACTCACGAATCATCCCGATGAACTTGGGATGGACGCCTACCGTCTTCGCTCGCACCATCGGCAACGCCAGCGAATTGCAAAGCTGCTGCGCCTCGATGTCGAGGTCATACAGCACTTCCATATGATCGGAAATAAAACTGATCGGGGCCAGCACGACGGCGCCGGCTAGATTGCGCGCCTTCACCTCGCGCAGGTAGTCCAGAATGTCCGGCTCCAGCCACGCTTGCCCCGGCGCACCACTACGGCTCTGATACACGAGAGCGTCGTTGGCGACGTCCACCCTGGCCGAGACAAGCTTTCTCACTTCCTCCAGTTGGCGGACATAGTCGCAGGTATTCGCCATCGCGAGCGGGATACTATGTGCGGTGTAGGCGATCTGAACATTGTGGCGCGCATCCGCTGGGACCTGCGACAGTGCGTCGCGCAGCCGATCCTCAGTAGCCTCAACGAATCCCGGATGGTTGAAGAATGCGCGCAGCTTGTCGACCTCCGGCGCCCCCGGACCAATTTCATTCTGCGCGCGAACGATGTCTTCGCGGTACTGCCGGCATCCGGAGTAGGAACTGTACGCCGAAGTCACGAAAGCAAGCGCTCGGCGGATCCCGTCCTGCCTCATCCGCTGCAAGGTTTCCGCCAGCCTTGGATGCCAGTTGCGATTTCCCCAGTACACAGGCAACTTGGGGCCATGCTGCGCCAGTTCGTTCTCCAGAGCAGCGATTAGTTCCCGGGTTTGCTGGTTGATCGGGCTCTTGCCGCCGAAGTGATAATAATGCTCAGCGACCGCCAGCATGCGCTCGCGCGGAACATTCCTTCCTCGCAGCACGTTTTCCAGAAACGGAATCACATCTTCCGGCGACTCAGGCCCACCGAAAGAGACAACAAGAACGGCATCGTAGTTCATTTCGTTGTTTCAGAGGCAACGGCAAGAGCAACGGAAGATGCGTGTACTTCCGGACGCTTCGCCAGACTAAGGACCGAACCTGAGCTTCACAGGATTGCAGCGAACTGTTCGTCAGACCGCCCGACTAGACTCGCGATGCGATCCGGCTAGAAAACTCGCGCGGCGCGTGCGCAGAGACCCCTATTTGCCGCCCGCAGGGGACGCAGAAGGCACGACTCGAGCTGCCGGAGTTATCGACACGGGCCGATCCAGCGCAATATCCATCTCGGTAAACCGGGGTATCATTACGTCCCGACCGTGGCGCGACACCATAAATATTCCTGAAACACAACTCGCAGCGATTCGTCCCACACCTGCTGTGGAAGCGTCGGTCGCCGTTGAGACGATCGCCTCAACAATCAGCTGAAGTGTGTCATCCGCTTCTTTGGTGAGGCCGGCAGTCACTCCGATATTAATCGCCATCCACGCCACGCCGGGATGTTCACCTCGGAGCTGTCCTTCGGCGTCAATCTTCGTGTGCGACCTTCGGTCTAATTCCGCTCCCGCAAGCGACGCGGTAATGAGTATGAGGTTCCCACCCGGCAGGGTCAAGCCAGTGAATGACAGGGATAACGATCCCGCTCGGCTCCCCCAGCGCGGTGGAGTCCTTTTCACAACTTTGCCTTCAATCAAGCTGCCTGCGGGCAGGACAACGCGCGAATTCAACAACACGGGTTCGAGCAAACGCGCCTGCACCACATCCCCAGGCTTACTCTTCGACGCGCTCACGTCGCCCAGCAGAAGGATCTTGCACTGCGTTCCGGTAGGAAGATCTGCCGCGGATGGAGTAGCGCCCGGTGCAGCCGTCTCAGACTCTGCTCCTTCAGCTTTGCTCGCGAGCCCGGGCGCAGAAGAGTTGATGCCAAAGGCCTCCAGCACCATGACTGGTGCGACGGGCTGCTTTACATTCGACTGGCTCACCTCGACCGTGCCGTGTTCCTCGCTCGACTGTTGTCCTGATTTTTTTTTCTTCGCCTGGGCGTGTACCTCCCGTTTGCGGCTCACTGCAATCAGAGACACCTGAAACGAGGTCTCGCCTTCGGTTTGTGACACCGTGGCACTCTTGAAGACGGGGTAATTCTCGTGGCGCGGTGTAAAAGCGTTGACCACCCACGGCCAGTGATCATTCCGGGGTCGGCGTCTCTTCTCCAGATGATCGACGGTGAGCCGCACGTGGTTTCCGGCAGAGAATATTTCGCGATCTGCGGAGTAAACATCCCTCGCCAGGACGCCCTGCACGACGTCGCCGGGCTTCAACCTCGACAACTTTATTCGATCGGCGAGCCGCACCTTGACGTACACGCCAGAGTCGGCGGATGCCGGGCGCTGAGGAGCGCCGCTCTTGCCGTCAGACGCTTGAGAAAATGTTGGGACGATAGCTATTGCCGCTGCCAGCAGCGCCGCCGCTAACGAGTTCATCCGTCCTGCACCCTTACCTAGAGTGTTCCCAATTCGTTGAGGCACTGCGTAACCCCTTTTCTCGCCGATGGCGGCGATCGCAACGGCCAAGCGGGTGCCTGTTGCAGCTTTATTAGAGAATCTGGTGCGCCCGGAGAGATTCGAACTCCCGACCTGTTGCTCCGGAGGCAACCGCTCTATCCAGCTGAGCTACGGGCGCGCACGGATGTTTACAGTCTACATGGGGAAGGGAAATGGCTTCAACGCCGCCTTGCCCGCGGATTAGCCGAAAGGGGGCTGGAAAGCCCATGCCAACGGATCACGAAGGCAACACCAGCGGCAACCGCCGACTTGGCAGCACTGTCATGGAAGAAGAACCGCGCCTGGAGCGCGTAGCCTGGCAGGCGCGGTTCGGTCAGATTTTCCCTGGGAGAATCCCTGCTAATAGCGGTCGCGGCGCCCGCCACCACCGCCGCCCCGGCCGCCACGATCTCCGCGATCCCGGCCACCTCCACCTCCACCTCCACCACCGCCACCACTGCGTTCAGTCTTGGGCCGCGCTTCGTTGACATTGATCGTGCGCCCGCCCACTGAGGAGCCATTCAAGGCGGTGATCGCCTTGTCGCCGTCTTCGTTGCTGGCCATCTCCACGAATCCGAAACCACGAGAGCGCCCGGTGTCTCGGTCTGTCATGATGCTCACGCGGTCCACTTGTCCGAAAGGTTCAAAAAGCGTCCGGAGCTCGTCTTCGTTTGTATTGAAGCTCAGATTCCCCACGAAAATATTCTTCACGCGTCTGCCTCTGCATTGAGCTGTCGAAAGTGCGAGCAATTCGGCGGACTTGGCAGGTCGGGTGGGCCGTTCCTGAAAATCGAGACCGGAGCTGGCGAACAGTCAAATGCGGCGAGCAGTATAGCAGGTTTTTCGAAACCAGCTTGTTAAATTGATTTTAAAATGAGTAGCTTGGCCCGGTCGCGAACAGCTAGCACTCGTCCACCTTCCAGTATCCCTCAGGGTGGAATCCCATCTGCAGCAGCCGGTTCTTGGGATCGTGTCTCTTCCCACAACCGGGACAGACCAGATAGCGACTCCAGGCGGTACCTTGATGATCGTAGTTCTCCGCTACGGCAAACGTTGTCCCGCAACTGCAGGGGACCAGGAACATGCGCAGCGGCGCCTTACTTTTCGCACTCTTTTCGGACTTGCGCTGGCGCGTCACGATTCCTCGACAGTTGCGAATGAGCTCTTCTTGCGTTTATTCGACTGCAGGGTTTTCTTGCGAAGCCGCAGCGACTTGGGAGTAATTTCCACGAACTCATCATCGGCGATGAATTCGATGGCCTGCTCCAGATTCAATGGCCGGAAGGGCACCAGGCGAATCGCCTCATCCGCCGTCGAAGCGCGCATGTTCGTCAGCTTCTTCTCCCGCACAGCATTCACATCGAGATCGGTATCCTTGGCGTTTTCCCCGATGATCATGCCTTCGTACAGTTCCACGCCCGGTCCCACGAAAAGTTCTCCACGCTCCTGCAAGCCCCACAGAGCGTACGCCGTCGACACGCCGCCGCGATCGGCGATCAGCGCGCCCGTGAGTCGATGAGGAATCTCGCCTTGCCATTCGGTATACCCGTCAAACAGCGCGTTCATCACGATGGTTCCGCGCGTGTCAGTGAGCAACTGGCCACGCAGCCCGATCAATCCACGGCTGGGCACGCGGAACTCGATCCGCACCCGTCCGTAGCCGTGATTGTGCATGTTGGTGACTTCGCCTTTGCGTGACCCGAGTTGCTCCATCACCACGCCGACGAAATCTTCTGGCACGTCCACCGTGAGATGTTCGACCGGTTCCATCAGCTTGCCGTCGATGCGCTTGGTGACAATCTCCGGCTTGCCCACCATCAGTTCGTAGCTTTCGCGCCGCATCATCTCAATCAGGATGGAAAGTTGCAGCTCGCCGCGGCCCAGCACCTTGAACGAATCCGTGGTGCCCGTGTCCTCGACCCGCAAAGAAACATTGGTCAGAAGCTCTTTTTCCAGCCGCTCCCGCAAATTGCGCGACGTGACGTAGCTGCCGTCCTTCCCGGCAAAGGGCGAAGTGTTGACCGTGAACAGCATGGCAATCGTGGGCTCATCGATTGCGATGTGAGGCAGAGGAGCGGGGTTCTCGGCTTCGGTAATGGTCTCGCCGATGGTGATTCCTTCGACCCCCGCGACCGCAATGATGTCCCCCAATTCCGTTTCGGTGATGTCGGTCCGCTTCAGCCCCGAGAACGAAAACAGTTTCGTGATCTTGGTTTTGTGCAGCGTCCCGTCGAGCTTGGCGATGGCGACTTCCTCGCCCGTGAACATTTTTCCGTTGAACACGCGCGCGATCGCCAGCCGTCCGAGATAGTCGCTGTAGTCCAGGTTCGCCACCAGAATTTGCAGCGGCCCCGATGCGTCCCCCTTGGGGTGAGGAATCGTCTTCAGGATCGCATCGAACAGCGGCCGTAAATTCTCGCCGCCGCCCTTGATGTCCGTGGTCGCCGTGCCCGTCTTGGCATTCGTGTAGAGCACGGGGAAATCGATCTGGTCTTCTTTCGCGTCCAGATCGATAAACAGGTCGTAGATTTCGTTTAGCACTTCCTGAGGGCGCGCGTCCGAGCGATCAATCTTGTTGATCACAACAATGGGCGGCAGCTTGGCTTCCAGGGCCTTGCTCAGGACGTAGCGCGTCTGGGGCAGCGGGCCCTCGCTGGCATCCACCAACAGCATGACGCCGTCCACCATCTTGAGCGCGCGCTCCACCTCGCCTCCGAAGTCGCTGTGGCCGGGCGTATCCACGATGTTGATCTTCACGTCGTGATAAAAGATCGCGGTGTTCTTGGCCAGGATCGTGATGCCGCGCTCCCGCTCCAGTTCGTTCGAATCCATCACTCGTTCGACGTGGTGTTCGTTGGAGCGAAACGTGCCGCTTTGTTGCAGCATGGCGTCGACCAGCGTGGTTTTGCCGTGGTCGACGTGCGCGATGATGGCGATATTGCGAATGCCTGAACTCAAAAAGGATCCTTCCCGAAATAGTTGTCTACTACCACTTTACTATGCGGGGGATGAAACCACCACGCAAGACGCCGCGGCGCAAGGATTAGTGGCGGCATGATCTAGGATCGTGCGGATCACTCGGGCAGCAGTTCACTGGTCCTGCAACGCGATGCTTTCGACGAGATCGGCTCCGACCTCCGCGCCTCCTTCGGCTCGCACCCGAAGGCGGTACCAGAAAACTATCGTCACAAGGGAAAAGATAAAGATGATGGTCGACACCGCATTGATCTCTGGCGTGATGCCGCGCCGCAGCCGTCCCCAGATTTCCAGCGGCAGCGTGTTATCGCGGCCGATGAGGAAGAAGCTGACCGCGATCTCGTCCATCGAGAGCGTAAAAATCAGCAGCGCCGCGCCGATGATCGGCAGCTTCAAATTCGGCACCGTCACGCGCCAGAACGTTTGCCAGTAGTTCGCTCCCAGGTCGAGTGACGCCTCTTCCTGCGCCCGATCGAGCTTTTGTAGTCCCGCGAAGACTTCGGTGGTCGCCACCGAGATCAAAGCCGTGCCGTGGCCTAGCACAATCGTCATCAGGCTGAGCTTTGCGCCCACCACATTGAACAGCATGAGCAGCGAGAGGCCCGTGATGATGCCGGGCAAGATCAGCGGCAGCAGCACCAATCGCCGGAACAGCGCCTTGCCGGGAAACTGCGCCCGGTCCAGCGCCAGAGCCGCCGGTATTCCGCACGTCAGAGAGATCGCCATCGCCGCAAATGCCACCTGCAGGCTGTTCAGCACCGAATCCCAGATCGGCCCATCCGCGAACAGGATGCGGTACCAGTCGAGCGTGAGGTGATGCGGCGGAAATCCGCCTACTCCCTGGCCGTTGAATGAATAAAGAATAAGGACCGCAATCGGAAGATAGAGAAACGAGAACACCGCCGCGGTATGCAGCAGCAGCCAGCGCGAGCGCGGGACATTGCCCGCACCGCCGCTCACGAGAAACTCCATTTCTTTTCCAAACGCTCCGACAAGAACAGCAAGCTCACCACGATCACGAGCATGCCCAGCGAAATCGCCGCGCCCAAGGGCCAGTTGTACGCCGCGCCGAATAAACTCACCACGATATTCGAAATCATGATGCCGCTCGGTCCGCCCAGCAACAGCGGCGCAAGGAAATCGCCCAGGCTCAAGACAAAAGCGAACGTCGCCCCCGCCACCAGGCCGGGAATTGACAGTGGGAAAATAACTTTCCAGAATGTCTGCACTGGTGTCGCCCCCAGATCATGCGAGGCCTCGACCAGGTTGCGCGGAATATGCTCCAACGCCGCATAAATCGGCAGAAACGTGAACGGCGTATAGATGTGCGTGAGCGTTAGCACCACGGCAAATGGGCTGTAGAGCAGAAAATCGAGAGGATGACTGGTCAGGTGCACATACTGAAGCAGCGTGTTGAGCACCCCATCGGAACCGAGAATCGTCTTCCACGCATACGCTCGCACCAGATAACTGACCCACAGCGGAATGATCACCATCTGATACAGCAGATCTTTCCGCTTGCCCGCATAGAACGACAAAAAATACGCCAGGGGATATCCCAGCAGCAGAGAAAACAACATCACGCGTGCCGCGATCCACATGGAGCGCAGCAGCGTCTGCCAGTAAACCGTCTTCTGCATCAGCTCATTATAATTTTCAAGATTCCACGAGTGCACGATGGCCTGCCCCGGCGAGACCGACCAGAAGCTGTAGCAGAACATCAGTAAGTACGGCGCCAGCAGAAACACCGTCACCCACGCTAGCGGCGGTACTGTCACGACAGTCTTGTAGGCCCGGGAGAACATCAGTTCCTTTCGGGAGATTCACGCACCAGGACCGCATCGGCAGGGGAGAATTCTAGCTCAACTACGTTTTGTACTCCGCCGCCTCCGCTGGCCGTCCGTACCACCAAGACGAGTCCGTCGGCACATTCCACACGAATCAATTCCGTTGCCCCGTGAAACGCCTGATGCAAAACGCGACCACGAACGCGGACCGCACCACCGCTCCCCGAAGCCCCAGCTCCGGCCAGCCGCACATGTTCCGGCCGCAAAGAAAAAAGTGCCGGCCCATCGGGGAGCGAAACCGGCCACGCCAGCGACGCGCATCGCACTACGCCACCTTGCACTTCGCCCGTCAGCAGATTCGTATGCCCGATGAACTGCGCCACATAGGCCGTTGCCGGACGGCTGTAAATTTCGCGTGGTGTCGCGACCTGTTCCAGTTCACCCGAACGCAGCAGTGCGATGCGGTCGGACATCACCATCGCCTCTTCCTGATCGTGGGTCACGAATACGAACGCGATGCCCACCTCGCGCTGCAGCGATTTCAGCTCCACTTGCATCTGACGCCGCAGGTTCGCATCCAGTGCTGAAAGCGGTTCGTCGAGCAACAACAGTCGCGGCCGGTTTACCAGCGCGCGCGCCAGCGCAACCCGCTGCTGTTGCCCTCCGCTGATCTTCGAGGGTTTCGCCTTCGCGTATGCCGTCATTTTTACTTTGTCCAGCGCCTCCGCGACTCGCTGCGTAATCTCTGCTGCTGGCCGCTTGGCCACGCGCAACCCGTACGCAACGTTTTGCTCGACCGTGAGGTGCGGAAATAAAGCATAAGATTGAAACACGGTGTTGACGCGCCGCCGGTAAGGGGGCTGCTGATCCAGTCTCTCGGTCTCCATCCAAAGCTCGCCTGAACTCGCGGTCTCGAAGCCGGCAATAATCCGCAGCAGAGTCGTTTTTCCGGAACCGCTCTCCCCAAGAATGGTCAAAAACTCTCCCTCCGCAATTTCCAGCGAAACATTCCGCAACACCATGTTGCGGCCAAACGTTTTGGCCACATTCCGGATGCTGAGCAGGGCTGGTTTTGAGGGAGGCTGCGTGTTCGCTGCTACCGTGATGGCGGGAGTGATCGGGGATGCCATGGGGTATCCGTTCGCAGGCGATGCTCTCCGAATCGTCTGCTCCGTTATTGCGCAGCCTTGACGTCGTTCCAAATCTCGGTATACTTCGCGCGCCGCGGCACGTTCTGCCAGAAATACAGCCGCCTCTGGTAGCTCTCCACGTCGTCCAGATGCAGCGTCTTCATCTCGTCCCGTGTCATGAACTGCCCCGCTTGCGGATTTGCCGGAACATAATGCGTCTTGTCGGTCACCAGTTTTTGCGTCTTGGCTTCCACCATGTATTCCAGGAATTTGTGAGCGAGCTCTTTGTTTTCGCTCCCCGCTGTGATCATCAGGTGATCGATCCAGCCCGTGGTGTTTTCCTTGGGGATCGTTTCGCCCACAGGAAAATCCGCTTTCTTCAGGTCAGCGGTGTTGAGCGGCCAGCCCATGGCGATGACGATTTCGTGGCTCTCAAACAGATTCGTCAGTTCACCGCCTGTCGCCCACATTTTGCGGATGTTCGGTTTCAGGTCCAGCAGTTTTTTCTTGACCGCCTCAAGCTGCTGGTCGCTCAAGTTGTAAAGTTGCGACGGATCCGGTTTGTCATAGCCCAAAACCTGCGCCGCCATGTAGACCGTCGACAGATCGTCCCACACGGAAACTTTTCCTTTATACTTCGGGTCCCACATCACGTTCCAGGAATCCGGGGGCTGCGCGAAGACCGTCGTATCGTAAATGATCGGATCCGGTCCCCACATAAACGGCACGCCATACACCTGGCCGTTCGCGCGCACCAGCGGCAGGGAAGTGAGTTGCGGAGAAAGCTGGTTGTAGCTCGGAATCTTCGAGAGGTCGAGCGGCGCCGCCAATCCCGCGGTCGTGACCGAGGACGCCACATCGCTCGACGGTGAAATCACGTCGTAATTCCCCGCGCTGCCGCCGCGCAGCTTGGCCACCAGTTCATCGCTCGATCCCATATATGACGCTGTGACCTTGCAATGGTTCTGCTCTTCAAAGGCTTTGATAAACGAGGGATCGGCATAACCTTCCCACACCAGAAGGTTGAGCGTCGGCGTCTTTTTGGAACAAGAACCCGCACACACCACCGCTGCCAGCAAGGGCAGCAAACGCACCCAGCGTTGCCAGTTCATTGTTCCTCCAGAGCCTCCAAATGCCCATCCCACTGTCGGTTCGGTGCTCCGTCCTAAAACGTTGGCGGAGTGTTAACCCACAAAAGCCAGGTCTCCTTGCGGCCGGGGTTCTTCCACCGATGTGGCGACGCACTTTCAAAATAAAAACTGTCACCCGGCTTCAGCCGGTATTCCTCACCGTCCACCGCGATCTCCAGATCTCCGCGCAACACATAAATAAACTCTTCTCCCTCGTGGGTATAGGGGTCTCCGCTGCCCGCTTCCGGCGCGATGCGAAACAGATGCGGCTCCATCACGGTATTGCCCCAGGCCAGCAGTTCCATGCGCACCCCCGCACCCGCTTCAAGAACCTTCCGTTCCGAGGGACGCACCCGCCGGCTGCTGGCTCCGGTGGCGTCAAAGAAATCCAGAATATTTGTTTTGTAAAATCGTGCGAGTTTGCGCAGCGTTCCCACCGACCCGCTCATCTGTGAACGCTCCAGCGCGCTGAGAAATCCCACCGAGATGCCCACCGCCTGAGCCACCTGCGCTAAGGAAAGCCGACGCCGCGACCGCAACTGCCGCAAATGCGCACCGATAGCACTGGCGTTTCCGTCCGCCGCCGGTCGTACCTTACCCTCGCGCTTCAGCAACTGCACAATCGCGGCCGCATTCAACCCGCGCACTTTGCGCAAGAACCGCGCCCGCTTCAGCAACTTTACATCTTCCGCGGTGTAGAGCCGGTACTTGCTCTCCGTGCGCCGCGGCCTCGCCAGTCCCAGGCTCTCCCACGAGCGGATAACCGACGGCGACACTTTCACCTTCCGCGCCACGTCTCCGATCTTTAAGTAAGGTTCGGCCATGCTGATCTTCAGCTCTAACGGGTTGGATTAGAAATCCAGATTAGAAATTTCTATGGGAAGGACGCGTTTTTTTCTCCTTGACAGCTCCCATCCCTCTTCTCTAACCTTGCGGGATTATAGCAAGGTTGTGGGTGGACACAAGCTGTCGCTTTCAAACCAAAAATCAACTCTCTCGAGAATGTCCGGAGACCCCATGCTCACACTGAGACCCCGCTCGTCGAAGCGATGCTTCTATACCGCGCAACTGAAAACTGTGTGCCTGGCCCTCGTCGTCTGTCTTTCACTCACCTCGCTGGTCCCGGCTCAAGGCACTGGCGGCCGCATTCTCGGTCGGATTGCCGATCCTACGGGCGCGGTCCTGTCTGGAGTGAAAATCACGGCCACGAACGAGGCCACCGGCGTCGCGCAGGATACTCTCAGCAATGACAGCGGCGACTACGTCTTCCCCAATCTTGCCGTGGGCACGTACTCTCTCAGCTTCGATCTGTCCGGATTCAAAAACATTGTTCGCCACAGCATCTCGCTCGACGTCAACCAGGTCATCACTTTAAATATGACCATGCAGGTCGGCCAGAACAAGGAAGTCGTCGACGTCACCTCCGAGGCTCCCCTCGTCGATACCAGCAGCACCCAACTGGGCGCGGTCGTCAACAACCGCTCGGTGAACGAATTGCCCTTGAACGCACGGGATACTTACCAATTCCTTCAGTTGCAGCCCGGCGTGCAGTCGCAGTTGGGTTCCAGTGGCGGCACGTTTTATGGCAGCGACGATGCCGGAGCGGTATCGGTCAACGGTGGTCGATCCCGCGCCAACAACTTCAGCGTCAACGGGGGCGATGCCAACGACCAGTTCGTCAACTTACCAACCATTCAACCCACCCCCGACGCGATTGATGAATTTCGCGTCATCAGCAATACCTTCGATGCGGAGTACGGCCGCAACTCCGGCGCGGTGGTCAACGTCATCACCAAATCGGGGACAAACCAGTGGCACGGAAACGTCTATGAGTATTTCCGCAACACAGTTTTGAATGCGCAGGGATACTTCAATACGGTCAAGCCGCAGGAAAATCAGAATCAGTTCGGCGGAACTTTCGGCGGCCCGATCATAAAAGACCGGACTTTCTTTTTTGTCTCGTTTGAAGGCCGTCGCGTCAGACAAGGCATCTCTGGCGAGACCGTGACCGTTCCAAACCCGCAAGAGAGGTCCGGTGTTTTTTCTGTTGGTACCGGCAGTGCCCTCGGTGGCTCGATTACCGACCAGTTCGCGGCAGACGCGCTGAATGGCAGGCCGGGCTGCACTTCTGCGATTGCCGCCGAGGGCGGGCAGATGCCCATTGCAGGCGCAAACTGGGGGGATATCTTTCCCACCGATGTCAACGGCAACGCGACCATCCCAACCCCATGCATGGACCCGGTCGCGCTCGATATGCTGCGCTTCGTTCCAGCAGCCAATCGGCCCGACGGCATCAATTACCAGGCCGTACCCGTCAGCGCTGATACTCAGAATCAGTTCACCTTCCGCTTCGATCACCACATCAACTCCCGGCAGAATTTCAGCTTCTACTACTACTTTACCAACGATACGAATTTTCAGCCGTTCTATAACTTCCAGGCATCAGGGGCGAATATTCCTGGTTTCGGCGCCAACGTCGGCTCTCGCTATCAGCAATTCAATCCCAGCCACACCTGGACCATCACGAACAATGTCATCAACGAGTTCCGCTTCACTTACATGCGTGAAGGCCAGTTGACCTTCCAGCATCCGCAGAGCACCAACGTTGTGCAGAACTCATGTTCGTCTCCGGCAGCGCAGGCGGTTTGCTTCAACGGCGTCTCGGATTCCAGCGTTGGGCCGTCGTCCATCCAGGGCGTGTTTGGCACGAATCCTCAGTACGGCATCACCACGGGCTTACCGGCCAATCGCACGGGAGTTCCGTTTATCAATGTTGCCGGCGGATTCGCCATCGGCAACGGATGGGAAGGCGAACTTCCCCAAGTCGGGAACTCATTTATGTGGACCGACAGCGTCACGTGGGTGAAATCCAATCACACCATGAAGTTTGGCGCGGACGTGCGTCGCTCCCGTTTCGATCAGACCCTCTACTACAACGTGAGCGGCCAGCTCACTTTTAACAGCACAACCGAAAACTCTGTCCTCTATGGCGACAATTATCCCGGCTACTTGCTTGGATTGGACGATAGCTACAGTCAGGGTTCCGCGCAGCGGGAAAATGTGCGCAACACCGGAGTTTATCTTTTTGCCCAGGACAGCTGGAAAATCAGGCCTTCGCTCACTTTGAATTACGGACTTCGCTGGGAGTTGGATACTCCTCTGGCCGACGCTCTCCACCACGTTCAGACCTTCCGTCCCGGCCAGAACTCAACGGTTTATCCGTGCGTTTTGACGCCCACCGATCAGGCGAATCTCGGAGGCACCGACTGCGTTTCCGCTGGCGTTCAGCCCACCGGCCTGGTTGTTCCGGGAGATGCCGGAGTTCCCGCTGGACTCACGCAGACTTACTACAAAGCTCTCGCGCCACGCATTGGGCTCTCCTACGCCCTCAATCCCAAGACCACCCTCCGCGGCGGATGGGGTATGTTCTACAACCCCATGGAGCAATTGGTCCTAGAGCAGTTCGGCGCCGAGCCCCCTTTTGGCGGCAGCACTTATTTGCCCGCGACTTTTCTAAATACTCCTTTCATCTCCCAGACCGGCACTCTCAGTCCCAATCCTTTTACCGGCATACTCAGTCCCAAGCCCGGCACGCCGCAGGATTGGGCGTCCTTCCGGCCCATGCTGCTGTACGGGGATTTCCAGCCGCACATGCGGACCCAATATTCCGCGCAGTACAACTTCAATATTCAACGCGAACTGGCTCGAAATGTCGTATTGCAACTGGGCTACGTCGGATCGCAGGGCCATCGCCTGCTGGCTTCGCACGACATCAATGCCGCGAATCCGCAGACCTGTCTGGACATCATCGCCCTTGCGAACAATGACCCCACCAAGGTGTTTTCCTACGGTTCAGAGGGAAGTTGCGGACCATTCCTGGAAGACAATCAGTTCACGGTCACGCTGCCCGCTTCCAACGGGTCCCTGTTGCCTAATGGATTCCATCTGCCTGCCGGCGGCACGATTCAGGCGGCGGGACAGACGCTTAACTTTGTTGGACTCCGTCCGTATTCTTCACCAAACTGCAATCCCCTGACCGGTGGCCCCGGCAACGGCTGTCCGGCCGATGGTGTTCCTGTCTTCACCAACATCTTCGCCGAAGACACGATCGCCGCTTCCGCATACAACTCGCTTCAGGCCAGCCTGGAAAAGCGCTTCTCTCACGGACTTCAACTTCAGGCTGCCTATACGTTCAGCAAGTCTTTGGACTGGGCGTCCAGCTTCGAGGAAACCGTCAATCCCTTCGATTACAAAGCCAGTCGCTCTCTTTCATTGTTTAACTCAGCTCAGCGCTTCGTGATCAACTATTACTGGGAGTTTCCCGTCCCCAGATACAGCGGATTTAAGGGAAAAGTTCTGGATGACTGGTCCATGTCGGGCATCATTCAATTTCAGAGCGGCTTCCCCATTCGTATTCAGACCCAGGACGACAACGAGCTGATCAGCAGCTTGTTCTTCCTGGGAGCGGGAGCACCGCAGTTGAGTGGACCGCTGCAGATTGTGGATCCGAAAGTCGTCCAGACTTACAACACCTATAATTACGGGCCCGTAAGCGGACACTTTTACTTGAACGCGGACCAAACGAAGTTTACCGATCCTACTCTAGGGACGTTCGCCACAACCCCGCGCTCCGTTTGTTGTGGTCCCGGCGAGAACCAGTGGGACGTGACATTCTCGAAGAGGATCGCACTTTCAGAGTCGAAATACTTCCAATTCCGTGCCGATATTTTCAACCTCTTCAACAAAACGGAATTTGTGAACCCGGATGGAAATTTTAGCGACTCAACTTTTGGCCAGGTCTTGCAGGCCCGCGATCCGCGCGCGGTGCAGTTCGCCCTCAAATTTTACTTCTAGGGCCGCAATGAAAGAAGGCGAAGTCGACAACTCTGTCATTCCGACCGAAGCGAGCGAACGCGAGCGAAGCGGAGGAACCTGCTGTTTCAGGCCCGCGGTGCTCCAGGCATTAAAGAGTAAAGTATTAAGTAAGCCCCCGGGCGGCTCTAACCGCCCGGCAATCTAATGGCCCGCTGGTCTACCGGAAATGCAGCCGGCCTGAGTCTTCCCGGAGCAATTCGATGTATCCCGATCTGCAGAAAGAACTCGCCACTTTCGAGCGGCGCACGCCCAAATCCGCCGAAGCCCACAAGAAGAATCTCAAACGCATCCCTCTCGGCGTAGCCAGCAACTATCGCGCCTACGATCCCTGGCCGATCTTCGTGAAAGAGGCCAGCGGCAGCAAGTTCCGCGATCTCGATGGCAACGAATACATCGACCATAACCTGACCTTCGGCGCGCTCATGGCTGGTCACTGCCATCCCGCCGTCATGAAGGCCGTTGAGAAGCGCCTCACTACCGGCACCATGTTCGGCATGCCCCACGACATGGAATGGGAACTCGCCGAAGAAATCTGCAACCGCTTCCCGATCGAGATGTGCCGCTTCGGCAACAGCGGCACCGAAGCCACCATGCACGCGATTCGCCTGGCCCGCGCCGCTACCGGACGTGACAAGATCGTGAAGTTCGAAGGCGCCTACCACGGTTTGCATGACAGTGCCCTGGTCAGCGTCAAGCCCCACGCTCCCGACTACGGCGACATCAATGCACCAACGTCTGTTACCGGCGGTCTCGGCGTCCCCAAATCCGCCATTGCCAACGTGGTTATCGCCACATTCAACGATCTCGCCACGGTCGAGCGCCGCTTCAAGGAAAATCCCGGCGAAATTGCCGCGATCATCCTCGAACCGATTCTCATGAACGTCGGCCTCTGCATGCCGCAACCCGGCTTCCTGAAAGGCCTGCGCGAAATCGCCACCAAATATGGCGCGCTGCTCATCTTCGACGAAGTGAAGACCGGCGCAAAACTCGGCTGGGGCGGCGCCAGTGAATACTTCAACGTCATGCCCGACATGATCTGCCTGGCGAAGTCGATCGGCGGCGGCCTCCCGCTCGCCGCTTTCGGCGCGCACCGCTCCGTGATGGATCTCATCAGCCAGCACAAGGTCTTTCACGGCGGCACGTACAACACGAACCCGGTTTCCATGGCCGCCGGCTTGGCGACCTTCCGCGAAGTTCTCACTCGCGAGAACTACGCCAAAGTCGACAAACTCGGCAAGAAACTGGCTGACGGCTATCGCAGCACCATCGCGAAGGTTGGTCTGCAAGCCTACATTGCGCAAGCCGGCGCCAACGGCGCTCTGATGTTTTACCCGAAAGAAATTCGCAACTATCGCGACTGGGAAGCGATCGACGTCGATCTGTGGCGTCACTACTGGTTCGGCATGGTCAACCGCGGCGTGATGGCTCAGCCCTACTGGTGGGATGAGCAGTGGACGATCTCTGTCCAGCACACTGAGGCTGACATCGACAAGCACCTTGCGGCCTTCAACGACATCGCCGCCTCGCTGGCAAAAGCGCAGCAGGAGCGAACCGCACCGGTCGCGGTCGCACATTAAAGAAGTTGTCCGTGTGGGGCGGGCGCCCTCGCCCGCCCTGCATGCACCACCACGACTCACGTAGGGACGGCCGCTTCGGCTGTCCGCCAAAGCGAAGCGAGGCGTTCCCGAGGAATATTGTCCACGAGCACTCAATCCGCCACCCAGCCCCATCTGATCCGCGCCCTCGGACGCCGCGATCTCGTGCTGCTCTTCGTCGTTGCCGTCTTTAACCTCAACGTCGTCCCCTCGATCGCCGCGAACGGCGGCGTCACCATCTGGCTCTGGATCATCTCCCTTCTCCTCTTCTTCTGGCCCCAAGGCATCGCCGTCATCGAACTCGCCCACCGCTATCCCGGCGAGGGCGGTGTCTACCTCTGGGCCAAAGAAGTCTTCGGCGACTTCCACGGATTCCTCTCCGGCTGGTGCTACTGGACCAACAACATGCTCTACGTGCCGACGGTCATGCTCTATTTCGTCGGCGTGTCGGTCTACGTGCTCGGCCCCAGCCATCTCGGCCTTCCCGACAACAAGATCTTCGCCGCTTGTGTCTCCCTCGCGTTGCTCGCACTGCTTACCCTGCTCAACATCCTCGGCCTCGGTGTGGGAAAGTGGATCAATAACGTCGGCGCCATCGGAACCTTCATCGCCGCCGCCGTGCTCGTCGGCCTCGGCGTTGTCATCTGGTCGCGCTTTGGCACCGGCATCACTGCAGCCGATTTCAAGGTTCCCGCCAATCCACGCTTCGTTCTCAACTCTTTCGGTGTCATCTGCTTTGGCTTGGTCGGCCTCGAACTCGCTTCCGTCATGGGCGATGAAATTCAGGATCCCCGCCGCACTCTCCCCGGCGCCGTCGCGTGGGGAGGGTTGCTGTCCGGCACTCTCTACATCGCCGCCACGCTGACCTTACTCATCGCGGTTGGCAAAAACGTGAACGTGCTGCAAGGGGTCGTGCAGGCGGTGACCGGAATGGCCGCCCGCGTCGGCGTTAGCTGGATTAGCGTCCCCTTTGCCCTCATGCTCAGCCTGGCGATCGCCGGCATAGGTTCGGCTTGGATCGGCGGCTGCTCCCGCATTCCCTTCGTCGCCGGACTCGATTCCTACATGCCGTCATGGCTTGGCAAAGTCCATCCGCGCTACGCCACCCCGTATGCCGCCCTGATCGTACAGGGCATCGTCTCCGCGGTTTTGGTGATTCTGAATTTTACCGGCGCGGGAGTGCAGGAAACGTTTCAGAAGCTTCTGTCGCTCGCCGTCGTGCTTCAACTCGTGCCGTTCGTTTACATGTTCGGAGCGCTCGTGAAATTCGCCGTGACCGAGTCGGTTCCCAAAGGCCAGTACGGAAGGACCACGCTGTTCCTCGCGGGGCTGAGCGGACTCCTGACGACAATACTCGGCATCGCCCTGGTATTTTTTCCGGCCCAGCAAATCACCTCGCTGTGGTCCTACGAATTGTGGATGTTCGGCGGCACTCTGTTTTTCATCGGCTTGGCCGCATTCTTCTTTTTCGTCTACGGCCGCCGCAAGGCCTCACAGGCCGTTCCGTCGACGATGGACCGTGTGGAGACCGGCGACTCGCCCGTCCCCGCCAGCGAAGTAAGACGTTGAATCTGATTGTTGAATCTGCTTTATGTGGGGACAGCCGCCCTCGGCTGTCCAGCGAGCATAGCTCGCAACTGATCGGGAAGGGCACGACTTAGTCGTGCCGCTAAGGGGTAGCCAGAGACTGGGCCTTTAGGCCCTGAGATAGCCAGGAGGATCTAACCAATGCCCGGCGGAGTCCAAACTGAAGTCCGCACGTACCAGATGTTCATCAACGGAGAATGGGTCGCGAGCAAGTCCGCGAAGACCTTCCCTGTCTACGATCCTTCCACCGAAGAAGTCATTGCCCAAGTCCCCGACGCCTCAGCCGACGATGTCAACCGCGCCGTCGCCGCCGCCAAGGCCGCGTTCGAGGAAGGCCCTTGGTCAACCTCAACCGCGCAGGAGCGAGGCCGCGTCCTCTTTCGTCTTGCCGACAAGGTACGTCAAAATCTTCCCGCGCTCGCCGAACTCGAATGCCGCAATACCGGCAAGCCCATCGTCGAAGCCGAGTACGATCTCAACGATGTCGCCACTTGCTTCGAATACTACGGTGGACTTGCCACCAAAGTTGTCGGCTACGTGAACCCCGTCCCTGACAATGCCATGAGCCTAACGCTCAAAGAACCCGTCGGCGTTGCCGGACAAATCATTCCATGGAACTATCCTCTGTTGATGGCTGCGTGGAAACTAGCCCCCGCGCTGGCAGCCGGATGCACGTGCGTCCTCAAGCCCGCCGAGCAGACCCCGCTGACCGCCCTGGAACTCGCGAGACATTTCGCCGACTGCGGATTGCCTCAGGGCGTCGTCAATGTCGTCACCGGTTTCGGCGAGTCCTGCGGCGCTCCGTTAGTCCAGCACCCCGACGTCAACAAAATCGCTTTTACCGGCAGCGCCGCGGTCGGCAAGATCATCGTCAAACAGGCCGCCGATACCGTGAAGCGCGTTACTCTCGAACTTGGAGGCAAGTCTCCGAACATCTTTTTCGCCGACGCCGATTTTGAAGCCGCTATCGACGGCGCTCTCTTTGGAGTCTTCATCAATCAAGGCGAAGTATGCTCAGCCGGCAGCCGCATCCTGGTGCAGAAATCGATCTACAAGAAGTTTGTCGAAGCGATGACCGAGAAAGCCAAGAAAATCAAGCTCGGTCCCCCTCTCGAACGCGACACCAAGATGGGCCCGCTGGTCAGCAAAGAACAATACGACCGCGTGAACTCGTATCTCGAAATCGGCAAGAAAGAAGCCAAGCTCGCTTCCGGCGGCGGACGCCCCGAAAAGTTCGCCAAGGGCTACTACGTCCAGCCCACGATCTTCTACGACGTGAACAACAGCGCCCGCATCGCCCGTGAAGAGATTTTCGGCCCAGTCGCTGCGGTGATTCCGTTCGAAGACGAAAAAGACGCCCTGAAGATCGCCAACGATTCTCCCTACGGCCTAGCCGCCGCCGTCTGGACACGCGACATCTTCAAGGCGATGCGCTCCGTTAAGGCTCTGCGCGCCGGAATCGTCTGGGTCAACCACATGCAGCCCACCTACGTCGAAGCGCCGTGGGGCGGCTACAAGCAATCCGGCTTCGGCCGCGAACTCGGCCCGTGGGGCATCGAAGAATATCTCGAAACCAAGCAGGTATACATCAACCTGAACGAGGCCCCGATTGGCTGGTACTGAGTAAACAAATACCGAGTCGCGAGTACCGAGTACCGCGAGAGCCGCGTAGCGGCGCAAGAATGCAGCCCACGGCGTAAGCCGTGGGTGGCAAGCTGAAGATGAACAAGCCCCGAAGGGGCGAAAGAAAAGCCGAGACGACCAACGACGAGACCTACGATGTCCACCATTCAACTTCGCACTCCCATCCCCGGCCCGAAATCCAAGGCCCTGTCTGAGCGCCGCGCCAAAGCCGTGCCCCGTGGCCTTTCTCATGGCACACCCATCTATGTTGCCAAGGCCGAAGATGCCTGGCTCGAAGACGTCGACGGCAACCGTTACCTCGACTTCGCCGGTGGTATCGGCTGCCTCAACGTCGGCCATCGCCAGGAAGCTGTAGTCGAAGCCGTGAAAGCCCAACTCGATCGCTTCCTGCACACCTGCGTGCAAGTCACGCCCTACGAGAGTTACGTCCGCCTCGCCGAACGTATGAACGAAGTCACTCCGGGCAAGTTCCCCAAGAAAACAATCTTCGTAAACAGCGGAGCCGAGGCGGTAGAGAACGCGGTCAAGATTGCCCGCGCCTTCACCAAACGTCCCGGCATCATTGCCTTCGAAGACGCTTTCCACGGCCGCACCATGATGACGCTGGCCCTCACCAGCAAGACTCACCCTTATAAGGCCGGATTCGCTCCTTTTCCGAGTGAAGTCTATCGCGTCCCGTTCGCCTACTGCTATCGCTGCTCGTATAACTTGAAATACCCATCGTGCGATCTTTACTGCGCGCGCCATCTCGAAGACACTTTCAAGCGCGTCGTTGCAAACGAAGAAGTCGCGGCCGTGATCGCCGAGCCCGTCCTCGGGGAAGGCGGATTTGTCGCGCCTCCACCCGATTACTTCCAAGTTCTGATCGATCTCTGCCACAAGCATGGCATCCTGTTTATCGCCGACGAAGTTCAATCCGGCTTCGGCCGCACGGGTGCGCTGTTCGCCAGCGAGCGCTACGGCATCGAGCCGGATCTTCTCGTCACGGCAAAATCTCTCGGCGGCGGCTTGCCGCTCGCCGGCGTCACAGGCCGCGCTGAAATCATGGACGCTCCCGGCCCTGGCGGCCTCGGCGGAACGTTCGCCGGAAACCCGCTCTCCTGTGCCGCAGCCTTGGCTGTGCTCGACTTGTTCGAAAGTGAGAACTTGCTCGATCGCGCCAATGAACTCGGAGACCGCTTCCAGACCCGCGCCCGCGAGTGGCAATGCCGATGGCCCATCATCGGCGATGTTCGCGGCCTGGGTGGCATGCAAGCCATCGAACTCGTGCAGTCACAGGAAACCAAGACTCCGGCAACCAACGAAACCAAGAGGATCACGCAGTATTGCTACGAGCACGGCCTGATCACGATCACAGCGGGCTCCTACTCCAACGTGATCCGCATCCTGGTGCCGCTGGTTGCGACCGATGCGCAAATAGACGAAGGCTTAGGTGTGCTGGAATCCGCGCTGGCCGCGGTATGCGACAAGAAGGGCGCAGTCGCGCAGCTGGTTTAGCGAGTAACTAAAGAGTTGTCATCCTGAGCGAGGATTGGGTTTTGCGCGCTGAGCGCGACGGCCAACCGCAGTCGAAGGATCCCTATATCACATGTATCATTGTGGTTGTCTGAGGGAGTTCTCACGGTCCGTTCAGATGTGACTTCTCCATGCACGACATTCTTCGCGATAGCAGAGGCATCACCATCATGACTGTAGCTGCACCTCCCGCCACCAAGCTGACGAACTTCATCAACGGCCAATGGGCTGACTCGCACGCTTCCGAATGGCGCGACGTCGTCAATCCCGCCACCGGCGAAGTCCTTGCCATCGTCCCGCTGGCCGACGCCGCTGAAGTCAATACCGCGGTCGAAGCCGCGGCAGCGGCCTTCCCCGAGTGGCGTCGCACTCCGCCGGAAGATCGCATCCAGCCTCTCTTTAAGCTCAAGATGCTGCTCGAAGAGCACATCGACGACATTGCCCGCATCATCACGAGGGAAAACGGTAAGACCTTTGCCGAAGGCAAAGCCGAGATGCGCCGCGCCATCGAAAACGTCGAAGTTGCCTGTGGCATCCCGATGATGATGCAGGGCTACAACCTCGAAGACGTCGCCCGCGGCATTGACGAGATGATGATTCGCCAGCCCCTCGGCGTCACTGCGGCCATCGTGCCTTTCAATTTTCCGGGCATGATTGCGTTCTGGTATCTGCCTTACGCCATCGCCACGGGAAACACATTCATCCTGAAACCGAGCGAGCGTGTTCCGCTTACCATGCGCTACGTGTATGAGCTTCTGGAAAAAACCGGCCTGCCCAAAGGCGTCGTCAGCTTGGTCAATGGAGGCAAGGGTGTAGTCGACGCGCTCATCGACCATCCCAAAGTTCGTGCTATCAGCTTTGTGGGATCGACGCCGGTTGCGCGATACATCTACGCGCGCTCCGGTGAGCAAGGGAAGCGCTGCCAGTGCCAGGGTGGTGCCAAGAACCACGTCATCGTTCTTCCCGACGCCGACATGCCCATGGCGACGCAGATCATCAGCGACAGCGCCTTTGGCTGCGCCGGACAGCGTTGTCTCGCGGTCTCGGTCGCAGTCACGATCGGCGAAGCGCAGAAGACATTTCGCGACTCCATCGCGGATGCCGCCTCGAAACTGAAGGTCGGCAACGGGCTCGACAAAGATGTGCAAATGGGGCCCGTGATTACGCCGCAGAGCAAGGAACGCGTCGAGTCGCTGATTGGCCTCGGCGAGAAACAAGGCGCGAAAGTCCTGCTTGATGGGCGCAACTCGAAGATCCCGAAATACGAGTCTGGCAATTTCGTGAAGCCCACGATTCTCGATGACGTTCCCGCGACCAGCGATCTCGCCGATACGGAGATCTTCGGGCCGGTGCTCAGCTTGGTCCACGCCGATAACCTGGACGAAGCTCTGGCCTTCCTCGAACGCAGCGCCTACGGAAATCAAGCCTCTCTGTTCACCTCGAGCGGCTCGGCCGCGCGACGCTTCCGCTACGAAGCGCCTGCGGGGAACATCGGCATCAACATCGGAGTAGCCGCGCCCATGGCCTACTTCCCCTTCAGCGGATGGAAGAACAGTTTCTTCGGCGATCTCCACGGACAGGGCCGTGACGCCATCGAGTTCTACACCGACAAAAAAGTCGTCGTCGAACGCTGGGCCAAGGAGCACAGCCGCAAGTTTTAGAAAAGTAGTAATTGCGAAATTGAGAAATTGGGTAATTGAAAATCAAGGTGCGGTGCGCAATCACGTTGTCAGTTCTAAAATTACTCAATTACAAAATTACCCAATTGCTCAATGGTTCACGAAAGAGGAATCTATGACTACTGCTACTGCTACACCCACGATGACGGGTCAGGAAATCGTTGATCTCACCAAGAAGCACACACTCTTCGAGTGGTCCGCGCAAGCGAAGGTCGATCCGATCCCGGTCGCACGAGCCAAGGGCATTTACTTTTGGACGCCCGAAGGCAAACGCTTCATCGACTTCAACAGCCAGTTGATGTCGGTCAACATCGGCCACGGGGACGAGCGCGTCATCCGGGCGATCAGCGAGCAGGCCGCGATACTCTGCTACGCGAATCCCTTTATGGCGACCGAGCCCCGCGCGCGGCTGGGAGCGAAGCTCGCGGAGATTACTCCCGGCGACATCGACACGTTCTTCTTCACCAACGGCGGCGCCGAAGCAAACGAGAACGCAATCAAGATCTCGCGCTTCTTCACTGGGCGGCACAAGATCATGGCGCGTTACCGCTCGTATCATGGCGCGACCGCGGGCAGCATTACGTTGACCGGCGATCCGCGGCGCTGGGCGGCTGAGCCGGGAATTCCCGGCGTCGTGCGCGTACTCGATCCTTATCACGGCATCGAGCGAGGCTGGGAGTCCGCTGAAACTTCGCTGGCCATGATCGAAGAAACCATGCAGCTCGAAGGCCCGCACACGATTGCCGCTTTCATTCTGGAAACCGTAGTGGGCACCAACGGCATTCTCATTCCGCCTGACGGATATCTTGAGGGCGTGCGCAAACTCTGTGACAAGTACGGCATCTTGATGATCGCCGACGAAGTCATGGCGGGCTTCGGGCGCACGGGCGAGTGGTTCGCCGTCGATCACTGGAAGGTGGTTCCTGACTTGATCTGCATGGCTAAGGGACTGACTTCCAGCTATCTGCCGCTGGGGGCTGTGGGAATGCGACATCACATCGCGCAGTATTTTCAGGACAAAGTGTTTTACGGTGGGCTGACTTACAACTCTCATCCCATGGGATGCGCCGCGGCGCTGGCCACGATTCGCGTTTACGAAGAGGACAACCTCATCGACAACGCGAAGAAGATGGGCGCGATCATGAAAGACCTTGGGCGCGAGTTGCAGGCCAAGCATGCTTCCGTCGGTGCAGTGCGGTCCATCGGACTGTTTGGCATCGTGGAACTTGTGCGTAGCCGCAAGACACGGCAGCCGATGGCTCCGTTTAACGGCACGTCTGACGAAATGGCCGCGCTGGGGCGTTTCTTCCGGGAGCAGGGGCTCTACACGCTGGTGCGCTGGAACACGTTCTACACGAACCCTCCATTGTGCATCAACGAGCAGCAACTGCGGGAGGCGTTTGCCATCATCGACAAGGGACTCGAGATCACCGACAAAGCGGTAAAAGATTAGGCTCTCATTCGAACAAGGCCTCTCGACAGTTTCACTTCTGCCATACGCGGAAGACTGGAGCAACTGTGTTGTAGAATCACTGCAGAATCGCAATTCGCCCGAGATCTTATGAAAAGACTTGTTGCCTTTATCATTCTGGGCGCGTTGAGTGTTGGCTGCTCGATTTCGGCTTCTGCTCAGACGCGCGCCAGCGCTATGTCCGAATCGCGCGCTTCCCAAAAAGCGAACAAGAAACAGCAGAAGGCAATGAAGAAGTACGCGAAGGCGCAACGGAAAGCCGAGCGCAAAATGCTGAAGACGGAACGAAAGAACACGAGATATCCGTCGCGGCAGTTCTGATTCAGCGACGCAGATCGCCGTACTGCTTACAAGTATTACAAGGAGTTTTCCGCTTCCGCTGAGAGTCCGGAGTCCAGCCTTTATTAATGCGAACCACGTTCTTCGGAACAGGAGACTGTGCCTTCCCGCAGAGCGTACTCGCAGCGCCAGCGAAATCCGTTGGCATCATGTTGACCGTATCCCCAAACGGTCAGATAGAGCTTGTCTTGCTTGACGCGCGAACCTTCGACGAAGACATGATCATTTTCTCGTAACGACGGGCGAAGTTCTGCGGGAACCAGGCGAGTCAGCGTGATCTTGTCGAGCATGACAGGATCTTCCACGACCGTTGCGGAAAAAACCAAAGCTCGTGAAGTGCGCTTGCCCACATATTGCGTAACGACGAGCCAATCATTGCTGGACCATGCGGCAGAGGCGACACCAAGATAGTCGCAGAGTTTGCGCGAACCTCCACTAGCCAACTCGAAGAGCCAGAGCGAGTGAAACGTTCCGACGAAATCGGACGCGGATCTCTTGCTGTCGACACTGCGCACCGCGAATCGGCCGTCGGGCGATATCAGTTCACTCGCCTTGGGAAAAACTACGAACTGAGACGCTAAGGTCTCGACACTCATAGCGATTAATAGTGCGACCAGCCCAGCTACGCGGAGCAGTATCCGCCAGGAGCGCATTGCTCGAACCTCCAGTGCTATTTCAGCGGAGCGTCGTTGTCGCAGATGTGATTTAACTCACATCGAACATTACGTTGGTTTGGAAATGGCAGGTTCTCGATCAACATATTCGTCGTTGTGGAAATTTGATGAAAAAATAGTCTGTTGACCGGCCTCGGAAGCGGAGTTTCAGTGTGTTTCGTTCTGGGAAAATCTTGGTTCGATGGGGTATCCCCCTCCCCCACCCTCTGAAAGCCTTGACTGGCGCGGGTTCTGCAAAAATGGTCCGCAAAATCTTGAGGGCAAAGAGCTTAGAGGTCAAAATCTTGACAACAAAGGACTTACGTCATTTTTCGCGGTAGGTGGGTGTACCGCCTCCGCCTTGACCATGTTCTGCTTCCTTGTCTGTGGAAGGCAAGGTCAGATGTCACACGAGGAGTGCGGTCTCTGTGGATTTCGAGACCCCCTCTAGCAAAGGGCGCGAAAGGATGGGGGCGCCCGGCAATGAAGCACAGGGGGAGTCTTGTCACGTCCAGACTTATTTCAAGCCAAGCTCGCCATCGTACTGTTGGATAACCTGGTAGCACTCGCAAGCGGAGGCTTCAAGTTTCTTGCGGTTCACGATCTTCACTGAGCCACGGGTGTACTCGATGATCTCTTTTCCTTGCAAAACACCAGCTGCCAAGCTCACGGTAGACCGATCTGTCCCTAGCATCGTTGCGAGAAAATCATGAGTGATGAGCAGCGAAGCTGAATCCACTCTGTCCTCAGTCATTAGCAACCATCGCGCAAGGCGTTGCTCAATATCGTGCAGCCGATTACACGCGGCGGTTTGTGCAACCTGCATACCGCGAACTACTCCATAGCGGCTCAACATCAATTGAAGGCGTGGGGCGGTTTCCAAAGTGTTTTGCAAAGCTCCGACCTCTACCCGAAACCCATCCCCCGTGATTTGTACCACCGCTTGAAGCGGGCTCCTGCTCAGGCCAACAGACGCCGGTGTTCCTGTAAAACCCTCATTGCCAACTATGCCAGCTTCGGCGGTTTTTCCATCTTCCATTACTACGACAAGAGAAATCAAACCTCGGTTCGGGAAATACGCAAATTCCAGCTTTCCACCCGCCTCGTGAAGGACTAGATGGTTTGGCAAGCTGACGTATTCGAGATGAGGACGAAGTGAGCTGTAGTCGCTATCGGAGATCGATAGAAGTATTTTGTTGCTGACTGGCTTTCCTGCGGCATTCGTCCGCTCGCCAGACTGCACGACTTGGAGGTCTTTGAGTGCCACGAAGAAGAACCGGATACCATCCTAGATGCACGAGTGAATTAGCCTTCGTGATCTGCGAAACAGGAGCTCTGTTTATTCGCGCTGGAGTTGGAAAATTATACAGTGTTTACTGTTTCCTCCAAACCATGAAGCGTTGGTAGTGTACCCTACATTGACTTTAGCGCTGGTACGCACGAACAAGAATCTGCGTATGTGTGATGCCCAACAGACCATCACAATTGACATGTGATATTACTGCAACGGGGAAAACTTTTATGGGTCCCCGTGCGGCGGCCAAGAAACGCAGCAAATTCGATACCAAGACCTTCCTTTCGACCATCAACGGCGGTAGGAAAATCGTAGCCTTTCCCAAAAAGAAGACGATCTTTGTTCAGGGCGACTCGTCCGATGCTGTTTTTTATATACAGACAGGAAAGGTAAAACTCACCGTTGTGTCGGAGAGTGGGAAGGAAGCCACAATCGGCATTCTGAACGAGGGCGATTTCTTCGGAGAAGGTTGCCTTACAGGGCAGCCTGTGCGCCTGTGCTCCGCAACCGCAATGACCGATTGCTCTGTGATGCGAATCGACAAAAAGTCCATGATGGAAGTGCTTCACCGAGAACACGCGTTTTCCGATATGTTCGTGGCATATTTGCTGACCCGGAACATCCGACACGAAGAGGATTTGGTTGACCAGCTTTTCAATTCCAGTGAGAAACGACTTGCTCGCGTTCTTCTCCTGCTTGCTCATTTTGGCAAGGAAGGAAAGGCCGAGACTCTTATTCCTAAGATCAGTCAGGAGATGCTGGCGGAAATGATCGGCACAACGCGCTCACGGGTGAGCTTTTTCATGAACAGGTTTAGGAAATTGGGGTTCGTTGATTATCACGCCGGCGATGCCTTGCAGGTTCACAGTTCACTTCTCAACATCGTTCTCCACGACTAGAACTTCATTGTCGAAAACGTGGCTATGCGCTTGTGCAACGAGAAATGTGAACTAGTCGATGACCGCTCGAGAAGCGTCCCACAAGCCGAGAATGCCTGTTAGGCGCTGTCCCTATTGCATCGAGGGCGGCAATTTCAAGGTGATGATCGGGCAGGGTAGAGGAGACTGGTACTTGTGCGCTCGATGCGGACATCTGACCTTGCCAACGGATCCGTTGTTTGAGTGTACTTGCGTCAAGTGCGTCGAGCTAAAGAATCGTGACCCCGAACGTCGCGGCTAAATGTCCCACGGGTCATCGGCGGAAAATCTCTCCCACCTTCGACTCCTTCGGGCGAACTCAGCTATTTCAGCGAGACTAACTTGTCCACTAACTCCGAATAATCTTTCTTCTCGATGCCGTGGACTTGCTTGTTGTATTCGTCGACTTTGGACGAATAGTTCATGGAGCAGAACTTGGGGCCGCACATGGAGCAGAAGGCGGCTTCTTTGTAGTAGTCGTCGGGGAGGGTTTCGTCGTGCATAGAGCGGGCGGTTTCGGGGTCGAGGGAGAGGGCGAATTGCTTTTCCCAGTCGAATTTGTAGCGGGCATAGCTGAGGGCGTCGTCGCGGTCGCGGGCGCCGGGGCGTCCGCGGGCGATGTCGGCGGCGTGGGCGGAAATTTTGTAGGCGATGATGCCGTCTTTCACGTCTTTCTCGTTGGGTAAACCCAGATGCTCCTTGGGCGTAACATAGCAGAGCATGGCGGCGCCGTACCATCCGATCATGGCCGCGCCGATGGCGGAGGTGATGTGGTCGTAGCCGGGAGCGATGTCGGTGACGAGCGGGCCGAGCGTGTAGAAGGGGGCTTCGTAGCAGAGCTCGACTTCTTTCTCGACTTGCTCCTTGATCTTGTCCATGGAGACGTGGCCGGGGCCTTCGATCATGACCTGGACGTCGTGCTCCCAGGCCTTCTTGGTGAGTTCGCCTAAAGTTTTGAGTTCGGCGAATTGGGCTTCGTCGCTGGCGTCGGCGACGCAGCCGGGGCGGAGGCCGTCGCCGAGGGAGAAGCTGACGTCGTACTTCTTGAAAATCTTGACGATGTCGTCGAAGCGCTCGTAGAGGAAATTCTGCTTGTGGTTGTGGACCATCCATTGGGCGAGGATGGCGCCGCCGCGGCTCACGATTCCCGTGATGCGCTTGGAAATCAGCGGCAGATACTGGATCAGGACGCCGGCGTGGATGGTCATGTAGTCGACGCCTTGGGCGGCTTGTTCTTCGATGACTTCGAGCATGACTTCGGCGTTGAGGTCTTCTACGCGCTTGACGCGGGCGATGGCTTCGTAAATCGGGACCGTGCCGATGGGAACGGGGGAGTGGCGGAGAATGGCTTCGCGAATCTCGTGGATGTTGCCGCCGGTGGAGAGATCCATGACGGTGTCGGCACCGTAGTGGACGGCGGTGTGGAGCTTTTTCAATTCTTCGTTCACTTCCGAGGTGACGGCGGAGTTTCCAATGTTGGCGTTGATCTTGCAGAGCGAGGCCACGCCGATCGCCATGGGCTCGAGTTCGGGATGGTTGATGTTGGCGGGGATAATCATGCGTCCGCGGGCGACTTCGTCGCGCACCAGTTCGGGCGTCAGCTTTTCTTTGTGGGCGATGTAGGACATTTCTTCGGTGATGACGCCCTGGCGCGCGTAATGCATTTGGGAGAAGTTGCCGTTGGCGTTCTCACGCTTGCGGCGGGCGAGCCATTCTGCGCGCGGTTGAGGGACGGTGTAATCGTTGTTGCCATTGCCATTGGTGGAAGTCATGAGAACCCCAGCTTGTTAGAAATTCGGTGAGTCTTGATTATAACCGCGTTGAAGGATGGAAGGTTGCAGCAGTGCTGGCAGAGCCGTTTCGAAAACCTTAACCCCAGAGGACACTGAGGTCACAGAGGCACCCGTGACTGCGCCGGGCATTGTTCCACGACAACAGAAGATCTACAACAGGTTGGCAGGAATTCGGGACCTGCTACGGCATGGTTCTTGCTCAGGGCGAAGAGTGCGGCATAGAATCTCACCCATTGCTCCTCATCCGCTGCCCAAGGGGAATTTCTTTTATGCGATTCATCCATCTGGTGCCGGCCGTCTTGCTGGTCGTGACTGCCGCCAGCTTCTCGCAATCGGCTGCTTCCGCCAAGCCTGGTGCTGGATTCAGTATCGACAACATCGACAAGAGTGTCGATCCGTGCGTGGACTTCTACCAGTTTGCTTGCGGAAACTGGGTTAAGAGTTCGGAGATTCCCGCCGACCGGCCGGCGTGGCAGAGTTTTTCCGAACTCAACGAAAGCAACCTCGGGATCGAGCGGAGAATTCTGGAGAAGGCCGCGGCGGGTGGGGCTGGGCGGAACGCCATCGATCAGAAGATCGGCGACCTCTACGGCTCTTGCATGGACGAAAAGGCTGCGGCCGCCAACGGGATCGCGCCGCTCAAGCCAGAGTTGGAGCGCATTGCCGCGGTGAAGGACAAGGGCGCGCTCATCGATGAGATTGCACACCTGCACATGATTGGGCCCAACCCGCTGTTCAATTTCTACGCGGCGTCTGATCTGCACAACGCGGACCAGGTGATTGCTTATATCGATCAGGGCGGGCTGTCGCTGCCCGACCGCGATTACTACATCAAAGACGACGCGGATAAGATCGAGATGCGGAAGCACCTGGCTGAATATGCCACGCAGTTGTTTACGCTGGCGGGCCAGACGGAGCAACAGGCGGCAAGTTCGGCGCAGACCGTGCTGATGGTGGAAACCTTGCTGGCGGCGGACTCGATGGAGCGAACCAAACGGAGGGATCCTAAGAACCGCGACCACAAGATGACTCGCGACGAGGCGGTCGCGATGGCGCCGGACTTTTATCTCAATCGCTACTTCGCGGCAGTGGGGGCTCCCAACTTCACCGCGATGAACGTCACCAACCCGGATTTCTTCAAGCAAGTCAACGGAGCGATTGCCGCGTTGCCTCTCGATTGGCTGAAGACGTATGTGAGCTGGCACGTGCTGCGGGCGGCTTCTCCATGGCTCTCGCAGCCGTTTGTGGAGGCGAATTTCAGGATGCGGCAGGCGCTGACCGGACAGAAGCAGATTCAGGATCGCTGGAAACGCTGCGTCGAGCTGGTCGACGGATCGCTGGGAGAGGCGCTGGGGCAGCGCTATGTCGAGGCGACCTTCGGGGCTGAGGGCAAGCAGCGCATGCTGAAGATGGTGGACGCGTTGGAGAAGTCGCTGGATGAGGATATTCAGGGACTTTCGTGGATGAGCGACGACACTAAGAAGCAGGCGAAGGTAAAGTTGACGGCGATCCGCAACAAGATTGGCTATCCCGATGTGTACCGAGACTACAATTCGGTGACGATCAAGGCGGACGATCTGATGGGGAATGTGCAGCGGGCCACCGAATTCGAATCGAAGCGGCAGATCGCGAAGATCGACAAGCCGCTGGACCGCAAGGAGTGGGGCATGAATCCGCCGGAGGTGAACGCGTACTACAGTGGGTCGTATAACGAGATCGTGTTCCCGGCGGGGATTCTGCAGCCGCCGTTTTTTGATAAGAGCATGGATGACGCGGTTAATTTTGGAGGCATCGGGCTGGTGATTGGGCACGAACTGACGCACGGGTTCGACGATCAGGGGCGCAAGTTCGATCCGACTGGCAACCTGCGCGACTGGTGGACGGAGCAGGATGGCAAGGAGTTCGAGAAGCGCGTGAGCTGCGTCGCAGATGAATACTCGAACTTTGTTGCCGTGGACAACATGAAGCTGAACGGGCGTCTCACGCTGGGCGAAAACACGGCCGATAACGGCGGGGCGCGCATCGCGCTCATGGCGCTCGAGCACATGATCGCCGACGATAAGACCGGGAAGGAAGGGCAGAGCATCGACGGCTACATGCCAGAACAGAGGTTCTTCCTGGGATTCGGGCGCGTTTGGTGCGAGAAGCAGCGGCCGGAATACTTGCGGATGCAGGTCAGCACCAATTCGCATTCGCCGGGGAAGTATCGCGTGAACGGCGTGGTGCAGAATATGCCGGAGTTTCAGAAAGCGTGGGGCTGCAAGGCGGGGCAGCCGATGGTAGCCGAGAACGCTTGCCACGTGTGGTAGGTCCGCGGTTGATTGAGCGGGTCAGACACATCTCTGCTACTTCAGACTAGCTATAAATGCCCGCATCTCGCGCAGCACGTCCGCTTCGTTGCTGAGAAATAGGTAATGATCGGCATCAGGCAGGTCAATGATGCGCACGCCACCTTTGGCATTTAGAAGGTTCTTCTTATTCCGGATGTCGTAGACCTTGGTGGCGGCGTCGAACTCTTCGATGGCCGCGCGTTCTTGAGCGTCCTTTGGTTGATACCTATAGTTGATACTCAGCGTGCCGAACAACGCCAGGATGGGCACACGGATTCGAGAATAATCGCGGGGCAGGGCTCCCCGACCGATGGCGAAGTGGACTTTATTGGGAGCATTGCCGCTACCCACTGAACCGTCCGGATTACGGTTGAAAGTGTTGTGCAATTCAGCTTCTGGGTATTCAAAGCCATTCTGCCGAACTTTGAAATCATGAAAGGCTTGAAAAGATCCTAGGTCCGAGGCGTCTGGTGCAGACCCGTTGGCACGCATGGCTGCGGGCAATTTATTAAAGAGCGCCATATAGGCCGCACTACTCCCTGGGTAATCCGTAGGGTCAGCCGTCGCATCGAGGTAGACGAGCCCAGCCAGGCGATCGGAGTGCTCGTCTCCCAAGGTTGTTAATTCCTCGCCAGACATGGAGTGACCAGCCAGAACAGGCGCAACAAGTTTCAGCGCGTCGAGGACTTGGAGCGCGTCGTCGGCCAGCCGTTGTTGGTCGTAACCCGAATCGGGATGAGTGGAAGCGCCAAACCCGCGTCGCGTGATGCCGTAGACGTGACAGCAAGCTCTGGACAATTTTTCGGCGAAATCGTCGAAAATGTGTGCAGTGTTTCCGGAACCCGCCAGCAGTACAACCGGGCGTCCGGTTCCGCCCCAATCGAGCACTTCCAGTCGGATGCCTTCTTTCACCGTGACGAACTGCACGGTGTGTTTGGACGGATCGTGCCAAGGAACGGACTCTTGCGCGGACAGTGTACTGGTTGTCATGGCCGAGGCCAGGAGACAGACTTCGAGTAAGCGATGCATAATTCCTTCGTTCACAATCCTGGTTTCGCCAGAACGACTTTCGCTCCCGCGGAATGGCATGTGTCGATCACGTGAACGACATCTGCAAATGGCAAGACCCCGTCGGCTTTTACGAGCACCACTTTCTCAGGACGGTTCTGGAAAAGCTGCGTCAGCAAGTTTTGCAGATTGGGCCACGGAATCTGGCGACTGTTGACTCGCAAGGTGGGTGCTTGCTGTCCGGAGTCGAGAACTTGCACGACGGTTGGTGGAGGGCCCGGCGGTGGAACGAGCAGCACTTCCAGGCCTTTCGGAGGCACTATGGTTCCTGGATGGGACGAATCGGGTTGGGCGGTCAGCAGGATTGGGGCTGCTACACCGGCGATGCTCGCAGCTTCCAATATCTTCACCACGTTGGCGTATCGTACCCGGGCATCGGCCTTGATGTAGAGTTTCTGCCGACCATTGAGCTCTTCCGCGAGTGCGGCGGGAGTGATGGAATTGATTCCGAGATAGACGCTGCCGCCTTCGGTCACCGCCACGATCGACGCGTCTTTGTTATCCGCATCGGGCATTGGCAGGGCGTTGCTGGTGACGGCTAACTCTACGCTGATCCCCTGCTGCATCGCCTGGGCGGTGGACTTGGGAGCAGTAAGCAGAATGGGCACGATCGTAAGGGTGACGCTCAGCACGGAGTGCATTGATCTTCGTAGTTTATTTATCGCAAGCGGGTTCATATGTTTTCTCTCCTCTATGGGTGAAACCCGGTCAACAAGTTCTTGCCTGGGTAATTTCTTAGGCGCATTCTCGTTGCGGCTCTGTCTGTTCTTAGGTCAATTGCCCTCAGGGGCTAAAGCCCGGTGTTTATGCGGTTCTTAACGGCCCGGCTTAAGCCGGGCCCTTCCCGTGACGTGTGCGGCGCATCAAGGCTTGGCTCCGCCGAGTGACGCGGTGGCGAGGGTTCCGCCGAGGCCCATCGTTTCCACTGCCGACGAGGGCACGATTACCATCGCACCCTTTTCCTTGACGGCTTCGTAAAGCATGTTCATAGCGCGCAAGTGCAGGGCGACCGGGTTTTCGGCGTAGGCGGCTGCGGCCTGCACGAAGCTGTTGGAGATTTCGCTTTCGGCCTGGCCGAGGATGATGCGAGCCTGGCGCTCGCGCTGGGCTTGGGCCTGGCGCGACATGGCGTCCTCCAGGCCTGATGGGATCTTTACGTCGCGGATCTCGACCGATTGCACGGTGATGCCCCAGGGGTTCGTTTTTTCGTCGAGGATACGCTGCAGTTCGCGTCCCATGGTTTCGCGCTCGGTGATCATTTGTGCGAGTTCGTGGCGGCCGATCGACTCGCGCAGCGCGGTTTGCGCGCTCATGGTGATGGCCTCGATGAAGTTCTCGACTTCGAGAATCGATTTCTCAGCGTTCCAGACGAGCCAGAAGACGATGGCATCGACGTTCACGGGGACGGTATCGCGCGTGAGCGTGGACTCGGCGGAGACGCTGGCGACGCGGACGCGCTGGTCCACGTAGGGGCTGAGCGTCTCAAAGATCGGGATGATGTGGCACAGGCCAGGGCCGCGCAGGCCGACATAGCGGCCCAGGCGCAGGACGGCGACCTTTTCCCACTGGCGCACGACCTTGATCGCGAACAGAAAGTAGACCCCGACCAGGGCTCCGATGATGGCCGGGGCGGGATGGTGGATGGCCCGGGACACTGCGATGCCAATTACGAAGCTGATTACGAACAACAAGAGGGCAATGCCACTGACTTCGTTCTTCCGAATATTCGCCATGATGTCTATCTCCTTTTTGGCAACAAGTCGCGCAGACGATCGATCAGATCTTCGAGAGTGAATCCGGCGGCGCCTGCGCGAGCCGCGAATTCTCCGGCCATCTGGGCAAGCTGACGCTCTCGTTCGGCAGAATTCTTTTCCAGCTTCTTGTTTGCGATGAAAGTTCCCGTGCCTTGGTGGGTTTCGAGCAGGCCACCCAATTCCAATTCGCGATAGGCGCGCATTACTGTGTTGGGATTGATGGCGAGATCGACGGCGAGCTGGCGCACCGTGGGGAGCTGATCTCCGGCACTCAGGGTTCCGGAGGCTATCCCGCTCCGGACCTGATCGATCAACTGGCGATAGACGGGGACACCGCTATGAAGGTCGATCGCGAACCGGAGTGCCCTGCCATTTCTTCCCATGTGTGTCAGTGTACTATAGTACTAGTACATTAAGTCAAGAACTATTTTGCATGTTTCAGAAGGACATTCGTCACTACTTCGCGACCTTGAAGCCTTTGCGGCGTTGTTCGCTGTAGCGGTGCAGCGCGTCGAGGATGATGGGGTACGCTTCCGATGGGGGGCGTATCTCATCGACCTCGACGGCCTTGCCTTCGAGCTGCTTGTAATCCTGAAAAAATCTGCGCAGCATGAGCAGGCGGTGAGGCGGCATCTCCGCGGCCTGGCGGTAGGAGTTGAATTCGGGGTCCTCGGTCGCCACGGCGATGATTTTGTGGTCCTGTTTGCCCGCGTCGATCATGGTCATCAAGCCGATGGTGCGGGCGTGAATGATAGTTAGTGGAACCACCGGCTCCTGGCAGAGAACCAGCACATCGAGCGGGTCGTCGTCTTCGGCGAGCGTCTGCGGAATGAAACCGTAGTTGGCCGGGTAGTAGACGGCTGAATAGAGGATGCGATCGAGGCGGATCAGGCCGCTTGACTTGTCGAGTTCGTACTTCACACTGGAGCCGAACGGGATTTCGACGACGCAGTCGAATTCGTGGGGGAGTTTGTCGCCGGGAGTTACATCGTGCCAAGGATGGATCATAGGAGAATGGTTTGTCTTATTAGGCTCTTTATTCTAGCGGAGGTGTTGCGGCAGGGGAGAAGCAATGTAGCGCGACACCGGAAAGTGGCGCAAGGCGGGGAATGCTAGAACTGGCTGCGAGAGGGTTTCAGAAGGCGGGGCAGGTGTTGTCTGACAGCATCGTGCAGGCGCCGGTTTTGCTTTCGCATCGTGAACCGGTCGCGGCGAGGGACGTTGTAGAGACGCATGGAGACTTCCACCAGCATGCGATCCAGGGCTAGAAGGACGTCCAGCATTTCGTTAGGATCGCGCTGGTTGAGGATCTGATTGCGCAGTTTGCGCCATTCCCTTTTGTCCTGCTGTGTCATTTGGGTTCACTCTGCTATTACAGATAGAGGATGGAGCTCAGAAATGGAAATTGAAATAGTTGATCGGTCCTATCGAGGAAGGATCGATTTCTGTAAATGCTTGAAAACAGAATGAACAGAGTGTGGGGTGTGGCGTCTGGTCGATGCGGAGGATCAATTCTTTGAGTGTGTTGCGGCCAGTCTGCCCGGAATCTTGATTCTCACGGCAGTGACGCGTACAGTTTGAATGTGGGGTGCATCCTCTTCGGGGGACTATGTCGAACCAAGCCAAGACCTATCTCAAGTTCGGCGGAGCGACGGCGGTGATTCTGCTGCTGCTGGGCTACCTGGCCTATACCGGCGTGCAGGACAGCAAGAGTTATTACGTCACGATTAAAGAGTTGCATAAGATGGGGGACGGCGCCTACTCGAAGCGCCTGCGGGTTGCCGGGAACGTGCAGCCGGGCTCGATCCGACGGACGGGTACGCACGTGCAGTTTGTGCTGATGGAAGCGGATCAGACGCTCCACGTGGACTATACCGGGACGGAAGCGCCGCCCGACACGTTCAAAGACGATTCCCAGGCTCTCGCGGACGGGCGCTTCGATCGCGACGGCGTGTTCCATGCCAAGCAACTACAGGCGAAATGCGCGTCGAAGTATGCTCCGCAGCAGCCGGGCACGCCGGCCAACGGGATGCAATCCGCCGAGCCGGCCAAGAGTGTGACGCAGGTGCAACCGGCAGGCGCCGGGATGGCGAACTAGATTTGCGCCGGCCCGGAGCCGCTGGTCCGTGGCATCTGGTAAGCGGGACTTGAAGATCGTCTGCGGATCAGCCACCGTAACGCGTGAGTGGTCCCTACCGCGATAGCAAAAGCAGAAACCGCAATCACCGGCACGAACCAGGGGCCGAGTAGTTCGTGCATCCCCGCGGGGTTGTTGGGAACCCCGACGCCCAGACTCCTTGGGCCCAACCACATTCCCAATCTCGAAGGCATGAAGGGCTTGAGGAACACAGCCACCGTGAGCGTGAGCGCCGTGCTGTAGCCAAGGAGGGCCACGAAGAAGGTGGTGGTCCCCGTGATGCCAAGCTTGGCCCAGCGCCAACTCGTCCGCAACAGGACCCACGGAGAGAAACTTTGGCCGGCGCGGGTGAGCATGCGTTCCGTGGTGTATCGATCAGCTAATTCTTCCGGAGTGCCCAGCAAACGGAGCACGCGATCGACCGCGCCGTCGGGGTCGGTCGCACCTGCGACCGAATCGAGAATGTGGGCGCGGATTTCGCGAACAATCTCGTCTCTTTCCGCGGGAGCAACGGCCGCCAGGGCATTCGCCAGCCGGTTTAGATAAGTCTCGATGTAGTTGTCTGTAAGTGGAGCTAAGGTGGTCATCGCTGTTTTCCTCCCAAGACGGGCTGCACCAGGGCGGCAAGGCTGGCGGCGAACGTGTGCCAGGCCTCGGCCATTTCCCGGGCGCGGCGGCGGCCCGGTGCAGTCAACCAGTAGTATTTCCGCGGATGTCCGGCTTCGGATTCGACCCATTCGGACTGCAAAAGTCCTTCGGCCTTGAGCCGCGACAGGATGGGATACAACGTGCCTTCGGCGACGTCGAGTTGCGACTTCTCCGAGAGGGAACGCAGGATTTCCAGCCCGTAAAGGCGGGACTGCCACAGGCTAGCCAAGATTGCCATCTCGAGACATCCTTTGCGGAGTTGTGCCTCCCAGTGCTGCCCGCGATCACCGTTACTGTTGCTTGCCATATACATTGTATAGCTATGTATAGTGCCATGGAATGGTTCTGCCGTCAAGTCGATCTGTGCAGGCCTTACTTTGCAATTCTTCGCAAAAATGCATAGATTCGCTAGCGTAACTTCTGTGACATTGTGGCCGCGATCTCCCGGTGCCTGTGACTGACGCCATTCCGCAAAGCTCGACCATTATCACCGTCAACAACGTCATTAAACAGTTCGGACGCTTTGCCGCTCTGCGCGGGGTGACGGCCGAGTTCGACGGGGGACGCTTTCACGCGATTCTCGGCGAGAACGGAGCAGGGAAGACTACGCTGCTGCGGGCACTGGCTGGGCTGGCGCTGCCGACGCGGGGAGAGATTTCGATTTTCGGGAAGAGCCCGCAGGAAGCCTGCCGCGATATCGGATATATGGCTCATCCGTCGCTGCTCTACGACGAGATGAGCGGGATGGAGAACCTGCGGTACTTTGCGCGGCTTTATGGCATTGCGGGGGACGGCCGCTGCGAAGAAGTGATTCGCGCCGTGGGACTCGATCCGGAGTTGACGCGGGCGGTGGGGCAGTATTCGCAGGGGATGCGGCAGAGGATGTCGCTGGCACGGGCGATTCTGCATGATCCGAGAGTGCTGCTGCTGGATGAGCCGTTCTCCAACGTGGATGTGCACTCGGCGCGGGCCATGGTCGGGCTGCTCAGGGGCATGCGCGATGCGGGGAAGACGGTTTTCGTAATCACGCACCAGGCGCTGCTGCTCGACGGCGTGGCCGACGAGTTTGTCTGGATGCAGGCGGGACAGATTGTGGATCGGACTGCCAGCCTCGCTCGCGCGGCGGGTTCCGCTGAGGGCGTCCAATGAATTCGCTCTGGGCGGTGACCCTTGCGACGCTGGTCAAAGACATACGGCTGGAGTGGCGCTCGAAAGATGCGCTGAATTCCATGCTGTTTTTTTCGTTGCTGGTGGTGGTGATCTTCGTATTTTCCTTCGATCCGCTGGCGGAGGAGTCGCGGCATATAGTGGGGGGATTGGTGTGGGTTGCGTTCTTGTTTGCGGCGGTGGTGGCGCTCAATCAGACTTGGGCGCGCGAAATACGCAACCAGGTGCTCGATGCGTACCGGGTTTCTCCGGCTCCGGCGAATGCGTTGTTTCTGGCCAAGGCGCTGGGGAATTTTATTTTCGTAAGCGTGCTGGAAGCGTTGATGACGCCGCTGTTCGTGATTTTTTACAATCTCCGGGTTCTGGGACCGGCGTGGCAGTTGATTCCGATTGCGGCTTTGGGAACGTGGGCGCTGGTGGTGAATGGGACATTTTTCGCCGCGATGTCACTGCGCACACGGAGTCGCGAGATCATGCTGCCGCTGCTGCTGTTTCCGATTTCCATTCCGGCCGTGCTGGGAATGGTGGCGGGGACGACGTCGATTCTGACCGGAGAAAATTCCGCGCACTTCTACATCGTGTTGCTTCTCACCTACGATGTGGTGTTTACTACAGCTTGTCTGGCATTGTTCGGGATGATTTTGCACGCCGAATGAAACGGCTTGTCCCCATTCTCTCGGTCCTTACGGCGGTTCTGCTGGCCTATGCCCTGTATCAGGCACTGGTGGTTGCGCCTACGGATGCGCAGCAGGGCGATGTGTACCGGATCATTTATTATCACGTGCCTTCCGCGTGGACGGCGTTTTTGTTGTTCTTTATTAATTTCATTGCGTCGATTCAATATCTGGCCAGCGCGAAGCCCTCGACGAAAACTGCAGCGAAGTGGATTGTGATTGCGATCGGAGTCGGGGGAGTGATTGCCTGTTTTATCCCGCAGGTGCAGCAGTTGCTGCCGGTGGGGATGCGGCCGAGCGCGGTGGCAACGACGGTGCTGGCGATTCCGGCGTTCTATTTTTTGATTGGGAAGTTTTTTCCCGGAGAACGGCTCGATGTGCTCGCGGTGACGACGGCGGAGGTGGGCGTGGTTTTTTGCACCATCGTGCTGGTCACCGGGCCGATCTGGGCGCGGCCGGTGTGGGGAATCTGGTGGGCGCCGGGAGACATTCGACTGACCTCGACGCTGGTGTTGTGGCTGATTTACGTGAGTTATCTGGTGCTGCGGCGCTTTTCCAATAGCGCGCAGACGCAGATGCTGGCTGCGGCGCTGGCGGTGTTCGGGGCGCTGGATGTGCCGCTGGTTTATTTTTCGATCTGGTTTTTCCGCACGCAGCATCCGCAGCCGGTGATCGGCGGCGGCGGATCGATGGATCCGCGCATGCTGCACGTGCTGCTGATCAGTTGGATGGGGTTTCTTTGCTTTGCGTTTCTCGTCTGTTGGTCGCGGTTCCGGCTGGAACTGCTGCACCGCGAAATTGAGGAGGCGCACGCGATGGAATCCCTGGTCGGGGCGGGAGTGGCCGCCAAGGCCAGCCTTCCGCTCAGTCGGAGTCCGCGATGAACGCCATCAAGTTTCTCTTCGCCGCCTATATTGCCACGTGGGTGATCCATGGCGTCTATCTCGCCAGCCTGGTTCGGAGGTTCAGCCGACTGCGCCAGCAGTTGAAGGAACTGGGCAAAGGGAAGTAGGGATCGACCGGCGGGTACTCGACATCCACGCTCTTCCCAAGTAAATCCACAAAAAACACCTTGACTCTGGAATGCGTTCCAGGGTTGATACTTCTCATGGTGCAAAGCAGCAGCTCTAAAACTCTCCGCTCCGGGGCCGTGGCTAAGGCAGCGGGCGTAAGTCCAGACACGATTCGACACTATGAACGGATCGGCGTTCTTCCACGAGCCAGGCGAACAGAGGGTGGCTACCGTGTCTATCCCGCGAGCGCGATTGAAAGAGTGCTGATTGTGCAAAGGGCGCTCCGGATCCGCTTCACTCTGGCAGAGCTGGCTGAAGTTCTGAAAGCTCGTGATGCGGGAGGCGCTCCATGCCGCCGCGTGTACCAGCTTGCCCAAGAAAAGCTCAAGGGTATCGAAAAAGACATTGAGGCCCTAAAGCGCACGAAACGATACCTCAAGAAAGTACTAACCAATTGGGAACAGCGAATTCGGCGGGCGGGTGCAGGGCAGAAATCGCACTTATTGCACTCGCTCAGTGAGGCTTTGAAGAACTCTGGCGTTCCGGCAAATCAATTTCGGAGGAGAGGAAGATCATGAAAACAGTGGTCGCATTTCTTCTGTTCAGCGGGCTGCAGCTCGTAGCACAAGACATGCAGTCTTGCCCCATGCACAAGGAGCATATGAAAGAGGCTTCGCAGCATCAGGCGGAGGTGGAAAAACACGGGGATGAGGCCATGGGATTCCCGCATGACAAGACCACTCATCATTTTCGCCTCTACTCCGACGGCGGGGCAATTGAAGTAACCGTCAATGACCGCAAGGATTCCCAAAACATACAGGCCATCCGGTCCCATCTGGCGCATATTGTGAAGATGTTCTCAGACGGAAACTTTTCCATACCCATGTTCGTGCATGACCAAGTACCGCCTGGTGTTGCTGTGATGAAAGAAAAACACGCCGAAATTTCTTACACATTCGAAGAATTGCCGGCAGGCGGCAGGGTGCGGATTAAGACGACAAGTCCCGACGCGCTGAAAGCGGTTTATGACTTCCTTCGTTTTCAGATCGAGGACCACCATACTGGGGACACAACCGAAATATAGGGAGGACGGTTCCTTGCGTTCGGCAATTCAGTTCGAGGCTTTCCATTCCTTCTGAAGGGCAGAGAGGAAGTCTGGGCTGCCATTGGAGCGGAGGAATTCGTAGTTCTCGATCATGGCGGCGATGCCGATGCGGGCGGAGGGAAGAGGATTTTCGACGCGGATGACGCGCGCGGTGAAACGAACACGGACGGCGTCGGTGAGAGTGACGTGGGGAGGGAAGGTCAGAGTGACTTCCAACTTGGTCCCGGCGGAGACGGGGCGGTCGAGGTAGAAGAAAACGCCGCGGGCACTGACGTTCTGAGTCTCGGTGTGAACCTCGCCGCTGCCTTCGAGGCGGACGATGGCGGGGAGGCGCATGTCGAAGCGCCGCATCATCCGCCGGTCCGGTGAATTCGGTTGCATGTTAGAGCGCTCCCGCCAGGAGCGCGTTGTTGCAAGAAATGCGATCACAGCAGACGGCCAATCCCCGCAGATCTTCAAGGCCTGAGTTTTGACAAGAGACGGCCCGTGTAGCCCTCAATGTATAGAAACATGTGCAGTTTGCAACAGCAAACTGCCAGCTAAACAGATACTTTAATCTGTCCGGAATTCGGAACAGAACCGTCCGGGAGCCGGGGGAGGAAGTAATTGTGGGCAGGGCTTGCCCCTAGTCGGAGCAATTCCGATGCCATCGATAGCGCGACGGAGTCGTAAGTTTTCCACGAAGAATGAGCGGCTTGCGGAGTGGTTGAGTGCGGAGGGTCGCGGCTCATGCCAGATGTTTTGCGCAAGGAGGATTCATTCTTTCCACTTCGGCTGACGGCCAAGAGCAGCCTGTAGTTCTCTTCATGGCACTTTTGTGCCACGGCGCGGCATCTTTCCGCCTACTCGAACGCATCTGACGAATCTTGGGGGCGGCGGCAGGACGGTGGGTGGCTTGACTTGTCTATCCGTCAGATGTTTAAGTAGTTATTTAATTTTTTCCGCCAGTTCCAGTGACAAGCAAGCCGCGGTCAGGTTCGCCGGCGCGAGGCGCGGTTGACTTGTGCGCCGTCTCTAATCTCTCCACTGATCTGAGCGAAAAACTATCGAAGAAAGCCGTCTAACTGTATCGGAGGAACGAGTGAACGTAGATCGCCGTTGGTTGGGAACATCCGTGGGACGAGTTCGTTTTCTGGCCGCTGGGCTGGTGCTGCTCGGGGCAGGATGCGCTGTTCTCGGGTGGGGTGCCCGCTCGCGTCAAACCGCCGCGAACGTCGCGGCCCAACTTCCAGCGATCCAAGAGCAGGCGATTGTGCCCGGCCTCTTGACGATCGGGTCATCGGACGAAGTCAACCGTGAAGCACAGTCCCGGGCGCGTTCGCTTTTCGCCGGGCTGCCCCTGATCTTCGAACCGAACCAGGGACAAGGGAATCTCGACGCAGCCGATCGGCGCGCGAAGTTCGTGAGCCGCGGCTCGGGATATAGCCTCTTTTTGGGTTCCGAGGGCGCGATTCTGAGCTTAGTTTCTCAAGAGCGATCCAAGCCGCAGCGGTCCGCTTTGGCCCGTGTAGAGTCGCTGCAGATGAAGCTGGCAGGAGCGAATCCCAACGCCAATTTAACGGGCGCTGAACCGCTGCCGGGCAAGAGTAATTATTTTCTGGGGAACGATCCCGGGAAGTGGCGGCACGGTGTGCCGCAGTTCGCGCGCGTGCGCTACGAGAATGTCTATCCCGGAATCAATTTGATCTTCTACGGGAATCAAGGACGGCTGGAATACGACTTCCAGTTGGCGCCAGGGTCCGATCCGGGGCAAGCCGAACTCGAATTCAACGGGGCGAAGCAACTGGAGCTGAAAGATGGGGCTCTGGTCATCCGGGGCGAGAGCGGCAGCGTGCGGCTCGAGGCGCCGCGGGTATATCAGGAGATCGCCGGAAAGCAGCAAGCGGTGGAAGGCAGCTTTGTTCTGCGCGGCGCGAACCGCGCGGGATTCGCGATTGGATCCTACGACCACTCGCGCGAACTAGTAATTGACCCGATCTTGACCTTCTCGACTTATTTTGGTGGCAGCGGTGACGAGCATTCGACTTCCATCGCGGTCGATGGAAGCTTCAACATTTACCTCGCGGGCTCAACAACGTCACCCAATCTTCCAGCGCCTGCTGGGATCTTTCAGCCGACCCTAGCCTCCGGCGCAACCCAGAACGGTTATGTTGCCAAGATTACGCCACCCCTGGGTTCGCTCCCTGCGGTTCTTGACTACGTGACTTATCTCGGAGGCGACGGAACCGACAGCCCGGTCGGAATCCGAGTGGACGGCCGGGGCGATGCATTCGTGGCGGGCACAACTTCCTCGTCCAACTTTCCCACCACCGCGTTGAGCGCCTATCAAGCGGTTCCCGCAGCGGGCAGCACAGGTACTTCGCACGTGTTCGTGACCGAGTTGCAGTTCGACGCCACCGTATTGCTCTATTCGTCCTACCTTTCTGGCAATGGGACCGACGTCGCCAGCGGGATGACCATTGATGCTTCCGGCTACATTTACGTGACCGGGACGACTACGTCCTCAGACGTGGCCAGCACTACCGATCAATTTCCGGCGAGCACGCTTCCTCAAGTCCTGCCCTATCAAATCACTCCGCGCGCGCCCATTCAGTTCTTCGTGACCAAAGTGAATACGAGCGCACCCCGGACCGGCAGCATCGCTTACTCGACCTATTTTGGTGGAGCGAACTTCGACACGACCACTCCGGTTGCCGTGGGCGGCGGCATTGCGGTCGATACAAATGGCAACGTCTACTTCACCGGCACCACGAACTTCATCTATACAGGGTGCTCGGGATGCAGCAGCACCGACTTTCCCATCCTGAATCCCTACCAGCCCTGTCTGGACCAGGCGCCACCGACCACGATCGTCAATCCTCCGTCCTGCTCGAGTACCACGAATACAACGGAGTCGGACGCCTTTGTGGCGAAGCTCAATCCCAACGCAGCTCAGGGAGAGCAACTGATCTGGTCGACCTACTTGGGTGGCAGCGGCACCGATTCGGGCACGGGCATCGGGCTCGATACCGGGGCGGCTAATGTTTACGTGGTCGGAACCACAAATTCCAGCGACATTGGGACGAGCGTAACGGCTTTGAATACTTCAGCCGCGTATCAACGCTGCCTGGATACGGCGGTGAACCCGGCAGTAGGCACGGCGTGTACGCCGCCTGCCGCGCCTGCCCCCAACGACGCCTTTGTGGCGCGCCTGACCAATCCGACCTCCACAACCACGACTACTACTCCGGTCAATGTGACGCTCAACTATTTCTCCTATCTGGGAGGGAGTAACAACGAAGCTGGACTGGCGATCACAGTTGACTCGGGCAGCGGCGCCTTGGTGACGGGCTGGACCCAGTCCACGGATTTCCCTGTGTTTCCAAAATCTAACCCCATTCAGAGTGCACTGAATGGCACGCAGGATGCATTCGTTGCCCGGCTGAACACCGCTACCGTGGTGGGGCAGCCAACGGCGGGTTCGTGGGCAAATTACTTCGGCGGGAGCGGCATTGATCAGGGAACCGGGATTGCCCTGGATGTCAATCAGAACACCTACTTCGCGGGCGACACGAACTCGACCGACCTGCAAGTGTCAAAGCCATTAGAGACGACGAACAACGGCGGCTTCGACGCATTTGTTACTCAACTGGGAACAGCTGTGAGCTTGTCAGTCAATGGAGTCTTGACGCTAGGCACGAACCAGATCTTCATCAGCGCCGGGAACCAGGCGACCTTCACTTACACGGTGACGAACAACGGTCCCGATTTGGCCAACAACATCACGCTTACGGACAACCTGAACTCTTCGGTCACAGGTGTGCCGCTGACATTTGTTTCGGCCAGCACCACCGCCGGCACCTGCGGCGGAGGCTCGACCAATGCCGTCGTGAGCTGCAGCCTTCCCACGCTGCAGTCCGGTTCGACGGCCACGATCACCATCGTGGTGGCGCCCACTCCGAGTAGCAGCGGGGGGCAAGCATCATTCAACGGCGGTTCCGTACAGGTGACGGGGCCGGGCAACATTGTGCTCGCGCAGACGTCGGTACCGGCGCAGATGTCCGACTTTAGCCTCACAGTCAATCCCAGCAACGGAAGCGTGGCAGCGGCGGGGGGTACGGCGACGTATCAAGTGCAACTCACACCACATCCCGTCTACGGAACGAATATATCGTTGGCGTGTACGGGTTTGCCCGCGGGAGCTTCGTGCAACTTCACGAGCAACCCGGTCACTCTGCAAGGGCCGGGTTCGTCCACGCTCAATATTCCCACCACAGCCCGGCCTGTGGTCACACCGGCTGCGAGTTTGCTAACTCGACACTTCTATGCGATCTGGTTGATGGTTCCAGGGTTGACCCTGCTGGGTGTGGGAGTCGGAAGCGACCGGCGCCGCCGGCGCTTCGCGGGAATATTCGTTCTTTGCGCTCTCTTCGCGCTGCTCCTGCTGTTGCCAGCTTGCAGCCACACCACAACGCAAGCGCCGGTGAGCGGAACGCCTCCGGGCAACTACACGATCACCGTGACCGCGACGTCCGGCAGCGACACGAAGAGCCAGACGATCACGCTGTCAGTTCCGTAATCTTGGCCGCCAGACGACTGCAAGGGAACGGCCCGCGGGTTATGCCGTGGGCCGATGCTCTGATCGAATTAGCTAGCCTCAGTGGCGCGGCTTGGTGGATGGGGAGGACTACGCTCCCGCTGACAATTTGTGGTGCCCCTTCTGCTCGGCAATCCCATACTGCCGGATCTTGTAGAGCAGAGCTTTGTAGCTAATCTGCAGAATGCCGGCGGCCTGCTTGCGGTTCCAGTTGGTCCGTTCCAACGCTTGGGTGATAGCCTGCGCTTCGGCTTCATCTTTGGCGGTGCGCGCCAGGGACTTCAAACCGCCCGATTCCGTCCCCCGGGCCGAGGTGTCGCCGGGTACTCCGCCCGTGCCATCGTTCCTGGGCAGCAGTTCAGTGACGGCGAGTTTCTCATCCCCGAGAATCAGGTAGCGCTTGAGGAAGTTATTCAACTCGCGGAGATTGCCGGGCCAGGAATGATTCTGGCAGGCCTGCAGCAACGCAGGAGAGAGCGGGAGGGGCGCACGCGCGTAACGCTCGGCCATGCGCGACATGGAGTGCTTGAGCAGGATGGGGATCTCTTCCTTGCGATCGCGCAGCGGCGGAATCTGCATGGTGAAGGCGTTCAGACGGTAGTAAAGATCCTCGCGCAGGCGCTTGGTAGCGAGCGCTTCCGGAATGTTGATGTTGGTTGCCGCCAAAATGCGCACATCGACTTTGATGACGGAACGGCTGCCCAGACGGGAGAACTGTTGATCCTGTAACACGTGCAGGAGTTTCGCCTGCAACGACGGTGGCATCTCGCCAATCTCGTCGAGCAGAATCGTTCCCCGGTTGCACAGTTCGAATTTGCCCGGTTTCGCGTGGTTCGCGCCAGTGAAGGCGCCTTGTTCGTAGCCGAACAGTTCGCTCTCGAGGAGGTCGGCGGGAACCGCGGCGCAGTTGACCTTGAGGAAGGTGCGATGGGCACGCGGGGAAAGCTTGTGGATCAACCGCCCGAGAACTTCCTTGCCGGTTCCGCTCTCGCCGAGCAACAGCACGGGGATATCTACATTGGCCACCAGCGCGGCTTGGGAGCGAATCTTGCGCATGGCGGGGCTGGCCGCGATGAAGAAGACGTCTTCCGAGAGTTCTTCGACTTCGCCGCTGTAAGTCTGTTTTCCCTGGCCGAGGCTGAGATCAATGACGGCATCCAGTTCCGCTTTCTGAAAAGGCTTGGTGAGGTAGTCCTGGGCGCCCAGCTTCATCGCGTGTACCACTTTGCGGGTGTCATTGACGCAGGACAACATGACAACCTTGATGCCGGGCTGGAGCTGGCGCAGCTGCTCCAGAGTTTGCAAGCCGTCGATGCCGGGCATGAGCACATCGAGCAGCACGAGATCAGGGTGCAGGCCCTTTTCCACGCGGAGCAGCGCCTCCTCGCCGGTGGTCGCGGTTTCGACCCTGTAGTCGTCCACTTCGAGCAGCGTTTTGATATAGCGGAGCATGCCGGGTTCATCGTCCACCAGCAGGATTTTGGCGGTTTGCTTCATCGGCTTTTCCTCTTGCTGGCGGCCGCAACGGCCGGCCTATACGGGATCAGGAAGGAAAACTTGCAGCCTGCGCCCGCATCACTCTCGACCCAGATCTTGCCCCCCATGCCTTGCACCAGGCGGCGCGCGATGGCAAGACCTAATCCCATGCCCTCCTGATTTTCGGTGCTGGGAAGGCGGAAAAAATCGTCAAACACTTCCAGGTGAAACTCCGCGGGAATTCCCGGACCGGTATCGGAGACGCTGACCTTGACGGCGTTGGGCTGACTTACGTTTTGATGGCGGCGCTCCGTGGTCGAAGGCTGAGCCGCTGCACGGCGTTCCCACATGTGCGGCTCCGCGTGCAACCAGACCGTTCCGCTGGTGGACGTGAACTTGAATGAATTCTCCAGCAGGTTCGAGATCACGCGCTCCAGTTTGGGAGAATCGAAGGGAAAGATCGGCAGCTTGTCATTGGCGAGAAAATAAAGCGCCAGCCCCTTTTGCTGAAAGCGATTCGACCACAAGCGGGAAACCTCGGACAGGCACTCGTTGATATTTCCGGGCTCGAACTGCATGCGCAGCCCGCCCGTTTCGAGGGCGCTGTAGGTCAGGAAATCCTGAATGAACTGTTGCAGGCGCTTTCCACTGGCCTGCATATCGTGCAGGACTTCGCGTTGGCGGTCGTTGAGCGATCCCAGCTTCTCGCTGTGCAGCACCTCGACGTAGCCATTTAGGATCGATAGTGGCGTTTTTAGATCGTGGGCGGCGGAAGCGAGCGCGTTGGTGGTGCGCTGGAAACGCTCTCGTAGTTCCTTATATTCCTGCAGCAAGTTCTCCGGGCTGGGCAGATCGCTATCAGGACGGACAGCAGCGGCTGGCATAAGTTCCGAGGTTCCTCCCGCGTCAGAAACAAGCGTGTTCTTTTGGGCAGAGGCCATTGGGGAAAAGCCACAGGACTCACATGGGGAGAGGGTTTCGCATCCGTCGTTGAGGACGAATGCAGGTACATAAAATCGTATGTCAGGCTCAATTTGTTGTCAACGAAAAATGCAAGGGAATTACCCAAGTGTAGCAAAAGCTTGCACTTTTGCGAGTCGGAAGGGGCGGCCCAATCGATTTTACGCCCCGGAACAAAAAGCGAACAAAACACCGGAGATTTCCGGTCGGTTTATGGGTTTGGCGGTCGGAGTAGCCGCGGGTGCAGTCTTCCTCCCCGGTTTGCCAGGCTATTTGCCGGAGATTTGGCCCCTCGTGTGCACCGGACGGAGAGTTGACGATCGTGGAGCGGTCTGCATGAATGGAGCGAGCGTTGGAACCGAGCGGCGAAAATGGGCAAGACTGCCGCTAGCAATCCCCGTCTTTGTTCGCAGCCGTGACGGGAAGGGAAAAGAACTCCTGGAGTTCGCGACCGCTTTGAACGTCAGCGCTGGCGGCATGCTGGTCGCAATCCGTCGGATTTTGCCCGCAATCGCCCAGATTCGGCTCGAGATTCCCAGCGCCCCGGTAGCGGCATTGGCCTTGTTACCGAAGGCGTCGCGGGCTCTGCGCGCCAAGGCTCTCCGCACAACGCCGGCGGAGGGCTACTATCTGCTCGGTCTAAAGTTCTTGCGTCCGCTGCCGGTTTCGGGTAATCCCAACGGCCGACGGCGGCGGAAAATCGCTTCTGCCGTGTGAAAATGTTTGCGCACAATCGAGCGGACGGTGTTACGCTTGAGTCCATACCCTGATTACCAGGGTTTGCCCGTCCGGCTCTTTGGTAAGTTGATGGTATTCAACCACATAAGTTAAGTTTAGGTATCCGCAAAAGGCCCCGGAGCCTTTGGCTCTCCGGATGCAGGTGCAAGACTCTCCCCCTGTCGGTAGAAAACAGCCATGACAATCAGCAGTGTGAATACGCTTGTCCAGCCTTTGGGAGAGATGCCGCCGGATGCGATCGTTTTCGGACGCACCGAGGCCATGCTATCCGTCCGCGACCGCCTGACCAAACTGGCGAGTGCCAACGTTCCGGTGCTTATCCAAGGAGAGAGTGGGACGGGCAAAGACATTATTGCGCGCATGATTCATGCAGCTTCACCGTGGCGCAGCGGGCCATGGGTGAAAGTGAATTGCCCGGCAATTCCGGGCACGCTGCTGGAAAGCGAGCTGTTCGGCTATGAAAAGGGAGCGTTCACGGGCGCCTATGGAATGAAGCCGGGCCGCGTGGAGATGGCGCATCGCGGGACCCTGTTTCTCGACGAGATTTCCGAGTTGGATATGTCGCTGCAGTCGAAGTTGCTGCAACTCCTGCAGGACGGACAGTTCTGCCGGATAGGCGCGCAAGAAGACAAGAAAGTGGAAGTCCGCGTGGTATGCGCGACCAACCGGAAACTGGAGCAGGAGATTGAAAACGGGACGTTCCGGTCAGATCTGTTTTACCGCATCAACGTGGTGAATCTGCATCTGCCTCCGCTGCGCGAACGGGCCGGCGACATTCCTGAACTGGTGGCATATTTCCTCGAGTATCACAATCGGAAGTACAACTGCCGGGCCCCAGCGCTTTCCAGCGAGTTGATGACGGAGTTGCGCAAGTATCGCTGGCCGGGAAACATCCGGGAACTGGAAAACCTGGTCAAGCGCTACGTGATTCTGGGCAACGAAGAAGTGATTGCGGCCGATCTGGTGCCGCGGGAAACCAATTTCTTCAACGCGGAAATTCCAGTGGACGGGCAGATCTCTCTCAAGCAGCTGACTCGCCAGGCGGTCCGCGAGCTAGAGCGGAAAGTCATCCTGAAAGTTCTGCAAAATTGTCACTGGAACCGCAAACAGACGGCGCGCGCGTTGAGCATCAGCTACCGCGCATTGCTCTACAAGATTCGCGACGCAGGATTGCCCTCGAATCGGGTGGTCAAACGGCGGGAAGCGAACAATCCCAAGCAGGAAATCGCAGCCGACTAAGCTCCGTTCCTCTTCGCCACTTGCCGCCATGGGCGCGGATTCTCCCGGGATTTTGCGTTGTTGCGCAGACATTTTCACTTTTAACCCTTGGCAAACCTAGGGAATCTATGATAAGTACTTATATCGCCAAGGTTTACGTGCAGGTAAACTTTGGTATTCGGGGTGCAGTTAACGCTGCGCACCTTAGTTTCGATCTTCGCTCAATAAGGTGAAAGCCACGCGTCGTTGTTCATATAAGACCCGGGCGGAGTAACTCCTAGGAGAAGTTAAAATGAAAAAAACCCTCTTACTTGCTGTTTTGGCACTGGCCCTGCCAACGGCAGTTTTTGCCGGCAGCAGCGTAGACTACACCAATAGTGGCGGCATCTTGTCGGGTTCGAGCAGCGGACTAACGCTGACCGGATCAACCTTGATTGCCGTCAAGGGGCTCAGCGGAGGCGGGCTGATCACAGGTAACGACCTGGGCAGCGTTAGCCTCGGAACTGGAGCGCTAATGACCGGTTCGTGGGCCGCCGGCGGCACGTTGGCAGGTGGTTCCGGGACCTGGTTTACCATCACCGGGAACGGCACTAGCGGAGTTCCCAACGGCACCTTGTTCACGGGAACTTTTGATGGTCCTGTGACCTGGACGGAGGCGACTCTGTCTAACGGGACCCATGACTACACCCTGGCGGGCACCCTGACGGGAACGACCGGTTCCGTTGGTATGACCGTGCAGTTGACGATCAACACCGGCAAGGGTACCTTCGACGGCAGCACCACCATTTCGAGCGGTGATACGAACATCGTGGTTCCTGAACCGGGCTCGTTGAGCCTGCTGGGAACCGGGCTGATCGGTCTGGCTGGATTGGTCCGTCGCAAGCTGAAGGCGTAAGCGTTCTTTGCGCTTAACAAAAACAGAACCCCGCCGCGAGGCGGGGTTTTTGTTTGAGCAGCAGCACTCTGGAAACTCCGAGCGGCACTAACCGCGAAGATCCGACAAGGCTTTGCGGGCGTCGGCGTTGTTGGGGCTTAGCTTTACGGCTTTCTCCAACTGTTGGCGGGCCAGGGCGGTCTGGTTGGTTTTCTGGTAGGCGAGGCCGAGGTGGTAGTGGAGGTCCGCATCATCAGGTCCTCCACGCTTTTCGCTGAGCCGCATTGCTTCTTGAAACTGACTGATGGCCGACTGGTAGATGCCCTTGTGATAGTAGGCCCAGCCCAGAGTGTCGGCGGCATTGGGAGAGTCCGGCATGCCACGGCGAGCGGTTTGCGCCATGCCCATCGCGACGTCGACGTTTCCGCCCTGTTCGAGAATCACATAGGCGAGATTGTTGGAAGCGAGGGGATGATCGGGCGAAATGTTGAGAGCCTGCTGGTACATGGATTTCGCCTGATCCCAGTTTTTCTTCGCTTCATAGAGTTCGCCGGAAAGAATGTAGAAAGTAACCTCGCGCGGATTGTCCTTAATGGACTGCAAGTACAGAGCGAGAGCCTGGTCCGCGGAGCCCTCCTGGACTTGCACCTTGCCCAGTTTTTCGAGAGCGTCGACATTGTTCTTGTCGAGTTCGATAGCCTTGCGCAAGGCGCCATCGGCGCCGGGCAGGTCTTTCTTGCCGTTGAAAAGCGCGGTCCCCAGCAAATCGTAGAAGTTGCTATTGTTGGGTGACTTGGCGATTTGAGCATTGGCGGCGGCGATGGCCTTATCCGGCTGCTTCTCGGCTACATAGGTGTTCATGAGGCCACTCAGGCCTTCGGTGGAAGATGGATCCTTTCCCAGTGCCTGCTGGTAAAACTTCTCGGCATCGGCGTAATGCTTCTGCACCAGCTGAATGTTACCCATCTGGACTAAGGGAGCAGGATTTTGTGGCGCCCGCAGCTCCGCCTGCTCAGCATCCTGTTGAGCGTCAGTGTATTTCTGGCGGGCAATGTCCGCAACCCCCTTGAGAATGAAGCCGCCAGGCGAATAAGGTTCGATTTTGATGATCTGCTGCGCGGTTTGCAGGAGGGCATCGAGATCGCCACGGCGCAATTCCAGGCCAGCGAGCGAGCGTTGCGCGTCGGTCAAATCTGGGCGTATGCGAACTGCCTCGCGCCACTCCGATTCAGCCCGGCCTTCATTCTGCTGTTGTGCGAAGGCAAGACCCAACTGGTAGTGAGCCACGGCGTTCTCAGGATCATTGCGGAGCGCGTTCTGCAACGAGTCCACGGCGCCGTTGGCATCGTTGCGGCGGAGTTGCAGTTGGCCCTTGAACACGAGAGCATCCACGTCGTGGGGGTTGGACTTGAGGATCTCGTTGTCCAGTTTCGTGCCTTCGTCGAGACGGTTTTTCAGAATCAGAAGCTGGATGTAGTTTTTCTTGACTTGCGCATCTTTTGGGTGATCGCTGTAGAGGGAAGCGTATTCATTGGTGGCTTTATCGAGATCGCCGGAGGCGAAATAGAAGTCGCCGAGCATGCGATAGCCTTCCCGATTGTCCGAAAGATCCTTCTTGGTTTGACGCAAGAAGGATTCGATCTCGGTTTTCTTGCCCTCCTGCATGAGCAGGCGAACATAAGCGGCGCGGGGTGCCGGACTTTTGGGATCCACGTCGATGGCATGTTTGAACTGCTGTTCGGCTTCGGCGAAGCGGTTGCGCGATTGATAAAAGCCGCCCAGCGCCAATTGAGCGTTCACGGCCTTGGGATCGACTTCGGTTGCTTTCTTGAAATTGGCTTCAGCTTGGTCGGGCAAGTTGGAGCGGAGTTGAAAGATTGCGAGCAGCAGGTAGGACTCGGAACGGTTTGGGTCGGCGGCAATCGCCTGCTGCATTTCCTGCATGGCGGGGGCGATTTGGTTTTGCGCCGCGTCGTAACTGGCCCAGGCCTCGTGGGTTTCCGGGTTATTGGGCTGCTTTTCGCGGAGAATGTCGAGGTGGGTCTTCGCCTGCTTGAGAGGGTCCGCCGCCGGCGTGCCGTCGGGATTTCTCACCGTGACCAAAAGGTTGGCAAGATCGGTGTGGGCGCGATAGTTATCGGGAGCGAGTTCCACGGTGCGGCTCAGTTCCTGGTAGGCGCGGTTGGTGTCGCCCAGCTTGAGATAGGCCTGGCTCAGATTGTAGTGCGCCTGGGCGAAACGGGAGTCGATCTGCACAGCGTTGGCATACTGGATCGCTGCCTCGCGGTAGTTGCCCTGGGCAAAATACTTCTCGCCACTATCGAAATATTTCTGCTTGCGTACGTTTGGATCGCGGGAGCAGCCCGTCAACAATACGGCGACCATAAAGCAAGAAAGCAGCAGGCGGACGTCAACAGAGCGACTCATATTCGATTCTCCAACCGGGCGACGCAGAAGGCGCACGAAGGTATGATCAGCACAGCTTATGATACTGCAGGGTAACCCGGGAAAATAGTTACCGCGGTCATACGCAATAACCTGGTCGACAACCCTCAGGTGTCTGTTCAGCGCGGGATGTAGTTTTGCAGTAGATGCACTACGTCGGCAACAAAGGGAAGAAGGCGCTGCTCGGCGGCATCAGCGGTCTCGCCCGGGAGGAGCGGCGTAGTCACGCGCACCAAAGAGCCGTCGCTGCGGTTCATCTTGATGGAATCGGCGACCAGGTAGTATTTGGCCCAGTATTCACTGGCAACCCCCCGGCCATGGGCCCAGTACCAGTACAGGACGAGTTGGCGGCTATCTCCCTTGGCGATGACATACCGGTTGGCTGGAAATGGCGTCTGCCCAGAAACCGTAAGCGTGACGCGGCTGGATTCGACGGGGGCCCATCCCGCTCCGGGAAGGCAGTTCTTCGGAGAGTGAATTGTGTCTCCAGCACGCTGGCTGGGGAAGTAGGCGATGAACAGATCGATGTAGGGAAGCCGCTGGTCCGGATTCGTAAACAGGCGCAAGAGAAAGTCGCCCGGCCCAAGGACCTCAAGGGCATCTTTGTCTATGGCAATGTCGGTGCCCGTCCATTCTCCGACTCGCCCCGGGAAGGACTGCAGAGCAAGGCGAGGAGGGAAAACTTCACTGCGTGAGTGAGCCCGCAAGAAAATCGCCGCGCCGACGATCAAAAGGGTGGCGAAAAGGAAACGTGCCATGGAACCTCTCACTCTGCGGTCACCGTGTAACTTGCTCCCTGCGCGCCACTGGCGGGCCATTAGCTTGGCACCTCTGTCCGGCCATATTACGCCAATCAGGCCATGCAAAGCATACAAGAGCAGCAGGGAGACGACGAAGATGATCCATCCCCAGGAAGCGTGGAAGTACCCCTCGGCCTTGTCGGGGTCCCAGTACTGGACCAATAGGCCCGTGCCGATTATGCGCAAACTGTTGGCTACGACCGCGATCGGCACTGATGCCACAGCAAGCAGACAGCGCAGCCAGAGGCGCTTTTCCATCAGATATCCGTAAATGATGGCGAGCGTCACCAGGGACATTAGAGATCGGATGCCGCTGCAGGCTTCTGCAATCTCCAAGGCCATCGACGGCAGGTTAATGACATTGCCCTCGCGCAGAATCGGCACGCCGAACAGCGGGAGGGTCTCGGCGGCAACCCGCGAAGCCAGCAACTGCAAGGGAAACGTGATCTGACTGAAAATGATCGCGGGAATCGGGATCATCAGAAGGAGAAAAGCCCAGGGGAACAGCGTTGCCCTGAAGAAATTCCATCCAAGGAAAAGAACGGTCAGTCCTGCCAGCGCAATGAGAAGGGAGAAGCGGGAAAGGAACAGCTCGGCGCCCATCTGGCCGACGACCAGAACGCACAGAGCGAGGGCCAGAATCGGAAGACCGGACCAGGACGCCCGCAAGGGAAGCCGTCGAAGACGGTCGCGCTCCTGCCAAACGACGAAAGCCGAGAATAAGGGCACGAAGAATCCATGCGAGAAGTTAGGGTTTTGCCACCATTGGCCCACCAGGTGAAACAGAATGGACCGGTAGAGCCAGAGAGTCAGTGCGCCAACAAGGCCGAGCTGCCAGCCCAGTGCCCGTAGGGGAAGGGCCGAGCGCGCGCTCGTAGGCGAAGCCTCGTTTTGCACAACTTGGCTCATGTTCCGCACAAGAAAAACCGACCAGGGGAGAATTTCAGCATATGCGAAATAACCAGAGTCCGCAATGCAAAGTCCCGGTTCTTGACACTAGCCGAGCACGCCATTTCCTCAGGAAATCCCCTTGGTTTGCATATTCATGGGTCTTTTCCCTCCTATCACGCTCCGCGAAATGGTCCTGACTAAACCTGAATGCTCGATTGGCACCAGGATAGGGCGATAGCCTTTCAGATTTGGAACCGGCTCCCCTCAAAACACGCGAATACTGGCTTCGCTTTGCATTTTTGCCGACTTTCCGGACCATGTCCATTCTCCTACGCAATGGGGACGGATCAGCATGTACTATCGTGACCTAGACGCGTCCGGCCCTACCATTGCACACTGTCGCAAAGCAAAAAGCTTAGCCATTAGTCCCCCTTCAGGAGTTCCTGGAGGCCGAAGCTGTACCGTACAAATTCCCTCTACCTGGAGAAGCCAGTGCTTAATTTACGGAAAGATTTTCTCGTCACATTTTTGGCCACAAGTTTTGTGGCATGTACCGCCTTGTCGCCCACTTTGGCGCAGGCAAGCACCGACATCGTCTTGCACGCCGCCAAGGCGCCGGTACGCGCGGGAACCTGGGCTGTGGTTGCCGATTCCACCGCGGCCGATGGATTTGCGATGGCAAATCCCA